>Ga0247822_10003282_pt1 | contig 10547 bp, 8 predicted proteins | sample 13C_Cellulose_Da_FD_192423 | JGI IMG/M metagenome (GOLD analysis project Ga0247822, IMG submission 192423) | Soil microbial communities from agricultural site in Penn Yan, New York, United States - 13C_Cellulose_Day30 | ecosystem: Environmental > Terrestrial > Soil > Agricultural land | place... | reverse complement strand
CTGCAGCGATCCTCGCCGTCGCCGAGGATCGCTGCAGCGATTCGGCGTGGGCGGTTCCATACCTGGCGAAGCTCGCCGCCGCCGTTCCCGAGAAGCTCGAGTTGCGCGTCATCGGCCGCACCGAAGGCACGCGCGTCCAGTCCGAGCACATGACCCCCGACGGCAGACGCGCGACGCCGACGATCGTCGTGCTCGACGACAAGGACGCCTTCATTGGCGCGTGGGTCGAGCGGCCCGCCGAGCTCCAGAAGTGGTTCCTCGAGAACAAGCCGAAGATCTCAGCCGACGAACTTCATCAGCACCTGGACGAGTGGTACACGACCGACGCGGGAAGGTCCACGGTGAATGAGGTGCTCGCGATCCTCAATCAGGACGCGGCCAGGTAGCGTGTACTCCATCCTGCTGATCGTTCATTCCTGGCTGCGATGGGCCGCCATCGCCGCGGGCGTCGCCGCGGCCCTTCGCGGTGGATCCGGAAATCAGGCGGAAGGCAAGTGGTACACGATCCTCCTCGACACGCAGATGCTGCTCGGTCTGCTGCTGTATTTCGTCTTCAGCCCGATCACAGCGGCCGCCCTCGCGGACTTCGGCGCCGCCATGAAAGCCACGCAGCTTCGGTTCTTTGCCGTCGAGCACGTGTTCGGTATGCTCATCGCCATCGCGCTCGCACATGTCGGCCGCAGCAAGGTGAAGAAGGCGCCGATCGAGCGGCGCGCCCGGATCGCGATGATCTTCTACGGCTTGTCCCTCGTCGCACTGCTCGCATCGATCCCGTGGCCCGGGATGCCCGCTGGGCGGCCCCTGTTCAGGTTCTGACCCGCCAACTCGTTTCCACAAGTGTCGAAAGGCGGCACCGCAGAGGCACGGAGCGTTTCTTGTCTTCAGAAGCCAAGGGGTCTCCGCGATCTCGGCGGTGAATCCCCGGACTGTCGTCACAAATTGCGCGATGTCTCTCGGCGCAGTCTGAATTCCCCGTGATCCCTGCTGGACTTGTACGAACACAACAGCGACTCCAGCGTGGCGCGGCCTGCGTAGCTGTACTCTCCACCGGCAAGCACACCGAGATCTGATCCACCGGTGAACGTCCAGCCGTCTTCCTTCTGATAGAGGGTGACGTCGGTGGAGTAGCACGCGCGAAACAGGGTCGCGTACTCGGCGCGGAAGTACATTCGCCACAACGCGGGAGCGAGAGGACTGATCACGCAGAGGAGCCGCCCGTGATGGCCGGTGGCCTTGCTGATCCACTCGCCGGTCCAGCACCCGCTGATGCCTTCCGGGCTCAGCCCTTTCGACTCGTCCCACTTCGCGCGGAAGTCGCGGCAATTGGCCGTCAGCGGCGCAAAAAGGTGAATGAAATTGTCGACGGCTCCCATTGCCGTATTTCACCATGATGAACCGCGTGTTTGTCACTGACGTATAAGGACTTGCATGTTTCAAGACCTGCGCTACGCATTTCGATCGCTCATCAAGAATCCTGGCTTCACCGCCGTCGCGGTCGCCTGCCTGTCGCTCGGTATCGGCGTGAACGCCACGATCTTCAGTGTCATCGATGGCGTCATCCTCAGGCCGGTCCCCTATCCGGATCCGAATCGACTGCTCGTCGTGCATTCGCAGAACCACGAGCAGCGCATCACGCGCGGAACGCCGTCGTACCAGGAAGTCAAGGAGATCCGCGATAGCGCGTCGACCCTCGAGGCTGTTGCCGCCTTCGCAAGCCGCAGTCTCACCATCGCCGACGGGCGCGGCGAGCCGGAACGGTATGCGGGCGAGACCATCAGCTGGAACCTGTTCTCGATGCTCGGCACACAGCCGATCATCGGCCGCGACTTCAATGCGGACGATGACAAGCCTGGCGCCGAACGCGTCGTTCTGCTCAGCCACGAGCTCTGGAAACTCAGGTACCAGGAGGATCGCGGCCTCATCGGCAAATCGATCGTCGTCAACGGACTCCCGCACACGGTCGTCGGCGTGATGCCGGAGCGCTTTTTCTTCCCCGAGAACGAGCGGCTCTGGGTCACGATTGCCCCCTATCAGGACGGCTCGCCGCGCGACGCACGCGGATCGATCCACTCTGTCTTCGCGCGCATGAAGCCCGGCGTCACGCGGCAGCAGGCCGAGGCCGAGCTCTCCGCGATTGCGACGCGCCTCGCGTCCGCGTATCCCAAGGAAAACAAGAACTGGCGGTTCACCACTCGAACGATCAACGAATGGATGCTCCCGCAGCAGGTCAAGCTCGTGATGCTGACGATGATGGGCGCCGTGACGCTGGTGCTGCTGATCGCGTGCGCGAACGTGGCGAACCTGCTGCTGGCGCGCGCCTCGGTTCGTCAGCGCGAGATCTCGATCAGGGCAGCGCTCGGCGCCGGCCGCTGGCGGATCGTCCGCCAGCTGCTCACCGAGGCTGTGTTGATCGGTGCGGTCAGCGCGCCGATCGGGGCGGGTATCGCGTGGATCGGTGTCCGGCTGCTCGACGGCGCGATGCCGCCGGACCAGGTGCCGTACTTCATTTCGTGGAGTCTGAACGGCCGCGCGCTCCTCTACACGACCCTGGTGTCGCTGTTGACCGGCGTCGTGTTCGGTCTCGCCCCGGCGCTGCAGGCCGTGCGAACCAACCTGCAGGCCAGCCTCAAAGAGGGAGGACGAGGAAACGCCGGCGGCACACGCGCACGGCTTCGCAACGCGCTGGTCATCGCCGAAGTCGCACTGGCGCTCGTACTGCTCGTCGGCGCATCGCTGTTCGTGCGCAGCTTCCTCAACCTGCAGGGAACCACCGTCGGGTTCGACACTGCGCCGCTGATGTCTATGCGCTTCTACCTTCCCGGTGCGGCGTATGAGTCCGATGACGCAAAGTCGCGGCGTGTCGACGACGTAGTCCGCCGGGTGGAGTCGCTGCCCGGCGTGCAGGCGGCGTTCGCGTCGAACTTCGTGCCGATGGGTGCAGGTGGAAACGGCGGCCGTGTTCTCGTCGAGGGGCAGTCGTTCGAGCCGGGGCACGAGCCTGACATCGCCTTGATGGGAGTGACGCCTCACCTGCGCCAGACCCTTGGTGTATCGCTGGTCGCCGGCCGCGACATGACGGATGCCGAAGGCTCGACGCGTACGCCGGTCGCGATCGTCAACCAGGCGATGGCCCGCCGGCTGTGGCCTGACACGGATCCTCTCGGACGCAGGTTCCGCATGGCGGAGGGGGAGATAGACGCATGGTTCAGCGTCGTCGGTGTCGTCGCCGATTTCCGGCATCGGCAGGGGAACGACAGCGAGAGTGCATCTCCTGCGGCGTATGTTCCCTACCCGTTCGACCCGGCGTTGAATACCGGAATCACCATTCGTGTCGCGGCGGGTGCGCCCGCGAGCATCACACCGGCCGTCCGCGAACAACTGCGCCTCGCGGATCCGACACTGCCGCTCTTCAACGTTTCGACCGTAGAGGATCTGCGGCGATTGAGCTACTGGCAATACGCTCTCTTCGGCTCGATGTTCGCGACGTTTGGCTTCGTCGCGCTCGTGCTCGCGTCCGTCGGCGTCTACGGCGTGCTGTCCTACTCGGTATCACAGCGCGTTCAGGAGATCGGCGTTCGCGTCGCGCTTGGCGCCGAGCGGCGCGACGTGCTGAGATTGATCGTCGGGCAGGGCGTGCGGCTTGCCGGGTGGGGCATTGCCGGCGGCATGGTCGGCGCCGCGGGCATCACCTGGGTCATCCAGTCGATCCTCTACAACGTCACACCGACCGATCCCGTGAGCTTCGGTGGCGTCGCCGCCTTTCTCGCGGTGATTGCGCTGCTGGCCAGCTACGTGCCGGCGCGCCGCGCGCTGGCTGTGGATCCGATCGTCGCGCTGCGCAATGATTGAGCTGCCCCTGGCGAACTCGAGCGGTTATCATCTCCGAGGTCGTGCAGCTGGATCTTCCCTTTTCCGTGACCGGAGATTCGGGTGTAACCCGGACATCCGAACGACTGGAGCCTGTCGCTCCGGATCCCCGCAAGACACCTGCAGAGCGTATTGAATTCGTTCGCGTCAGAAAGGCGCGCCGCTACATCCTTCGCGTGAAGCCGGATGGCACGCTGCGCGTGACGATCCCCCGCGGCGGCTCGCGTGCCGAAGCCGTGGCATTCATGGGCCGGCATCTCTCGTGGGTGACACGCGAGCGCAAACGCGCCCGCAGCGAGCGTGCGCCGGAGCAGTGGACGCACGGCAGCACGGTCATGTTCGCGGGTGCGCTTCAGCAGGTCCGCATCGAGGCGCGCGACATGGGGCTCGTGGCCCGCTACGGCGATCGAACGGTTGCCGTCGAATCCGCGCTGGATGTCCGGCCCGAGATCGAACGAGACCTTCGAGCGCTGGCGAAGGCTCGCCTCGTTCCTCGCCTCTACGCGCTTGCCGCACAGCACCAACTCGAGGTGAGCAGGGTAACGATCAGGAACCAGCGTTCACGTTGGGGATCCTGTTCGCGCGCGGGCGCCATCGCGCTCAACTTCCGGCTCGTGCAGATGCCGCCAGATATTTGCGATTACGTGCTGATCCATGAACTGATGCACCTGAAGCAGCAGAATCACGGCCGGCGGTTCTGGGCTCTCGTCGAGAAGGCCTGCCCCGCGTTCCGTGACGCGGAGCGATGGCTCAGGCGTGAGGGGCGGGGGCTCTTCTAGGCACCCGAACAGCCGTGCAGCTTCGAGGCGAGCGATGCCGTGTGCGCCCCTGGCGTGAGTCTGATATCGACTCGCTTGCCGAACACGCGAACAACATCAATGTCGCGAAGAATCTCCGCGACCGTTTTCCCCATCCGTATACCCGGAACAACGCCCGCGACTTTCTGAAGTATGCGGCGAGCCTGCAGGACCAGAGCAATCTTGCCATCGAGGTCGAGGGTGCCGCGGTCGGCGCGATCGGCTATGTGGCGGGGCACGATGTGGAGCGATTCTCGGCTGAGATCGGCTACTGGCTGGGCGAAGCCTTCTGGGGGCGCGGGATCGCGACCGAAGCCCTCGTGTTGACCACCGAGCATGCGTTCCGCAATGTGAACATCCTGCGAATGTTCGCGCTGCCGTTCGCCGAGAACGCGGGATCGGTTCGTGTGCTGAACAAGGCCGGCTACATCTATGAAGGACGCCTTCGGTCGAGCAGCGTGAAATTCGGGACTCCGCGCGACCAGCTCGTGTACGCACGCGTCAACCCGGACTGGAAACTCAACTCACTGTGATCGCAATGCGAGGAGAGGATCCACTCTTGTCGCTCGCCGCGCCGGCGCGTAGCTCGCCACCACCGCGACGAGGACGACCAGAGCGACCGCCAATCCGATCGTCCGCGGGTCGGTCGGGCTCACCTCGAACATCAGCGAGCGGAGCCACCGCGAGACACCAAGAGCGGCGACGATGCCGGCGCCGACACCGCTCGCCGTGAGCCACAAGCCACGGCTGAGGATCAATCCCACGACGGCCGGCCGGCCTGCCCCGAGTGCCATCCGAATGCCGATCTCCTGCTGCCGCAGCGACACGAGGTAGGCGAGCACGCCATAGATGCCAAGCGCCGCGAGAAGCGCCGCCACCGCCGCGAACAGGCCGACCAGAGTGGCGTTGAGTCTCGGCTGGGCGGCGCTGCGATCCAGGCGATCGATCGTGGTGCGAACGTTATAGAGCGCCAGCTGCGGATCGATCTCGCGAACCGCGGTTCGCAGCAGTGAAGGTGCTTGCGTCTCAGCACCGATGCTGCGGACGATCACCGTCATCGTGGACCATTGATATTGCGCTGATGAGATGTACATCGTCGGTGCAGGGGGAAGCGCGAGATCCTCGTTCCGCACGTCTCCGACAACGCCCACGATGGTGAAGTTACCTGCGGGGCCGGCCGTGATCTCCCGTCCGAGGACGTTCTCGTCGCCCCAGATCCGCTTCGCCATAGTCGCCGAAACGATCATCGTCCGCTCGTCACGCGCCAGAGTGCCCGTGAAGCCCTGTCCTCGCAGCAGCGGGATCTGCAAGGCCTTGAAATAGCCGGGGCTCACCATACGCCAGTCGGCCTGCAGCGACTTCCCATTCAGCCGCGAAGGGCCCACCGCCTCTATCGGCATGCCCGTGTTGCCTTCGTCGAACGGTGCGCCGTTTGTCAGCGCCGCCGCCTGAACCCCGGGTGCGGCGGCGAGGCGTTCGAGAAGGCGCTGATAGAACGCCCACGAGGCTTCGGGCCCCTTATAGCGCTCCGGTGTCAGACCAATCATCGCCGTGGTGATATTCGCGGGATTGAAACCAAGTTCGACCCGCTGCAGCCGGTGCAGACTCTGAATCAACAGCCCAGCGCCGACGAGCAGTACCGTCGCGATGGCGATTTGCGCTGCCGCGAGTGTCTGTCTCCATCGGGCCGCGGCTCCGGAGCTGCCGCGGGCTCCCTCTTTCAGCCACTCCACGACGTCCGCGCGGCTGCCGCTCAGCGCAGGCAGCGTCGCAAAGATCACGCCGGTCACGGCGCATAACCCCAGCGAGAAGAGCAGAACCGGAGCGTTCACCGACGACTCGTTCACCCGCGGCAACGTGTCGGGCAGCCATTGACGAATGACCGGAACGGACCACCACGCGAGCAGAACGCCCGCTACGCCACCGAAGGCCGTGAGAACCAGGCTTTCCGTGAGAACCTGCCGGACGATCCGGCGCCGGGCGGCGCCGATCGCGACGCGCACCGCGATCTCGCGGCGGCGGGCAGCGGTTCGCGCGAGCATCAGGCTCGCCACATTCGCGCAGGCGATCAGAAGAACGCAGCACACCGACGCGAGCAGCACGTACAGCGCGCGCCGCGTGCCCTCCGGAATCATCCACTCGTACGCGGTGGAGAACGTCACACCCCAGTTGCGGTTCGAGTCGGGGAACTCGAGGGCGAGCTGGCGCGCGATGCTCTCCAACTCTCCGCGCGCCTGATCGAGCGTCGCGCCCGGGCGGACGCGTCCAATCACCTGCGCCGTGTGATCGCTGCGATCCTCGCGTGCGACGTCGATGCGCAGCGGCACGAACACCTCGGCGTCCTGTGGCACGCTGCCCTCGGGGACGACGCCGATGATCTCGTGCGGGCGCTCGCCGATAGTGACCGTGCTGCCGACGATCTGCGGATTCCCGCCGAACTGCGCCCGCCACAATCCTTCCGTGATCAGCGCGACGGGCCGACCGTTCACGGTCTCATCGGCCGGAGTGAAGAGCCGCCCGCGAGCGGCGTGAACGCCAAGAAGCGGGAAGAGCCCTGCGGTTGTCGAGAGCGAGGGAACGCGCACGGGATCGCCGGTGCCGCGCAGGGTCGCGCCGCCATTGAGCCACGCGGCGAGGTCGAGCGTCTTCGAGCGTTCCTTCCAGGAGACATAGTCGGGCAGCGACACCGAGAAGCCGTCGACATCGAGCGTGCTGTTGATTGCCCAGATGCGGACCACGCGCCCCTCGGGGTCGAAGGGGAGCGGCCGCAGTACCACCGCATGCAGGAGGCTGAAGATCGCCGTATTGGCCCCGACTCCTATTGCCAGCGTGGCGATCGCCGTGAACGCAAACACGCGGGCGCGGAGTAACGAACGAAGGGCGTAGCGGACGTCCTGTCGCAGAACGTCGAGGTGCTCGCCCGGCGCGCGGACGATCGCATCGACGACGAGTTGCCACCACAGCCGAGCGATCGCACCGCGGCCGGCACGACGATCGGCGGCGAGGCGGTCACGGAATGCGAGCAGCATCTCGCGCTCGTACTCGTCGCGGAACTCGCCGGGATAGCAGCGGAGGAGGACGCGGTAGAGGCGTTCGGAGAGGAGGGGCATGTCAGGACTTTCGCGGCACCAGGCCCGAGCCGCGCGCCTGCGCCAGCAGCGACGAGAGGCGCTCGGCTTCAGCGGCGGCGACGCGGCGGCCGAATCTCGTGAGCCGATAGAAACGCCGCCGCTCGTCGGCGCCAGCCGCTCCGGCGGTCAGCTCCTCGATGAGTCCATCGGCAAGCATTCGTTTGATGGACCCGTAGAGCGTGCCCGGGCTCATGCGGATGCGCCCTGCAGTCCGCTCGGAGACGTTCTGCATGATGCCGTACCCGTGCCGCTCACCGTCGCCGAGCGCGATGAGGATGTGAAGAAACGCCGGCGGCAGCGGCAGCAGCGCGTGCACTTCGGCACCGATGTCTCGTGGCATGTCCATCTCCGTTATAACAGAATTGGATATACCACGATTGGTTAGTCAATTGTCAACTGCAAACTTCAAACTCCAAACTACAAAAAAGACGAAACGATCGAGTGGCCCGAATCGGTGCGTCCTTTCGTTCTTTTGTAGTTTGAAGTTTGAAGTGAGTCAGCGTCGGAGCTCTTTTTCAACCTCCTCGGCCTGCCAGAGGTGCCGGCGATCGTGCGCGGCGATCACATTCAATCCGGTAGAGACCCGCATTTTGATGAAGGGAATGAAGGGATTGGCGAACGTCGCCCGATTCACGTCGATCGCCGCGGCGTCGGCGATGAGACGACGGAGGTCGTCGTGCGCGGCGTGATACGACCGCAGGATCTCGGCGCGGCTCGAGATCCGGCGCGGCCTGATCTTGGCGGGTGCCGACGTGCGGCGTTTCGCCGGCGGCTCCAGTGATTCGACGAACTTGCGTCCGAAGAACCCCGGCGTCGCGGATCCTCGCCTGGCCCAGCCGGCCTCGCGCGCGCGGTCCACGGCCGTCCGCATCGCTTCCCCGTACACGGTGTTCGCCACGGCGAGATGATCCAGGCAAAGGGCGATGCTCCAGCGACGTCCCTCGCCGGGCTGCCAGAAGAACTGCGCGTCATCCACGCGGCCTGCCAGCGCATCCGCTCTCGCGTCAGCAGCATCGATGTCATGCGCGAGCCTCTGCAGGTCGTCTGGTAAAGCGGTCATGCTGTTCGTTTCCGGGATTGCGCGTGCTCACGCGCGAACAAATTGCAACGGCGTGCGGACGGGCGAGTCATCACTTTGAACCGAAAATAGCACTTTTGAGCGGTTTCAGCGTCCGGCACGCCGTTGGCTGCAGCAGCTTCGTTCGCCAGAGGACCGCATGGACACCATTCGCCAGGACATTCGCTACGCCTTTCGCCGGCTGATCAAGAGCCCGGCCTTCACCCTCGTCGCGCTGCTGACGCTCGCGCTCGGCATCGGCGCCAACAGCGCCATCTTCAGCGTCGTCAACGCGGTGCTCCTTCAGCCATTGCCGTACCGCGCTCCGGAGCAGATTGTCGGTATCTATCACCTGAGCGAAGGGCGTCGAACGACGATGTCAGGGCCGAACTTCACTGACGTGAAGAAGCTGAACACCACGCTTCAGGACGCCGCTGCGTATACGCGGAGCCGGGTGATCTTGACGGGACAGGGCGAGCCCGTGCGTCTCGACACGGCTGAAGTCAGTGCATCGCTGTTCGATCTGCTCGGCGTGCCGGCGATGCGCGGCAGGACGTTCAGGCCTGACGAGAACCAGAAGGGCAAGACGCACGTCGCGGTTCTCAGCCACGAGCTGTGGCAGCAGCGGTTCGGGGGCGACGAGGCCGTCGTCGGCCGGCGCTTGACCCTCGATGGTGTCTCCTACGAAGTCGTCGGCATCATGCCGCCGAAGTTCTCGTTCCCGGCGGCGCGAGCGCTGTGGACGCCGCTCGAGTACACCGAGGATTTCACGACGAAGCAGCGTGGCGCGTGGTACCTGCAGGCGGTCGGCCGCACACGACCGGGGGTCTCGGTGGAGCAGGCGCGGGCAGAGATCGACACGATCGGCAAGCAGCTCGCGAAGCAATATCCGGACGCGAACGAAGGCGTCGACATGACCGCCGTGTCGCTGCACGAAGCGATGGTCGGCAACGTGCGGCAGGCGTTCTGGGTGCTGCTCGGCGCCGTCGGCTTCGTTCTGCTGATCGCGTGTGTCAACGTCGCGAACCTGCTGCTCGCGCGCGCGGCGTCGCGCGAGAGTGAGATCGCCGTGCGCACGGCGCTCGGCGCGAATCGCGCCCGGCTGGTGCGCCAGTTGATGACGGAAAGCCTGATTCTGGGCCTCGCCGGCGGTGCGCTCGGTCTGCTGCTGGCGGTCTGGGGGGTCGAAGCGCTCATCGCGCTCGAACCGCAGGGCATACCGCGACTGAACGAAGTTCGCGTGGATCCGATGGTCATCGGATTCACGATGGCGCTCTCCGCACTCACCGGACTGCTGTTCGGCGTCTTCCCTGCGTTCCAGTCCACTCGCGGCGGTATCTCGTCGACGCTGAAAGAAGGGGGCCGCGGCGCGCTCACAACACGCGGCGGCGCGCGGATGCGGACTACGCTGGTCGTGGCGGAGGTCGCACTTGCGGTGACGCTGCTCGCAGGCGCCGGGTTGCTGATTCGCAGCTTCAGCAAGCTCGCGTCCGTCGATCCAGGCTTCCAGGTGAAGCCGGCTCTCACATTCGAGCTGTCGCTGCCCGATTCGCGCTACGAAGACAGGGCGCGGCAGGTCGCGTTCTTCGATCAGCTGTTGCCTCGGCTCCAGGCAATTCCCGGAGTGACGAGTGCGGCCGGGGTGATCTCCCTGCCGCTGAGCGGCACGAGCATCGTCCTCACCTTCGAGATCGA
>Ga0247822_10003281_pt1 | contig 10548 bp, 10 predicted proteins | sample 13C_Cellulose_Da_FD_192423 | JGI IMG/M metagenome (GOLD analysis project Ga0247822, IMG submission 192423) | Soil microbial communities from agricultural site in Penn Yan, New York, United States - 13C_Cellulose_Day30 | ecosystem: Environmental > Terrestrial > Soil > Agricultural land | place... | reverse complement strand
TATATTGATAAATAACACATTTTATTCTTGGCATCGTTACTGCAATAGTCCAATTAGAAACGCACCAACAACCGAACTATCCAAAGAGCTAACCATGTCACAGTCACTAGTTGCCCAGTCCCACGCCGACCACGCTGACGTAGAAGTGGATTACCGCCAGCTGCTCAGTTTTGCCAATCGCGGCCTGCTTGTTTCAGCCTTTGTGCTGCTGGCGACCATCTTCGTTTGTTACCCCTACGCCGAGTGGTTTTCGCTGGAGGAGCAGATCTTCGGCCACGCCACCATGATCCTGAGCGCGGTGATGATCAAGCTGACTTACCTGCTGCGCTGCGTCGCCCAACAGGCGCTGCACTTGCGCGTAGGTTGATCCCCATTTCACCGATTTTCTACTGTTTTTATCGTCGTATTGCGACTATTAGGCTGAGGAGCCCGCTATGTTAACTGTCCACACTATCGCACTGGTCAAAAGCACTATCCCCTTGTTAGAGGATGCCGGCACCGTCATCACCCAGCATTTTTATGCGCGCATGTTCCGCGAAAACCCGGAGCTGCAAGACATCTTCAACATGAGTAACCAGCGCTCCGGCCGCCAGCAATTTGCCTTGTTCAGCGCGATTGCCGCCTACGCCAAACATATCGAGACGCCGGAAATGCTGTCGACCGCGATAGAGCGTATCGCCCACAAACACACCAGTTTGAATGTGCAGCCGCATCATTACGATATTGTCGGGCATCACCTGCTGGCCACTCTGCGCGAGCTGGCGCCGGATGCCTTCACCGCTGAAGTCGAAGCGGCTTGGGCCGAGGCTTACACCTTCCTTGCCTCGGTGTTTATTGGCCGCGAAGGCGCGCTTTACCAGCAAGCTAAAACCGCCACTGGCGGCTGGAATGGCCCGCGCCGGTTTATCGTGCGCGAGAAAAACGTCGAGTCAGAACTGGTGACCAGCTTCCTCTTGGCACCCGCCGACGGCGAGCCAGTACTGGCGTACCAGCCGGGGCAATACCTCGCCGTGCGCGTCAAACCCGAAGGCGCCGCCTACTGGGAGATCCGCCAGTATTCGCTCTCAGACAAACCCAACGGCACGACCTATCGCATCAGCGTCAAGCGCGAAAATGGCGAGCAGGCGGGGGCGGTATCCAACTATCTGCACGACAAGGTGCGCGTGGGCGATGAAATCAATGCGCTGCCACCGGCGGGCGATTTCTTCCTCAAATCAGCGCAGACCCCGAACGTGCTTATCTCTGCCGGCATTGGTGTCACCCCAATGATCGCCATGTTGGAGACGCTGGTCAGCAGCGGCAGCCAGGCGCCAATACACTTCCTGCACGCCTGCGAAAGCCCGCAGCAGCACTCGTTTGCGGCGCGGATTAAAGCGCTCAAAGCCAAATTTGCCGCGGTAAAAAGTTTTACCTGGTACAGCAATGCACCCGCGCAAACCGGGGATAGTTTTCACGGTTTGATGGAGCTTGCACCGCTGGCGAAGCAGTTGCCATTGGCCGAGGGAAATTTCTATCTGTGCGGCCCGACCGGCTTTATGAAGTTCGCCAAAGACCAGCTGCTGGCATTGAACGTTAACGCCGAACGCATCCACTACGAGGTTTTCGGCCCCCATAGTGATCTGTAACCTGTTTTGGTTATAAGCCCGCCACACGGCGGGCTTTTTAACACCTCGCGCGCATCTGCTATGGTTTTTTATGATTTAACTGAGTCTGTTTTTAGTACAGATGAAACGCCATAGTGAACAGCATCACTGCGGATGAGACATCACCATGAGCAACACCAGCAACCCTCTGTTAATTCCCACCAAAAACTTGCCCACACCCAAAGCCGCCGGCAAGGTCGACGGTCAGATTTTCACCCGCAGCTTCAGCGGCCGCTTCCGCAATTGGCGCCGGGGCGCAGCGGGCTTATTGGCGCTGATGTTTTTCGGCACCTCTTGGATCAACTGGAACGGCCACCAAGCAGTGTTGTGGGATCTGGATACCCGCCAGTTCCACATCTTCGGTACCACCTTCTGGCCGCAGGATTTTATGTTGCTCTCGCTGGTGATGTTGATCGGCGTGTTTTTATTGTTTGCCGTCACCATGGTCGCCGGTCGCGTTTGGTGCGGTTACACCTGTCCGCAAAGCGTGTGGACCTGGGCGTTTATGTGGGTCGAAAGCATCACCGAGGGCGACCGCAACCAGCGCATCAAATTAAATAGCGCACCTAACAGCCTGTCCAAAATTGCGAAACGCACCAGCAAACATGGCCTGTGGTTGGCAATGAGCATCGCCAGCGGCATCGCCTTTGTTGGCTACTTTATTCCGGTGCGCGAACTCACCACCAACCTGCTGCAACTGGAATGGTTCAGCACCAGCGCCGCCTGGGTATTTATTGTCGCGGGCCTCACTTACGTCAACGCCGGTTGGGTGCGCGAAAAAGTGTGCCTGCACATGTGCCCTTACGCGCGTTTCCAAAGCGTGATGTTCGATCGCGATACTCTTGTGATCGCCTACGACAGCGCGCGCGGTGATGCACGCGGCGCACGCAAAAAAAATGAAGATCCCAAAGCGCTCGGCCTGGGCGATTGCATCGACTGCTACATGTGCGTGCAAGTCTGCCCGACCGGCATTGATATCCGCGACGGTTTGCAAATGGATTGCATCGGCTGCGCCGCCTGCATCGACGCCTGCGATGAGGTGATGGATAAAATGGGCTATGCCCAGGGTCTCGTCAGTTATACTTCCGAAGCGGCACTCGCGGGCGACCCAGTGCGCATCGCGCGTCCACGCCTGTGGGCTTACAGCGCAATATTGGTGATTATGATCGGCTCACTCTGGTATGCCTTGGATGCACGCGAGCTGGTCGATATGAGCGTGGTGAAAGATCGCACTGTGATGTATCGCAAAACCAGCGAAGGCAATGTGATGAATGTGTATCGCCTGAAAATTACCAACAAAACCCAAGTGCCCGCGCGCTACGAATTGCAGATCGATAAAGACCCGCGTTTAGTGCTGACTCGCGCACACGACATAGTATTAAAACCGGGCGAAGTATTTGATATGCCGATCAGCGTCACTATGACACAAGGCAGTGAAACCTCGGGCATGACGCATTTTGATTTTGTATTGATCGATCATGCACAACCGGGTTCATCAACACGCGTGGATGCCAACTTTATTTATCCGGCGTTTGAGAAATAAATTTCTAACTTTAGAATTTATCAAAGCTGAGTACCATTTTAATCTACATGCTCCCAAACATAATTTGGGAGCAGCGATAAATTGAAAACGATAAGACATCGGTGAACGTGCAATGAAATTTTATAGTTCCTTATGAAACTCGACGACCAATCATGAAACTTTACGAAAAGTTCGCCGATGAAATTGCGCAACTTATTCGCACCGGCGTGCTGGCGGCGAATGAAAAGGTTCCCTCGGTGCGCACCGCAAGCCGCACCTATGGCGTAAGTCAGGCCACGGTTTTCCAAGCCTATTATTTATTGGAAAGTCGCGGCCTGATTCAAGCGCGCGCACGCTCCGGTTATTTTGTGCGCGCACAAGCGAAACACGCACTCGCCGAACCGGAAATGAGCGCCGCCATTGCCGACAGCACCGACGTCGATGTGAGCGAATTAGTGTTCTCGGTATTGGGTTCGATTAAAGATCCGGACATTATTCCCATGGGCTCGGCATTTCCCAGCCCGGATTTATTTCCATTGTCACGCCTTGCCCGCTCGATGGGAAAAAGCATCCAGCAATTACCCGCGCGCGCAATCCTCGCCGACATGACCTACGGCAACCCCAATTTGCGCCGTCAAATCGCCTTGCGCTACATGGTCAACGGTGTAATGAATTCGCCCGACGAATTAGTCATCACCAACGGCGCGTTGGAAGCATTAAATTTATGTTTGCAAGTAGTGACTAAACCGGGTGATCTGGTCGCGATTGAATCGCCAACGTTTTATGCCGCGCTGCAAATTCTTGAACGCCTGCAATTAAAAGCGGTGGAAATTCCGGTGCACCCGCGCGATGGAATTCACTTGCCAACACTCGCCGACAGCTTGCAGCGTTTGCCGATCAAAGCCTGCTGGTTTATGAGCAGCTTTCACAACCCGCTCGGCGCAAGTATGAGCGATGAAAAAAAACAAGCGCTCTACGAATTGCTGCAACAACATCAAGTGCCGCTGATTGAAGATGATGTCTACGCGGAATTGTATTTTGATGCTACACCGCCCAAGCCGGTGAAATTTTTTGATCGCGGCGGCTTGGTGATGCACTGCGGATCTTTTTCCAAAAACCTCGCACCCGGCTACAGAGTGGGTTGGGTTTCTGCAGGACGTTACACCGAACAAATCCATCGCCTGAAATTGATGACCACCATTTCGCCCTCGGTGCCGGCGCAAGTGGCGATTGCCGATTATTTGCAGCACGGTGGTTACGATCGCCATCTGCGCAAATTGCGCGATACGCTCGAACACCAACAGCAATTAATGCTGAACGCCATTGCAAAATATTTTCCCAAAAATACCCGCGTCACCCGTCCTGATGGCGGTTATTTTTTGTGGGTGGAATTGCCACCGCAAGTCGACAGTTTGCAATTATTTTCCATGGCACTTGCGCAGGGTATAAGCATCGCCCCCGGCCCGATATTTTCCGCCACGCGCCGCTACCAACATTGCATCCGCCTGAATTACGGCTGTAACTGGAATGCGGGAATGGATGCGGCTATGGCAACGCTGGGGAAACTCATCGCTGGTTTTTAATCCCCCCTACCCCCCCTTTTTCAAAGAGGGGAACTGGTAAGTGCTAATGTCAAACTGTGAATAAACAATCTTCGACATCCAAAAAATTTAAATCCAGCGTGCAAATGCAACATAAATTGCTCTAAGATCAAAATGCGCACTATATTCCCCCTTTGAAAAAGGGGGAGCTGTTGAGTGCTAATGTTAAGCTGTGAATAAACAATCCTCGTCATCCAAAAAATTTAAATCCAGCGTGCAAATGCAGTATAAATTGCCCTAAGATCGAAATGTGCACTATATTCCCCCCTTTGAAAAAGGGGGGTTAGGGGGGATTAAAAACCTACACGATATTAAAAGGATTTAACAAATGCTTCCCTATAATAAATCGCTCAAACCTTTTTCTCAAAAACTACGCAATAACATGACCAACGCATAACAATTGCTATGGTTAAAGCTGCGCCGCAAGCAAATATTCGGCGTACAGTTTTATCGCCAAAAACCTATTGGTGGTTATATCGTTGATTTTTATTCAGCAGCAACACAACTGGTCATTGAACTGGATGGTTCGCAGCATCTTTTACCTGAACATCAAGCACAGGATGTAGCGCGGGATCAATTGCTGGAAGCGATGGGATTATTTGTGTTGCGATTTGATAATCGTCAGGTGATATTGGAAATAGAAAGTGTTTTGGAAAAAATTATTGAAGTGGTTGCAGAAAGATTGAATCCGCTGAAGGAGAAATAACCAAAAATTGTGTAAGCCTGCATAGGTTGGGAATCTCTCTCGCAGCACCCCGTCATACTCGCATCCTTGATTTTCTTTGATGGAGTTATTCTGTGTACATGTTTCGCTTGCTATTAATCCTCTTGAGTCTCGGTTTATTCGCCTGCGCCAGCCAGGAACCCAAACCGCCCAAAACCACCGACTCCATCATCACCCTGATCCAAGCCGATGGCAGTAAACAATTCAGCTACACCCTGATCATGGAAATGCCCGACCGCGGCGGGCGCCAACGCGGTGGCCCAGGTGGTCACGGAGGTAAAGGCCCAGACGGAAAAGGCGGGCCGCCTCCCGGAGGTAAGCCCGGCGGTGATTTTGATCGTGGTGACAACCATCGCGATGACGATGGCCGTGATGACGGAACACTAAAACATTTAACTGAAGAAGGTTTGCTGGCAAAACTTGAAGACACCGGCTACTGCCGCAATGGTTACCATCAACTGGAAACACAATCGCGCCGCGGTGCAATGAACATTGCCGGAGAGTGTTACGACAAAGCAACCGATGAAGATCGCAATAAATTCCCGAACCCGGCACCGAAAAAAATTATTGAGGAGCGGTTGGATTAACGCACTGCTGATGCAGTGCGTTAATCTAAATTACTTTTTTTGAAGAGTGAGCGACAACGGATATATGGCTTTAATCAGTTGTCGGCCAAAAGCCAACATCCACCTTCTTAAAATCCCTCAATTACATTTTCATTCATCCAAATTAAACGGTCATTTTTGATTGCGCATCAACACCAAATGTTGCAATTGCAAAATCAATAAAGCTACGCAGCTTTGGGGTCATGCGACGATCAGGCGCATGGAGCAAATGAAATGGCCGTGCTGCAACGGAAAAATCAGCAAGCACTTCAACCAATCGACCACTGGATAATTCGTCACGAACCAATTCACACGGCTGCAACAAAATCCCCATTCCAGCACGCGCAGCCATCAATAGCGCCTCGCCGCTATCTACCATCAATTTACCTGCAACGGAAACTGAAATAGCTTCACCTGTTTTATCTTCAAACGTCCAACGGGTGCGTAGCTCGGTATGAGAAAATCCAAGGCATTCATGTTGTGCCAGATCATGCGGATGAGTGATCGCCGGTCGATTGGCAAGATAAGACGGAGAAGCACATAAGCGCAATCGATAGGGTGCAAGTGCGCGCGCGATTAGACCGCTATCAGACAATTCGCCTACCCGAAAGGCCACATCAATTCCTTCGTCAATGAGATCCACATAGCGATTGGAAAGTGACATATCGACTGAGACCTCTGGGTGCATCGCCAAATAATTCGGAAGACATTTAGATAAAGCATGTACACCAAAAGTTACTGGGGCATTGATACGTAAGCGCCCTCGCGGCGTTCCGCTGCTAACGGCCGCCATACCTTCAGCCGCCTCCACTTCCGCCAGAATGATCTTTACCCGCTCGTAAAATGCAAGTCCCGCTTCGGTCATGTGATGCCTGCGGGTAGTGCGATTGATCAGTCGTACCCCCAAGTGCTGCTCAAGGGATTGAATATGCTTTCCAACGAGTTGTGAAGACATCAGTAATGCGTCACCCGCCGCCGAAAAGGAGCCCGCCTCTACAGCTTTAGCAAACACGCTCATGCTCAGTAAACGATCCATTACAAACATCCTGTTTCAAGTATTGAGTCATTTTTGCCATTTATCTCAATATATTTCAAGTAATACAGTGAACTCTCTAATTCATCTCACCGGAGAGCATCATGAAAGTAGCAATTATCGGCACAGGAAACATGGGTACTGGGTTGGCTTACGCATTGGCAAATGCGGGCCATCACGTGAGCATTGGTGCACGCGATTTGGTTAAAGCCGCCGCCTTGGCCGACAGTATTGGCAAAGGGGTAATCGGGGGAGGCATCAACGCGGCTGTAAACCTTGCAGACGTAATTGTTTTGGCATTGCCGTTCGGTGCAGCAGCTGACGCTATCGCCCAGGCAGGCGATATCAAAGGCAAGGTGATTATTGATATTTCCAACCCTATCACTCCTGATTACAAGGAACTGCTCATAGGGCATACCACCTCAGCCGCAGAGGAAATTCAAAAAGTTTCTGCACAAGCTCCAGTAGTGAAAGCATTCAATACCATTTTTGCAGGATTGCTATCGCCCGATGCTCGCCAGGGGAAAACATTACAAGTGTTTATCGCAAGCAATGATGAAACTGCAAAGGCTGTTGCATCTGAGCTAGCAACCTCCATTGGTTTTGAAGCGGTAGATGCGGGCCCACTCTCCAACAGCCGCTTTCTTGAACCTATCGGCGAAATGAATATCCATTTTGGTTTCTTCCTCGGTCAAGGTCCTGTTGTGGCACCTGCCTGGATCAAAGTGTAAAAAACACGCCTGCTGAAAAAATGACGGAGAGACATCATATGAAAAAATTATTTGCCACTTTTATTATTGCATCAATCACTGCGCTACCCACCTTTGCAGATACCATCAAATGGGAGGGTCGGGAGTTCTACAAAAAGAACGTCCATGCGTCGGTAGTGACGTTGAACGGAGAGGAAGTACTCAAAGTAGAGCGCGATCTGAAAGCCCTGCCTTTTGACATCAAAAGATTAAGTGAAACTGTTGATGAGCCGACCTATGTCAAATTAAAAGACTTTGATTTTGCCGACGGCATATTTGAAGTGAAAGTGCTGGCGCGCGTACAACGACCAACTCCCTATCCTGAATCGCAAGGATTTCTCGGCTTTTATTTTCGTGCCAACGAAAAAGATTCCGCGTTTGAATCAATTTATCTGCGCCCCAATGCAGGTCGCGCGGATAGCCAAAGCCTGAGAAACCACACTGTGCAATATTTTGCCTATCCTGATTATAAGTTCGATAGTCTGGATTCTGGTACCTATGAAACTTACGCGGATATTGGTATGGATGAATGGATCACCATGCGAATTCATGTGATAGGCGAGAAAGCAGAGCTATATTTAAATGATTCAAAGTACGCATCCTTTATTGTGAACAAAATGAAAGGCACTTCAGCATCCGGGAGCATAGGATTCTATGTAGATATTGGTACCGAAGGATATTTTAAAGACTTTAAAATTATTTCCTATTCGCCACCAAAGCAGTAATAGCATTTAAAAGTACAGGCTGGTGTTGTACCAGCCTTATGAGATAGGCAAGGCGAACACAGGTTTTTAACGGGGAGCAATTATGAAAAAAATTATTACTATTATCGTTGGTTCTTTTTTCCTTATATCACTAACAGCAGCAGCGACCGTTATCGATATCAATAAAGCAATATTAACTGCCGTCGATGTTTCTTATTCGCTCGAGCAATTGAATGGTGTTAATACTGTAAAAGTCATAAAAAATCCGCAGGTAAAAGCTGTGGATGAGCCGACCTTTGTGCGATTACCAGGTAACTACTTTAAAGATGGCACGATAGAAGTAAAAGTGCTTAGCCGACTACTGTCCGATGCTCCAGATTTTGCCCGTGGCTTTATCGGCATCGCCTTCCGTATAAACGATGACAATTCTGCATTTGAAAGTATTTACATTCGCCCAACCAATGGCCGCACTGATGATCTAAAAAGACGTCAGAATGCTACGCAGTATTTTTCGTATCCAGCTTTTAAATTTGATCGCTTACGCAAAGAGTCACCAGGCAAGTATGAATCACCTGCCGATATCGGCTTGAATGAATGGGTTCAGTTAAAAATTACGGTGAAAGAAAATACGGCAAAACTATTTATCAATAACTCAACCGATCCAGCTTTGGAGGTTAATGATCTGAAACACCCAAGCACACATGGTGCTATTGGATTATGGGTGGACATAGGTACTGAAGGTTATTTCTCTGAAATACACATTAATCACCAATTTTAGGAATTACAACAATACCAAGGCAATCCTTCAGATATTTTGCATCTTCTACCTTGATCACATACTTGAAGTAAAATAGTTTCGCTTAAACACACGCAATCAAATACTCCGTTCTCATTCTGCTGAAAATATTTTTCTCAAACTAGCAATAAATAAATATGGTGCTAGGGTCATTTTGAGGCCTAACCAGCCTCAAGGAAAATAAACATCGGCAAAAAATGTCATACAAAATTTATTTGTACTCCACATTTTTTAATACAACAGCTCTTATGAGGATAATAATATGAAATTCATTAAATCCCGGACACTCAGCCTGCTGGGTAGTGCGTTACTTTTTGGTTATGCAAATTTTGCGAGCGCAGGCTATCCCAGTATTACTGGCCCTAGTTCTGATACTGATGGCAGTTTTTTTCTAACGCCATCGCTACCCGACGCGCCTTATTTTTTAAATGATATCTGGATGAAAAAAGATAACGGTAATTGGCAGCCACTGGTGGTGGGTTACCGTGATTATTCAGTTAATGTAGATCTCAGCGCTATTGGGGTCTACGAATTTCAAACCAGATGGCACAACCCTGGTGCGCCGCAGGGTGCCTATAGCGGATTTAGTAATACTCATACGGTCAATGTTACCGGCATAGCCGCACCGGATGCGTCGGGAATCAGCGTCCCGGCTACTGATACCGATGGCAATTATGTTGTGTCCTGGAGCAAAGGGGCGCGCGCCGATCTATACAAGTTGGAGCACGCTTTTAACGGCGGTGCTTGGACACTTGTACAACAAAATTTGAGTTTTAGTTACACGGTATCCAATCAGGTAGCAGGTACTTTTAGCTACAGAGTCAGTGCGTGCAATGTTACAGGTTGTACGGTTTCAAATCCCAGCAGCATAATTGTAACCACTACAACCACACCAACACCTGGCATGCCTTCACCTAGCAGAGTGCCAAATGTAACGGTAATTACTTGGCCTGCAGTGCCAAACGCGAGCTACTACGAAACGGACATTTATCAAAATGGTACTTGGACACGCATTTCATCAGGCGCAAGCACAAGCGCGTGGTATGGCGGCTACACTCCACAGCAATTCCGTGTGCGTGCGTGTAACGTCAATGCGTCGTGTAGTGGGTTCGCTTATTTGTATTAATACAATTGGGACAATGTAATTAAGATAAATTGATAGTGATGATTC
>Ga0247822_10003280_pt1 | contig 10552 bp, 3 predicted proteins | sample 13C_Cellulose_Da_FD_192423 | JGI IMG/M metagenome (GOLD analysis project Ga0247822, IMG submission 192423) | Soil microbial communities from agricultural site in Penn Yan, New York, United States - 13C_Cellulose_Day30 | ecosystem: Environmental > Terrestrial > Soil > Agricultural land | place... | reverse complement strand
GGAGATCAACTGGTTGAACTCACTGTTAAAGAAGTTACAGAGTTAGCTTCTTACCTCAAAGAAACCTATGGCATCGAGCCCGCAGCCGCTGCAGTTGTAGCTGGTCCTGCAGCTGGTGGTGCTGCAGGTGGTGCAGTTGCTGAAGCAAAAACTAATTTTGACGTAGTATTGAAAGCCCCTGGCGCAAATAAGCTGCAAATCGTTAAGCTGGTGAAAGAACTCACTGGTCTCGGTTTGAAAGAAGCTAAAGATCTCGTTGACGGCGCCCCTAAGACTATCAAAGAAGGCTTGCCTAAGGACGAAGCCGAAAATCTCAAGAAGCAACTCACTGAGGCTGGTGCCGAAGTTGAGTTGAAGTAAGTTCTTGAAAAGGCCAGGGAAACCGTCTGAAATCATCGGTTAGACCCCAGTCCAGGCTTCTGTCTGGACGGGGTCTATTCCCGTTTATGGCCTCGAACAACTTTTGATTTTCAATTGTTCTCGTCCAGGATCTCTTACTTAAACGTTACTCACCTTGACAAAAAAGACAATAAACGGTAGAATCGATTTCTCTTCAAGCGAACGAGTACTCGACTACCCCGACTTTCTGGATCTTCAACTCCAGTCATTCAAAGATTTTTTGCAGATCGAAACGCCAGCGGAAAAAAGACAAAATGAAGGTCTTTACAAGGTGTTCGCGGAAAACTTCCCTATTAGTGACTCACGCGAAAACTTCGTGCTGGAATTCGTGGATTATACCATCGATCCTCCAAAATACAACGTCGATGAATGTATCGACCGGGGATTGACCTTTTCAGTGCCCCTGAAGGCTAAACTGAGACTGACCTGTAACGACGAGGACAACGAAGATTTTGAAACCATTGAACAGGAAGTGTTCCTGGGCAATATTCCGTATATGACGGAGAAAGGCTCCTTTGTGATCAATGGAGCTGAACGTGTTATCGTGTCTCAGCTGCACCGCTCTCCAGGCGTGTTCTTTGCCATGAGCAAGCACACGAATGGTACGAAGTTGTACTCGGCCCGTATCATCCCATTCAAAGGATCATGGATCGAATTTGCAACAGACGTAAACGCTGTGATGTATGCATACATCGATCGTAAAAAGAAATTCCCCGTAACCACCCTGCTCCGTGCTATTGGTTATGGATCAGATAAGGATATCCTTGATCTCTTCGGACTGTCCGAAGAAGTAGAGGCTTCCAAGAATACGCTGAAGAAAGTAGTAGACAGAAAGCTTGCAGCCCGCGTTCTCAAGACGTGGACCGAAGACTTCGTGGATGAAGATACCGGTGAAGTGGTATCAATCGATCGTAACGAAGTGTTGCTGGAGCGCGACCACACACTGACAGCTGAGGATGTAGACATCATCCTGGAGTCTGGTGTGAAGTCTATTATCCTGCACCGCGATGATATTAACATCGCCGACTACCACATCATCTTCAACACGCTCGCAAAGGATACATCAAACTCCGAAAAGGAGGCTGTTGAGTATATCTATCGTCAGTTGCGTAACACTGAAGCTCCCGATGAGCAGACAGCGCGCGATATCATTCAGAGCCTGTTCTTCAGTGAGAAGCGTTATGACCTGGGTGAAGTAGGACGCTATAGAATCAACAAGAAGCTTGGTCTCGACCTGAGCTTTGACCACAGAGTATTGACGAAGGATGATATCATCCTCATCGTAAAATATCTGATCGGACTTATCAACTCGAAAGCGGTAGTCGATGATATCGACCACTTGAGCAACCGTCGCGTGCGTACAGTAGGCGAACAGTTGTATTCGCAGTTTGGAGTAGGTCTCGCGCGTATGGCGCGTACCATCAAAGAAAGAATGAACGTTCGTGACAACGAAGAATTTAAGCCTGTTGATCTGATCAACGCGCGCACGTTGTCATCAGTGATCAACTCGTTCTTTGGTACGAACCAGTTGTCGCAGTTCATGGACCAGACCAACCCGCTCGCAGAGATCACGCACAAGCGCCGTATGTCGGCCCTCGGCCCTGGCGGTCTCTCACGCGAACGCGCTGGCTTCGAAGTTCGTGACGTGCACTATACGCACTACGGACGTCTCTGTACTATCGAGACACCTGAAGGTCCGAACATCGGTCTGATTTCGTCCCTCTGCGTTCACGCGAAAGTGAACAAGATGGGATTCATTGAAACACCATACAGAAAGGTGGAGAATGGAAAAGTGAAGGTGAAAGATCCTGTCATTTTCCTAACCGCCGAAGAAGAAGATACACACTACATCGCGCAGGCAAAGGTTGCCCTTAAGAACGGCGGTGAGTTCGTAGAGGAGAAGATCAAGGCGCGCTTTGAAGGTGACTTCCCTGTCGTTGAGCCTAAGGATCTCCGCTACATGGATATCGCTCCTAACCAGATCGTATCTGTTGCCGCGTCAATGATTCCGTTCCTGGAACACGACGATGCGAACCGTGCGTTGATGGGATCGAACATGCAGCGTCAGGCTGTGCCGCTTATTCGCCCTGAAGCACCTATCGTAGGTACAGGTCTCGAAGGCCGCGTAGCGCTCGATTCACGCGCACTCATCCTTGCAGAAGGAAATGGTGTAGTGGAATTTGTTGATGCGAAGAAGATCACGATCAAATATGAAGTGACTGATGAGCAACAGCTCACCAGCTTCGACAATGAGTTCAAAACTTATAGTCTGATTAAATTCCGCAGAACGAACCAGGATACCTGTATCAACCTTACGCCTCTTGTAATGAAGGGGCAGAAGATTGTGAAAGGTCAGCCACTTTGCCAGGGTTATGCAACCCAGAACGGCGAGCTTGCCCTGGGACGCAACCTGCTCGTGGCATACATGCCATGGCAAGGTTATAACTTCGAGGATGCGATTGTTATTTCCGAGCGTGTTGTACGCGAGGACGTTTATACCTCGATCCACATCGAAGAGTTCGAGCTTGAAGTACGCGATACCAAACGCGGCGAAGAAGAACTTACCTCGGAAATCCCGAACGTAAGTGAAGAGGCTGTGAAGCATCTCGATGAGAATGGTATCATCCGCATCGGCGCTGAAGTTCGTGAAGGCGATATTCTTATTGGTAAGATCACTCCTAAGGGAGAAACAGATCCTACACCTGAGGAGAAACTCCTCCGGGCCATCTTTGGTGACAAGGCTGGCGATGTGAAGGATGCTTCCCTTAAGGCGCCTCCGTCATTGAAAGGTGTCGTTATTGAGACGAAGTTGTTCTCAAGACCCAAGCGTGATAAGGACGTACGCACCAAATCGAAGAAAGAACTTGATACATTGAAGGCAAAGTACAGCAAGCAGTTGCTCGATCTTCGCAATGAAATGATCAACAAACTCACCACGTTGCTGAACGGCAAGAACAGCAACGGCGTGAAGCACAAGTTTGGCGATGAACTCATCACCAAAGGCGTGAAATTCTCGCAGAAGGTGATCGATAATAACCTGTTCCCTGATAAGAACATCTACCGCGACGAAAGCAACTACAACGTTCCGGAAGAAGTGAACCTTATCGCGGACGTGAGCCTCGAAAACTGGACTCCCGATGATCACACGAATGAGCTCGTGGCACAGACGGTGAAGAACTTTCTGTTGAAGCGTAACTCATATGCCGGTGAATTCAAGCGCGAGCGTTTCACACTTGAAGTTGGCGATGAACTTCCTACAGGCATTGTACAACTCGCTAAAGTTTACGTAGCGAAGAAGCGCAAGCTGAAGGTAGGGGATAAGATGGCAGGTCGTCACGGTAACAAGGGTGTTGTAGCCCGTATCGTGCGTGAAGAAGACATGCCATTCCTCCAGGACGGAACGCCAGTAGATATCTGTCTTAACCCGCTGGGTGTGCCTTCGCGTATGAACCTTGGTCAGATCTATGAAACCGTTCTTGCATGGGCGGGTCATAAGCTGGGCAAGAAGTATGCGACGCCGATCTTCGACGGTGCAACACTTGACCAGGTACAGGCTGAACTTCATGAGGCAGGTCTTCCTGACTACGGACGTTCATATCTCTATGACGGTCTCACCGGAGAGAAATTTGATCAGCCTGTAACGGTTGGTATGGCATATATGTTGAAACTCGGTCACCTTGTCGATGACAAGATGCACGCACGTTCGATCGGTCCTTACTCACTCATCACCCAGCAACCGCTTGGTGGTAAGGCACAGTTTGGTGGTCAGCGTTTCGGAGAAATGGAAGTGTGGGCAATCGAGGCATTCGGTGCGTCTCACATCCTCCAGGAAATCCTCACCATCAAGTCTGACGACGTTATCGGCCGCGCGAAAGCGTACGAGGCGATCGTTAAGGGCGAGAATATGAGGAAGCCGAATATTCCTGAGTCGTTCAACGTACTCGTGCACGAACTCAGAGGTTTGGCACTTGAAATCACTATGGATTAATTTTCTGGTAACGCCTTCCATCAGCCCGGGCGTGAGCAACGGTCGGGCTGGCGGGGGTTAAACAACACAATATGTCATTCAGAAAAAATAAGAAAATCAACAGCGACTTCTCGAAGATCACCATCAGCCTGGCATCTCCTGAATCAATTCTGGAGAGCTCGCATGGTGAGGTGACGCAACCAGAAACCATCAACTACAGAACTTATAAGCCTGAAATGGGTGGTTTGTTCTGCGAGCGCATCTTCGGTCCGGTTAAAGACTGGGAATGTCACTGCGGAAAATATAAACGCATCCGATACAAAGGCATCATCTGCGACCGGTGCGGTGTAGAGGTAACAGAGAAGAAAGTACGTCGCGAGCGCATGGGCCACATCGAACTGGTGGTGCCTGTAGCGCATATCTGGTATTTCCGCTCTCTCCCAAACAAGATTGGTTATTTGCTCGGTCTGGCTACTAAGAAGCTTGATCAGATCATTTACTACGAGCGGTATGTAGTTATTCAGCCAGGTGTTAAGGAAGAAGATGGCGTAAAGCGTCTCGACTTCCTTACTGAAGAAGAATACCTCGACATCATCGACAAACTACCCCGCGAAAACCAGCTTCTTGACGACAACGATCCTAAGAAGTTTATCGCGAAGATGGGTGCTGATGCGTTGGAGATGTTGCTCGCGCGCACCGCGCTCGATCAATTGTCATACGATCTGCGTCACCAGGCAGCAACCGATACTTCACAACAGCGTAAGGCTGAAGCCTTGAAGCGTTTGAAGGTTGTTGAAGCTTTCCGCGATGCACGCACACGCATCGAGAACAAGCCTGAGTGGATGGTAATCAAGATGGTTCCCGTAATTCCGCCAGAGCTGCGTCCATTGGTACCGTTGGACGGCGGTCGTTTCGCGACATCAGATTTGAACGATCTGTATCGCCGCGTGATCATCCGCAACAACCGTCTCAAGCGTCTTATTGATATCAAGGCACCTGAAGTGATTCTCCGTAACGAGAAGCGCATGCTCCAGGAAGCAGTTGATTCATTGTTTGATAACTCAAGAAAAGTAAACGCAGTCCGCTCGGATGGAAACCGCGCCCTGAAGTCTTTGAGTGATATGCTCAAAGGTAAGCAAGGTCGCTTCCGTCAGAACCTTCTCGGTAAGCGTGTTGACTACTCTGGCCGTTCGGTAATCGTCGTAGGTCCTGAGTTGAAACTCCACGAGTGCGGTCTGCCTAAGGATATGGCGGCGGAATTGTTCAAGCCGTTCATCATTCGCAAGCTCATCGAAAGAGGAATTGTGAAGACGGTGAAGTCTGCCAAGAAGATCGTGGACCGCAAGGATCCTGTGATCTGGGACATTTTGGAAAACGTGTTGAAGGGTCACCCTGTGCTTCTGAACCGCGCTCCAACGCTCCACAGACTTGGTATCCAGGCGTTCCAGCCTAAACTTATTGAAGGAAAAGCTATCCAGTTGCACCCGCTCGTATGTACGGCCTTCAACGCCGACTTCGACGGTGACCAGATGGCGGTTCACGTTCCGCTGGGACAGGAAGCTATCCTCGAAGCATCGATGCTGATGTTGTCATCGCACAACATCCTCAACCCTGCTAACGGTGCACCTATTACCGTACCTTCTCAGGACATGGTATTGGGTCTGTACTATCTCACAAAGGGACGTAAGAGCAAAGGTGATCATCCGATTCTGGGAGAGGGCAAGCGCTACTTCTCAGCTGAGGAAGTGATCATTGCTTTCAACGAAGGCAAACTTTCGAAACACGCTATCATTAAGGTTCGTGCTCAGGTTCGCGACAAGAAGACGGGCACACTCGAATTCAAAACGATCGAGACAGTTGCTGGTCGCGTGATCTTCAACCAGTACGTACCTGAAGAAGTAGGCTTTGTTGACGAACTCCTGACAAAGAAGAAACTGCAGACAATCATTGCAGACGTATTCAAGCAGGCAGGCCAGTCGAAGGCTGCGAAGTTCCTCGATGATATCAAAGAACTTGGATTCCAGATGGCATACAAAGGCGGACTTTCAATGGGTCTTAACGACGTGAAGGTTCCCGATGAAAAGGCGAAACTTGTTACCAACGCGCAGGAAGAAGTTGACAGCGTTTGGAACAACTATATGATGGGTCTTATCACAGATAACGAGCGCTACAATCAGGTGATCGATATCTGGACCCGTACGAATACGCTCCTCACCAATACGCTGATGAAGCAGTTGGAGGAAGATCAACAAGGTTTCAACTCGATCTACATGATGATGCACTCCGGTGCCCGTGGATCGCGTGAGCAGATCCGTCAGTTGGGCGGTATGCGCGGTCTGATGGCCAAGCCTCAGAAGAACCTTGCGGGCTCAGTGGGATCGATCATTGAGAACCCGATCCTTTCAAACTTCAAGGAAGGTCTGGACGTGTTGGAGTACTTTATCTCTACTCACGGTGCGCGTAAAGGTCTTGCCGATACAGCGTTGAAGACTGCTGACGCAGGGTACCTGACTCGTCGTCTTGTTGACGTTGCACAGGATCTTGTGATCACTGAAGAGGACTGCGGAACACTCCGTGGTTTGAAAGTAACAGCGTTGAAAGACAACGAAGATATCGTTGAGCCTTTGTCTGAACGTATCCTCGGACGCACTACAGTGCACGCGATCTACGATCCGTTGACTGATGAATTGATCTGCGACGCTAATCAGGAAATCACTGACGAACTGGCGAAGCTTATTGAAGACACGAACATCGAAGAAATCGAAATTCGTTCACTGCTCACTTGTGAGTCGAAGATCGGTGGTTGCGCGAAGTGCTACGGACGTAACCTTGCTACCGGCAAGATGGTACAGGCGGGTGAAGCGGTTGGTGTGATTGCAGCGCAGTCTATCGGTGAACCCGGTACACAGCTGACACTTCGTACCTTCCACGTGGGTGGTACTGCATCTAACATTGCTGTTGATGCAAACATCAAAGCGAAATTCAGTGGTGTAGTTGAATTCGAAGGAATCCGTACCATCGAGACAACTGACCGCGACGGCAATACAGTGAATGTGGTTATGGGCCGCACGGGTGAGATCCGGATCACGGATAAAGACAAAACCCGCGTGTTGATTACGAACCACGTTCCTTATGGATCATTCCTCACTGTTAAAGAAGGTGCTTCAGTAGAGAAAGGCGATGAGCTTTGCTTCTGGGATCCTTACAACGCGGTAATCCTTTCTGAATTCGATGGTACAATCGAATATGAAGCGATCATCGAAGGTATTACGTTCAAAGAGGAGTCAGATGAACAAACTGGTCACCGCGAGAAAGTGATTACCGATACGCGTGATAAGACTAAGAACCCTGCGATTATCGTACGCGGTAAGACGGATTCGAAGTCATACAACATTCCGGTAGGTGCTCACCTTGCTGTTGATTCAGCTGAGAAGATCAAAGCCGGCCAGGTGTTGGCCAAGATCCCTCGTACAATGGGTAAGTCGCGAGACATCACCGGTGGTCTGCCCCGCGTAACTGAACTCTTTGAAGCACGTAATCCTTCGAACCCTGCTGTTGTCAGCGAGATCGATGGCGTAGTGACTTACGGAGGTATCAAGCGCGGTAATCGTGAGATCTTTATTGAATCACGCGATGGCGTTCAGAAGCGTTACCTGGTTCCGCTGTCGAAGCACATCCTGGTTCAGGATAATGACTTCGTGCGTGCAGGTCAACCGTTGTCAGATGGTTCGATAACTCCTTCAGACATCCTTTCAATTAAGGGTCCGACGGCAGTTCAGGAGTATCTTGTGAATGAGATCCAGGAAGTTTATCGCCTCCAGGGTGTGAAGATCAACGACAAGCACATTGAAGCTATCGTTAGCCAGATGATGCAGAAAGTTGAGATCATTGATCCGGGAGATACGAGCTTCCTCACCAATGAATACGTAGACAAGCTTCAGTTCCGTGAAGACAACGATGCGATTCTGGATAAGAAGGTTGTCATTGATGCTGGTGATTCCAACACGCTGAAAGCTGGGCAGATTATCACGCCCCGCGAATTCCGCGATGAGAACTCGCAATTGCGTCGCCGCGATGCGAAGCTTGTAGAGGTTCGCGATGCCATGCCGGCGGTTTCAAGACCTACGTTGCAAGGTATCACTCAGGCATCGTTGAAGACTGAAAGCTGGTTGTCTGCTGCTTCATTCCAGGAAACAACCAAAGTACTCAGCGAAGCGGCCATCCGTGGTAAGACCGATTGGTTGATGGGCCTCAAGGAGAACGTGATCGTAGGTCACCTGATCCCTGCAGGTACCGGACTTCGTAAATACAACGACATCATCGTGACGCACGCTGATGAGTATGATGGCAGTACCGCTTCTTCGATCGAGCGCACGCGCGACAGAGAGAAGGAGCTCCAAGACTAATTAGAAATCAATAACCAAAGGGTTGATCCGTAAGGGTCAACCCTTTTTTTGTACAAAGCCATGGCAGAAGACAAGAACAAGCAACAAGCCCAAAACCAGATCAATATCGAACTGTCTGAAGAGATTGCTGAGGGCATCTATTCAAACCTGGCGATGATCGCTCATTCCAACAGTGAATTTGTAATTGATTTTATCCGTCTCATGCCTGGCGTTCCAAAGGCTAAGGTGAAGTCGCGGATTGTTATTACACCGGAGCATGCTAAACGGTTCCTTGCCGCGCTGAAAGACAACATTGATAAGTACGAAGCGAGTTTTGGTCCGATCAAGCGTACAGAAGATATGCCTAAGTTCCCCATGAATTTTGGAGGAACAATCGGCGAGGCTTAGTCTTACGACCGGCGCTTATGGGAAGTTCAGCTATTCCTGCGCGCACATCGTGGAGACAGCAGTCCATCGTATTGCCAAAGATGGTCTCGTCTTTTTGGAAATGGCAGCTGGGAATACCAACAGGATCACACGTTTTACCTGTGACACCAGTCCGGAAGTTGTTGGCCCGTAGTATTCAACTGCGAACTGCCAAGCCGCCTCTTCCGGGCGTCAAAATAATTCCCGTGTTAGCAAACTTCTATCGACATCACTCCGGACTAGTTGCCATCCGGGTCGCCGGACGGAAGTATCCAGCAACCAGTACTAACGCCTTTGTTAATTGTGGTGATAATATATCCACACGTAAGGTTTTGCCCGACAGTCGCTCATCAGGCGATCCAGGCGGTAATAATTTTGGGAACCGTTAATCCCGGTTCACATGAAAAAGTTATCCATTATTTTCTTATCAGTTATTCTGTTTGCCTCCTGTCAGGAGGATGAGTCCAACCCTGAAATAGTGTCTTTTTCACCTTCGGTTGGGAATTATGGCGATGAGGTTACGATCACAGGCAGCAACTTCGATGAATTTAATGCTGTTTTGTTCGATGGAGTTGAGGCCACTGTTGTTTCCGTAAGCCCTAATCAATTGGTTGTAACCGTGCCTGCCGGAAGCAAATCTGGCAGTATCACGATATCCGAGGGCGACAATCTCATCGTGAGCGCGTCCAGTTTTACTGTCACAAGTGGCACCTGGAAAAAGATAGCCAGGGCTCCCTTCGTCGCAGAAAAGTCATCGACGGCTACGTTCACCATCGGAACGTCTGCATACTTTTCAGTGAGGCATTACGAGGAGTCAACAACCAGTCTTGAGTTTTGGCGGTACAACCAGGCCACAAATACCTGGACGGAGCACACGCCTATTGCCACTGACTACGCGCAGTCATTCGATTCGAAAGGCTTTGTCCTGAACGGCAAGGGCTACATGGTTGAGTCCGGCGGAACACTGCACGAGTACAATCCTGAGACAGACCAGTGGACGGAAAAGAAGGGTCTTAACATCTACGGTACGGAACAAGAGGCGATTTTGGGTGCTTTCGTTGCAGGTGAATATGGCTATGTGCTACTCTCCAATCGCAGCATTTACAAGTATTCGCCTGGTACTGATTCATGGGCCGGCGTGAACGTACCTTCGATGCCTGCTGATGTTTATACTTCCTTATCAACAGCAAATAAAGTCTACTTCCTGGGGGCAGGCTTGAAAGTATACGAATTTAATACCGGCACAACGCCAGCCTCAGTTACTCAAAAGACCAGCTCACCCGCGAGTGTGTCTGAAAATCCCGAAATTCAGCAGGGTAGCGGCCAGTGCGCATTCATTGGTGACTCTTACAATGTGAAGGAATTCTGGCAGTAC
>Ga0247822_10003277_pt1 | contig 10555 bp, 6 predicted proteins | sample 13C_Cellulose_Da_FD_192423 | JGI IMG/M metagenome (GOLD analysis project Ga0247822, IMG submission 192423) | Soil microbial communities from agricultural site in Penn Yan, New York, United States - 13C_Cellulose_Day30 | ecosystem: Environmental > Terrestrial > Soil > Agricultural land | place... | reverse complement strand
CGGGCTTTACACATTTCCGGAAGCCGATACGCTTTTGCCCATCTACACTCCAGGTCGGCCAGGTCCTCCGGAAATTATCGGTGGGCATACACGCACACAGCATCACCTGATGGGATTGAAAAAAAACGGATCTGCCGGGGCAGTGATTATTCCCGCTAACCTTGGTCGACTATATTATATGCTGGGATACCAGCAATACAAGAATATCTTGCTTGACGTGCTCGATCTGTTGGACAGTAGCATTTCGCAGTCCATCGTCACGAACGCGCCTCCGCGAGTGGAGACTATTGTGCAGGAGTTTACAACCAATACACCTCAGCACCTTAAATGGTCGGAGTCCGATGGGATGATCGTTCACCTGATTAATCTGACCGGCTACAGCAATTCCTACTTTGAACCGCTTGCTGTGGAGAACACGACGTTTCAGCTCAAGTGCGATTTTCGGCCTTCATCGTTACAGACGATGAAGGGCGGAAAACAAATTGATTTTACCTGGGGCGATGGGACGCTACGGTTCACCATTCCGCACTTGTGGGATTACGAGGGAATTATTGTATTCCGATAGCAAAACTTATCGGGAAGCCGGGGCGGTTCTTCCCGTAAAGGTGTTGCCGTTGTGGAAAATCATCCCGGCGAGGGGATGTGCACTAGCCATGACGTTGCACCGGGCAAGATAAAAGCCAGGCCGGTATCTCATCCGGAGCACCAGGGAAAACAGCCTCCATTGGTCGAAAACAAAAGTAGCGGACAAGTCAGCGCCCGGCGAATGTGCCGCTATTTCTCAATTGGCTCGAGTGGTGCTGTGGCAATGGGGAGTGATATCTTCTTGCCTGAGTTATCACCTTTGTCGTCCTTCAGAATTTCTCCCTCATTCACATGATCGATTTTCACGCGCGTGACGTCGCCATCGAACGATAGTTTGAAAGTGCGGGTTGCACAGACTCCCTTTCGCACATATTTTTCCTTCTCGTCGGTGATGCTATATGCCTTTTGTGCGATACGCTTGTTATCCTTACCATAGAAGCTCACATAGGCAACAACCTTTTCATAAGTCTTGTCGGGTACCATCTGAAACACAAATTTCTTATGATTGGACTGAACTTGCGCATACATACCGATTGGTGTCTGGGCAGCGGCGGATGTACCTGTTAAAAATATTACCAGGCCAAGGAGCAGGCTTAGAGGTGTAACTTTTTTCATGGTATCACTGTTTAATTAAATACTCCCACATGATACCCTATCGTTCGGTCTCAAGGAAGCTCAACTCGACAGTCGCCGGTCATCATCCATATTTGAACAGTGACACCGTTTAGTGCCCAGCCTTGGAGGGGTGAATTGGCAAGAAAAGTGTAGAAAAAGTCAACAGACAGGTGGATCGAGCGATTCTCTGTTGAACAAAGGAACGCGAGGTGCCGCCGTTCGAACTTAAAAACCGCGTGCGCGGAAATGTCGAGCGGCTATTTAGTAACTTTAATTGAGGGATAACACATCTTGCAGAAGAATGTATTCGCGCCATGTGACTAAACTTGTCGTATGGCTTTTGTTGATGAGAAGCACGTTGATCAAAAAACAAATTGGTTGTTCGTAGACAGGCATGAAAAGCAAAATCCAACATAGAGCCAGCTTTTTGCATCGGGTGCTTTTCCGGTACTTTCCGTACTGGCCTCTTTTTGCCGTGTCGACGTTGGTGGCAATCTTTGGAGCATGGTCATATTTGTATCTCAAGGATCCCGTCTATGAGATTCGTGCGCGCTTGCTTTTTAATGAGCGCAGTGTATCGGCCACAGCCCAGCGCCAGCCAGGCGATTCAACATCACGACAGCTCGATGATCGCGCTAAGCTGGAAGTACTCACCTCACGTTCATTAATTGAAGACGTCATTCGTGAACTGAACTTAACGTCACAGTTGTATGATAAAGGCCTCATTCAAGATCGACCTGCCTTTGCTTCAGCGCCGATCGCGGTGCAGGTACGCAACATTGAAAGAATAAAAACGAAGGAAAAGATTTCTCTCGCTTATCAATCGCGTGAGCAGTCTGTTACGTTCGAGGGAAAACAATACCGACTCGATTCATGGATCCGGACGCTGTACGGAGAGATACGTTTTGTGAAGAACGCGCTCTCTCACGAGTCGAGATCCGGGGACTACTACGTGTCGTTCGAAGACTTTCGCGAAGTTACTGATGACCTTATCGATCAAATTAAAGTTGAGCGGGCCGACGACAGTCCGGACGTGGTGTCCATTGTTTTTCGCGACACGGACCCGTACCGCGGCGAGTCGATAATAGATGCGCTCATTAAATCGTATCAGCAGGAAGTGCACAACGTGCGAATCCTTGATCGTGCCCAATCATCACCGGAACCTGTGGCGCCTGTGCCTGCGATAGCATACGGAAGTGCAATTGCCCTGGCTATTTTATTGTCCATTGGCTGGGTCACGTGGAAGGAACAGTTGGGAAGCACGATTCTCTTCAGAACCGAAATTGAGAATGCTACGAATGTTCCCATAGCAGCGGAGATATCAGACTCTCAGATGAAGGACTATGTGGTTGTCGATAATTTCAGGAAGCCACAACTTACGGATCAGTTTATGCAGATGCGTGCGGCCATTCAACTTTACGGCATGCATGGGAAGAGTATCGTAATGGTGACTTCGTCAAATGCAGGAGAAGGTAAAACATTTGTCAGCGCAAACTTCGCGATAAGTATCACCGCGTCTGATAAGAAGGTATTGCTACTTGATCTGGACTTCAGAAACCCCAGGCTGTCGTCACTGTATAACATCGCTACTACAGCAGGTGCTGCCGACGTCTTGCTCGGTGCTGCGTCGTTGCAAGAGACGATTCGTCCGACTGCCGTTCAAAACCTCTATTTGCTCTCGGCAGGCAAGAGACGTGAGAACGCAACGACCATCCTTATGGATACTGACCTCGGTGGGCTACTGCAAAAACTTCGTGCCACCTTTGACTTCATAGTTATTGATACTCCCCCGGTAAATCCGGTAATTGATGGATACGTCATTTCGCCGTTCTGCGACGTTACATTGTTCGTTATGCGCCATGGGAATACACCAAAAACAGCGTTGGAGCCATTTAGATTGAATGGCAAAGTGACCACGCTAAAGAATCTCAGTATTGTTTTTAATGGCGTACGTCCACGGGGCATGATCAAGAGTATGTACCCTTACGGATATGGCAGCACTTATGAGTACGGTGAGCAACGCACACGCAAGCGCTCCCGCTGGCTCGGTTTCCTTTTCAATTTTTCAAGGGAGAGTCTCTAGGCCTTTTCGTTTTTACCTATCTTCCGAGCAAACAATTCCCTCATGCAGACGGAGAATCGACTGTTCGGGCCAACCATATTTCTTTTATTCGCAACGCTTGTGGTTATGGCCATGCTTGCGGGTGGTCAGTTGCTGATCCCGTTCGTTTGGGCATTTCTATTTTCGTATGTGATGATGCCCTTAGCCGTATTCCTCGAAAAGAAACTGTCACGTTCATCTGCGGCTATTATCGCGACGCTCGTATTTGTTATCGTTAGCGGTTTGATCCTGTTCTTTCTTATCTATGAAGCAATACGCATCATGAGAAACGAAGCTGTGCTGTTTGAGAAGATACGCGCTGCCGTCGACCAGATTCATCAGCACTTTGAGAGCTTAACAGGTGTCAGACTTTCCGACACGGCGAATGCAACCAATACGGAGGGGCTACGCGGCGTGATTAACTGGTTCGCCAAGCAGATCGTTGGAATCGGTGAGAACGTTGTCACGCTCACACTTATACCGATGTACCTGTTTTTTATACTTAACTATCGTGGACTTCTTCCCTCATTCGTAGAGAAGAGATACAGCGGCGATCGAAAGAAGGACATGGAGCTGTTTTTCGCAAAGGCAGAATTTTCGATTCAAAACTATCTGCTTGGTACACTCATTCTCACCGGTGTATCCACCGTTATGAGTTTTTTGATCTTGCTGGCATTCGGAATAAACTATGCATTCTTCTTCGCGGTGTTTATTGCTCTGCTTAATCTTATTCCATATGTAGGCAATCTCGCAGCCTTCCTGGTAGTTCTGATGTTTGTCTGGATCACCAAAGATTCCGGATCGGCAGTATTTTTTGTAGGACTGACCCTCTGGCTATCGAACGTAGTGCAGGAGAACTTTCTCCGTCCCAAACTTATCGGAGATAAGATGGAGATGAATGCCATGATGGTATTTACGGCGGTAGTGGTCGGGGGGATGATCTGGGGATTTTCCGGAATGGTGCTGTTTATTCCTTTGCTGGGTATACTTCAGGCGCTGCTGAACAGTCGCCCGGAGTGGCGTCCTTATGCAGTATTCTTTGAAGGGAGAGATGAGAAGCGCGTCGGGAAGATCAAGGATCATGAAGAGACAACCTGATGTAGCGCACTTCAACTTTGATTCCGGGCATTTTGTTGTACCATGATTAATCTCGAATGCGCTCGCCGTTGCGCGCTGATGATTCAGTATAAAACAGAGATGACAATTAAATGGATTGCAGTGATCCTCTGTTTGTCCATTACGAGACTTCAATGCGCGATGACAGAGTCGTGGTGAAATCTGTGCCCAGGATAAGCATTCGCTGGAAGCTCATTTAAACCGGGACTCGCGCAATCAGCGCGCTCGACAACAGAACAACGATTAAAGATCTAAAGGGAGAGCGCCACGAGCTCACCTGGGTGATCGTCGGCACCCACGGCCACAACGATATATTGCTTGCCGTTTACAGAATACGTCATCGGCAGGCCTGCCTGATTTGCAGGTAGCTCAAGCGTTGAAATGATCTCTCCTGTTGCCTTGTCGTATGCCCTGAACTTGTTACCTCCGCCGCTGTCGGTGCCATAGAGTCCTGAACCCTCACCAGCAAACAGCAACGTCTTCGTGACAAGCATACCGACGCGGTCCGGCGTTCCGGTTCGCGGAATCCTGACGCCCTTCAATGCAGGCAGATCTTTTATCCACATGGGCGTGTCGGCGTTGGGCATCATCCACCTGTGATCACCGGTGTTAAGATCGATCGCAGTTATTCGTCCGTATGGTGGTTTCACAAGTGGAAGGCCATAGGGACCAATATCCGCCCCTCCCATGATAGCGATGTAATCCATGTCTGATGTCTCTACGGATTTCCTCAAGACCATTGGCCTCAATACAGTACTTGAAGTGACGTAAAGCATTCCTGTTTCAGGATCGAGAACACCACCCTGCCAGTTCGCTCCTCCAACGGCATCAGGTAACAGCAAAGTTCCGAGAAACTTAAGCGAATCTTCTACACTGATCGGAGTATAAAGTAGGCCCTTCTTGTATCGGGTCGCGATCTTTAGCGCATCCTTTTTGATCTGCGGTGTAAAATCAACCAGTATGTCATCCGAGTAACCTTGTCTGTCGAACGGAGCCGGACGTGTAGGGAATGGTTGTGTGGGAGATGTCCATTCACTGGCAACATCACTCTTAGGAACAGGCCGTTCTTCAATGGGCCAAACCGGTTCGCCAGTGATCCGATCGAAGACAAAAGCAAATGCCTGCTTCGTAACCTGCACAACAGCTTTGATCGTCTTACCTTTTACATTGATATCCGCCAGGATCGGAGGCGCGGGCAGATCATAATCCCAGATGTCGTGATGTACGAGTTGGTAATGCCACACCTTTTTGCCTGTCTTCACGTCAAGGCACACGAGACTTTGTGAAAACAGATTATTTCCAGGGCGATGACCTCCGTAAAAATCTCCGGTTGCTGCTTCAATAGGGAGATAAACATAACCCAGTTTTGGATCAGCAGTTAATGGCGACCATGAACCTGTGTTGCCCGTATACTTCCAGCTTTCCTGCTGCCATGTTTCATTGCCTTCCTCATCTTGTTGAGGTATGGTGTGGAAAGTCCAGAGATGTTTGCCGGACACGACGTCGAATCCCATGATGTCGCCGCGTGCCTGACTCTTAGACTTTGGTGCAAGACCAAACGGGAAACAAGACCCTACAATGATTACGTCATTGACAACAATTGGAGGAGACGTGGAGCCGATAGTTGCGTCCATATTCAGGCCTAGTGCTTTCTTAAGATCAACAACGCCCTGGCTACCGAACTCCGTGACGGGACGTCCGGATCCGGCATTGAGTGAGATAAGTTGAAACCCTGGCGTGATATAAATGATACGGTCAGCATCCTTTCTGGGGGCAGTCCAGTACGCGACGCCTCGTCCGGAATTTTGTCGCGGCACATAGGGCAGCCGTTCGTTCTCGTCAAATCTGAACGTCCACAAAGTTTCTCCGGTGACACAATCTATAGCTGCAACGGTTCTGCTGCGTCCAGCCGTTGTATACAATACACCGTTGGCCATGATCGGTGTCGGCTTGAAATAGAACTCCGGGCGCGGACCAAAGTTGTCGGTCTTCCACCTCCATACAACTTTTAAGTCCTTAACATTAGTCTTGTTGATCTGATCCAATGGCGAATAGTTGGTGCTCGCGTAGTCGCTTCGATGTTGTCGCCAGTCTCCTTCAATAGATTGAATACCGGCACTTACAGAAGCCGCCAGGTGCGTTCTGGTTTTCGGGTCAAAGGATGGTGTGCCGATCAGGACCGACTGCGCTTTCTCTATATTATCTAACCCGGATATTGTGCTGGCCGGATATCCGTTTGCATCCAGTATGTACGCGAGCAATGATGCATAAGCATTTTCGTCCAGGCTGTTGGGACTGCTCTTGGGCATGGTTGTCTTGGTGAGCTCAAACAGTTCGCCTATTTGACGGGCCTTCCATTTATCCACAAACACCTCACCGATGAGTGTCGTGCCGCCTTCAGTTCCGCGAAGATCTTTTCCATGGCATGACTCGCATCTGCTGCTGTAAAGCAACGCTCCGGCCTGTACCTCTTTGTTTAATTCTTGTTGACCTACGGAGTCCAATAATTCGGCAGGCTCATGCTGTTGAGTGTCTCTGTCAGGACCTTTGCATGATGATAATACAACAATAAGCAACGCGAGGGCTGGGGCGAGGAGTCTGATCATGATGCGTTAAGATGCACTAAGATAGACAACGAAGTATTGAACTTCGCTTTAATCTGCCCTAGTTTCTTTTCATCTTATAATGTATCGTTACAAATTCTTCACCTTTGTTGTAGCGAAGTTTCCATATGCCGATTGATGACACAGCGCTAAAATGAAGGGAAGAGTCGGGGACGAGCGTCGGTTCAAAAGACATCGTTGCGCCGTAGTCGGGAGTACTCCAGGTGCCATCATAGTGATTATTCTGATCGCACCGCGAAGCCCATGTATACTGACCCTTGTACCCGGGACATTGTGCGCACTCAATATTGCCGACCACTAAATTGCCAGACATGAACTCATTGAGCTCGCTTGAAAAATCGGCGATGTTGTCCTTGCAATCCTCTACCGGATACTCCGGCTTTTCCGGGCCGATGGTGTAGACGGCGGGGACATATTCTCCCGGATAAGGAACCTGGTGGTATTCTTTCTCACCATCTTCTGAGCAGGAAGCCGCGATCGCGGCGACGAAATAAATTGCAAGGATGTGTTTGGCCATGTTAACAACGATCGGTTTTGTTAGGTTACAGTCTAACGATGTTTCGTTCGCCATATTGTCGGGTTGGGAGATTTCCCGGAAGTCCTGAGATGCCGGTGGGGCTGTTGCCAACCAATCGTCATGAACTGTTACCGCGTGGTTAAAAAACCGTTCGTTTTACATCTTCTTTACAACTGCCGGGAAATAAAGGCTTAGTTTTAAAAACTAATAACGGTTTGTCAGCATCTTCATACGTTTGGTAAAGAATTTGCGTTAGCGGGTATAGAGGATGTAACCAGCAGCGTAAATTACAGTAATACTTCCATTCGAAATGAGCTGGCGGTGATTGAAACGGAGGTACTACCGTGGCCGTATCGGGTTGTGTGAGGGCATTGAGGGGAGACCACAGGTACCCAGGATAGCAGACATTGAAGAATAAAGGGCGAACCCAATGCGTCCTGACCCCACATAAATGTTGAAGGTTATGAAAAAGAAATCCCTCATCGGAGCCGGCGCGATTGTCGCGGTTCTTTTGCTGTTCTTCCTGGTGCGGCAGAAAGCGAATTCCAGCACTAACGAAGTCGTGATGCCCGTGAAACGCGGCGTGTTCAAGGTTGAAATTGAAACCACGGGAGAGCTGGAGGCGAAGAACTCCGTTAAGATCCTGGGGCCGACACGTCTTCGTGAATTTGAAATCTGGCAGGTGGTCATTCAAAACATTGTCGATGAAGGCACTGTCGTTAAGAAGGGTGACTGGGTTGCATCGTTGGATCCGTCAACATTCCAAACCAAGTTCAGCGCCAAGCAGATCGAGCTTGAGAAGGAAAATGCGAAGTTCATTCAAACCCAGCTCGACACTACCCTCGTGCTTCGTGAGGCGCGTGATCAACTGATCAATCTAAAGTATGCTGTTGAAGAGAAACGCATCGTGTTGGAGCAATCCAAGTTCGAGCCCCCGGCAACTATCAAACAGGCGCAGATCGATGTTGAGAAGGCCAATCGCGAATTTGAACAGGCGCGTGAAAACTACAAGATCAAGCAGCGGCAGAACGCGGAAAAGATGCGTGAACAATCCGCTGTATTCCGCAAGGTTCAGGATGAGTTTAACAACATGAATGCGGTTATGGCGGCATTCACGATTAATGCCCCTGAACCCGGCATGGTGATCTATACCAAGGGCTGGGATGGTAAGCCGATCAAGGCAGGTTCTCAGATCCAGATGTGGGACCCCACAGTTGCAACGCTGCCCGACCTGACGAAGATGATGTCGAAAACCTATGTGAACGAAGTGGATGTACGCAAGGTCCAGGCTGGACAAAAAGTGGAAGTAGGTCTCGATGCGTATCCGGATAAAAAGCTTACGGGTGTAGTTGCGCGGGTCGCTAATGTCGGCGAACAGCGCCCGAATTCGGACTCTAAGGTGTTCGAAGTCGCAGTTGAAATCGACGGAACCGATGCCACTCTACGACCGTCGATGACCACAAGCAACAGGATCATCGCGAAATCCATAGACAATGCATTGTATGTGCCGCTGGAATCGCTGCACAGCCATGCCGACTCTGTCACTTATGTGTATAAGCGAAAGGGTGTGAAAGCCTCCAAACAGGAAGTTTCGATTGGCGATGCGAATAACAACGATGTTATCATTGTCACCGGGTTGGCCGAATCCGATCAAGTCTATCTCTCTGTGCCGGCAGGTATGGAAGACGCCGAAATCTCATTGTTGAAGGAAATGGATGGCAAGCGCAGGAAAAAGGCGGATGAAGGTCAACCGAAGCCCGCAGCTAATGAACCCACGGCAAGCTTATCAGACAACTGATGGCCTACATTACACCAAGGGTCCTGGCCAACTTTTCCATCGCGGTTGATGCTGTGACGGCAAACAAAGTGCGCTCATTGCTCACGGCGTTGGGTATCATTTTCGGAGTGGCTGCTGTGATCGCGATGTTGGCTATAGGTAACGGAGCACAGCGGGAAATCCTCGATCAGATCAAACTTGTAGGCGTGAACAATATCGTGATCAAGCCTATTGTTGAACAACGCGAAGAAAAGATCGAAGAAGGAGTTGGGCAGAAGGATAAGAAAAAGTTTTCTCCCGGTCTTACGGTCCGCGATGTACGCAGCATCGAAGAGATCCTTCCTGGAATTCAAAGTATTAGTCCGGAGATCATTCTGGATACTTATGTAATTCGTGAAGGTACCCGACGATCAGCGAAGCTTGTCGGCGTTGAAACTTCATACTTTGATCTCTACAACTTTGAACTGGGAGAAGGTCTCACCTTCAGCAATGAACAGCAAAAGCTAGGCTCTGGCGTATGTGTGATCGGTCATGCGATCAAGACCCGGTTCTTTTCGGTAGAGAATCCCATTGGAAAAAGTATTAAGGTCGGACCGCACTGGCTCACTATAGTTGGTGTTCTGAATGAGCGACTCGTATCGAATTCCAGTATCAGCAAGTTGGGTATTCGTGATTTTAACATGGACATCTATGTGCCTCTTCGGACTATGCTGATCCGTTATCGCGACCGCGATAAGATTACAGCTGAGCAATTGCGGCTGGCAACGATGCGAAGCAGAGGCCGCGTATTTGAAACAAACGTCACTCCTGAGCAGGAAGCCGAACGCAAGAACTATCATCAGCTGGATCGACTTGTGATCCAGGTGTCGTCCACGGAAATGCTCACACCCATGGCGGAGATCATTTCACGCCTGCTTGAACGAAAACACTATGGAGTCATTGATTATGAAATAGAAATTCCCGAATTGCTATTGAAACAACAGCAGCGGACGAATGACATCTTTAATTATGTTCTTGGGGCGATTGCCGGTATCTCTCTGCTCGTAGGAGGGATCGGCATCATGAACATCATGCTGGCATCTGTGCTGGAGCGCATTAAGGAAATCGGGCTGCGCTTGTCTATCGGAGCAAAGAAGTCGGACGTGGTCCAACAGTTTCTCTTTGAAGCCATCATGATCAGTGTCAGCGGGGGAGTATTGGGTGTGTTGCTGGGCATCTCT
>Ga0247822_10003275_pt1 | contig 10556 bp, 5 predicted proteins | sample 13C_Cellulose_Da_FD_192423 | JGI IMG/M metagenome (GOLD analysis project Ga0247822, IMG submission 192423) | Soil microbial communities from agricultural site in Penn Yan, New York, United States - 13C_Cellulose_Day30 | ecosystem: Environmental > Terrestrial > Soil > Agricultural land | place... | reverse complement strand
GAATTGATCCGAAAAGACGTAGCCATTGCCCGTGCGGTGCTGCAGCGGAATGCGCCATTGCCACCCTGCCTCGCGAGCCGTCACCCGCGTATAGGGCGTCGTCTCTTCCACCCGCTCGCACGGCACCGCGGCTGCGCGATTGTTCGGCAGCCATTCGCTCCAGTCGTCGAAGCCGGCGTTATACGTGCCTTCGACAAGCAGCCCACGGAAGCCCGAGCAATCGATGAAGAGGTCGGCCGCGAACTTGCGGCCGTCTTGCGTTTCGACACTCTCGATGAAGCCCGTCTCAGCATTCTGCTGAACGCTGACGATGCGCCCTTCCTGGCGGACCACACCACGCCGTTCTGAATAGCGGCGCAGGAAAGCGGCATAGGACGCGGCGTCGAATTGAAAGGCGTAATTGACGCTGGGCATCTGCCGTCCGGACTGGCGCTCCGCTCGACCGAATTTTCCACGCTGCGCGGCTTCGGATTCGAGGCTGAACAGCAAATGGTTGGGATCGCCGCCGTTCGCGACCCAGCGAAGCCAGTAGCTGACGAAAGGCGCCCCATTCCGAATGTTGGCCCCGAACAGGCCGAAATTGTGGAAGTAGGTATGCCCGAGCCGGCGCCAGTCGATGAATTCGATGCCCAGCTTGAAGGTCGCATTCGTCTCTCGGACGAATTCATCCTCGTCGATCTCAAGCTGGTCGTTGAACAAGCGAATGGGTGGGATCGTCGCCTCGCCGACGCCGACTGTCCCAATCTCCTCGGACTCGATCAGCGTGATGGAATGGCCCTGCGTTCCGACGATCTTCGACAGTAGCGCAGCGGACATCCAGCCGGCCGTTCCACCGCCGACGATAACGATATCCCGAACGCCCTCAGGCATTGGCGCCAACGACGGATGAAAGGACTTCACCGACAGAAGGCATCGAGCGCACGGTCTCCGCGACCGCGCGCATTCGCGCCTGAACCTTCATCACATGCTCCTCGTCGGCAACGGATTCGATCCGCGGATCGTAATCGGTCGGGATGAGACCGTGCCCGACGAACAACTCGGCCCAATTCCATTCAAAAAAGGATTCGTCGTCGTTGAGCGGCACGATCCCGCGAAGTCCAAATAGCTGCAGCTTGCGATCCAGGGATTGCGGCGTCGCTGCGTCGCGAGCGCGATTCCAGAAACGGTCGTCGAACCTTCGGTTGAGCTTGTAATGTGCGAGCTGAAAATCACGCACGTTCTCTGCCACTCGCCTGACCGTGCGATTGAAGGCCGTCGCTTCCGGCATAGCCTCAGCATCTGCCGGAAACAGGCTGATGAGATGCGAGACGAACGCGTGAGCCAAATGAATTTGCACGGCGTCGAGCGGCTCCGCAGTGACTGCGGCATCGCCGATCGCAACGCAATTCCCGATCCACGCATGGCCTTGCATGCCCGGTGAAAGGTCGGAGACAATTGCGTCGCCGCCGACCGGCATGCGCGCCACGATGGGCAGCTTATCGGCAAACTCGTCGTCAGAGATCAGTGTGGAATCGTAGACAGCGGTGATTGCGGTACGGCTGCGCAGGGGAAACAATCCAACCCATCCCTCCCTCACAGCTGAAATCTGGCTGAACGCGGGGAGATCCGACAGCGGTGGCCCGCTCGCAGCGAGCATGCGATTGGCGGGGAACCACTGGCGCCAGGATTCAATTGCCGCGCCTGGCAGTCGGCTCAGCAGCAAAGCATCGGATCCGGTCGCATCGATGAACAGGTCCGCCTCTACGCGGGCACCATCATCCAGAATCACCGCGCGAATGCGCTCGCCTTCGACCTCCGCCTCGACCGAGATCGCGGTTCGTCCCGTCACTCCATTATGCAAAGCGAATTGCATGAGGAGATTCGCGTAGGCTCGCGCGTCCAAGTGAAATCCGAAACCTGCGGACAGTGATGGATCCGGGTCCTCACCAGCCAGCGGCACCCTGTTTTGAAGAGCTGCCGACGCGCCAACGCTGAAGTGCGAAAGATCGACCTTCAGTCCTTCAGCCCGGCCTTTCAGCCAATATTGGATGAAGCTGACGTCGGCCCCGGCAGGAGGCTCGTTCTCGAAAGCGTGCATCAGGGGCTGGGCGGCCTCCGACCAATTGGAAAAGCGCTGGCCAACCATCGGCACGGCGTCGCACGCCTTGATCACGATATCTTCATCGAGCCCGAGCAGGCGGTGCAGCCCCCGGATCGAAGGGACCGTCGCATAGACGTCCGGACTCTGGAGCAAAGACGGCAGTTCGATCACCTGGACTTCGAGGCCGCTAGCTCCGAATGCCCGCTTAAGCGCGGCCGCCGCAAGCCAGGCCGCTGCGTCTCGGCCGACGACTGCGACGCTCGTCACGGCGCTCACAGTCGCGCCTCCGCTTCGTGCAAGACCATTTCAGTCGGTTCGTTCGCGTTTGCGTAGCGTTCAATAAACGCGGCGTGCTTCGGCATTTCGTCGATACGATCGGCAATGTCGGTACGCAGGTTTTCGAGCTCGCTCACCAGACGATCGACAGGTTCGCCATCGGCAAGCGGGTGATAGCGTTCCGGCTGAAGCCCCTGTCCTATGTACACGCTCAACCAGCTCGGCAGTGTGAAGAGGCCGTCGCGATACTGTTCGATGTCGCCGGAGTGCCGAAACAGCTCCAACTTTTCCATCAGGCTGTCCGGCACCGGCATGTCCCGGCAATACTTCCAGATCTCCGCATCGTCGCGGCTACCCAATTTGTAGTGCAGGATCAGGAAGTCGCGGATGCGCTCATACTCGAGGTCCATCTTGCGGTTGAATTCCGCCGCAAGCGCGGGATCGGATCGGCCAGCCGACGGAAGCAGCGGCAGCAGGTGCATGATCGCGATCTGAATGAGGTAGATGCTGGTTGATTCCAGCGGCTCGAGGAAACCGCTCGCAAGACCGAGAGCGACGCAGTTCCTGCGCCAACTCTGAACGCGGCGGCCCGCCCGGAACTTGAGCATCCGCGGTTCTGCCAACGCGGGCGCGTCTAGGTTTGCGAGCAAAGCAGACGCCGCTTCGTCCTCGGCGATGAACTGGCTCGAGAACACATAGCCGTTGCCGGTGCGGTGCTGCAGCGGAATACGCCATTGCCACCCCGCCTCGCGCGCGGTCGAGCGTGTATAGGGCGTCAGCTCGCCGGTTCGCTCGCTTGGTACTGCGAAGGCTCGGTCGCACGGCAGCCACTGCGCCCAATCCTCCCAGTCCGCGCCGAGCTCCTCGCCGAGGATGATGGAACGGAAGCCGGAGCAGTCGATGAAGAAATCTCCGGTAATGACCTCACCGGATTCGAGTGTCAGCGAAAGGACGTTGCCGGCCTCTCCGTCTAGCTCGACATCCTTCACCTTCCCCTCGGTGCGGATGACCCCTCGCGCTTCCGCAAAGGAACGGAGGAAGGCCGCGTAGAGGCTTGCATCGAAGTGGTAGGCGTAGCTGTAGGTTGAGCTTATCGCCGACTTGTTCGCCGAGGGAAAATCGAACCGGTTCTGCCGGGCCGCCATGACCGAATAGGAATATTCTTCGATCGGGGCTGCGGCGCCATTCTGGTGCGCCCGCAGCCAGCGGTGATGGAAGGCCAAGCCTCCCGCAGGCGGACCGTGCATGCCAAAGGGATGAACGTAGGAGGATCCGAGAAAACCCCAGTCCCGGAACTCGATACCCAATTTGAAGGTAGCCTGCGTTCGCCGCATCATCTCGGCTTCATCGATGCCGACCACATCATTGAAGTTTTTCATGTGCGGCAACGTGGCTTCGCCGACGCCAACAATGCCGATCTCGTCGGATTCGATAAGGCGGACAGTGCACCGGCTGCGCGGCAGGAGAGTGCTCAGCCCCGCCGCGGCCATCCAGCCGGCGGTGCCACCACCCAGGATTACGACATTAAGCGCTGACTTCACCGTCGATCTCGTTGCATGCCCCTGTCGGGCCTAGACCAGCACGGGCCGGTCGTCACGGCTGAAGGGCAAAGAAAGGGCGCCCTCTTTTGCAGGAGGGCGCCCCTTCACGCTTGCTGATAGTAGGAGTGGTTAGCCGCGTTCCGGCGCCGGCGGCGGCGGCGGAGGCGGAGGCGGCGGAACCGGGCAGGCGTCCGTAGCCAGGACGACCGAACCATCCGAGCAGGTCTGCGTCGCCGGAGCCTCAGGCGGTGGCGGCGGAGCCGGCGGCGGCGGCGGCGGAGGCGGCGGAGCTGCCTCTCCACCGAAGCGGACACGCGCACCGATCGTGTAGCGCCGGTCGTTCTGGAACCACGCGTTCGGCGTCAGGACGATCTTGCCTTCCGGACTGTCGACGTCGGTCACCTGCTGCAGGAGCTTCGTCTTCGTGTTCAGAAGATTGCTGCCCTGTGCACTGAGCTCGATGTTGTCGGTCAGACGATAGCGAAGCGAAGCGTCGAGGAAGCCCGCGGCTTTCTGCCAGACCGGCAGATAGACGCAGCAGTCGACAACCGTAACCAAATACTTGGACCGCCAGTTGTACGCGACACGGGCAGCGATGCGGCCCTTTTCGTAAAGGCCAACCAAGTTGAACGAGTGCTTCGACAGGCCTTCCAGCGAATCCGGATTGAGCGCTGTGAACGCGTTACCCGTGTTCGTCTGCTGACCCGTGCTGCCGACCGGCGTCAGCGCGGAGTTCGGCACGCCCTTGTTGCGAACATAGGTGTAGTTTGCCTGCATGCCCAGGCCATCCAGCGGCGCTGGCAGGAAGTCGAAGAAGCGGTTGTACGCGACCTCAAAGCCCTGGATCTTCGGGTTGCCACCGTTCGCCGGACCGCGGACGAACACCGTTCGAGTGACTCCATTATTCGTGAAGTCCAGTTCGAACGTGCCGTACTGAATATAGTCCTTAAACTTCTTGTGGAAGACCGCGAAGCTGAACAAGCCCGCGTTGCCGAAGTAATGTTCGAGCGAGAGATCGAACTGCCAGGCTGAGGTTGGCTTGAGGTATGGATTGTAAGCCGAGGCTTCGTAGGTCGGAGTGACCCCAATCACATTCCCGCTCGAGTCCCGGACCCACCGAGGATCCGCAAGATCTGAGCCGTTCGGCAGTCCTGGATTGTTCACCTGCACAAAGTTCTTCAGCAAGCCCATGTCGGGCCGTGAGATGGCCTTCGATGCGGCAAACCTGAGCAGCCATTGCGGGGTGAGGTCGAACCGAACGTTCAAGCTCGGCAGCCAGCTGTGGTGCTTCGCTTTGGCGGTGCTTTCAGCCGACGCGCCATTGATGAACGCTAGATCATCTGCGGACAAGTAACAGAACGCCGGATCGACCGGAGTGCCCGGAGGCGGCGCAGGCTGCCCAGCTTCTGGGGGCGGCAAGACGCCATCGCATGCCGGAACCATCGGAGCAGGCAGAGGACCATCGCCGTCCGGATCTACTCCGGGGACTTGATACGCGTAATTGTTCGTCGGGAACCGCGTAAAGCCGCTGCTCGTGTTCTTTGTCGAGACGTACCGGACGCCGATATTGCCGGATACGCCAACATTGCCGATCCGGGCGTCGGGTCCGCCAAAGCGCAGCATTGCGTACAGCGCATTCGTCTTTTCCTGCACGTCGGCGATTTCATTATCGACGAAGCAGCTGTCGGGCAGCTCGTTCAGGCGCGTACAGATCGGGCGGAATTCACCTACCCCGGTGAGGTCGCGGCTATAAAGATCCGCGTCGTGGTTACGCAGGGCTTCACGCGGCACGAACGGGAATTCGCCAAGCTGGCCACCGAAGAAGTCCGCGCCGAAGCCCGACACTTCGTAGAGACCCTGCGGATACCCGGCGAAGGAGCCCGACGGCGTGTGGCTGTCGAGGTTCCAGTAGGCTTGCTGATTGTCGCCCCAAGTGTTCGCGACGTTGGCCCAGTTGTAGGTGCTCCACGCAACCGTTTGATCGCGGTTGGCGTGACGTGCGCCAAACTTCAGCGAGTCGAGCCAGTCGGTGTTGAGGTCGTATTCGCCGTCCGCGCGGAACGACCACTGATGACCCTCGCTCTCTTCGAGGTGGTCCATGACCGAACGAAGATACCAATTGTTCGGATTGGAAAGGCCACCCGCCGATTGATTGACGTTGGTCGGCGCCGACAGTTCGATGCGCGGATAGGTGCCGCTGGCGTCGACGAAGACGTTGGCGAACGAGTGATGCTCGACCGAGATGTCGTAGTTGTCGATTTCAGAATCGACATACTGAGCATCGAAGTTGAACCGGAGCCGGTCCGTCGCTTCCCATTTCAGGTTGAAGCCGACGTCCTGCGTCATGTTCTTATTCTTGTTCATGCGGCTGCCGGTGCCGACGTCGACGCCGCGAGGCACAACACCATCTGCCGGATTGCCCAGGAAGACGCAGCCGGGGGGGTTGTTCGAGGCCCAGCTGTAGCAGGCGTTGAACATCGGGTCGCCTTGGTCGTTCACGCCGAAACCCTGGTTCGCGCCAGGGTTGCCCCACCACGGATTCACACCTCTGAAATTCGTCGTGCCGGTCTGGAAGTTTCCATCCTCGTCAAACGTGAAATCCGGCGTTCCGGGAGCCGGTGCCGGAATCCGGGTGCTCAGGTTGCCAGGTCCGTTGAACGGTCCCTCGATGCGAGTTCTGACACCCTGACCATAAAGGTCCGGGCCGATTCCGAAGGAGCCGAACGAGCGCTCTTCCCACGTGTTCTTGTAGACTGAACGGTTGAACTGAAGCGACGCAAGCAGGCTGCCGTCCACGCTGCGCCATTGCGCCGCAGCCGCGATACCCGTGCGGCGACGGTCATACTCGTTGTCGAGGAAGTTGACCGAAGCAGGGAAGTAGGCGGTGTCGGGACCATCCGGGCCGAAGCCGTTGTCAATGATCGCGGCGCGACCGTACTGAATGCCCTGCGAAGCCGTTACGACGCGCGAATATGCGACGTGGCCCATGATGCCGAACTGGCCGGCGTCCGTATCCCAGCGATTGCTGTAGAACACGTTGCCGTCCGGCGTCCATTTCTTGGACAGGTCGTTGTAGTTCATGTTCGCGCCGATCTGGATCAGCTGTCCAGTCGCATCGAACGGAAGGCGCGTGCGCAGGTTGATGGAGCCGGCAATGCCGCCTTCGATCATCTCCGCCGTCTGGTTCTTGTAGGTGTCGACGCCAGCCATCAGCTCCGGCGTGATGTCGCCCCAGCTCAGGCCGCGCGAGCTGTTCGCGCTGAAGGTATCGCGACCGTTGAATTCGGAGCGGACCTGCGGAAGGCCGCGGACGATGACGCCCGACGGTTCCGCGGAGAAGTGAGCCGTGTCGCTGGTGGCCGCGAAGCGGTTGACGGTGATGCCCGGAACGCGCTGCAACGCTTCGGCAACGGACTTGTCCGGGAAGGCGCCGATGTCGGTCGCGGTGATCGAGTCGACGACCGTATCCGCGTTCCGCTTGATGTTGCGCGCGCTCTGAAGGGCGCGCCGCTGACCGGTGACGATGATCGCGCCGTCAGCGGCGACCTCCGGGTCCGGCGTCGAGGCTGCATCCGGATCAGTCTGTGCACTGACCGGCTTGGTTTCTTCAGCCGCCTGTGCGGTGTCCTGCGCGTACGCAGCCGTCGGCGAAATTGTTGCAATACCAAGAACGAACGTTGACGCGCTGGCGCGCAGGATCCTGGCCGTTCTCGCCGACAATGACGTCATACTCAATCTCTCCCCTGTTACCGGCGAACCGGAAACGAGCCCCGAATCAGTGGAGAGATGGTAGCGCTACCAGTGCCCGTTTGTGGAAAACGCGGAAAAGCCTTGTTTTTGGCGCTTTCCGACGGCCCCCGAGCTTGATTGGTACGCGTACTCTCCCCACTCACTTTCGTGAGCACCCAAATTGGTATTTCAAATTTCGAAATAGTCAATCAACCGTAGATAGCGTTCACAACGCCGCCGACTCCTGTGGCTGCGCAGTCACAGATTCGTCATTGCCCGATGCGGTACATCGCCACCCCGTGCGGCTCGACCGTGGCTTCAATCGCTCCCGACCATCGCGGCAAATCTTTGTGAGCCCAAAGGTCGCGGACCCTCGCCTTGCCTTTGGCAAGGCCGACCTGCTCTGCCGTTGCGCGAATCCGAACGGGCTGAGTTCCGCGATTGAACAGAAGCACCGCCCGGCCGCCGTCAGCCAAGGGTTTCACCCAGATTTCGCGGTCGCCGTCTTTGACCACCCGCCGGCCCTGAATGCCCGCCTTGTCCTGGTCAATTGCAATGACCTCCTTGTTGAGAAGGATCGATCGCGTCGCCTCGTCCATGTTGGCGATGTCGTTTCCGGCCATCAGTGGAGCCGCCATCATCGCCCATAAGGAGAAGTGGGAACGGTATTCCGCCGTAGTCATCCCCCCATTGCCAACCTCAAGCATGTCGGGATCGTTCCAATGACCCGGCCCGGCGTGCTGCCAGAGCGGCTCGTTCAGATCGACGATCGTCATGACCGGAAGCGCCCAGTCATGCTCCTTGTGCTTCTGGTCAAAGCCATCCCAGATGTCGCCGGTCGTGCGCCACAGATTGCCGATATTCTTCGCCCATTCCCAAGGCTTGGCCGTGCCCCATTCGCAGATGGACAAGACGATATCGCGGCCCGTCGAGCGCAACGCGTCGGCCATGAGGGCGTAGGCTTCCTTGGCGTTGCGATCGCCCGTGAAGCACCAATCGTATTTCAGATAGTCTACGCCCCAGCGAGCGTACTGAATCGCATCCTGATATTCGTGGCCCTGGCTGCCCGGACGCTTTCCGCACGTCATTCGCCCGGCGTCGGAATAGATGCCAAACTTCAGACCCTTCGAATGGATGTAGTCGGCAAGCGCCTTGATACCGGACGGGAATTTCTGCGGATCAGCCTGCATGAAGCCGTCGGCGTCGCGCTTTCCATGCCAGCAATCGTCGATGACGACATATTGATAGCCCGCATCGCGCATCCCCGAGGATACCATTGCGTCCGCAGTCTTGCGGACGGTCTCCTCGGTGATGTTACAAGCGAACTTGTTCCAGCTGTTCCAGCCCATCGGGGGCGTTAGCGCCAGACCATTCGGCTTCGCGTTGACGACTTCCTGGGTCGTTTGCGCCGACGCCGCCGGACATAGGCTGACGAGCGCGACACAAGCCGCAAGACTCCGGATGATCCGCTTCATTCCCCACCCCCTGTTTGTAATGCCGCGCTGGCGGCGGCCGACTACTTCGCGCCGGCGATCAGCTCCGCGAACTGGGCCTTGGAAATGCCGAGCAAAAGACCGGCACCGTCCTTGCCGAATGCCTCAGTCGGAACGCGGATCTTTGTCGTGCCGGTATCGACGATGACGCCTTGAGCATCGACCGAGCTGATCGCTCCGATGGGCACCCCGTCCTTGTCCCGAAGCGCGCTCCCGGCCTTAAGGTCTTCGGCTTTGGCAGCGACGGCCTTGCCCTTCAGGCCGGCCGGCCGATCCTTGGCTTGCGGGTCGAGGTTGCCCACGACGCGGTTGTAGCCGGCGTTCTGTTCCCTGTTGGAATTTGTGATCGCAGTGGAATTTCCCGACCCCGGCACAACCACTGGCGCCTGCGCGAGAGCTGCCGTCGGCAGCATTGCCAGGAGCGCTGCAGAACAAAAGCGTGACATCATTCTTCTCCAATTTGACCCGAGTCGCATCGCGCGGCTCATTCGATTCTTCAGAGTGTACAACGGTCTTGCTGAACCTGAGCACTCGCAATCCGGACTTCGGAAACTGCGATCGTCAGCTTGCCGGACGTCTTCATGACCAGCGGGGTTCCGATCTTGGCCATATCCGCTCCGCCGCGCGCGAAACAACGAAGGGGAATGGTGAGCGTGTGCCACTGATTCTTCGCTACCGCACGGAGCGTCTGCGTAACGGGGACGAGCGCATTCTCCATGCCCACCGAGACGTCACCGCTGGGTCCGCTCTGCACACGATACTCCACCTGCAGACTGAGTTCGGCATTCGTCTCGCGAGCGATGTCGATCGGCTGCGCCGCAGTCAGTCGCACCGACTGATCGCTACCCCCTGAGAACGTCAGCAGTCGCGTGTCTTCCTGTCCGCGGCGGTCGATAGCCCGGACCGTAACGCCATCCGTAGGCGCGAACGCCCACCCGGTCGGCAAAGTCCCGCGCGCGAAGTAGACCCCATCGGCTCCAGCTGCGCCGGCGGCCGGGCGCTCCTCGGATAGCTGAGGAACGTCGGAATGCTCGTCCTGCGTCAAGCCGTAACCGTACGCGAACAGAGGGTCATAATTCGCGTCGCCGCGATTGAGCGGGCCCTGGTCCGCGCGCTTTGGCCAGCTGAACGACAGCTTCCCCTTGAAGTCGTGACGGGCAAGCCCGTCAGCGCCGCGGAACAGCACATCTGCGACACCGCCGCCTTCGCCACCTGGCAGGAAAGCCGCGACGAAAGCATCGGACGCATTGATCTCCGGATTAACCCACATCGGCCGCCCGGACAGGAACACCGACACCGTCGGAATGCCGGCGGCCTTCAGTCTCTTGAGCGTCTCAAGTGCCGACTTATCGCTGGGGCTGAACTCGAGCGTCGGTCGATCGCCGACCATCTCCGCATACGGATTTTCGCCGCAAGCCCGATGTCGCGATCGTCGTG
>Ga0247822_10003274_pt1 | contig 10557 bp, 11 predicted proteins | sample 13C_Cellulose_Da_FD_192423 | JGI IMG/M metagenome (GOLD analysis project Ga0247822, IMG submission 192423) | Soil microbial communities from agricultural site in Penn Yan, New York, United States - 13C_Cellulose_Day30 | ecosystem: Environmental > Terrestrial > Soil > Agricultural land | place... | reverse complement strand
AGCACACCGCGTTTGCGAGACCAGCAACCTTGCGCAATGCGCATAGGTTCAAGGAACAAAAGGCCTTTGCGCGTACACCGCAGGGAATAGCTCTTTCGGGGGCAATCGACTTGCCTGCGAAAAAACACTCGACAACCGGTGTCGGCATTGCGCGCATTGTAGTGCGCCGCTTCGCCGCCCGCACCCGCGGACGGGCGATTGCTAGAACAATTTCTCCTGCGGCGCCAGCATCTCGTCAGCCAGGTCGTTGAGCTCGCGCAGCTTGCGTCGCACCTCCACGACCGGCGCGCCGTCGCTCGCGCGCGCGGCGTGCAATTCCTGTGCGATCTGCAGCGCCGCCATGACCGCGACGCGGTCGTTGCCGAGCACCTTGCCGGCGTCGCGGATGGATCGCATCTTCTCGTCGACGAGCCGTGCGCATTGCAGGAGCCCCGGCTTGTCGTCGGGCTCGCATGCGACGCGGTACTCACGGTCGAGGATCGTCAGCGAGATCTGCTCGGTCGGCGTGGCCATGAGGTCGGTTCGTTCAGTTGCGCGTGACGCCGGTATCGGCCGCGAGGCGTTCGACCAGCGCGTCGATGCGCCGCGTGGCGCTGTCGACACGGCCGCGGGTCTCGGCAAGCTCCGCCTTCGCGGTGGCAAGTTGCTGGCGCAGCGAATGATTCTCCTCGCGCAGCGCGCGCACCAGGCCCGCGAGTTCGGTGAGTTTTCCGCCGAGTGTTTGGAGTTCGTCGAGCATGAATCGATGGTAGCACCGGCCCCCCGTCCCGCCGCCAGCGCGACGTTCGGTTGATACACTCCCGCGCGCGTTCGGTGCCGGAAGGCTGTGCAGTCGTGCAGCCACGCCGGTGAAACGGGAAACAGGAGCGATGCGGATCGCGTCGCCAACCTGTGCTGCCCCCGCAACGGTAAGCGAGCGCCGCCGCACCTCGTCGAGGTGCGCGGCCAGCCGATCGATAGCCACTGCGTCGCCGCCTGGCGACGCAGTGGCTATCGATCGGCTGGCGACGTGGGAAGGCGGTCGGTGTGCTCGCAGCCCGGAGACCGGCCGACACGCAACGGGAGGTGCGCCGCGGGGTGACGGCGGGACGACGTCTGCGGACATCCGCAGACGGTCCCCGCGTCGCCGCCGGTGCGCCATGGCGAATCACGCCAGCGGTGGGCTGGCAACGCGAGGAAACCATCATGTTCGATTCCCTGTCGGTGCGCGGCGCGACGGCTGCCGCATGCGCACTCCTGTCCGTCCTGTCGTGCCCATTCGCGGCGCGTGCGCAGGCGCCGCTCGACGCCGTCGTCGTGACGGCGGCGCGCAGCGCCCAGCGCGCCGCCGACGTGCTGCCTGCGACCACGGTGCTCACGCGCGCCGACATCGAGCGGTCGCAGACGCCATCGCTCGTCGACCTGCTGTCGCGCCAGGTCGGTGTGGAGTTCGCGCGCAGCGGCGGGCCCGGTGCGCAGGCGTCGCTGTTCATCCGCGGCGCCAATTCGGCGCAGACACTGGTGCTCGTCGACGGCGTGCGCATCAACACGTCGACCGGCGGTGCGGCGGTGCTCGGCGGCATCGCGCTCGACACCGTGGAGCGCATCGAGATCGTGCGCGGCAACCTGTCGAGCCTGTACGGCTCGGAGGCGATCGGCGGGGTGGTGCAGATCTTCACGCGCAGCGGCCGCACGACGGGCGTCGAGGCGTCGCTGGAAGGCGGGGCAGACGACACACGCGCGGTCGCGGCCGCGGGCCGTTACGTCATGGGCGGCACGCGCATCGCCGCCAGTGCCGCGCGCCGGCGCAGCGAGCCGTTCTCCGCGATCGACACGGCGCGCGTGATTCCGTCGCCCTTTGCGCCGGGCGCCAATCCGGACATCGACGGCAGCGACAATCGCAGCGCCGCGCTGAGCGCCGGGCATCGTTGGGGCAGCGGCTGGGAGCTCGAGGGCAGCGCCTGGACGAGCCGCAACGACACCGACTTCGACAGCACCGCCGATGGTCCGACCGCCACGCACAAGGAAGAGGCGGGCTCCGACGTCTACCGCGTGGCGCTCGCCGCGCCGCTGTCGAGCGCGTGGCTCGCGCGGCTCTCGGCCGGCGAAGCGCGCGAGCGCAGCGACAACCGCGTCAGCGATCCGTTCTCGTTCAACAACGGCCGCTTCGACGCGCGCAACCGCCAGGTCACGCTCGCCAACGAAGTGCGCGTGGCCGAGGACGTGCTCGCCGTGGTCGGTCTCGAGTCGCTGCGCCAGCGTGGCGCGTCGACGTCCTACGATCCAAATTTCACCAGCCTGCTGACCGAGTTCGAACGGCGCGTGAAGTCGGCCTGGTTCGGCCTGACCGGTGCGACGCCTGCCCAGGCGGACGGGTCGCGTCACCGCGCCCAGCTCAGCGTGCGCCACGACGACTATTCGGATGTCGGCAACGCGACCACCGGCCTGATCTCGTATCGCTACGACTTCGCGTCGCACTGGAGCGTCGGTGGACAGGCGAGCACGGCGTTCCGCGCGCCGAGCTTCAACGACCTGTACTTCCCGTTCTTCGGCAATCCGCAGCTGCGGCCCGAGGAGTCGACGAGCGGCGAGCTGGCGCTCGGCTATGCGCGCGAGCAGTTGCAGTTGCGCGCGGCGGTGTACCGCACGCGCGCCCGCGAGCTGATCGTGTTCGATCCAGCGACGTCGATCGCGCAGAACGTCGCGCGCGCCACGCTCGACGGCATCGAGCTGTCGGCGCGCCAGACCTTCGGCGGCTGGCGTGTCGACGCCAACGCCAGCTTAACGCGCCCGGTCGACGAGGCGACCGATGAACGCCTGCTGCGGCGTGCGGCGCGGGTGTTCAATATCGGCGTCGACCGCGACTTCGGCCGCTGGTCGGCGGGTGCCGGCGTGTCGTACAACGGCGCGCGCTTTGACAGCGACATCAACACCTTCGCGCGCGTCGAGCTGCCGGCTTACACGCTGCTGCGCCTGTACGGCGCGTGGCGCGTGACCGAACAGGTCACGCTGACGGCGCGGCTCGAGAACGTCACCGACGAGGAGTACGCGCTCGTCAGCGGCTACAACACGCCGCGTCGCGGCGGCTTCATCGGCGTGCAGGCTCGATTGTGAGAGGAGCGCCACGCCGATGACCCCGCGCGCCTTGCCGTGGGCGTTCGCGCTGCTGGTCGGCGCCGGCGTGGCGATGTTCGCGACGGCGCTGTTCGTCGGCAGCGTGCCGCTCGGCGCGGGCGAGGTGTGGCGCGCGCTGTGGCAGCCGGGCGAGGGCGCGGTCGATACGGTGGTGCGCGACCTGCGCCTGCCGCGCGCGCTGACGGCCTTCGCGGTCGGCGGCCTGCTGGCGCTGTCCGGTGCCTTGCTGCAGGCATTGCTGCGCAATCCGCTCGCCGATCCCTACGTGCTCGGCATCTCGGGCGGCGCGGCAGTGGCCGCGCTGGCCGCGATGGCCGCCGGCGCCTCGCTCGCGGTGGTGCAGGGCGCCAGCATGACCGGCGCCTTCGTCGCGCTCGCGCTGCTGTTCGTGCTGGCGCGGCGCGCGCTGTTTCGCAGCGAGGCGCTGCACGCCGAGCAGGCGACCGCGGGCCTGCTGCTGATCGGCGTGATGATCGCCGCGCTCGCCGCCGCGGGCCTGAGCCTGCTGTTGGCGCTCGCGCCCGACGGCCAGCTGCGCTCGATGATGTTCTGGCTGGTCGGCGATCTCGGCGGTGCGACCGAGCGCGGTGCCGCCGGACTCGCCCTCGCGCTGCTCGTCGTGCTTGCCGTGATCGCGACGACGCAGGCGCGCGCGCTCGACCTGCTGGTGCGCGGCGACGTGCAGGCGGCGACGCAGGGCGTGGATGTGCCGCGCGTGCGGCGCCGGCTGGTCGTCGTCGCCGCGCTCGCGACGGGGACGGCGGTGACGCTCGGCGGCGCGGTCGGCTTCGTCGGGTTCGCGGCGCCGCACGTCATGCGGCTGTGGCTCGGCAACCAGCAACGCGTGATGTTGCCCGCGTCGGTGCTGGGCGGCGGCATGCTGGTGCTCATGGCCGACACGGCCGCGCGCACCGTGGTGGCGCCGCTGCAACTGCCGGTGGGCGTGCTGACCGCGCTGCTCGGCGCGCCGCTGTTCCTGTGGCTGCTGGTGCGCCGATGAGCAGCGTGCTGCACGTGCAGGGCGTCGAGCTCGCGGTGGCGCAGCGTGTGTTGGTGCGCGGCCTCGACCTCGCGATCGGAGCGGGCGAGCGCTGGGTCATCCTGGGGCCGAACGGCGCCGGCAAGTCGACCCTGCTGGCGACGCTCGCGGGTGTGCGTCGGGCGCAGGCCGGTGCGGTGCTGCTCGACGGTCGTCCGCTCGACGCGTTCCCGGTGCTCGAGCTGGCGGAACGCCGTGCGCTGGTCATCGACCGCTGGACCGATCCGTTCGCAGCGCGCGTGCTCGACACCGTCCTGACGGCGCGCTTCCGCTTCGGCGGGCGCGATGCGGAGGCGCGCGAGCGCGCGCTGCAATGCCTGGCCGAGCTCGACGTCGAACACCTGCAGCTGCAGGACGTGCGCTCGCTGTCGCGCGGCGAACGCCAGCGCGTGGCGATCGCCACGGCGGCGGCGCAGGACACGCCGTTGCTGCTGCTCGACGAGCCGATCGCGCACCAGGATCCGCGTCACCAGGCCTGGGTCATCGACTGGCTGCGCGCGCAGCCGCGGCGCACGGTGGTCGCCAGCCTGCACGACATGAATGCCGCGGCGCGACTCGCAACGCACGCCTTGCTGCTCGACGGGCGCGGCGGCTGGGAAGCCGGAGCGGCACACACGGTGCTGAGCGCGGAGCGCCTGTCGCGGCTGTTCTCGACGCCCGTCGCGGCGGTGCAGGTCGGCGGCGCGACGCGCTTCGTCGCCGCCGGGTGATCGCAGAGATACACGAGCTCATCGGCGTGCAGCCGCCCGCTGACGCGGAACGTTGAGGACCGTTCATCCTCGGCGAAAACGCCGCCCTTCGAGTTGCAACTGCCTCTCAGCGCCGGCTGCGCACGCTGTCGAGCGCCGCGCACAAGCGGCCGAGTTCGTCGGCGAGCCGCGGACCGTGGCGATTGATCTGGTCGGCGTCGAGCGTGATCAGCGCGTCGTGTCGCACCGCGCGCAAGTTGCGCTGCCTGCGCCAGACGTCGAAAGCGGACGAGGCCTTGCCGCCCGCCTCGGCGGTGACGATCGCGTCCGGATCGGCGGCGATCACCGCCTCGAGCGCGACCTGCGGAGCGATGGGATCGAGCGCCTCGAAGATGTTGCGCGCGCCGCACACGCGCAGGCCCTCGCTGATCACGTGCTTGCCCGAGAGCGTCATCAGCGGTTGCGTCCACACCTGGTAGAAGACGCGCAGCGGCGCGCGCTCGGCGTACTGCGCGCGCAGCGCGGCGATGCGCGCACGGAACGCCGCGGCGGCGCCCGCACCGTCGCCGCCGGCGAGCGTGCCGAGCCGTTCGAGCGAGGTGGCGATGCTGTCGAGCGCGCCGGGTTCGCTGATGAACAGCGGCACGCCGAGGCGACGCAGTGCCTGCTGCGTCGCAGGCGGGAAGCCGGTGCCCCAGATCAGGATCAGGTCGGGCTGCAGGGCCGCGACGCGCTCGAGATCGACACTGTGCGCGCGACCCACGCGCCGGATCCGGCGCGCCGCCTCGGGCCAGTCGGCGAAGTCCGTCGTGCCGACGATGCGCTCGCCGGCTCCCACGGCGAACAACTGCTCGGTGAGGTGCGGCGCGAGCGACACGATGCGCCGTGCCGGCTGTGCGAGGCTGATCGTGGCGCCGGTGTCGTCGACCACGCGCACGTCCGCCGCGGTGGCGGCGGTGCCCGACGCCAGCGCGCCGACGAACAGCAGCGCGGCGGCGCGGCGCTTCACTTCGCGGCGTCGGCCGTGCCCGGCGTTTCGGTGATGAAGCCGATCTTGCCGAGGCCCGCCTGCTGCGCGGCCGCCATGACGGCGGCGATCTGCGCATAGCGTGCCTGCTTGTCGGCACGCAGGTGGATGTCGGGCCGTGGCTGGCGCTTCGCCGCCTCCTGCAGGCGCGGCGCGAGATCCTCGGGCGCGATGCGCTGGCCCTCCCAGTACAGCGTGCCGTCGGCGTCGATCGCGACGCGCACCGCCGGTGTTTCGGCCGACACGACCTGCGCCTTCTCGTTCGGCAGGTCGATGCGGATCGCGGCCGCGAGCAGCGGCGCGGTGATGATGAAGATCACCAGCAGCACGAGCATCACGTCGACCAGCGGCGTGACGTTGATCTCGGCCATCGGCTGCGATGGCGCCGTGCCGCGTTCGAAGCCGCCGAAACTCATGGCATCGTGCCCTGCGCCGCAATGCGCGCGCCGACCGTCAGGTACGCATGCAGGTCGTGCGCGAAGCCGTCGAGCTGCGCGAGCACCATGCGGTTCACGCGCGTGAAGGCGTTGTAGGCCAGCACCGCCGGGATCGCCACCGCGAGGCCGACCGCGGTCATGATCAGCGCCTCGCCGACCGGGCCTGCGACTTTCTCGATCGCGATCGTGCCCGCCGCGGCGATGCCGAGCAGCGCGCGGTAGATGCCCCAGACCGTGCCGAACAGTCCCACGAACGGGGCGGTCGCTCCCACCGACGCGAGGAAGGTCAACCCGGACTCGAGCCGCGCCGACGCTTCGTTGATGCGCTGGCGCAGCGCGCGCGTGATGAGCTCCGAGCGATCGATCTGCGCCGCCAGGCTGCCTTCGCCCACCGGCAAGTTGGCCGCCTGGCTTGCGGCCACCGCCAGCGGCACGAACACGCTCTCCGGGTCACGCGGCTTCAGCGTGGCGATCGCCTCGTCGAGCGCGTGCGCGCTCCAGAAGCCGTCGAGCTGGCGCGTCGTCGCGCGCACGCGCATCCAGGCCCAGGCTTTCCACAGGATCAGGAACCAGCTGAGCACGGACATCGCGAGCAGCAGCCAGGCGGTGAAACGGATGACCGCGTCGGCCTGCTGCCAGAAGTGTGTCAGGCCGAGTTCGACGGGGCCCATGCGGTTGGTCGGCGCCTGACGGTGCGGTTCAGAGGGCGAGCACGTCGGCCATGTCGTACAGGCCCTTGTCGCGCCCGGCGACGAAGCGCGCCGCGCGCAGGCTGCCGGTCGCGTAGCCCATGCGGCTCGTCGCGCGATGCGTGATCTCGATGCGCTCGCCGATGCCCGCGAACATCACCGTGTGATCGCCGACGAGGTCGCCGCCGCGCAGCGCCGCGAAGCCGATCGAGCCCGTGCGGCGCTCGCCGGTGTGGCCTTCGCGCGCGTAGACCGCGACGTCACCGAGCTTCCGTCCCTGCGCCTCGGCGATGATCTCGCCCATCTTGAGCGCCGTGCCGGAGGGCGCGTCGACCTTGTGGCGATGGTGTGCCTCGAGGATCTCGATGTCATAGCCGCTCGACAGGATGCGTGCCGCGACTTCGAGCAGCTTGAACGTTGCATTGACGCCCACGCTCATGTTCGGCGCGAAGACGATCGCGGTCTGCTGCGCGGCTGCGGCGATCGCTTCCTTGCCGGCGGCATCGAACCCGGTCGTGCCGATCACGAGTTTGACGCCGCGTTCGCTGCACGCGCGCAGGTGCTCGAGCGTGCCTTCGGGGCGCGTGAAGTCGATGAGCACGTCGGCCGCGGCCAGGGCGTCGAGGCTCGAACCGACGGTCACGCCCGTGCTGCGGCCGAGGAAGGCCGCGCAGTCGGCGCCGAGATCCATGCTGCCCGGGCGGTCGAGCGCGACGGTGATCTGCAGGTCGGGTGCGCCGAGCGCCGCCTCGACCAGCATGCGCCCCATGCGGCCGGACGCTCCGGCGATCGCGAGTCGAACGGTCATCGGCGTTCCTGCGTACGTTGCTGAGGGGCGCGAGCGCGCATCAGTCGCGCGTCGGCGCCGGGGGAATCGCGCTACCGGTGTCGACCTTGCCCGGCGGCGTCTTCGGTGTGTCCTTCGGATTGCGCCCGAGGATCAGGTTGTCCGCCTGGGTCTCCGGCGGCATCGTATCGGCGTCGAAGCGCTCGAGGCGGTTGTCCTTGAAGTACACGACGAGCTTGCGCGACTGCATCTCCGCCCCCTTGCCGCGCTTCAGGTAGTAGACGTAGTCCCAGCGGTCCTGGTGGAACATGCTCGCGAGCATGGGCGTGCCGAGCAGGAAGCGCACCTGCTCGCGCGACATGCCGGGTCGCAACTGCTCGACCATCTCCTTGGTGACCACGTTGCCCTGCGGAACGTCAGGGCGGTACGGCTGGATGAAGTTCGGCGCCCAGCCGCGCACCGACTCGCAACCGGCGAGCGTCGCGAGGACCAGGCCGGCACTCAGGATTCGGAAAAACACGCGCATGCAATGCTCGGGGTGGCGATCGATCGGCGCGTATGATACTTGCGGCACTGCGCGGCGCGCTCTCGAGTGCCCGCGGCATCGCAGCCTTCGCCCATCGACCCACGATGACCTACCGCGGCCTGACCTCCTCCTCCGACGACCTCAAGAACAGCGGCCTCAAGGCCACGCTGCCGCGCATGAAGATCCTCGAGATCTTCCAGCGCAGCAGCGCCGAGCGCGGCGTGCGGCACATGAGTGCGGAGGACGTCTACAAGGCGCTGGTCGCCGAGCATCTCGACGTCGGCCTCGCCACCGTGTACCGCGTGCTCACGCAGTTCGAGCAGGCGGGCCTGCTGGCGCGCAACCATTTCGAGGGTAACCGCGCGGTCTTCGAGCTCAACGAGGGCGCCCACCACGACCACCTCGTGTGCCTGACCTGCGGGCGCGTCGAGGAATTCGTCGATGCCGAGATCGAGAAGCGCCAGCGTCGGATCGCCCAGGAACGTGGTTTCCGGTTGCAGGAACACGCGTTGGCGCTGTATGGCGAGTGCACTAAGGAAGATTGCCCGCATCGGCCGCGGTGACGCGGTGCTTCAACGTCGCTGAGCCGTTCACTGCGCGCTGAGCGCGACGCGGGGTATCTCGACTCCGCTTTGGCTTGCGTCGCGCCACGACGCTGGAAGGCGTTCACGGCGGGGCAGTGCAGTCTCGTTGATGGGGCGTGCGCGTGCTGGCAGTGTGCCTTCGCTTGGTTAGCTCTCTGCCCCGGCGTGGCCCGCTGGCCGGGAGGCGCGCCGCCTACGCGTCGCTCCGCGAGACACCCCGCATCACGCTCAGCGCGCCATGCACGAGGACATTGCTGTCATTCCGAGCGGACGCGAGAGATCTCATCCGCTTCGAGGGATGAGATTCCTCGCTACGCTCGGAATGACAAAGTGTCGCTCGGAATGACAACGTGTCGCTCGGCATGACAAAGGTCGCGCGGTATGACGAAGGTCGCGCGGTATGACAAAGTGGGGATGGGTACAACCAGCCGACACCGCTCGGCGCCCGGGCCGTGATGTTGGGTTCCTCGTGGAGCGCGACCCTAGTCGGCGAGCTACGAGCGAAGCGGGCAGTGCTGGCAGGAACGCCGTTAGCCGGAAGCCTGGGTCCCTCGCGGTCTAAGCCCAAGAACGAAAGCCACGCCCAGCAGTGAACGAAGCGATCGCGTCGCTGCTCGACGCCCAGGGTCGCGCGGAACGAGGGACCCGCGTCGCGGCCCGGGCGCAGTGCAAATGACCGACCTCCGCCCAAGACAACGCAACGAACTAACTCGCCAACATCTCCCGCGCATGCTTCCGGCTCGTGTCGGTGATCGCCATGCCGCCAAGCATGCGCGCCAGTTCTTCCACGCGCGCCCGGCGATCGAGCGACGATATGCGCGAGACCGGCTTGCCGCTCGCGTCGGTTTCCTTGCCGACGACCAGGTGCTGGTCGCCGCGCGCCGCGACCTGCGGCAGATGCGTCACGCAGAGCACCTGCCGCTCGCGTCCCAGTTGCTGCAACAGGCGGCCGACGGTCTCGGCGACCGCGCCACCGATGCCGGCGTCGACCTCGTCGAAGATCAGGGTCGCCACCGGTGTGGCCGTCGCTGCGATCACCGCGATGGCGAGGCTGATGCGCGCCAGTTCCCCACCGGATGCCACCTTCGCAAGCGGCCGCGGCGTTACGCCGGCGTGGCCGGCGACCAGGAATTCGACGCGCTCGAGTCCCGTCGCCGACGGTTCGGCCGGCTGCAGCGCGACGTCGAAGCTGCCGCCGGCCATCGACAGGTCCTGCATCGCGCGCGTGACTTCGCGTGCCATCGCCCTGGCTGCCTTGGCACGCGACTTCGACAGCGCATTGGCGACCTTCGTGTAGGCATCGAACGCCGCCGTCGTGCGCGCCTGCAGCGCGTCGAGATCCGCGGCTGCGGACAGCGCTGCGAGCTGGCGCTGCGTCTCGAGCGCGATGCCGGGGAGCTCGGCTGGCTGGCAGCGCAGCTTGCGCGCCGTCGCGTGTAGCGCCGCGACGCGCGACTCGACTTCGGCGAGCCGCGAGCCGTCGAGGTCCGCACGGCCCAGATAGCGTTGCAGTTCGCGCGCCGCGTCATCGACCTGCGCGCGCGCGCCTTCGAGCGCATCGAGCACCGGTCGCAGGCGCGCGTCGTAGGCGAGCAGGGCGCCGAGGCGCGCGCTCACGCCGTCGATGCGCGCCAGCGCCGCATCGTCGGCCTCGGCGAGCGCATC
>Ga0247822_10003271_pt1 | contig 10561 bp, 9 predicted proteins | sample 13C_Cellulose_Da_FD_192423 | JGI IMG/M metagenome (GOLD analysis project Ga0247822, IMG submission 192423) | Soil microbial communities from agricultural site in Penn Yan, New York, United States - 13C_Cellulose_Day30 | ecosystem: Environmental > Terrestrial > Soil > Agricultural land | place... | reverse complement strand
GCGGGCGCCCCTCTGATCGACATGGTGCTGCCGACGGGCACCTACCACGTCACCGCGCTGACCGGCGAGAACCGCCGCAGCTACACGGTGGTGCTGGCGCAGGACGCCACGACCGAACTCCACCTGCTGCCGGCCCATTCGCGCCGGCATTGAGGGTCAGCGCTGGGCGCGCGCCGGGAAATCGTCTTCCTGAAAGGCCTGCCCGCCGCGCAAGCCCGCAGCCACCCGCTGGGCTTCTTCGGTGCGCAACTGCACGCGCCGGATCTTGCCCGACACGGTCTTGGGCAGTTCCTGCACGAACTCCAGCCGCCGGATGCGCTTGTACGGAGCGAGGTGCTCGCGCGAGAACGCAAAGAGGGCCTGCGCCAGTTCCGGGCTGGCCACCACCCCGGGCCGCAGGATCAGGTAGGCCTTGGGCACCGCGAGGCGCACCGGATCGGGGCTGGGCACCACGGCCACCTCCATCACCGCCTCGTGCTCCATCAAGGCGCTTTCCAGCTCGAAGGGGCTGATGCGGTAGTCCGAGGCCTTGAACACGTCGTCAGCGCGGCCCACGAAGGTGATGTAGCCGTCGGCATCGCGCTGGGCGATGTCGCCCGTGTGGTAGTGGCCGTCGCGCATCGCGCTGCTGTTCTGCGACTCGCTGCCCTGGTAACCCGCCATCAGGCCCAGCGGTCGCTGCGCCAGCGGCAGCGACACCTCGCCTTCGCTCGCGGCTTGTCCGTCCACGTCGAGCAGCTCGATGCGGTAACCCGGCAGAGGCCGCCCCATGGAGCCCGGCTTGAGCAACTGGCCCGGCGGGTTGCCCACCTGCGCCGTGGTTTCGGTCTGGCCGTAGCCGTCGCGCAGGTCCAGGCCCCACGCGGCGCGCACCTGTTCGATGATCTCGGGGTTGAGCGGCTCGCCGGCGCCAATGAGTTCGCGCAGGCTCAGGCGCTCGCGCCGCGCCGCCAGGTCTTCCTGGATCAGCATGCGCCACACCGTGGGTGGCGCGCACAGGCTGGTCACGCGGTGGCGTTCCAGCACCGACAGCAGGCCGGGTGCGTCGAAGCGTGCGTAGTTGAAGATGAAGATGCAAGCCCCGGCGTTCCAGGGCGCGAAGAAGCAGCTCCAGGCGTGCTTGGCCCAGCCCGGCGACGAGATGTTCAGGTGCACGTCACCCGGCAGCAGGCCGATCCAGTACATGGTGGCCAGGTGCCCGACGGGGTAACTCTGGTGCGTGTGCAGCACCAGCTTGGGCTTGGACGTGGTGCCCGAGGTGAAGTACAGCAGCAGCGGGTCGGTGGCGCGCGTGGGGCCATCGGGCGTGAAGCCAAGGTCGGCCTGCGCCGCGTCCTCGAAGCGCAGCCAACCGGCCACGCCCTCGCCCACGCTGATGCGCGTGTAGTCGCCCGCGAGACCGTCAAACTTGCCCGTCTGCGCGCTGGCCGCGACCACGTGCCGCACCTGGCCGCGCTCCAGCCGGTCGCGCAGGTCGTCGGCGGTCAGCAAGGCGGTGGCCGGGATCAACACGGCGCCCAGTTTCATCGCCGCGAGCATCACCTCCCACAGCGCCAGCTCGTTGCCAAGCATGAGCAGGATGCGGTCGCCCCGCTGCACACCGATGGCGCGCAGGTGGTTGGCCACCTGCGAGGAGCGCTCGGCCATCTGCGAGAAGGATCGTTTCACCTCGCTGCCGTCCTCGCCCACGATGTGCAGGGCGGTGGCGCCGTTGCCGCGCGCCATCGCGTCGAAGTGGTCCAGCGCCCAGTTGAACTCGCCCAGCACGGGCCACTGGAAATCGCGGTAGGCGCGCTCGTAGTTCAGTCGGTGGGTGAGCAGGAAATCGCGAGCGGCCAGAAAGGAAGCAGTGGAATCTGTCATGGTTCCTCGGATGTCTTGGGGCGGGACATCCGGATTCTGCTTGAACTCAGTGGGGGAAAAAATGCATGGCTGGCCGGCATCACCGATGGCTAGCAAAAACGACACCTGAGAACCAAGCCCCAGGGTCGCCCCACGAAAAAAACTATTTGGTCAGGATCAGCTTGCCCAGCTTGGTGGATTGCAGCTTGTACATCGATCCGTTGTGCGCGATCTGCACGCACTTGCCACCCTGCAGCAACTGCAGGCTGTCGATGCTCGACATCCCGTCGACCCCGTCTGGCGCCACCGAGGCCTGGGCCTCGTCCGCATCGACAGTGGACACGGCGGCAACACGTCGCGGCACGCGCAACAGCGGACGGGTGATCGACAAGGTCTGCATGGCATCGGCTCCTGATAAGTCAGTGGATGCAGTGTACCTCATAAATGCGACTGATTCTCATTTATAAAAAAATAAAAATGCGCGCTGATGCAGGACCCGGACGCACCAACATGGGCCGGCTCGGTTGTTGCTATGGCTATACGGGGAAACACCGGGATCGCCCGTCCGTCTGCCGATGGGCCCAGATTTACAATGTGGAAGCCCGTCACTGCCGCATCCAGCGGCGTTCAAACGAAAGACATTTCATGAAGAACCTCTTCCTTTCCCTGAGCCTGATTGGCGCCGCCGCCCTGGTTGGTTGCGGAAAATCCGAAACGCCGGCGCCCGAAGCCGCCCCGGCCGCTCCCGCTGCGGCACCCGCCGCCGCTCCCGCCCCGGCCGAGATGCCGGAACTCAAGGTGGCGATCGACCCGACGTACGAACCCTTCACCTTCAAGACCGCCGACGGCAAGCCCACGGGCTTCGACGTCGACATCGCCGAAGCGCTGTGCAACCAGATCAAGCGCAAGTGCGTGTACGTCGAACAGGTGTGGGACAGCATGATCCCCGGCCTGCAAGCCAAGAAGTACGACGCGATCATCAGCTCCATGTCCATCACCGAAGAGCGCCTGCAGGTCGTGGACTTCACGGACAAGTACTACTTCACCCCCAGCCGCATCGTGGTCAAGACCGGCACGGCCTACACCGATCCCGCGTCGCTCAAGGGCAAGAAGATCGGCGTGCTCAAGGGCAGCACGCAAGAGAAGTACGCCATGGGTGAACTCAAGCCCGCAGGCGTGAGCATCGTTCCCTACGAAGCCCAGGACCAGGTCTACCTCGACATCAAGTCCGGCCGTCTGGATGGCACCGTGGCCGACCAGGTGGAAGTCAATGGCGGTTTCCTGCGCAAGCCCGAAGGCGCGGGTTACGGCTTCGTCGGCCCCGTGCTGAACGAAGCCAAGTACTACGGCACCGGCGTGGGCGTGGCGTTGCGCAAGGGCGAGACCGCGCTCAAGGACGAACTCAACGCGGCCATCAAGGCCATCCGCTCCAACGGCGTCTACGACACGGTCGCCAAGAAGTACTTCGACTTCGACGTGTACGGCAACTAAGCCGTCCCCGTTTTGTCCGGCTACTTCGCCTCGATCCTGCAGGGCGCCCTCCTCACGGTGGGCGTTTCCCTGGCCGCCTTGCTGGTGGCCATCCTGTTGGGCCTGCTGGGCGCGGTGGCCAAACTCTCCGGCCGCCCCCTCCTGGTGGCGCTGGCCACCGCCTACACCACGCTGGTTCGGGGCATCCCCGAGCTGGTGCTGATGCTGCTGATCTTCTACGGCGGCACCATCGGTCTCAACCACCTGCTGGCTGCGTCGGGCAGCAAGGGGTCGGTGGACATCAATCCCTTCCTCGCCGGTGTGCTCACCATCGGGTTCATCTACGGCGCCTACATGACCGAGACCTTCCGGGGCGCCATCCTTTCGATTCCGAAGGGCCAGATGGAAGCCGCCTGGGCCTTCGGCATGGGGCCGGTGCGCACCTTCCTGCGCATCACCGCGCCGCAGATGGTGCGCTACGCCCTGCCCGGCTTCACCAACAACTGGCTGGTGCTGATCAAGGCCACCGCGCTGATCAGCCTGATCGGCCTGAAGGAAATGACCTACTTGGCCAAGCAGGCCAGCGCGGCCACCCGCGAGCCCTTCACCTTCTTCCTGTTCGCCGCCGCGCTGTTCCTGATCTACACCTCGGTGTCGCTCTGGGCGCTGCGCCGACTGGAACGGCGCTTCAGCCTCGGCGTGAAACGCGCCCACACCTGATGGACACCCGCACATGAAGTGGGACGTCATCTTCCAGCCCGCCAACCTCGCCATGTACGGCGAGGGCCTGATCACCACCCTGTGGCTGCTGCTGTCCTCGCTGGGCGTGGGCGCGGTGCTCGCCCTGCTGTTCGCGCTGGCTCTCACCAGTTCCATCGCGCCGCTGCGATGGGTCGTCGGCGCCTACACCTATGTGATCCGCGGCACGCCGCTGCTGATCCAGCTCTACCTCATCTACTACGGCCTGGCGCAGCTGGACTGGATCCAGGCGCGCTGGAACGACGTCTGGCCCTGGACGCATTTCAAGGAACCGTTCTTCTGCGCCCTGCTGGCCTTCAGCCTGAACACGGCGGGCTACACCGCCGAGATGCTGGCCGGCGCCATCCGCGAAACCGCCGCGGGCGAGATCGAGGCCGCCCAGGCCATGGGCATGAGCCCGGCCATGGCCATGCGCCGCATCGTCCTGCCCAGCGCCATGCGCCGCACGCTGCCGGCCTACAGCAACGAGGTGGTGATGATGCTGCATGCCACCAGCCTGGCCAGCACGGTGCCGGCCATGCTGGACGTGACCGCCGCCGCCAGCCGCATCTATTCCGACTACTACCTGCCGTTCGAGGCCTACATCTTCGCGGCCGCGATCTACCTCACCATCACGTTCAGCCTGGTGGGCATGTTCAAGCTGGCCGAAAGGCGTTTCCTGGCCCATCTGGCCCCGCGCGGGCATTGAGCGCCGAGAACCAGGCCGCCCCATGCAACGCATCGAGTACTCCCTGCTGAGCCCCAGCCTGGGCAGCCAGAAGACCCTTGTGGGGTTCCACTTCGGCACGCCCGGTGCCCGGCCCAAGGTCTACATCCAGGCCAGCCTGCACGCCGAGGAACTGCCCGGCATGCTGGTCGCCCACCACCTGCGCCAGCAGTTGGAAGCCGCCGAGAAGGCCGGGCCGCTGCGGGGCGAGGTGATTCTGGTGCCGGCGGCCAACCCGATCGGCCTGAGCCAGCGGCTGAACCATCGGCCCCTGGGCCGCTTCGAGTTCGACACCGCGCAGAACTTCAACCGGCACTACCCCGACATGGCCGCCGCCGTGCTGACCGACGCCATCCCCCGCATGGGCGCGGACGCGAAGGCCAATGTGGCCACCGTGCGCCAGCTGGTCGGCCAGTGGCTGAACCAATGGCAAGCGACCAGCGAACTCGACAGCCAGCGCCGGCAGCTGCTGCTGCTCTCGCACGACGCAGACTTGGTGCTCGACCTGCATTGCGACACCGAAGCCGTCATGCACCTGTACAGCGAAGAGGCCTGCTGGCCGCCCTTCGAACCGCTGGCGCGCCTGCTGGGCTGCCAGGCCGTGCTGCTGGCGAAAGAATCGGGCGGCGGGCCGTTCGACGAACGCCTCTCCGGTCTCTGGTGGCAACTGGCCGCCGCCCTGCAGGCCGCGGGCGTCAAAGCCCCCCTGCCCCAGGCCTGCGCGAGCACGACGGTGGAGCTGCGCGGCGAAGCGGATGTCTCACACGGGCACGCGCGCCAGGATGCGCAAGCCATCCTCGCCTTCCTGGCGCACGCCGGTGTCCTGCATGCCGGCGCGCCGGCGACGCTGCCGCCCCTGGCCTGCCAGCCCACGCCGCTGGCGGGTTCGCAGACGCTGCGCTCGCCCGTGCCCGGTGTGCTGGTCTTTCTCGTGCAGCCCGGCGCCACCCTGGCGGTGGGCGACGTGGTGGCCGAGGTCATCGACCCCACCGCCCCGGCGGCCGCGCGCGTGCACGAAGTGCGCGCCGAGGTGGCCGGTGTGCTGTACGCCGCCGTGCGCGAACGTTATGTGGTTTCGGGCGGCGAGGTCGGCAAGATCGCTGGCGAGACGCCGTTCCGCTCGGGCGACCTGCTGGGCGCCTGAGCTTTCCTTTTCATCGGGCATCGAACATGACTGCAGAACCCACCGCCAACCGAACGCCCGGCCGCCCTCTTCTGGAGGTGCAGGACGTCCACAAGCGCTTCGGCGCCAACGAAGTGCTCAAGGGCGTCTCCCTGCAAGCCAATGCGGGCGACGTGATCAGCCTGATCGGCAGCTCGGGCTCGGGCAAGAGCACGCTGCTGCGCTGCATCAACCTGCTGGAGCACCCCAACAGCGGGCGCATCGTGCTCGGTGGTGAAGAGCTGCAGCTCAAGGCCGACCGCCACGGCGAACTGCGCGCGGTCAACGCCGCGCAGCTGCAGCGCCTGCGCACCAAGCTGGCCATGGTGTTCCAGCACTTCAACCTCTGGGCCCACATGACGGTGTTGCAGAACATCATCGAAGCGCCGGTCAACGTGCTGGGCATCCCGAAAGACAAGGCGGTGGAGACCGCGCGCCGCTATCTGGAACGCGTGGGCCTCAAAGGCGTGGAGGACCGCTACCCCTCGCACATGAGCGGAGGCCAGCAGCAGCGCGTGGCGATCGCCCGCGCGCTGGCGGTGGAGCCGGACGTGATGCTGTTCGACGAACCCACCAGCGCGCTCGACCCCGAACTCGTGGGCGAGGTGCTGCGCGTGATGAAGCTGCTGGCCGAGGAAGGCCGCACCATGGTGGTGGTGACGCACGAAATGGGCTTCGCGCGCGAGGTGTCCTCGCACCTCATCTTCCTGCACAAGGGCTGCATCGAGGAACAGGGCGTGCCCAAGGAGGTGCTGGCCCGGCCCAAGAGCGAACGGCTCGCGCAGTTCCTCTCGGGCAACCTGAAGTAAGAGGCTCAGGGCGCGGCCGGCGGCCGCAGTTCCAGCGTGCTGCGCCACTGCGCCGGCTTCATCGTCAGCACGCGGTACTGCACCGCCACCCAGGTGTCGCTCATGTCGCGGTAGCGGCCCGAGAACACATTGCCGCTCTGCCCGGTCTGGTAGACGAAGCGCGAGTTGTCGAGGTCCGCGAGGTCGTAGACCGCGCGCAGGCTGGCCGCATGGCGGTTGGCATACGGTGCATCGGCCTTGTCCAAGTGGTACTGCCCCACGTTGACGGTGAAGGGATCGCCCCCTGTGGGCGTGCGCACGTCGAAGAGCGCCGCCAGCGGCTTCACGTTGCCGAACGGGCGGTGGGCCGAGATCGCCGGGTGGGCATCGCCCCAGCGCCAGGCGGCCACGTCGCTGCCGTGCACGGCCTGCAGCTTGTTCAAGGCGTCCGTCAGGGCCAGGCCGCTGGCCGCCGCGCAACCCGCGGTGCCGCACCAGCTCGCGTCGTCGCGCTCCAGAATGCCTTCCACCGCGTTGCGGAACAGGCGCTTGCCGTACATGCCTTCGAAGCGCGCCTGGCCCACGCGCTCCCCCACCACGCGGCGCGTGAAGGCATCAACCCAGGCGCTGTAGATCAGCGGCGCGGCGGCATCGGCGCGCATCTCGCCCTTGAATTCGCGCAGCGCGGCCTGCGCGGCGGCGGCCAGCGGGTGGTCCGACGCGGCTTTCTGCAGGAACGGCAGCAGGCGCACCGTGGCGGCCGATTGCTGGTCGGCGTGCATGGCGCGGAACGAGTCCAGCGTGTGCTTCGGGGTCTGCGCCAGCATCGCTTCGATGCGCTCCTGGCGGTAGGGCGCGGCCCAGTCCTGGGTCAGGAAATGCGGGTAGTCCGCGGCGTGGATGCGCTGGTTGGCGGTGGCGATCCAGCCGCGCGCGCCGTCGTCCTGCGGCGTCTCTTCATAGGGCAGCCAGCCGGCCCAGTCGTAGCGCAAGTCCCAGCCCGGCGCCGGTGCGACGCCGCGGATGTCGTTCTCCGGCGCACGCAAGGGCACGCGGCCCGCGGCCTTGTAGGCGATGCGCCCCGTGCGGTCGGCCATCACCACGCTCTGCATCGGTGAATGGAAATCGCGGAACGCCTTCTGGAGTTCGTCGACCGATTGCGCGCGGTTCGACTCCAGGGTGGCGACCACGTTGCGGTTGTCGGCGTCCAACGCGGTCCAGCGCAGCGCGAGCACGAAGCGGCTGGTGTCCATCACCTCGCCATGGCGTGCCTGCGCGTCGCTCAGCACCGGGCCGTGGCGGGTGCTGCGCACCATGTGGCTCACGTCGGGCTGTCCCTTGACCCGGATGGTCTCCATGCGCAGGCCGAAGTTGGCCCAGGCCGGTTCACCGGAGGAGGACGGCACGCGGTACTGCGCGGGGTTGGCGGGGTTGATCTGCTCGAGGTAGAGGTCCTGCACATCCGGGCCGGTGTTGGTGAAACCCCAGGCCACCTGCTGCGTGCGGCCGAGCACCACGAAGGGCGTGCCGGGCAGCGTGGCGCCCATCACGTCCATGCCCTTGATGCCGTCGGCATCGGGCGCCTGCAGCCGCGCGAAGTACCAGATGGCGGGCGCGCTCAGGCCCAGGTGCGGGTCGTTGGCCAGCAAGGGCATGCCCGAGGCGGTGCGCGAGCCGTTGACCACCCAGTTGTTCGAGCCCTTACCCTCGATGTTGCCCAGCTCGTCGGCCCAGCGCTGCAGGTCCGCGCCGATCTGCCCGCGCGCCGAAGCGACGATGCCGGGCGCGGCCGGCACCTCGGCCTTCGAGGTCGTGACCGGCTTGCCTCGGTAGACGCCCAGTTCGCGGTAGAGCTTGGCGAGGTCGGCCGTGGCCGCGGGCTGCTCCCCCGGGTACGGCGGGAACAACTCCCACAGGGCCTTGGTGTCGATCGCCTCCAGCGCGGTGAACCGGGCGAACTCGTTGCCCCAGTTGCCGCCCAGGTCCAGCGCCATCATGAGCGACCAGGCCACGCAGTCGACCGGGTCCCAGTAGCGCCCCGCAGCGGCCTCTTCGCGCGGGCTGATGCCCAGCAGCAGGAACTCGGGCGAAGGCAGTTGTTCGCTGTGGGCGAAGAAGGCGTTCACGCCGTCGCTGTAGGCCTGCAGGGCTTCGCGGGCCTCGGCTGGCAGGGTTTCCAGCTGCTGGCGCGCGGCCTGCCGGATGCCCAGCGTGCGCATGAGCTTGTCGGTCTCCAGCGTGGTCGGGCCCAGCACCTCGGACAAGGTGCCGCGCATGATGCGGCGGTTGAATTCCAGTTGCCAGCCGCGCTCCTGCGCGTGCACGTAGCCCATGGCCATCCAGGCATCGCGCGGCTTGCCGGCCAGGATGTGCGTGACGTCGCTCGCGTCGCGGTGCACCTTCACCGGCGCGGACAGCCCACCCAGGTTGAGGCTGCCCTCGGTTTTCGGCAGGCTGCGCCAGGCATAGAAGGCGGCCAGCGCGGCGGCGAGCACCACCAGCAGCGACAGCAAGGCAAAGAGTCGTTTGATCCAGCGCACGAAATGTCCCCACTCATTGTTGTGATCCCGACGGCACGCGGTTTTCCCGTGCGCCGCCTTGCGGCCTTCCCTGCCGCGCCTGCTTATTTCTCGATGCCGATCGGCCCGATCGACATCTGGCCGTCGACCAGCCGGAAGCGCACCGTGGGCGCGCTGAAATCGCTGAAGGGCGCGCCCATGGCGATCTCGCCGTCGCTGTGCAGCAGGCACTCCTGGCGCCGCAGGGCGATCACGTTGTCGCCCGCGCCGAAACGCACCCAGGTGCCGTAGCTGCTGATGTCTTCGAGCACGTAGTTGCCCGAGCGGATGTCGATGCTGGCGTGCATGCGCGAGACGCGCGGGTCGCTCACCACGAAATCGGCCTCCGGCACTCGGCCGATCTTCATCGGCAGGTCGGTCAGGCTGAAGGCCTGCGTGGTGTCGAGCCAAGCCAGCTCGAAGCCTCCGAACACGGACTCCTTCATCGGACTCAGGGCGTGCAGGTCGGCCGGCAGCGTGAGGAACTCGGACAGCATCTCGGGCTGCCACTCGACGCGGAACACCTCGCAGGGCTCCACCCGGCCCTTGATGCGCATCGGCCCCAGGCTGCGGCTGCGCACGCCATGGCGGGGGCCGAGTTTGCGGATCACGGTGTCGGTGGCCATGATCTGTTCGGGGCCGGCCAGGTCGCTCAGGCGCGAGGCCACATTGACCGCGTCGCCGAAACAATCGCCATCGACCACCACGACCTGGCCGCGCGCCATGCCGATCTGCATCATGAGCTTGAGGCGGTCAGGCCACTGCATGACGCGCTTGGCGTGCTCCTGCTGGATCAGCACCATCGCATCGACCGCGTTGCGGTTGTTGGCGAACGACATCAGCACGCCGTCGCCCAGCATCTTGACCACCGTGCCCCCGTTCTCCACGCCCATGGAGCCAATCCACTGGGTCAGCTTGGTGACGGCCTTGGTGGCGCGGTCGTTGCCCAGTGTTTCAAACACCGAGACGCTACCCGTCAGATCCACGAAAGCAATTGTCAGTTCGGCCATAGGAGAGAAGACATATCGGCTGGATTACAACACACCACCCAATGTATGAAGGCGTGTCGGAAAACCGCCGTTTCGAGCCCTCGAAAGCGGGCCCTGGCGGTTGAAAAAAGTGCACCCGACCCGGCCTGCTCGATGGCGCCACGTCGATGCAAATTGTTAACGAATGCGTAAGAAGGTATTACACACCTCATGGAGTCAATCAAAAACCGACGATAAACATATGATTTATTTGTTGTTTTTTGAGTGTTGTCAAACATTCCCGATTG
>Ga0247822_10003270_pt1 | contig 10561 bp, 3 predicted proteins | sample 13C_Cellulose_Da_FD_192423 | JGI IMG/M metagenome (GOLD analysis project Ga0247822, IMG submission 192423) | Soil microbial communities from agricultural site in Penn Yan, New York, United States - 13C_Cellulose_Day30 | ecosystem: Environmental > Terrestrial > Soil > Agricultural land | place... | reverse complement strand
CGGGTCGTCGACCTCGACGACCCGGCCGAGGAGGTCGTAGGCCTGGCGCTTGCGGTTGCCGGCGGGGTCGATCACCTCGACCAGCCGCCCCAGCTCGTCGTGGCGGGCCCGGGTGAACACGCCGGCCTCGCCGGCGCGCAGCACCCGCTCGATCGCCACCACCCGGCCGAGCCCGTCGAAGTGGGTGCGGGTCGGGGTGTCGGCGCCGGGGCTGTCGGGATCGAGGTCGTCCTCGTCGTAGGCGCTGGCGACCAGCGGGGCGTACACCGTCGCGCGCTCGGCGAGCGGGCCGCCCGGCTCGGCGGCGGGCAGCGTGGTGCGGATCTCGCGCTGGAGCCCGTCGTACCGGCGCTGCTCGAACGCCACGCCGTCGGGCTCGGCCGTCTCGCAGAACCCGCTCGGCCGCCGGTATGGCTGGTAGCTCCGCACCGCAGCGCCCCGGCCGTTGTACGCGGCGAACCCGTTCACCTGGTACTCGTTGGCGGCGATGCGGACCCGATCCTGGTAGGTGCGCCCGCGCCCGTCGAGGCAGATCGAGCGCTCGAGGTCGGCCGCGCCGCCCCGGACCGACCGGCGGCGCTCGACGATCCGGGTGGCCGGGTTGCCGAGCAGCCACTCGTACTCGATGGTCGGGGCGGCCTCGGTGTCGCCGGGCTCGATGACCGCGATGCGCCGCCCGAACTCGTCGTAGCGCAGGCTGGTCTGCTTGCGGGCCGAGGCCGGCGCGCCGCCGCCCACCACCATCCAGCCGGTCGCCTCGGTGAGGTGGTCGAACGCCGGGTCGTAGCTGTACTCGCGGCGGAGCCGGTACGGCGCCTCGCCGCCGACGTGGACGTCGGTGCGCACCACCTGCAGGCCGGTGGCGTCGTAGGTGAAGCTGCGGCGGTGGCTGGTCTCGTCGCCGGGATCGCCGAGCGGGTCGAGCGTGGCCACCACGTTGCCGTGCGCGTCGTAGGCTGCGCGCTCCACGGCGACGACGGCGTCGGCGCTGCGCCGGGCGGTGACCCGGGTGGCGTCGCCGCGGGTCGCCTGCCCGAGCGGCAGGCCGACGAAGGCGGGGCCGTCGTAGTAGGTCAGCGTCTCGGTGGCGAGCCCGCCCTCGACGGCGAACTCCCGCACCCGCGTCGGCAGGTCCAGCCGCCAGCGGCCGCCGGTGCCGGTCTCCGGGTCGACGTAGTCGGTGGCGGTGATCGCCTCGTCGCCGTCGACGCCGACCACGCCGTGGTTCGACGCCAGCGTGACCCGGCCGTAGCCGTCGTACGCGGTGGTCGCGCGCAGGGTCACCCACCGCTCGGGCGGCGCGCCCTCCTTGAGGACCGTGGTCCGCTCGACCTCGCACACGTGGCGGACCGGCAGGCGCAGCCCGGTCGCCGGCACGCCGGTGACGGCGCACTCGTCGTAGCCGACGCGGACCTCGTCGATGGCGCGCTCGTCGCCGCCGCCGCCGCTGAACCGGGCCGTGGTCAAGAGCCGGCCCTTGCGGTAGGTGTCGGTCGCGCCGAGATCGAAGGTCTCGACGGTGCGCCCGGGCTCCTGGGTGTCCTGCTGGCTGTCGGCGGCGGTGATCGCCTCGACCCAGCCGAACCCGCGCAGCTCGCGGTCATGGCCGGCGTAGAAGCCGTCGCGGTAGCGATAGGTGACGACCTCGTGCAGGCCGGCCCCATTCTCGCCGCCGGTGAGGGTCGTCCAGGTGTCGACCCGAGTGACCACGTTGGCGGCGATGGGCAGGACGTGGGTCCACGCGTCCGGGGCGTCGCGGCGCTGGTCGGCGGCGGTGCCGTAGGTGATCTCCTGGACCAGGCCGAGCCCGTTCTCGATGCGGCTGAGCAGGTTGGGCGGCACCGGGAACAGCTCGAGGTAGTCGACGCGGCCGTCGCGCTGGATCCACACCACGTCGACCGACCCGTTGGCGTTCATGTCGGCGAAGCGGACCGCGGTGTCGGGGGCGCGCGCCGGCAGGCCGGCCACGTCGGCGGCGGTGATGCGGGTGAACGCCGCGTCGAAGCGGGTGCCGCCGCGGTTGAGCGCGTAGCTGACCGCGTCGGGCTCGACCAGGACCAGGTCGTCGCGGCCGTCGCCGTCGAGATCCTCGAGCGTGACCCGGTCGAGCTGGGACGCCGACAGCGGCGGCGCCGGCACGTCGTACCAGCCCGACCAGCGGGCGCGGCCGAGGTGCGTGCGGGCGCGGACGGCCCCGGTCTCGAAGAAGTGGACCGGGTCGAGCAGCCCGTCGCCGTTGAGGTCGGAGAGGAACAGCCGGGCCTGATCGAAGGCGACGCCGATCGGCTCGGCGCCGCTCAGCGCCTCGAAGCGGGCGCCGGTGTTGCGGCGGACGGTGATGCTGTCGGTCCCGGTGGTCTGGATCGCGTCGATGCGGCGATCGCCGTCGACGTCGAGGAAGCGGACCCCGGCCGGGTCGCCGCTGCCGCCGGCGAGCGCCAGCCCGAGCTCGCCGCTGGCCTGACAGCCGGCGGTGGTCCAGTCGCCGGTGCCGCGGTTGCACAGCGCGGTCCCCTGGGCGACGTTGATCAGGTCGGCCAGGCCATCGCCGTCGAGATCGAGCTCCTGGACGGCGGGGCGCTCGACCGAGAACGCGCTGCGGGTGCCGATCGCGCTCTGGCGCGGGGTCGGGTCGAACGACGATCCACCCTGGCCGTCGAGGCGATTGACGATGAACCGGTGGAAGCCGTCGACCGACGTGTCGAGGACGTCGGGCAGGGCGTCGCCGTTGATGTCGATGAGCGTCGCCGTGCCGGCCTGCATCGCGCTGCCGGTGGGCAGGACGCCCATGTGGACCACGAACGGGGCGCCGCACGCCGGGCCGGCGCACACGCCGCCCAGCGATCGCGAGTAGCCGAACTTCCAGGTCGCCGGGTAGCGGCCGCCGTCGCGGCCGTACTGCTCGACGGTGGCGAGGCGCGACTGCCCGGCGTGCGAGGCCGGCTCGTAGGTGAGGACGTAGCGGCGGATGACCTCGCCGCGCACGGCGATGGTCACGGTCGACAGCCGCCGGGTGATCCGCTCCTCGAAGCCCGGCTTGCCGTCCGACAGCTCGTCGGGCCGGGTCGCGTAGCCGAAGCTCACCGTGTAGCGCGGCGTGCCGGCGCTGTCGTGGACGTAGCCGATGCGGACCGGGTACGGCGCGCCGCCCTCGCGCTGGTACTCGTAGACGACGCGGTGGCCGTACACGTCGACCCGCTCGACCAGGTGGTAGCGGAAGGTCGCGCCATTGGCGGCGGCCAGCCGCGCGTCGGGCACCAGCGTGCCGTCGGCGGTGGCGCCGAAGTAGCCGACGCTGCCGTCGGGGTACTCGGCGGTGAAGTAGCCGGCCGCGCCGGCGTCGTGCCAGGTGTAGCGGACGAAATCGCCTTCGAAGCGGCTGCGGTAGACGGCGCGCCCGCCGGCGGCCGACACCCGGACCAGCTGGCTGCCGCCGTCGGCGACCAGCTCGTCGTCGGCGGTGTAGGTCGGCAGGCCGCGCAGGGTCAGCCGCTCGATGCTCGGCGTCTCCATCGTCCAGCCGACGCCGACGATCGAGTTGCCGGCGCCGCTGCTGTAGCTGAGGCCCAAGGTCGGCGTCGCCCGCGCGAACCCCCGGGGGAGCTCGAACGGCACCGCGAACGACATCAAGCCCATGTTGCCGGCGACGGTCGCGTTGTCGCCGAGGCCCTCGACCGAGCCCGGGCCGTCGGGGACGGCGACCCGATCGTCGGAGACGCCCGATTGCGCCGACGCGATCGCGGGGATCGCGGCCAGCGCGGCGAGCACGGCGAAGGTGCCTCGGGTGAGGCGCCGCGCCGGCAAGGTAGTCCAGATAAGCATCACCGCCGACCAATGTCATGGGCCGCGGTGCGGCCTCAATGACACGCCGATGGCACGGATTGGTCAGGCCGATCACCACATGGCGCGCAGGCGGGCGGCGACGTCCACCACCGCGACCGGCGCCGCCGCCGGCGCGCCCAGTCCGGCCGCCGACCGGCCGCGCACGACGCGCTCGAACAGGGGCAACACGTCGTCGGGAAGGAACCGCGACCGCGGCGCGTAGACGTGGCGATCGCCATGGCGGTGCTGCTGCTCGACGTAGAAGCGCAGCGGCTGGACGAGGTGGAGGTGATCGCGAGCCCGCGTCATGGCGACGTAGAGCAGGCGGCGCTCCTCCTCGAGCTGGGCCGGCGAGCCGGCGGCGAGGTCGGACGGGATGCGGCCGTCGACGACGTCGAGCACGAACACCGCCTTCCACTCCTGGCCCTTGGCCGAGTGGATGGTCGACAGCACCAGCCAGTCCTCGTCGAGCGCCGGCGGCGCGGCCTGGTCGCCGGTCGCGCCCGGCGGATCGAGGGTCAGCTCCTCGAGGAAGGCGGCGCGGCCGGCGTAGGTCCCGGCGATCGCCTCGAGCTGCTCGAGATCGCCGGCGCGGGCCGGGGCGCCGTCGTAGCGCTCGGCCAGGATCGGATCGTAGAAGCGACGGACCCGGCCGACCTGGCCCGGCCACGGCGTCGCCGGATCGGCGAGCCCGACCAGCAGCTCGCACAGCGCCGGCCACGCGTCGCGCGCCGCGCGCGGCGGCGTCACCCCCTGCAGCGCGGCCACCGACGGCGTCGGCGCCGCCGCGATGGCGTCGACCGCGCGGCGGGCGAACGCCGGCCCGACCCCGGGCAGGAGCTGGGCGACGCGGAAGCCGGCGACCAGATCGACCGGGTTCTCGGCCCAGCGCAGGATGGCCAGCAGGTCCTTGACGTGGGCGGCCTCGAGGAACTTGAGGCCGCCGTACTTCACGTACGGGATCTTGCGGCGGCCGAGCTCGAGCTCGAGCAGGTCGGCGTGGTGGGCGGCGCGGGTCAGCACCGCCTGGTCGCGCAGGGCCAGCCCGGCCTCGCGGTAAGCGAGGATCTGCTCGACCACGTAGTCGACCTCGCCGGCCTCGTCCTCGACCAGGGCCAGGGTCGGCCGCTCGCTCGCCGTCCGCGCCGTGCGCAGCCGCTTGTCGTGGCGCTCGGCGGCGCGCTCGATCACCGCGTTGGCGGCGGCGACGATCGGCGCGGTCGACCGGTAGTTGTCCTCGAGCGCGACCAGCCGGGCCGGGGTGGCGAACGCGCGCGGGAAGTCGAGGATGTTGCGCACGGTGGCGGCGCGGAACGAGTAGATCGCCTGGGCGTCGTCGCCGACCGCGGTGACGCCGCGGCCGTCGGGGGCCAGGGCGACGACGATCTCGGCCTGCAGCGCGTTGGTGTCCTGGTACTCGTCGACCAGCACGTGGTCGAAGCGGGCCCGCACCGCCGCCGCCACGTCGGGCGCGGCCATGGCCTGCCACCACCACAGCAGCAGGTCGTCGTAGTCGAGCACCCGGCGGCGCAGCTTCTCCTCGACATAGGCGCCGAACAGGCCCCGCAGCGCCGCGGCGTGCTCGCGGCACCACGGGTAGGCCTCGTCGAGCACCGCCTCGAGCGCGACCCGGGCGTTGACCGTGCGCGAGTAGATGGCGAGGCAGGTGTCCTTGCGCGGGAACCGCCGCTCGCCCTTGCCCAGCCCGCGATCGGCGCGCACGACGTCGAGCAGGTCGGCGGCGTCGCCGCGATCGAGCACGGTGAAGCCGGGGTCGAGCCCGAGCGCGGGCGCGTGCAGGCGCAACAGCCGGCTGCCGATCGCGTGGAACGTGCCGGCCCACGGCAGGTCGGCGCCGCGCACGGTGCGCGCGACCACCTGCAGCGCCCGCCGGGTCATGTCGTGGGCGGCGCGCCGCGAGAACGTGAGCAGCAGGATCCGCCGCGGATCAGCGCCGTCGAGGACGAGCTGGGCCAGCCGGTGGGCGAGGGTGGTGGTCTTGCCGGTGCCGGCCCCGGCGATGATCAACAGCGGCGCGTCGCCGCGGTGGAGCACCGCCTCGCGCTGGGCGGCGTTGAGGGCGGCGTGGACGTCGACGGAGACTGCGGCCGGCACCTGAACATTTGAACAGCAATCCGCCGCCGCGCGCAACTCCTGCCAGTCGGCTAGCCCTGGTCCTCGCGCCGCGCCTCGGCCATCAGCGCGAGCAGCGCGACGGCGAGGACGAAGCGCGGGTCGACCTTCGACGGCTCGAGCTCGACGGCAAACTCCTTGACGAAGAAACGGAAGAGCTGGCGGATCCTGGCCACCTGGTGGCCGTTGGCGAAGATCGCGTGCCTCGACGTCAGCAGCGGGATGAACCGGCGCAGGACCGACGCGCCTTGCTCCTCGGCGTAGCCGATCTCGACGCCGGCCGCGTCGAGCAGGCGGAAGCTGTCGCGCACCAGCGACTTGAGCCCGCGCTTCTCGACCGAGCCGAGCAGCTCGCCGGTGACGGCGTCGTGGACGTCGTAGGTGAAGTTGATCGCCAGCACCTGGCGCGACTTGACCTTGAGCAGCGGCCGGGCCTGCGCCTCGTCGGCGTAGACGTTGAACTCCTCGCGCAGCTTGAGCAGCGGGTGCTTGACCAGCATGAACAGCTGGCCGTCGGGCGAGAACACCCGGAAGGTGCGCTCGAAGAACGACCAGAACGGCCGCTTGATGATGTAGGCCCGCTGGGTGGCCAGCGCGGTCGGCTCGGCGGTGCGGATCAGATCGGTCACGACGTCGCCCCGGCGACCGCCGCGTCGATCGCGGCGAACAACGTGGCCTTGCGCTCGGCCGGCAGCCACGCCGCCTCGACCGCGTTGCGGGCGAGCTGGCCGAGCTCGGCGACGCCGATCGGCAACGCCGCCGCGACCGCGCGGTAGTTGTCGCCGATGTAGCCGCCGAAGTAGGCCGGATCGTCGGAGTTGACGGTCACGCACAGCCCGTCGGCGAGCAGGCGGGCGAGGTTGTGATCCTCCATGCGCGGCACCACGCACAGCTTGACGTTCGACAGCGGGCACACGGTCAGCGGCACCCGCCGGCGGGCCAGCTCGACCACCAGGGCCGGGTCCTCCTCGCAGCGGACCCCGTGATCGATGCGCACGACCTCGAGCAGGTCGAGGGCCTCGCGGATGTAGGCGGCCGGGCCCTCCTCGCCGGCGTGGGCGACCGGCTCGAGGCCCATCGCCCGCGCCGCCGCGAACACGCGGGCGAACTTCGACGGCGGGTTGCCGCGCTCGCCCGAGTCGAGGCCGACGCCGGCCAGCTCGCGGACGAACGGCCGCGCCTCCTCGAGGGTCGCCAGCGCCTCCTCCTCGGACAGGTGGCGCAGGAAGCACAGGATCATCGCGCTGGTGATGCCGAGCTTGCGCTCGCCGTCGGCCAGCGCCCGCCGCAGCCCGCGGTGGACCACCTCGTACGGCACTCCGCGGGCGGTGTGGGTCTGGGGGTCGAAGAAGATCTCGACGTGGACCACCCGGTCGGCGGCGGCGCGCTCGAGGTAGGCCCAGGCCAGATCGTAGAAATCCTGCTCGTCGCGCAGGACGTCGCAGCCGGCGTAATAGATGTCGAGGAACGACTGCAGGTCGGTGAACTGGTAGGCCGCGCGCAGCGCCTCGATCGATGGATATTTCAGATCGATGCCGTGGCGGGCGGCCTTGGCGAACACCATCTCCGGCTCGAGCGTGCCCTCGATGTGCAGGTGCAGCTCGACCTTGGGCAGCTCGGCGATCAGGGCGTCGACGCGCGGGGGCAGGGCCATGTCCTTGGCGATACCACAGCGTCTGGCTGATCGCCGTTGCATGAGGCAGGGGACGCGGCTACGGTCCCGTCCCTTGATCCCGCACGGCTGCCCATGACCGCCTCGACCGAAGCTGCCTCGACCTCCGCCCCCTCGACCTACGACCCGGTCCCCGACCTGGCCCGCGAGCTCGGCCTGTCCACCTTCGCGGTGCGCGCGGTCGTCGAGCTGCTGGCCGAGGGCAACACGGTGCCGTTCATCGCCCGCTACCGCAAGGAGCGGACCGGTGGCCTCGACGAGGTCAAGATCCGCGCCATCGAGGAGCGGCGGACCTATCGCCTCGAGCTCGAGGAGCGGCGGGCGGCGATCCGCGCCTCGATCGCCGAACAGGGCAAGCTCACCGACGAGCTCGCCGCGGCGATCAAGGCGGCCGAGACCAAGGCCGCGCTCGAGGACCTCTACCTGCCGTACAAGCCCAAGCGCAAGACCCGGGCGTCGACGGCGCGCGAGCGCGGGCTCGAGCCGCTGGCGCTGCGCATCCTGTCGCAGGCCCCGGACGGCGATCCCGCTGCCGAGGCCGAGGCGTTCGTCGGGCCCAAGGGCGAGGCCGGCGAGGTCGCGACCGCGGCCGACGCCCTGGCCGGCGCCCGCGACATCGTCGCCGAGATCGTCGCCGAGACCGCGCCGGTGCGCGCCCTGGTCCGCAAGGCCTTCGGCGACGACGGCGAGCTGGTGTCGGAGCGGGTCCCCGACGCGACCACCGAGCCGACCAAGTTCGAGCAGTACTACGAGTTCCGCGAGGCGGTGCGGGCGATCCCGTCGCACCGGTTCCTGGCGATCCGCCGCGGCGAGGCCGAAGGCGCGCTGCGCGCCCACGTCGCTCCCGCCGGCGGCGCCGAGGCGGTCACCGCCGCGGTCGAGAACCTGATGAAGCTCGCCCCGGCGTCGCCGTGGGCGGCGCCGCTGCGCGACGCGATCGGCGACGCCTACAAGCGGCTGCTCGCACCCGCGGTCGAGAACGACGTCCGCGCCGAGCTCAAGCTGCGCAGCGACGCCGGCGCGGTCGACGTGTTCGCCGACAACCTCAAGAACCTGCTCCTGACCGCGCCGCTCGGCCCCCGCGCGGTGATCGGCATCGACCCCGGCCTGCGCACCGGCTGCAAGTGCGCCGCGGTCGACGCGACCGGCAAGTTCCTGGCCAGCATCACCATCTTCCTGACCCAGGGCGAGGCCGCGCTGGCCCGCGCCCGCGAGGATCTCGCCGCGTTCATCCAGCAGTGGAACCCGGTCGCGATCGCGGTCGGCAACGGCACCGGCGGCCGCGAGGCCGAGTCGTTCGTACGCAAGCTGCTGACCGCCGCGGCGCCGCCGGCCACGCCGGCGCCCGCGCCCGCCGAGCCGGCCGAGTCGACGCCGTCGGCCGAGGCCGCCGCGCCCGCGCCCGCCGAGCCGGCCGAGGCCGCCGCGCCGGCGCCCGCCCCGGCTCCGGCCCAGCCCGAGCGCTGGGTGGTGTCGGTCAACGAGGCCGGCGCCAGCGTGTACAGCGCGTCGGACGTCGCCCGCGACGAGTTCCCCGACCTCGATCTCACCATCCGCGGCGCGATCTCGATCGCCCGCCGCCTGCAGGACCCGCTCGCCGAGCTGGTCAAGATCGAGCCCAAGGCGATCGGCGTCGGCCAGTACCAGCACGACGTCCACCAGCCGCTCCTGGCCAAGCGCCTCGGCGACGTGGTCGAGAGCTGCGTCAACCACGTCGGCGTCGAGCTGAACACCGCGTCGGCCGAGCTGCTCGGCTACGTCGCCGGCATCGGCAAGTCGCTGGCCAAGAAGATCGTCGCCCACCGCTCGGCCCACGGCGCGTTCCGCTCGCGCAAGCAGCTGCTCGACGTCGGCGGCCTCGGGCCCAAGGCGTTCGAGCAGTGCGCCGGCTTCCTCCGCATCCACGGCGGCGACCACCCGCTCGACGGCTCGGCGGTCCACCCCGAGCGCTACCCGCTGGTCGAGCGCATGGCCGCCGACCTCGGCGTCGAGGTCGCGGCCATGGTCGGCAACCAGGCCCTGGTCGATACCATCGATCTGTCGCGCTACGTCGGCGACGGCGTCGGCGAGCCGACCCTGCGCGACATCGTCGGCGAGCTCAAGAAGCCCGGCCGCGATCCCCGCGCCGAGTTCTCGCCGCCCCGCTTCCGCGACGACGTCACCACCCTCGAGGATCTCAAGGAGGGCATGGTGCTCGAGGGCGTGGTCACCAACGTCACCGCGTTCGGCGCGTTCGTCGACGTCGGCGTCCACCAGGACGGCCTGGTCCACATCTCCCGGCTGTCGGACCGCTTCGTCAAGGACGCCGCCGAGGTCGTGAAGGTCGGCGACAAGCTGACCGTGCGGGTCCTCTCGGTCGACCTGCAGCGCCGCCGCATCGCCCTGACCGCCCGTCCGCCCGAGCGCGAGCGCCAGGGCGGCGGCCGCCAGGGCCAGGGCCAGGGCGGTCCGCGCGAGGGCCGTGACAACCGCGGCCCGCGCGGCCCGCGCCAGGATCGTCGTCCCGACGAGCGGCGCGGCCAGGGCCAGGGCCAGGGCGGCGAGGCCCAGGCCCAGCAGGGCCAGGGTGGCGGGCCCGGTGGCGGCCCGCGCGACAACCGCGGCCCGCGCGGTCCCCGCCAGGGCGATCGCCGGCGCGACGATCGGGGGCCGCGCCCCGAGGGCGCGCAGGCCCAGGGGCAGGGTGGGGCGCCCGGCGGCGATCGCGGCGGCCCGCGCCGTGACGACCGCGGCCCGCGCCGTGACGACCGCGGCCCGCGCGCCGAGGGCGATCGCGGCGGCCCGCGTCGCGACGATCGCGGCGGTCCGCGCCGGGACGATCGCGGCCAGCGCGCCGAGGGCGACCGCGGCGGCCCGCGCCGTGACGACCGCGGCGCGCCGCCCCAGAAGGATGGGATCGGCGTGTCGGGCTTCAAGAACAACCCGTTCGCGAAG
>Ga0247822_10003261_pt1 | contig 10572 bp, 9 predicted proteins | sample 13C_Cellulose_Da_FD_192423 | JGI IMG/M metagenome (GOLD analysis project Ga0247822, IMG submission 192423) | Soil microbial communities from agricultural site in Penn Yan, New York, United States - 13C_Cellulose_Day30 | ecosystem: Environmental > Terrestrial > Soil > Agricultural land | place... | reverse complement strand
CTCGGCCAGTACGGCCTCGACATGATGGGCTACGCCTCGGTGGCCACCGCCTGGGGCCAGAAGCTGGCCGGCGACGCGGTCCTCAACGCCCGCTTCGCCCAGATGATGGCGCGCTGAACGCCGGTTCCAACCCGGGCACCGAGACCGTGCACTGGGGCTTCGCCGCCAGCGACGAGATGTGCCAGATCGCGCTCGTCTACACGCCGGGCCAGGCGACGCGGAAGTGCGAAGTGGTCGACTCGTCCGACGGGATGCGCTGAGGTAGCGGCGCGCGCGGCGGTGCGCGGCCGGGTCCAGCCCATGCGACGATGGCGGGGTGATCACTCGACGCGCGTGCTACCTGGGGCTGATCGCGCTGGCCCTGACCGGGTGCTGGGAGAAGAAGGACGGCAGCATCTCGTGCGCCAAGCGGCCGCCGCGCAACTACCGGCCGGAGGCGGGGCCGCAGACCTGGCTCGACCCCGACGCGACGCCGCGAGCGCCGGCGCTGCCGGCGCCGGCCGCGCTGGTCCCCGGCGCCGAGCCGCGCCGCGCGGTGCGCTACGCCGCCGTCGACGGAGCCCGCCGGCGGTACCGGCTGGCGTTCTCGCACGCCGTCACCGCCGGCAGCGGCGCCCAGCAGACCGAGACGTCGTTCGTCGGCGAGCTGGTGCTGGCCGGTCGGGTCGCGGTGGCCGGCGCCCAGGCCCGCAGCGTCGCCGAGGTCGTCGAGACGACGATCCGCGAGGCCAAGGCCGAGCCGCTGTCGCGCGACCGCGTCGCCGAGGCGTGGGCGAAGCTGCGCGGCGCCGCGCTGGCCTTCGCCGTCGACGAGCGCGGCACCGTGACCGGCGCCGACGACGTGATCGAGCCGCCGGCGCTCACCGGCGCGCCCCCGTCGGGCTCGTTCGCCGAGATCCTGCGCGAGCTGGCCCTGATCGCGCAGCTCGGTCAGGTACGCTGGCCCGCCGAGCCGATCGGGGTCGGCGCGCGCTGGGAGGTCGATCGCCGGGTGCGCCGGCCGGTCGGCGGCGACGGCGGCGAGCTCGTCACCCGCTACCGGGTGCGGTGGGAGCTGGTCGCGCTGGCCGCCGACCGGGCCACGGTCCGGTTCACGATCGACGAGGACCTCCCGCGCGACGAGCACGGCGGGCGGCCGCGGTACCCGTCGGCCGATCCGGCGGTGCGGATGGAGGCCGACGCGCACCAGGGCCACGCCGAGGGCGAGCTGCAGATCGATCTGCGCGAGCCGCTGGCGACCGGGCTCACCGTCACCCGCACCGCACGCACCAGCTTGCTCACCAGCGCGGCCGGCGCCGAGACCATCGAGCTCGGCGAGCGCACCACCCTGACGTTGTCGTCCCCGCCCTGACCCGCCGCGGTTAGACTGGCGCGGTGATCGATCTGGCCGACTGCGCCGTCGCCGATGACATCCGCACCGCCGAGACGCTGCCGGCGGCGTCGTTCGTCGACCGCGACTTCCTCGCCCGCGAGCTCGACACCGTGTTCCGCCGCGCCTGGCTGGTCGTGCCGGAGCCGGCCGAGCGCGGCGACGACGCCGGCCGGCCGCTGATCGATCAGCTCGGCGCGCGCGGCAGCCGGGTGCCGATCGGCCTGCTCGGCCGGCCGCTGTACCTGCAGCGCGGCTGGGACGACGACGAGCTGCGCGCGTTCCCCAACACCTGCACCCACGCCTGGTTCCCGCTGGTGCCGGGGCCGAGCCGCGGGCCGACGCTGGTGTGCGGCCAGCACGGCCGCCGCTTCGACTGCGCCGGCCGGTTCGTGTCGCAGCCGGGGTTCGGCAAGGACGTGCCCGATTTCCCGCGCGCGTGCGACCACCTGCGCGCGTTGCCGGTGACGGCCTGGCGCGAGCTGGTGTTCGTCCGCCTCGGCGAGGCCGGGCCGCCTCTGGCGACCACGCTCGCCGACGTCGACGCCACCCTCGTCCGGTTTCCGGACCGCCTGCCCCGCGGCGAGACGCCCGGCCAGGTCCGCGACGTCGCCGGCAACTGGAAGCAGCACGCGTGGAACTTCCTCGACCGCTTCCACATCGGCTACATCCACCGCGCGCCCGGCGGCCTCGCCGACGCGGTCGATCTCGCCACCTACGCCACCGAGCTCTACCCCGACGCCGTCCTGCAGTGGGTCTACGCCCGCGATCCCGCCGACGGCTTCGATCCCGCGCTCCTGCCCGAGCGCTTCCGCGACCCGGGTGGCCGCCGTGTGTTCGCGCTGTGGTGGTTCGTCTGGCCCAACCTGACCCTCAACTACTACCCGTGGGGCCTGTCGGTGAACGTCTACCAGCCGGTGCCCGACCGCCCGGACACCACCCGCTTCCTCTGGTACCACCACGTCCTCGACGAGGCCAAGCACGCCGAGCGCGATCGCCGCTGGCTGTCGGCCCAGGTCGACGCCGAGGACGTCGACGCCCTCGCCCAGGTTCGCGCCGGCCTGCGCTCGGGCTTCGCGCCGCGCGGCCGGTTCGCGCCCGGCGAGGAGCAGGCCGCCCACTGGTTCCACCACCGGGTCTCGCGCGAGGTGAGGGACAGGATCTAGGGTCGCAACCCCGCCGGATCATTGGCCCGCCAGACCGAAACGCAAAAAACGCCGTAGCGTCGCGTCCGTGGCGACGCCGGGTATGTTTTGCGTTTGGGTCCAGGAAGCCTGCGATCTTCGAGCGTTGCGACCCTAGATCCTGTCCCCGGCTGGGCGCCGCGACAGGGAGCTGGGGGCGTCGACGTGAGCGCCCTCATCGACCCCGACGGCGAGGCGGTCGACGAGCTCGCCGCCGAGCCAGCCGGTGACGAGCGCGAGGGCGACCGCGAGGCCCGACAAGACGATCGGCGCGGCGTCCGGCGAGGTCGGCGCCGCGTAGCGCAGGAGCCAGCTCACCGCGAACAGGCCGACCACGATGACGTTGCCGATGCCGTGGAGCGCACCGATGCGCTTGGCGCGCGTGCCCGAGGGGATCGCCAGCCAATCGACGAGCCCGAACACCGCGGCGACCAGGCCGCCGATGATGCCGCTCGCGATCATCCAGAAGCTGATGTCGGCGAACCGGCCGTTGTCGGTCGAGAGGTAGATGATGTCGAACGCGAACGAGGTCGCCAGCAGGCCCAGCGGGAAGACGATGAGCATCTGGTGGATCGAATGGCCCAGTAGCCTGGCTCTGCTCTCCATGCCCCCGACGCGATGCAAGGCGCACGCCGTGCTCCGGTAACGAGGATTGCCGTCAGCGCGCCTGGCGGGCTAGGCGCGCTGCTGGATGCCCTCGAACGCGACGACGCTGTCGTTGCCGACGCCGGCGGCGTTGGCCTCGTCGGTGTCGAGGTGGAGGTCGAGCGCGTACTCGGGGTGGACGCGGACGAGGACGTCGCCCATGACCATCTCGCGATCGCCCTCGACCCGGACGGTGATCACGTCCTTGTCGCCGACGCCGAAGCGGCGGGCGTCGTCGGGGTGCATGTGGACGTGACGGTGGGCGAGGATCACGCCGCGGCCGATCGCGACCTCGCCGGCGGGGCCGCGCAGGCGCAGGCCGGGCGTGCCGTCGAGCTTGCCCGACTCGCGCAGCGGCGGGTCGACGCCGAGGCGGAGCGCGTCGGTGCGGGCGACCTCGACCTGGGTCTCCTTGCGCAGGGGCGCGATGATCGCCACGCCGGTGATCTCGCCCTTGGGGCCGATCAGATCGACGGTCTCGCGGGTCACGTACTGACCGGGCTGGGTCACGTCGCGCTTGCGGGCGAGCTCGTAGCCGGCGCCGAACAGGACGTCGCAGTCGGGGCGCGACAGGTGGACGTGGCGGACCGAGACGCCGACCGGGATCGGCTGGCTGCGCACGCTGCGCATCGCCGCGGTCGGGCCGACCAGGCAGCGCACCACCTCGCGGGCGATCATGCGCTCCTCGTCGGTGCGCACGACCAGGACCCGGGTGCGCGCGTGGCGGTCGGCGACGTCGACCACGCCGCCGTGATCGCCCGGGCCGGCGGTCGCGTTGCGGTCGCGATCGAGCGCGACGCCCATGAAGCCGAGCGGCGCGCACACCTGATCGCGGACGACCGCGGCGTGCTCGCCGATGCCGCCGCTGAACACGATCGCGTCGGGGCCGCCGAGCAGCGCGGCGTAGGCGCCGACGTACTTGCGCACCCGGTGGACGAACACGTCGACCGCCAGCCGCGCCCGGACCTCGCCGCGCTCGGCGGCGGCGAGCAGGTCGCGGAAGTCGGCGCCGACGCCCGACAGGCCGGCCAGGCCCGACCGCCGGTTGAACAGGTCGTCGAGCCCGGCGGCGTCGAGGCCCTGGCGAGCCAGCACGATCGCGATGCCGGGATCGAGGTCGCCGGTGCGGGTGCCCATCAGCAGGCCCTCGAGCGGCGTCATGCCCATCGAGGTGTCGACCGAGGCCCCGCCGGCGATCGCCGCCACGCTGGCGCCGCCGCCGAGGTGGCAGGTGATCAGGCGCAGCTTGTCGAGATCGGTGCCGAGCTCCTCGGCCGCGCAGTGGGCCATGTACTGGTGGCTGGGCCCGTGGAAGCCGTACCGGCGCACGCCGCGCTCGAGGTACAGCTCGTACGGCAGACCGTAGACGAACGACGCCTCCGGCATCGCCGCGTGGAACGCGGTGTCGAACACCGCGACGTGGGGCACGTCGGCGAACACTTCGCGGGCGGCGCGGATGCCGGCCAGGTTGACCGGGTTGTGGAGCGGCGCGAACACCGCGCACTCCTCGATCACCGCCTCGACCTTGGCGTCGACCCGCACCGGCTGGATCAGGCGCTCGCCGCCGTGGACCACGCGGTGGCCGATCGCGCCGAGGCCGCCGCCGGCGAGCGGACCGTCGCTCGCCGACAGCGCGCCCAGGATCTCCGCCATCGCGGCGCGCACGTCGCCGGCGACGATCGGCGTCGACGCCTCGCCGCGGAGGTGCACCGCCTCGGGGGTGCCCACCCGCTCGACCCGGCCGCGGGCCAGGCTCTGCTCCGTATCCATCTCGTAGAGGTCGTACTTGACCGAGGTCGAGCCGACGTTGACGACCAGGACCTTCATCGACCGGTATGGTACGCCGGTCGACGGTCCCGGTGCGGGGTTCACCGCGGGTACTGATACTGCTGCCGCGGGTACTGCTGCCGCGGGTACTGGTACTGCTGCTGCGGGTACTGCTTCCGCGGGTACTGGTACTGCTGCTGCGGGTACTGCTTCCGCGGGTACTGGTACTGCTGCTGCGGGTACTGCTGCTGGTAGCGGCGGTTGTCGTAGTACCGGCCGCGGCTGTCGTAGTACCGGCCGCGGTTGTCGTAATAGCGGCCCCGGTTGTCGTAGTAGGCGCGCGAGCGGCGATCCCACCGGCCCTCGACGTAGACGTAGCCCTGGCCGCGCCGCACCCACCGCCCGGGGACGTACGCGTAGTCGGGACGGGCGCGGACGTAGTAGCCGTTGCGCCAGACCCAGCGATTGCCGGCCCAGGCCCAGCGGCCGTCGATCCACACGTAGCCCGGTCGCGGGGTCACGTGCACCCGCCTCGGTGGTGGCGGCGGCGAGTACACGACGACGTCGGCCGTGGCCGGCGTCGCGACGTAGCCCTGTCCCGACACGGTGCAGGCGGCGAGCGCGAGCAGCGTCGAGAGCAACAGCGCCGGCATCCGCCGGCGCACGACGATGGACGTGGAACGCATGCCTTGCTCCTTCACCAGGCGCGGAGGCCCGGGTTTGGTGCGTCAGCGACGGCCACCACCGCCACGGTACCCACCACCGCCGCCACGGTAGACCCCGCCGCCGCGGTAGCCGCCGCCGCCGCGGTAGCCGCCGCCGCGGTAGACCCCGCCGCCGCGATAGACTCCGCCACCGCGATACACCCCGCCACTGCGGTAGACGTTGCCACCGCGGTAGTACCGGCCACCACCGTAGTAGCGGTTGGGGTAGCCGTAGTAACGGTTGGGAGAGCCGTAGTAGCGACCGCCGTAGTAGCGACCGCCGTAGTAGCGACCGCCGTAGTAGCGGTTGGGATAGCCGTAGTAGCGGCCGTAGTTGGAGTAGTAGGTGCGAGGGTAGCCGTAATACCGGCCGTAGTATGGATAGCGGTACCCATAATACGGAGATCGGTAATAGGGATATCGATACGCGTAGTACGGATAATTGTTGTAATATCCGTAGTACGGATAGTTGTAGTATGGGTAGCCGGTACTGAAGGTCACCCCGACGTCGGCGGCTGGATAGGTCGCATATCCATCCGTCGCGACGCACGCCCCGAGCGCGCTGGCGGCGAAGGCCAAGGGGATCGTCCGGCGAAGAACTGCGGACGTGATGCGCATGGCGCGGCTCCTGACCGGCAGCCAAGCAGCGACCATGCCAGTGCGGTGGGCGCACGATCTCGACGGGATGGCTGCTTGCGCCAGGAGCGCTCGACGAGGGCGGACGTGTGCCATGCACGCACACCGCGCGATGGGGCCCGAGGTGGAGGTGCCGCACCATGCCAGGACGCGCTGGCTGGCTCGGCCCGGTTCGCCTTAGAATGGCGGTTGATGCGAATTCGCCTGATCGCGGTGGCGATGCTCCTGGGCTGTGGTGGTGGCGGGAGCGACACCCCCGACGCGATCGATGGCCCGATGATCGACGGCGCTGCCGATGCGCCCGCGCCGGATGCACCGATCGATGCACCGATCGACGCGGCCATCGACGCCACCGACGCCACCCCCGACGCGCTCGACTCCGCGGTCGACGCCCCCGATGGCGCGCCGGACGCTGCGGTCGATGCCCCGGTTGACGCCGCGCCCGACGCCGCGCCCGACGCCCCGGTCGACGCCGCCACCGACGCCCCGATCGACGGTCCGCCGCCGTGCGTCGTGCCCGCGTTCACCACGGGCGTCAGCACCCTCACCGGCTGCGAGATCGCGGGAGCGGTCGACGGCCCGCGCGGGACCGCGCGCCTGGCCAACCCGGCCAACGTCGCGGTCGGCCCCGACGGTGACATCTACATCGCCGACTTCGACAACCACCGCATCCGGGTCGCCACGCCGGCCGGTGCGGTCCGCACGCTCACCCAGCAGACCGGCTTCATCAAGCCGTTCGGGCTGGCCTTCGGCGCCGGCGGCGCCCTCTACGTCACCACCGACGACAACCCGCTCGGGCAGCACTCGCAGCTCACCGGGACCCTGTGGCAGGTCGACACCACGACCGGCGCGGCGACGCCGCTCGTCGCCGACATCGGCCGCCCGCGCGGGCTGACCGCGCTGGCCGACGGCCGGCTCGCGCTCGCCGACTACCTCCACCACGTCGTGCGCATCTACGACCCCGGCACCGGCCAGCTCACCACCCTGGCCGGCACCTTCGACGAGGCCGGCCTGGTCGACGACACCGGCGCCGCCGCGCGGTTCTTCCGGCCGTACGGCCTGACCCAGCTCCCCGACGGCAGTCTCGCGGTCGCCGACTTCGCCAACCACGTCATCCGCCGCGTGACCCTGGCCGGCGAGGTCACGACCCTGGCCGGCACCGGCGCGATGGGCGACGACGACGGCGCCGCGCTCACCGCCGCGCAGTTCAGCTTCCCTCAGGACGTGGCCGGCGCCGCCGACGGCACGCTGTACATCGCCGACACCGGCAACTACGTGGTGCGCCGCCTGCGCACGGGCACGGTCGACACGGTGATCGGCGCCGGCACCGCGGGCTGGCTCGACGCCGACGATCGCCGCGCCGCCCAGCTCCATGGTCTCGAGGGCATCGACCTCGCCACGACCGGCCTGCTCTACATCGCCGATGGCAGCCACGGCGAGGACCTTCCGTTCCACCGGATCCGCGTGTCGACGACGCCGCCCTGACCGACGACCGCGAGGCCGGTTCACCTCGATCGAATCACGTACGCGCGCCCACAATGTTGCGGGGCGAGAATCAACCGGAAACATGGGCCGGCGATCCTCGCCCCATGATGTATCTCGCCATGGTGCTGCCGGTGCTGGCCGTCGGCGGCCTCGTCCTGGGCGCCTTCATCCTGTACTTCGAGCGCAACCGCCGTCGGCCGCGGCGCTAGCCCGCATGATTCACCACGACGGCGAGTGAGGACCGCAGATCGCCGAGAAGGCTTGGGCGCACGCCCGGAGAAGTACCGCAGGCGGGTTGGAACCCGTCGAGGAACACTCTCGAGAATGTTCCGCGCATCCTGAGCTTGTCGAAGGACCAATGCTCCCGGCGAGCTGCGGCCAGCAGCCGGCGGCGTGGTGAATCATGCGGGCTAGCCCGGCGGCGCACCAGGAGCTGCTCCGGACGCCACCGTGCGCCGGTGGGCGCACATCCGCCCGGTTGCACGTGCGAGCCCGCTACAACGTGCTCGGTCGTCACAGGGCCGGGTCGCGCCACCGTGCAACGTCGCGAATTCCACGAAGGCCCTCCCGCCGCCGGTGGTATGGCGTTCGCACAGTGGCGCGCCCGTGCTCGCCTCGTTCCGCGTCCGCCCACACCGTCTTTCCACTCCTTCCGGATGGTGGCCCACGGGATCGCGATGTGATCTCGCGATCGACGCCACCTCCGACGATCGCGACGTCGCCGACGATCACGTCTGGTCGCTCATCCTCGCCGGCGGCGAGGGCACGCGCCTGCTCGACTACGTGCGCGAGCGCTTCGGGCGGCCGCTGCCGAAGCAGTACTGCACGTTCACCGGCACGCGCTCGATGCTCGAGCACACCGCCGATCGCGCGCGCCGGTTCGCGCCGCCGTCGCGCACCGTCACCGTCGTCGGCGCGCGCCACAAGCAGGTCGCGCTGCCGCAGCTCGAGGGCCGCAGCGATCACGTGGTGTGGCAGCCGGCCAACCGCGACACCGGCCCCGGCCTCTTCTTCCCGCTGTCGTTCGTCTATCGCTGGGATCCCGACGCGGTGGTCGCGATCTTCCCCGCCGATCACTACGTCGCGCCCGAGAGCCGGTTCGCCGAGGTGCTCGGCGAGGCGCTGCGCCTGGCCCGGCGCTGGCCCGATCGGGTGATCACGCTGGGCGTCACCCCCGACGAGCCCGACTCCGACTACGGCTACGTCACGCTCGGCCGCGCGGCCGCGGGCGCGCCCGGCCTGCGCACGGTCGAGGGCTTCGTCGAGAAGCCCGACCTCGCCACCGCCCGTCGCCTGTGCGGCGCCGGCGCGCTGTGGAACACGATGATCACCTGCGCGACCGCGAGCGCGCTGTGGGAGCTGGCGCGCGCGACCCAGCCGGCGATGATGGAGCTGTTCGACGCGTTCGTGCCGCTCATCGACGACGCCGAGGAGAACGAGGCGGTCAACGTCATGTTCCGCGAGCTGCCGACCGCCAACCTGTCGCGCGATCTGTTCGAGCGCGCGCCCGAGCGCCTGCTCGCCCTGCCCCTCGACGGCGTGACGTGGAGCGACTGGGGCCGGCCCGAGCGGATCGAGGCGGTGCTGGCCGCCGGCCGCCTGGCCGCGCGCGCCGCGACCGTCCCGGCCGCGTTCGGCGGCACCGCCTCGTGACCGAGGCCGCGCGGTGACGCCACCGCCCGTGCTCGACGTCTGGGCCCCCCGCGCGCGCCGGCTCGACCTGCTCGTCGGCGACCGACGGCTCCCGTTCCGCGCCGGCGACGGTGGCCACTGGCAACGCGAGCCGCCGCCGCCCGGGGTCGACTACGCGCTGTCGATCGACGGCGGCCCGCCCCGCCCCGATCCGCTGTCGCGCTGGCAGCCCCACGGCGTCCACGGCCCGTCGCGCTGGATCGACCTCGACGGCTTCGCGTGGACCGATGCCGGCTTCCAGGCCGGGACGCTGGCGACCGCGGTGATCTACGAGCTGCACGTCGGCACGTTCTCGCCGACCGGCACCTTCGACGGCGCCATCGCGCACCTCGATCACCTGGCCGCGCTCGGCGTGACCCACGTCGAGCTGATGCCGGTGGCGACGTTCCCCGGCCGCCGCGGCTGGGGCTACGACAACGTGCTGCTCGGCGCGGTCCACGACGCCTACGGCGGCCCGGCCGGGCTGCACCGGTTCGTCGATGCCTGTCACGCCCGCGACCTGGCGGTGGTGATCGACGTGGTGTGGAACCACGTCGGCGCCGACGGCGCCTACCTGCGCGAGCTCGGCCCGTACCTGCACGAGGGCCGCCACACGCCGTGGGGCCCGGCCCTCAACCTCGACGGCGACGGCAGCGACGAGGTGCGCGGCTTCCTGCTCGCCTGTGCGCGGCGGTGGCTGGTCGACTACCACGCCGACGGCCTCCGCCTCGACGCGGTCGACGCCATGATCGACGACGCGGCGATCCCGTTCGTCGAGGAGCTGGCCGGCTGGGTCGGGGCGCTGGCCGGCACGCACGGTCGCGCGCTGACGCTCATCGCCGAGAGCGATCGCAACGACCCGCGCCTGGTCCAGCGGCCGCCGCGCGGCGGGCTCGGCCTCGACGCGCAGTGGTCGGACGACCTCCACCACGCGATCCACGCCGCGATCACCGGCGAGCGCGCCGGCTACTACGTCGACTTCGGGCGCGTCGCCGACGTCGCCACCGCGCTCACCCGCGGGTTCGTCTACGACGGCAAGCCGTCGCGCTACCGCGGCCACCGCCACGGCCGCCCGCTGGTCGACGTCTCGGGGCATCGCCTGATCGGCTAC
>Ga0247822_10003260_pt1 | contig 10573 bp, 18 predicted proteins | sample 13C_Cellulose_Da_FD_192423 | JGI IMG/M metagenome (GOLD analysis project Ga0247822, IMG submission 192423) | Soil microbial communities from agricultural site in Penn Yan, New York, United States - 13C_Cellulose_Day30 | ecosystem: Environmental > Terrestrial > Soil > Agricultural land | place... | reverse complement strand
TTGAAGGCCTTGGCCGGCTAGGAGGGCGTCTATCAGGTCAATTCGCTGAAATCGGCGCTGCCGGTCGCGGTCGATATCGTCTCGCCTTCGGCTGAACAACTATATGCCGCGGTGAATTCTCGACCGTTTCAGGGCCGCATCCTCAAGGACTGGGGCAAAGACATGGAGGCCGGCGCCTTCGCCAAGGTGCGAGACGCTATCCGGCAGGGCTTTGTCGAAGGGCAGACGACGGACCAGATCATTCGCCGGCTGCGCGGCACGCGCGCAAACCAGTTCCGCGACGGTATTCTGGAGATCAACCGGCGCTCGGCCGAGGCCGTGGTGCGGACGGCGATCAACCACACCGCTAATACGGCGCGGCAGGAGCTATACAAGGCCAATGAGGACCTGATCGGCTCTTGGCGCTTCGTCGCCACCCTGGACGCACGCACGACGGTCGCATGCGCCTCGCTGGACGGGCAGACGTTCCCGATAGGCGAGGGGCCTACGCCGCCGCGGCATTACAACTGCCGATCCAGTTCGGTGCCGGTCACGAAAAGCTGGCGTGATCTGGGTTTCGATATAGATGACCTGCCGCCCGGCACCCGCGCCTCGATGAACGGTCAGGTGCCCGGCGACATAAATTACGAGCAATGGCTGAAGAAGCAGCCCGGCGATGTGCAGGATGACGTTCTCGGCAAGACCAAGGCCGATCTGTTCCGCAAGGGCGGGCTGCCGCTGGACCGGTTCGTTGATGACGGCCGGATGCTGACGCTGGACGAACTGCGCAAGAAGGAAACAGCGGCTTTCGCCAAGGCCGGGCTTGCGGCATAGTGGGCGGGTGAAAGACGATTTCCGCGACCGCTCCCATCTAACCAGTGTCGAAGGCGACCGACCGGCAGGAATGCCGCGGGCAGGGCGCCGAACCGCGCTGGATCAGGACGAGCAGGTCACATGCTGGCAATGCGAACTGGACATCGGCATCGCCACCAGCGCTGTTGTCGAGGTGACCGTTGCACCGCGTCGCTCACCGGCCGGCAAGAAGGTCGGTGGGACCAAACAGTGGGTTTGTGCTCACTGCCTGGCGAGGGGTAAGGTTACACAGCTGATTTTGTAAGAATAAAGTCAGCCGAGAAACGAACCAAGGGCTGGCAAGAAGGGGTTGATCACCGTGATGTGGTCGGCCACCAAGCCAATAAACTTTGCATAAGCTTGTGCGAAACCTTTCGGCTCGTCCTTGACCGCCTCCATTCCGCTTATTGCGTGCTCCAGGCGCTGCTTTTCCTCGCCGGCGGTGACTTCGCCTATGGCTTTGCGGAGTTCGTCAAACACGCCGTAATGTTGTTCGGCGTTTATTGATCCCGATTTGTTGCCATGGCCCAAATTGCCAGCGAAGTTCCCGATTGTTCCGATGTTCACCGTCGTGCTCAATGCTCGTGCCTGTTCTTTTTCTCTCGCGTCGAAGGACAGCCCTTCGCCCGTGATGCCTTGCTTTTCTAGTTCGATAGCCCAGTCCAAAACCTTATTGCGTACGATGTCCAGGATGCCCGCCATCTCCGCGCGCCCTATCATAACCGACATTTGGCCAAAGCCTCCGAACTCCATGCTGCGATTCAGTGCATTGACGACTTCTGGTGGCAAGGCTTGATGCAGATAGCCGCCGTCCTCGGTCGAGGCCACTAAGTCTTCAATGGCTGCAATGGATTGATTTGTGCTCGCCTTGGAAATCATTCGCACGGTCTTGGGGTCGCCGCCGATAGGTATCCAGCCGCGATAGGGGTTGAACGCCCGGGGCTCACCTTTCAGTCTACGGTACTCAGGCACCTGACCTATGTATCCGTTAAGTTCGCTTTCTACCCATTCTTCAACGGCTGGAAGCTGCAATTTAGCCGCCGCGAGCTTTACTTTGCGCAATAGGGTAGAGACGCTCACGTTTGGGTTGAGAGCGTCGTTTTGTATTGCTTCGACCAGACCAGCCATCATTGCCCCTCAGTTGCCTTACCGGATGTTGGTCTAAACGCGGAAGTTCGCAACCCCCTCAACCGCCCGCCCGGCATTTCGAGGCGGGCTTTTTCATGGAGAAAGCAATGCCGCGGTTCCGCAAGAAGCCCGTTGAGATTGAAGCCGTCCAGTTCACATATCCTCCCACAAGTGAACTGGTGGCATTTGGCGGCGACAATCTCCTCAATATGCGGAAGGCGCGTCACCCAAGCGCCAAAGCTGAGGTGGACATCGTCACACTGGAGGATGGCTCCGATGGTCGCGCGAAGCACGTGGCGACCGAAGGCGACTGGATCATCAAAGGCGTTCAGGGCGAACTCTACGCCTGCAAGCCAGACATTTTCGCCGCGACCTACGAGCCGTCGTGATGCAGCCGAGCAAAGTTGAGTACGATATTGGCAAGGATCGCTATGGTCGACGTACCCGGCTTATCTCGGAGAGGGAAGGGGGCCAGGTGCACTGGTCCATCATCAGCGATCCTGTGAGCCAACGGGATGAAGGTGAGCATATCCGGTCGCTGACCACCGAGCAGCTCCGCGCCTTAGCATCGGCAGCCAGCGCCGGCTGAAACTCCGCCAATAGAAAGTTTCCGCCGCCTCCGGGCGGCTTTTTCATGCCCGCGAGCCGGGCACAACCATGGAGAGCCCGATGGGCCTGAAATCGATCTACTCTGCCGGCGACGAGATCCCGGCGGAACACAAGTCGTTCTACAAGGAAGAGGGCGACAAGTTCGTCCTCGACGTCGAAGGGATCGATGATCATCCCAAGGTGCGCGGCGTGATCACTGCCAACCGCGAGAACGTCAAAAAGCGCGACGAATACAAGGCCAAGGTGACCGAGCTTGAGGGCAAGGTAGCCGGGCTGCCCGAAGACTTCGACGCCGACGAATGGACCCGTCTCAAAGCCGGCGACGGCGGCAAGCCCGACGAGGCAATCCAGGCGCTGAAGGACCAGCACACCAAGGCCGTGCAGACGCTGAAGGAAAAGCACGCTGCCGACCTTGCCGAACGCGACACCCAGATCGGCGAGCGCGACGGCTATATCGACCGCACCCTCGTAGATGGTGGCCTGAAGGACGCTCTGCTCGATATCGGCGTGAACCCAGAACTGCTCGACGGCGCCATGGCTAGCCTGCGCGGCAATGTGAAGGTCCAGCGCGCCGACAATGGCGACCGCAAAGCCATCGTTGAAACCGATCTGGGCGAGGTCGCCGTCGGCGATTTCGTCAAGGACTGGTCGGCCGGCAAGGGCAAGGCATATCTGGGCAAGGCAACCGGCCCCGGCGGCAATGGCAACAACGGAAATGGGCGGGTGAAAGCCCCGGCCGGCGATTTCGGCGGCTCCAAGGAAGACCGCCAGAAAGCCATCGCATCTAAATTCCCCGAACTGAGCTGATCAGTTCGCGCGACTGCTGAACCTCGATGGGGTTTCAGCCCGGCGTGACGCGCCAAACCTGCCGGAACGCCGGCAACTCCCAACATCATCAATCCGAACTATGAGGTTCAACCATGTCTCTCTCGCAGATGCAGGTGTTCAATCAGTACATCATGCCTGCCACCATCGAAACGCTCGCCCAGATGGTCGAGAAGTTCAACGGCGCTTCGGCAGGCTCCATCCGTCTCAGCACGGAAGGTTTCGACGGCGATTTCCTCCAGGAATCGTTCTTTGCCTCGATCCACGCTGCCCAGCGCCGCGTTGATCGCTATGCTGCTCAGGCGTCCGTGACGCCGACCGACCTGACCCAGCTCAAGCATTCGGCCGTCAAGGTGGCGGGCGGCTTCGGCCCCATCCGCTTTGAGCCCTCTCAGCTTACCTGGCTGCAGAAGCCCACGGCGGAAGGTATCGAGGTGATCTCGCGCAACCTGGCCGAAGCGATGCTCGCCGACCAGCTCAACACCGCCATTGCCGCTCTTGTTGCTGCGATCAGCAATCAGACCACGGCAACCAACGATGTCAGCGCCACGACCGGCCTGACCTACAGCGCCATCAACGGCGCTCATGCCAAGTTCGGCGATCACTCCGGCCAGCTTGTCGCCCAGGTGATGACCGGTGGCGTGGCACACAAGCTGATCGGCCAGAACCTGGCCAATGGCGCGCATCTGTTCGACAGCCGCTCGGTCAATGTCATCGACGTGCTGGGCAAGGCCGTTGTCGTCACCGACGCGCCGGCTCTCTATGCCGCTGGCACTCCGGACAAGGAAAAGGTGCTCTCCCTCACCGAGGGCGCCGCGACGGTGTTCGACGGCTCCGATGTCATCGCCAACGTCGAAACCAAGAACGGCCAGACCCGCATCGAGACCACGATGCAGGTGGACTACACCTTCGGCCTCTCGCTCAAGGGCTACACCTGGGACGAGAACAACGGCGGCAAGTCCCCGACCGATGCCGAACTGGCGACCGGCACCAACTGGGACAAGGTCGCGAACAGCATCAAGCACACGGCCGGCGTCATCTCCATCGGTGACGCTTCCAAGCCCTGATCTTCGCAGTGGGGCGGGTTCGCTCGCCCCATCACCAAGATCAGCAACCCACCGGAGTTCACTTACATGGCCACCAAGAAGATCATCTACTTCACCGCGGGCGCCGTGGCGACCGTTGGCGAGAAGGCGGATATCGCGGCGCTCAATGCGCTTTGCGTGCCGGCATACTCCGTCAATGTGTCCAACGGCTCCGTCGCGCCGCATCTCGGCAACAGCGGCGGGTCCCCAATTCTCGAAGCCAGCGATTTCGTCGCCGGGACAGTGCCGGAAGGCTACGAGGAGGTGGATGTTATCGACCCGGACGCACCTCCTGCGCCTGACGTTGGAGATACGCGCGCCGTGATCGAAGATGATCAGGTCATCACCATCGGCGCGGCCACCTACACCTTCACCATCGCGGCGGGCGTCATCACCGCCATCGTCGTTGGGGAGGCTTGAGATGGCCAAGATCACTCTCGACAAGATCGCCTATGAGCCGCACCCCGTTTCGATGGAGCGCAAGCGCGAACTCAACAGCCAGGGCTTCAAGATCATCGACGCCGTGTTCCGTGACCCGCTAGACCATGACGGCGACGGCGAGAAGGGCGGAGCAAAGAAGCCTGTCACGCCGCCACCGGCCAAGACCGACACCGCTATTCCTCCCGGCGCTGCTGATGCCCTGGCTTTGGCCGATGGCAACTTCATGGCCTTCAAGTCTGCCGCCAAGAAAGTGCTGGGCGATGCCCTGCCGGCGAAGAAGCCCGAGATCGTCGCGGCACTCGAAGCCCTGGCCGCTGATGGTCAGCCTGTCAGCGAAACGCCCGATGGTGTCCCGACGGCCATTCCCGAAGAGTGGGAAGCTATGACGGATGATGAAATGCTGGCGCTGGCTGCTGATCTTTCCGGTGGCCCTGTGGTCGAGACTGAGAACGGTACCCCGGTCGAGCGTGCCAAGGCGATCATTCAGGCCGCTGTCGATGATCGGGCGAGCCGTAATGGCTGACATTGCCACGATCCATGGCGGCAGGATGCCAGGATCGCCCAGCGCTGAAATCCTCGACGACTTGGAAATGCTCATGGCGCGAGCCAAAGCGGGAACGCTGATCGGCTTCGCCTATGCGACATGCAATGAGGATGGCAGCCAGGCGACTGGGTGGAGTGGGGAGGCGGGAAGTCGCCATCCGCTTGGCACCGCGGTGATGATGCTCCAACACCGATACGCGTCGGCGATGGTTGAAGGAAGGATGGATCAGTGACGCTTTCCTACACCGATCCCGCCGTCACCACGGCCGAAGCAGATGCCTATGCCGCCCTGCGCGGCTGGACGGACTGGACCGGCGCCGACGCGGTAAAGACCGCCGCCATTAGGCGAGGCCAAGACTATATCGCCGGCATCGGCAATGGTCGCTGGGCGACAGACTGGGACAATGCCGACGCACCGGAGGCGGTGAAGAATGCAATCATCGAGGCCGCCCGCCGCGAACTGGTCGCGCCTGGCTCGCTCGCCCCCGATTTTGTCGCCTCGCGCACCGTGACGCGCGAGAAGAAGAAGGTCGGACCGCTGGAAAAGGAAACGGAATACGCCGGGGGCGCCAGCGCGGCCTCCGCACGGCCCAACATTGCCATCATCGACCAACTGCTCGCCGGGCTGCTAGCAGCCGCTGGCGGTGCCTCGGTCGATCTCCTCCGGGTGTAAGCGATGGCAATCGAGAAGTTCGACTACATCGAGAGCCAAGCCGACGCCGATGAGCTGATTGCCGAATTCGGCCAAGTCGGCGCTATCAGGCGTCAGGAGCGCACGGGCGGCGTCCCTTGGGATCCTGAGAGCGGCACGATGAACGATGTCGACTATCCCTGCACGCTGGCGGTGCTGCCCATCGATCTGAAGGACGCGGGCCGCGACATAGGCGGGACCGTCATCAAGTCGAGCGACGTCCAAATCCTCGGTTCGGTAACAGGCTTGTCGATCACGCCAACGACGACAGACACGGTTCTGGTGGATGGCGCCTTCAACGGCGCCGTCTACGAAGGGGGCAGGGCCCTCACCATCGTTCGTTGCAACACGCTGGCGCCGGCCGGCATTCCGGTGATGCACGATATGATCCTGAGTGCCTGATGGTCAGACGTCTAGACCGGTATTGACGTGGCCGCTACGCAATGGTGGAAGTCCCAGACAATGTAAGGGACGACAATGGTTTTTCGCCGCGTTTATTTCGAAGTTAGGACTGGTTTCATGCAGTGGAGAGTTTTCTTCACTGACGACGAATTTGCCACTCAAGCAACGGCAAGTGACAATGTATATTGGGATAGGCATCAAGCTATGATTGCGGCGATGGCAATGGGATATGCTTTCACGGCAGGGGCGTCCTTTGCCCTTAAGAACCCTGCTGTCGAGCAGGCATATTGGAATGACACTACAAACGCATAGACGCTCAGCGCTAACTCAGCCCGCCTTGCGCGGGCTTTTTTATGGGTCTGTAAATGAGCTTCGCCAGTGATGTCTCCAAGTGGACAAGAAAGACCGAGGCCAAGATCGAAACGGCTATCCGCAAGATCGCCATCGACGTGTTCGCCGAAGTGATCATGATGAGCCCGGTTGATACCGGGCGTTTCCGGGGCAACTGGCAGGTCGCTATTGGGACAATTCCCAATGGAACGCTTGAAATCGATGACAAGGAAGGCACAGCCACGCTGACCAAAGCGCAGGCCGAAGCCTTGGGGCTCAAGGCTGGACAGACGATCTTCCTCATCAACAATCTGCCCTACGCCCGGGCTCTCGAATATGGGCTCTCGCAACAGGCGCCGGGCGGCATGATCCGCCTCACAGTTCAACGCTGGAAGCCCATTGTCGAGGCCGTTGGCCGCCAGTTGAGCAAGGAATAACTACGGCCTGGCCGCTATGTGCCTTTCCACGCAGTCATCGAGGGTTACGCTTTCAAGACCGCATTCCCATACCGTCGCCTCTGCTCCATACGCTGAAAGCGTCTCTTGGGCTGCCAATGAATGCTGAAGGCAAAGTGCCTCGCTGCGGCGGCAAATCAGGACGAGGCCTGGGGTCAGGTCGGTGCGCTGGGAATAGGTGAGAGCTTGGCCAACACCTTGCTTAAACTTGTCTGTCCAGTCGATTTCAATTGCGTGGGTCTCGCTCATGCAATCGGCCCTTCCATAGGCGCCCAAGCTTACTTCCATTCGCATCCCAGAGCACAGCGCGTCCCGGTAGTCGCTTTCGCGCCAGCCGGTGGTGTCGATGGCGAATGCGGAGCCGGCGGACAGGGTCGCAAGCAATGCGGCGAACATAAATCTCGTCATTGAGGAGCAATAGCGCATGCCTACACCAGAGGCCAGTATTCAGGCCACGCTATTCGCCCGGGCCGCATCGCTGGTGCTGTCGCCTGTCCATCCCGTGTCTTGGCCGAACGTCGCGTTCACGCCGCCGGCCAACAAGAAATACGTCCGCGTGACGCATTTCCCGAACACGACCGACCGCCTCTACCTCGGCAACAGCGACCCGCATCGTCACCAAGGCATTCTGCAGCTCACCGTCGTGGCCCCGCTAAACAGTGGCGAGTCCGCAGCGCGCGAGATCGCGGGCCAGGTTGCCGATCACTTCCCGACAGGCCTGACGCTCCATAGCGGCGGTGTCCAGGTCAAGATCACAAAGCGGGCCAACACCGGCTCTGTCGTCATCGACACCACCGAGATCCGCATCCCGGTCAGCATCGCCTACCGATCCTTCAAATAGGAGCGCCCCATGAAGGCCATCTACACCCGCGCCAAGCTGCGCGCGCCTGTCCCTGCCCAGACCATCGTCCGTAATCCCCGGTTCTTCACTGCCCCGGAGAAGGGCGTCGAGACGGTCTACCTCAACGGCGACTTCCCCGAGGTCAAGGCCGCATACGAGCGGGCGCATATCCCGGTGCGTGACATTGCCGACCTTCCGTCCGCTGAGACGGCCCCGGTGCAACTGTTGCGCCCTGAAGATCAGAAGCCGCGCGGCAAGCGCTGATCATCCCCGGCGCATTGCCGATCACCACAACCCGCCATGCGCGGGTTTTTTCATGCCAAGCGAGGAAACCCCAAATGGCTATTACAACCGCGACCGGCGCTCGATACTTCATCGCCGGCACCACGAGCATTCCGTTCACCAGCGACCAGGCGGCGCTTGACGCTTTCGAGGCCATCACCGATTGGGTCGAGATTGGCGAAGTCGAAGACGGCGGCGAAATTGGCGACCAGTCCGCAGACGTCACCTTCCAGTCGCTCAGCGATGGCCGCGTTCGTCACCTCAAGGGCGCCCGTGACGCTGGCACCATTGCCATGGTGTGCGGCGCCGATCCCGCGGATGCTGGCCAGCAGGCCATGCGCGCGGCCGAGAAGACCAAGTTCAACTATCCCTTCAAGGTCGTCTATGAAGACGCCCCCGACGAGAACAGCACCGACAGCGTCGACTATTTCGTCGGCATGGTCATGTCCGGCCGCAAGGCTATCGGCACCGGTGACAACGTGTTGCGCCGCAACTTCCAGATCGGCATCAACAGCCCGATCATCACCGTGGACAGCGAGGCGATCACCACCCTGACGCTCTCGCCTGCGGCTGGCGCCCTTACTGGCGGCACCGAGGCCGTGGCCTACACCACGACGATCTCGGTATCGAACCAGATCGGGCCGCCGACCTATGCCGTCACGGCCGGCACTCTTCCGGCTGGCCTGACCCTCAATGCCACCACAGGCGTTCTGTCCGGCACACCAACTACCGATGGCTCGTACAGCTTCACCATCACGGCCACCGACACCTATGGCAACACCGGCTCGGCTGCCTACACGCTTGCCATTGCCAACGCCTAACCCCATCCGGCCCGACAGCCGGTTCAGCACGTCGCTCCGGCGACCAGGGAGAGGGTGTCGGCCCTCCCTCGCTCCTCCGACAAGGACATGACCAATGGCCACCGACACGCCCTCAGAGGGCTCAAAGAATTTCGACTTCAACGCGGCGTTCATCCCACTCCAGTCACAGGAGCAAGGGGCCGAATTTGAAGTCCTGAACGACAACAACGAGCCGACCGGCTTCTTCATCTGCCTGGCTGGTCCTGATAGTACACGCCGTAAACGTGCCAAGGCCCGTCTGACCGACTTTTTCATGAAGTCTGGCATCGGTGTGCCGAAGGCTGAGCCGCGTAACCGTAAGGCCCGCCGCGCAGCCGCATCGGCGGAGCCTGAGCAGCGCTATTCCGGCGATACGTCCACCGAGCTTGCCGCGCTCCAGATGGATGACATGGTCGCCGCGACCGTCTCGTGGCGCTACCCCGATGGGTTCGTCGGCCCGGAATGCAACGAGGCAAATATCCGGCACCTTTATGGCATCCACCCGACGCTCTATGAGCAGGTGCAGGAAAAGGCCGAGGACATCGAGCGTTTTATCAAGCGCTGACGGACGAACTCGTCGCTTGTCTGCGGATCACCATCGAGCTCGATCGTGCGGACAAAGACGGGAAGACGCTCCGGCAGCGCTATGAAGCGTCCGACGAGGACTATGACGAGCCGGAACCAGAATTGGGGGGCTATCTGCTCCGCTGGTTCTGGCAGATCAGGCGCCGCACCCATCACGGCTTCAGCGGCCCGCAACCCATCACATGGCCCGACATCGACCACTGGGCCACGCGCTCGGGCAACGCGCCCGAGTCATGGGAAATCCGCATCATCGAAATCCTCGATGATGTTTTCTTCTCGCCAGTCACGCCTCCCGAAAAGGCGCCCGAAGTTGCTGCTGCCGAAACCAAGGCAGGCATCCGCGGTGCCGCCAAGGATCGGCGCGTCGTTAAGCGGCAGCCAAAACCCAAGCCATCGGAGTAGCAAATGGATATCGCCGAATTGGGCTTGGCCATCCGTTCTGATGGCGTGGTAGTGGCGACGGATCGTCTTGAGAAGTTCGACCAGCAGGCTGGTCGTACCAGCAAGACGACGGACATGCTGGTCAAGGCCTTCGGTGCTCTCGCGGCGGCCTTCAGCGTCCGCGCCCTGATCGAATACACCAACACCTGGACCGACCTGAACTCGCGCGTCGAGATCGCCACGGGATCGATCGGCAAGGGCGCGGCCACCATGGAGCGCCTGTCCGATATGGCGCGGCGCACCTA
>Ga0247822_10003258_pt1 | contig 10575 bp, 6 predicted proteins | sample 13C_Cellulose_Da_FD_192423 | JGI IMG/M metagenome (GOLD analysis project Ga0247822, IMG submission 192423) | Soil microbial communities from agricultural site in Penn Yan, New York, United States - 13C_Cellulose_Day30 | ecosystem: Environmental > Terrestrial > Soil > Agricultural land | place... | reverse complement strand
CCGGCCCATGTCCCCCGCCGTCCCCGCAACGACCTCAAGGGAGGCATCGGCGGCCAGGGACGCGGCGGTCTGTTCGGAAACCCGCGCGACTTCCAGTGATCGTCGGTCCGCAGCGGCGGACAGTGGTCGTCGCCGCAAACGCTGTCGTCATAGCCGCTCGCCGTCCTCGTTGACTCTCCGCCCGGCCGCTTCGGCTGCCGGGCGTGATGTGTCGTGGGCCGGAACCATCGACTCCGCAGGGATGCCGCGATGCCGTACGAGCACCTCTCGCAGTTCCTCGATACGCTCTCGGCGAACGGGCACCTGGCCCGCGTGGCGGACACGGTCGACCCGGTTTCGGAACTCCCCGCCCTCATCCGCCGCGCCTGCGGCGAGCGCGACGGCGGACCGGCGGTCCTCTGCCAGCGGGTCGGCGAGGCCAAGTTCCCGCTCGTGGCGAATCTCTTCGGCGGCACGCGGCTCCTCGCCAGCCTCGACGCCGACTCGCCAGAGACCGTCATCTGCCGGCTCACCGACTGGCGGGCCTCGCTGAACATGGGGGTCGCCGCCGAGCCGTCAAAGACCTCGAATCCGCTCCTCCGGCTCAGCCGCCTGCTCCCGCGGTTTCAGAAGACCGCCTTCGTGCAGCAGGTCATCCGGATGGGGAAGGACGTCGACCTGGCGGAGTTCCCGTTCCCGCGATGGTCCGTTGAAAGCGCCCCCTCGATCACGAACGCCGTCGTCTTCTTTCCGGGCACCTCCCCCGGGCAGCCGCAGGTGGAACAGCCCGCGCTCCAGGCGGCCGATGCCACGGCCCTGACGGTCCACTGGACCGCGCACCACGCCGGTCCCGCCGCCTACGAAGAGGCCCGCCGCCAGGGCAAGCCGATCCCCGTGGCGGTCGTCCTGGGAGCCGATCCCGCCCTCATCTGGGCCGCCGGCGCCCCCTGCCCCGCCGGTCTTTCGCCCCTCCAGCTCGCTTCGATCGTCCGAGGTTCCGGCCTCAATCTCGTGCGGGGCCGGACAGTCGAGCTCGATCTTCCCGCCGACGCGGAGATCGTGATCGAAGGCTACGTCGACCCGCTGGAGGCCCCCTCGGGCCGCGGCAGCGTGGCGACGGGCCTGGGGACCGTGACCGGCCGAACGGACCTCCCCCTCCTGCGAATCACCGCGATCACGCACCGCGCGAACCCGGTCCTCCCGGTCACGGTCCGCCATCCCTCCCCGGGCGAGGCCGACAGTTTTCTCCGGCTCTCGGCGGCGCTCCTGGAATCCGAGCTGCGGCTGCTCTACCCGGCGGTCGAGCGGCTCGCGATCGTCCCGACCGGCGAGCTGCCCCGCGTCCTCTTCGTATCGCTGCGGAAGGACTACCCGGGACTGGCCAGGCAGGTGATGCACGCCCTGTGGGGCCAGCGGTGGCTGACGGGGCTCAAGTGCATCGTCGCCGTCGACGCCGGACATCCTCTCGACCCCGCGGCGGTCTGGCAGACTGTAGCGCTCTGCGTCGATCCCGAGCGGGACGTAATGGTCATGAAGGGCCCCGCCGACTTCGACGACCACGCCCTCTGGCCCGGCTTTGGCTCGCGGATGGGGATCGATGCCACGCGAAAGCGCCCGGACGAGGGGGGTATCGAGTGGCCCGAGTCACTAGAATCCGCCGTCCCCCTCCGGAGCCGGCTCGACTATTTGTGGTCAAAAGCCGGTTGGAACCGCCCGTGAACTGCGGACGGGAGAGGGACTCAGGTCCGGAGTCGAGGGACTCGGGACCGAATTCACTTTCGCGATCTCACTGGGATCCGAAGTCTTCATCTCACGGATCCTCTCCCCTTTCTTCCCCGATGGCAGTCGACAAGTCCGGTGCCCGCGTCCGTCAGATGTTCGGCGAGATCGCGCGGCGGTACGACCTCATGAACCACGTCCTCTCGGGCGGGACCGACATCTACTGGCGGTCGCGGACCGTGCGGCTCGTCCCTCCCCAGGGAGACGCCCCGATCCTCGACGTCTGCACCGGGACCGGCGACCTCGCCCTCGCGTATTCGAAGGCGGCCGGCGGATGCGTGCCGGTCGTCGGCTCCGACTTCACGCACGAGATGCTGGTCCTCGCAAACCGGAAGCGGGACAAGGTGGTGAAGGAAGGCTCGGCCCCGGTCTCGTTCCTCGAGGCCGACACGCAGAAGCTCCCCTTCCCCGACAACACCTTCCAGATCGTCTCCGTCGCCTTCGGCCTGCGGAACGTCTCCGACACGCGGGCCGGCCTCAAGGAGATGGCCCGAGTCTGCCGGCCAGGAGGAACGGTCGCTGTCCTCGAATTCTCGAAGCCGAAGGGGCGGCTCTTCGGCGGGATCTACCAGCAGTACTTCCGCCATGTCCTTCCACGGGTCGGGCAGTTCTTCGCGAAGAACAAGCAGGACGCCTACGAATACCTGCCGGCCTCGGTCTCGGAGTTCCCCTCCGGCGAGAAGCTGACGGCCATGATGGACGAATGCGGCCTCCACAGCTCCCGCTACGTCCCGTTCACGTTCGGCGTCTGCTCCCTCTACATGGGCACCAAGTAACCATCCCGCTCCCGCGAGAGGAGCCTCCCCCCAAAGCCGCCAGCGACTGAGGCACGGAGGGGTTTCGCGCCGGCGGAGGTCTAGGGGGCAACGCCCCAGGTTGCCGCGGGCATAATCAACAAGCCCTGAAGGGGCGCAACAACGCTCGGCGATATCTCCGAGGCGTCGTTCTCAAGCCACCGTCGCCGGAGGCGAAGCCTCGGCCCGCTTGCGGTTCATGGACCATTTCAGGAGCGGCGGCGTGATGATCGTCGTTGCCATGACCATGAAGACGAGGGCGGTGTAGGTCGTGCTGTCGACGACCGGCTTCCCTTCGTACATCAGCTTCGCCCCTTCGGAGGCGAAGATCAGTCCGACTTCGCCGCGGGGGATCATCCCGATCCCGATCGAGAGCCGGTCGAGCGTCTTGTCGCTTACGCCCAGGGCACAGACCTGCTTGCCGAGGATCGCCACGAACGTCAGGGCGATCGCGAGCGTCCACATCGTCGGGTTGTTGAACGCCGACAGATCGACATGCACGCCGATCTGGACGAAGAACAGCGGGATCAGGAGCGACCCGATCGGCTTGAGCGCGTGATCCAGCGCCACATTCTCCTTCCGCGAAAGCGAGTGGTATTGGACCTCTTCCAGGATCAGGCCCGCCGCAAACGCCCCGACGATCGGAGCGAGCCCCATCAGGCTGGCGAGCCACGCGAACAGGAAGCAGATGCAGAGGGCCGTCGTCACGAGCAGCCCGTGGCCGCGGAGATAGGTGGCCGCCTTGAACGCGGGCTTGGCGACAAGGTGCGTCCCGATCAGGACCGCTCCCGCCAGGAACCCGAACGCCTTGAGGACGATGATCGCGATCCCGCCGAGGTCGGCCGAGCCGCTTCTGACGATCCCCTGCACCACCGCCAACACGATCAGCCCGAGGACATCGTCGATCACCGCCGCCCCCAGGATGATCTGCGACTCCGTCTGCTGGCTCCGGCCCAGGTCCTTCAGCACGCGGGCGGTGATCCCGACGCTCGTGGCGCTGAGCGTCGCCCCCAGGAACAGATGGACCTTCCAGTCCGCCCCCGGCAGCGCGAAGTAGCCCACAAGGAATCCCAGGATCATCGGTGCGACGACCCCGAGGCAGGCGACGATGAACGCCGTGACCCCGACCGACATCATCCCCTTCACCGTCGACTCGAGTCCGACTTCGAACAGAAGCAGCACCACCCCGATCCGGGCCAGGATGTCGAGGTGGGAAAACGTCTCGCCGGCTTTGAGGAACTCGAAGCCCCCCCAGCCGCTCAGGAACTCCATGTTCCCGATCAGGATGCCGACGAACAGCTCTCCCAGCACGGCGGGGAGCCCGATTCGGTCGAAGAGGTCCCCGGCCAGCTTCGCCGACAACAGCAGCAGTACGATCCCCAGCAGGACCGGAGTGACCGGATCGGTGTGTCCTTCCGATCCGTGTTCCGCTCCCTGTTCCTCATGACCGGCGGCATCGACCGGGGGAGCGGAAGGCGAGGCTTCGGTGGATGAGGGCGCTGCTTCCGAACTTCCGTCTGGGGAAGGACTTGTGGGAGAAGCTTGAGGAGCGGGCGGCGGCGCCTCCTGACCGGATGTGAACCGCCCAGCCAGCATGGCGAACGACAGAAGCAGGGAAAAGAACAGGATGGACGAACGGCGCGGACCGGTAGTCGCCAGCACGGACGGATCCCTTGCGGAGAATACGCAGAGGTCGTGAACGCTGGCCGCCGCAGCGCCGGACGGCCGAGTCAAACCCCGCATTGCCTCGATGTTGCAGCCGGACATAGTATTGCGACGATTTCGACCGTTCGACCGAGTGCGGCGTTTTCCTGTCAGGATTTTCCCAAGATCCTTTTGCCTCTCCGCACCCTCCTTCGACCTGCACGGAAGCAGCGATGCCTCAACTCGCCCGCGCCGCCACGCTCGCCCTGACCCTGGCCGCGACGTTCTTTTCCGGACCGCGCCGCTCGATGGCCGAGGACCTCGGAGTCCGCGTGATCGACGGCTTCACGGTCACGCAGTTCGCCGGCGACGATCTCGCCCACGACATCCACTCCATGACGATCGACGCCAAAGGGCGGGTCGTCGTTTCGGGCGTCGGCTACGTCCGGATCCTCGAAGACAAAGACGGCGACGGGAAGGCGGACTTCGCGAAGGAGTTCGCGAGCGGTCCTTCGACCGGTGCCCAGGGGATGGTGTTCTACGGCAACGACCTGCTCTGTGTCGGCGATGGTGGCCTGATCCGTTACCGCGACCGCGACGGCAACGATCGGGCCGACGGAGCGCCCGACATGTTCCTCCGGGCCAAGACCGGCGGCGAGCACGACCTGCACGCCATCCGCCGCGGAGCGGACGGCTCCTGGTACATCATCGCCGGGAACATGGCGGAGATCACGGAGCAGTACGTCTCGCTCCCGACGTCCCCGGTGACGAAGCCGCGGGCCGGCACGCTGCTGCGGCTGACCCCTGATCTCCGGGGAGCCGAAGTGATCGCCCACGGCCTGCGGAACGCCTACGACTTCGACTTCAACACGGCCGGCGACCTGTTCACCTTCGACAGCGACGGTGAACCCGAGATGTCCCTCCCGTGGTACAACCCGACGCGGGTCTACCACCTCACGCTGGGAGCGGACTGCGGCTGGCACACGAAGACCTGGAAGCACCCGGAAGGGTTCCTCGACATGCCGCCGGTCGTCGCCTCCTTCGGCCGCAGCTCGCCGACCGGAGTCGTCTGCTATCGCCACCGACAGTTCCCCGCGCCCTATCAGGGCGCCCTGTTCACGCTCGACTGGACCTACGGCCGGATGTGGGCCCTCCCCCTCCAGGAGGACGGAGCGACCTGGTCGACGAAGCCGGTCGAATTCATGACCGCCGTCGGGGAGCACGGCTTCGCCCCCACCGACCTCGAAGTCGGCCCGGACGGCGCCCTGTACGTCGTCGTCGGCGGCCGCGGCACGCGGGGCGGGATCTATCGCATCGTCGCGAGCGGCCAGGCGGCTCCCCCTCTGCCGCCGGTGGCCAGCCTCGACGCCAACCAGCGGATCTACGACGTCCTGACCGCTCCTCAGCCGCTCAGCAGCTGGTCCCGCGCCCGCTGGGAGCCGATGGCGGCTGAAATCCCGGACACGAGTCTCCTGTCGATCGTGATCGACGAGCGATGGCCGGTGGATGCCCGCGTCCGGGCAGTCGAGATCCTGACCGAGCGGGGCACCGCGATTCCGCCGCAGTTCCTGGCCCGGCTCTCCGAATCGACCCCGTGGCAGGTCCGGGCCCGTGCCGCGTGGTCGCTCGGCCGGACCGCGAAGGGGCGTCCTGATGCCACGTATCTGAACCGCTGCCTCGCCATGACTCCCCCTCAGCCGCAGGTCCAGCGGGCCGCCCTCGAAGCGACCCTGACCGCCGAGAACGAGCACTTCGACTCGCTCGTCCCGGCGATTTCGAACGGTCTCGCCAGCACGGACGGCACGGTCCGGCAGGCGGCCTCCGCGATCCTGACCCGCGTCCCCGGCGAGACCTATGGTAAGATTGCCGACGCAACAGTCCGGCGCGGTTGGCAGGCGACGGTCCCGCTCGCCGAGGGGCTCGCTCGCCGCAAAGACAAATTTTCTCCCTACGCCGCCGAGATCGGAACGCGGATCCTGACGAGCGACTTCAGCCCCGCAATGCGGAAGGAAGCGGCCCGCCTCCTCCAGATCGCTCTCGGCGATCTCGTTCCGGAAGAGGAAGGATTCCCCGAGGTCTTCCAGGGGTATGCCAGCCGGATCGATCTCTCGGAGAATGCAAAGGAAGTCGGCGCCCTGCAGATCATGTTGGGGCAGGCATTCCCGACCGGTATCGAAGCGGTCGACGAAGAGCTCGGCCGCGTGATCGCCATGCTCCAGCCGAACGACCCCGAACTGCTCGGCAAGGTTCTCGCCAAGATTACGAAGGACTCCTCGCCGATCGCTGACATCCACTACCTGATCGTCGCCGCCCGGATCCCTTCGCCCCGCAATGACACGCACCGGCAGCAGATTGCCCAGGGCGTCCTGGCCCTCGAGTCGAAGATTGAACAGCGCAAACTCGTCCAGGACAGCGGGTGGGACGACCGGATGATCGAGCTCTTCGACACCCTGGTCGAGCTCGATCCGCCGCTCGGAACGGCGGTGGTCGAACATCCGCTGTTCGGCAAGCCGGGACACGTCCAGTTCGTCGGCGATGTCCCAACCGAGGTGTTCGAGAGGGCGGTCAATGCCTATGTGAAGCAGGTCGAAGCGAATCCCGAGTTTCCGCTGAACGGAGACATCATCTTCCTCTTCGCCGCAACCGGGCTTCCCAAGCCGATGGAGATCGTCCGCTCCAAGTTCGACGATCTCTCGTTGCGGCCGGCGATCATCGCGTCCCTTTCGGAGCATCCGTCCGAAGCGGACCGGGAGTTGTTCGTGAGCGCGATGGAATCCGCTCCGGTCGACATGCTGACGGAGTGTGCCAAGGCGATCGCGCTTCTCAGCCCAGGGAACGCCGAGCGGCAGAGGGAGAACGTGATGCTTCTCCGCGTGCTGCGGCGGCTCGGCAACGACGGTCCGGATCGTGAAGTCCGGGACCAGGTGGCGGAACTCCTGCGGATCAGCACCGGCCAGGACTTCGGCTACAAGAACGGCCTCGACGGTCAGCCGCAGACCGACGTCATCGGCCGCTGGACGGCGTACATCCAAGAGAAGTATTCGGAGGAATACGCCCGGCAGTCGGGGGCCCCGACCGAAGACGTGAACCATCTCAATACGTTGCTGGCTCAGGTCCCGTGGGAATCGGGAGACGCCGCCCGCGGCCAGAAGCTCTTTACGACCCGCGCCTGCATCCAGTGCCACGGTACGCGGACGGCTCTCGGGCCCGACCTGCGCGGTGCCGCCACGCGGTTCTCGAAGCAGGATCTCTTCACGGCGATCGCTTTCCCCAGCCGCGACGTTTCACCGCGGTACCAGCAGACGATGGTTGTTACGACCGAGGGGAAGACGTTCACCGGGATGGTGGTCTACGAGGCGATTGATGCGGTGGTTCTCCGCAACGCGGCGAACATGACGTCGCGGGTCGAGAAGAAGGAGATCGAGCAGCGGCGAGACCTCAGTACGTCGATCATGCCGAATGGTCTCCTGCAGGGGCTTCAGCCGACGGATCTTGCCGATCTTTACGCGTATCTCCGCAGTCAGAGTGCGCCGGAGGTCCATGCGGAAGTGCCGGCCGGGGAGACCAAGTAGAAAGTAGCGCCGACCGACGCCATTTGTCCTTCGGGTCCAGGGGGCACCCTGGTGGGGAGTGCAGAGGGGCCTGTGTTGTTTTTTGGGCCCTTTGCCCGCCGGAGGCCGTCTCGTCGGGAGGTTTCTGAAGGAGGGCGTGTCAAAGCGCGGACACGGTGCCGTATGCCCCCTCACCAACCCGCGGGGATTGCAAACCCAGCGGCATCGGGTGAGGGAGTCCTCAATGCCAGTCCCATAAAGGGGACATCCGTCGTGTCCCACGGTTCCTCACAGGAGTGTCTCCGGCGGCAAGGGGGCCTGTGTTGTTTTTTGGCCCCTTGACCCCAAGCTGCCGTGGCACGTTGGGTTTGAGCTATCAGAGCAGCATCGGCAGGGACGCGGTTTCGCGATCCGCTCCGCTTCCCTATCCTCGACCCTCCGCCGCACGCAGCGCTTCGAGGAACCACCGATGCCCCCACTCCGCCCCCTGGGACAGACCAACCTCCACGTCACGCCCATCGCCATGGGCTGCTGGCCGATCTCCGGAGTGACCAGCGTCGACGTCACGCGGGAAGCCAGCCTTGCGACCGTCGCTGCCGCTTACGACGCGGGAATCAACTTCTTCGACACCGCCTACTGCTACGGCTACGAGGGCGAAAGCGAACAGATGGTCGGAGAGGTCCTCCGATCCCACCGCGACAAAGTCGTGATCGCGACCAAAGGCGGGATCCACTGGGGGCCCGACCGCAAGCAGGTCCGCGACGGCCGCCCGGAGACCCTCCTCAAGGAATGCGACGAAAGCCTCCGCCGCCTCGGGACCGACTACATCGACCTCTACTACCTCCACGGCCCCGACCCCGAAACCGCCGTCGGCAAGTCGGCCGAGGCCATGGCCCGGCTCCTCGCCAGCGGAAAGATCCGCGCAGCCGGTGTCTCAAATCTCTCTACGATCGCGCAGTACGAGGAGTTCCACTCCGTCTGCCCCATCACGGCGGACCAGCCGCACTACAACATGCTCCAGCGGGAAATCGAGGCGGAGCGGCTTCCCTGGTGCCGCGCGCACAAAGTTTCGGTCAACGTCTACTGGCCCCTCATGAAGGGAATGCTGGCGGGGAAACTCCGGCGGGACCATGTCTGGGATCCCAAGGACGGCCGCCAGAAGTACCCGATCTTCGTAGGCCAGGAGTGGGACAGGAACCACGACTTCGTCGATCGCCTCCGGCCCATCGCGGAGCGAGCCGGCCGAACAGTCGGCCAGCTCGCCGTTGCCTGGACGATCCAGCGGCCGGGGATCACGGCGGCCCTGTGCGGGGCGAAGCGGCCGGAGCAGATCGAAGAGATCGCCGCCGCCATGACCTGGACCCTGACCGCCGAAGACCTCGCGGAAATCGACGCCGCGATCCGCGATCGCGGGGAGGTCGCCTCACGTCCGGCCGTCCGATAGCGGCCCATCGTCGGAAATGCGGCTCACGCGGTGTTTGCGAGTCGGCTGTGCAGCTTTGAAGCGAGAGCAGAAATCCCCGCCGAATCCTCCAGCCGAGCGAGCGGCTCGGCGGGAAGCTGACCGAGACCGTGTCCGGCTCCCCACACCGCTCCCGCCATGGCGGCGATCGTGTCGACATCGCCCCCGAGCGCCAGAGCGAACCGGATCAGGTCGAGGTACGGCGCGTCCCAGAACCGAAACGCCACGTAGAGAGCGGTGACAACCGACTCCTGGGCCGAGATCCGGTTTCCCAGCTCCCGCAACACGGCGCGGCGATCGACGTCCGCTGCCGACTCGAGCCAGCGTCGCGCCACTGTAAGACGCGTCGTAAAGGGCTCGAGCCGTGCGGCAGACGCGGCCTCTTCGAAGATCTCGGGCCGTGTGCGCCCCTGAAGGGCGGCACGCGTTGCAGTGGCCAGCAGGACCGCCCCTTCGATCCCGAGCGGATGGGCGTGCGTGACCTTGGCCGAAAGCCGGATCGCCGCGTCGAACTCGTCAGGCCGACTGGCGTAAAAGAGTCCGATGACCGGAGCCCGCATCGCCGCCCCGTTGCCGAACGATCCCGATGGATAGACCGAGCGGTTCGCACTTCGCCAATCCGCGCCGCGGGCGATCCGCTTCAGCACGCGGGCCGCGCCGGGACCGTACCCTCGACTCCAGCGGTAACTCGCCGCGAAACGCCGCGCCAGATCGTCCGGATCGAGGGACCCTCTGGCGAGCAGCGACTCGGCGAGATCGATCGACATCTGCGTGTCGTCGGTCCATCGCATCTCTCCGCCGCTCGTCCTGCCGATCACCCTCCAGAAGGTCCGTTCCAGCAGGCCTCCCTCGCAGGGGGCGCCGAGCGCGTCCCCCAGCGCCAGTCCCAGGAGACACCCTTTGACCCGATCGAGCGTCACGGACATGGGCCGTCTCCTCTGGGCGAGAGGAAGATCAGTGCCGACGCCGGCCGGCGGGCTTCGTCTCCGGTTCCCCTTCGAACCGGCGGCCGGTCGTATGGACGAAGACGTCTTCGAGCGTCGGCTTCCCGAGCGTGATCGACTGGATGTCGTCCGGAAATCCGAGGACAAGGTCCCGCAGCAGCTCATGCCCGCGGGCGTGCTCAATCCGGAGCGAGTGCCCCAGCGACTGCGGCTGGACGCCGAAGCGGTCTGCGATCGCCGTGGAGAGCCTCGCACCATCCTCTCCCGGCCGAAGCGGGATCGTGAGGCAGTCCGCCCCGATGCTCGAACGCAAGTCGTCCGGGCTGCCGAGAGCGACGAGTTTCCCCCGGTCGAGGATCCCCAGCCGGTCGCAGCGGTCCGCCTCTTCCATCAAGTGCGTCGTGACGAGGACCGTCGTTCCG
>Ga0247822_10003257_pt1 | contig 10579 bp, 6 predicted proteins | sample 13C_Cellulose_Da_FD_192423 | JGI IMG/M metagenome (GOLD analysis project Ga0247822, IMG submission 192423) | Soil microbial communities from agricultural site in Penn Yan, New York, United States - 13C_Cellulose_Day30 | ecosystem: Environmental > Terrestrial > Soil > Agricultural land | place... | reverse complement strand
CCCGGTGCCGCTCATGGCGCTGGTGGAGATCATTCGCGGCGAGGCCACGAGCGACCGCACGGTCGAGCGCGTCACGCAGTTGACCAAGGACTTCGGCAAGGAACCCGTCACCGTGCGCCGCGACGAGGCGGGCTTCATCGTGAACCGCCTCCTCATGGCCTCGATCGTGGAGGCGACCCGCCTCGTCGAGCGCCGCGTGGCTGACGTCGCCGACATCGACCGCGCGATGCGCCTCGGCTGCGGGCATAAGATGGGCCCGCTGGAGACGGCGGACCTCTCTGGCCTCGACGTCATCCTGAATGCCGTCAACGCCATCCACACGGCCTCCGGCGATCCTTTTTACGAAGCCCCCGCCCTGCTGAAACACCTCGTCGCCGAGGGCCATCTCGGTCGCAAAACCGGTCGCGGCTTTTATCCCGCCGCCTGATTTCCACGAAATTACCTTTTCCCCAAATGACTAATAGCTCCCCGGTTCGCTCCGGCGACATCCTCTGGACGCCCTCCCCCGAGGCCGCCTCACTTAGCAATCTCTCCCGCTACCAGCGCTGGCTGGCCGAAACCAAAGGCCTCGCCTTCGCCGACTACGCGGACCTCTGGCAGTGGTCGGTCGACGAGGTGGGGGCCTTTTGGAGTTCCATCGCGGAGTACTTCGACGTCCGCTTTCACACCCCGCCCACCAGCGGGATAGGGAATACCACGATGCCCGGAGCCGAGTGGTTTCCCGGCGGCACGCTGAACTACGCCGAGCACGCCCTGCGCCCCAATGGCTCTGAAGCGGGTCTTTTCTTCGCCAACGAGCAGGGCGCGACCGAGGAAATCCCGCGCTCGGAACTCCGGCGGCGCGTGGCCGTGATGGCGGCGGCCCTCCGCGAACTCGGCGTCACGCAGGGTGATCGCGTGGCGGGCTACTTTCCTAATACCCCGGAGGCCCTCGTCGCCTTCCTCGCCACCGCCAGCCTCGGCGCGATCTGGTCGAACTGTCCGGCGGAACTCAGCGCGAAAGGCGTATTGGATCGCTACGCGCAGATCGAGCCCACGGTCTTCATCGCGGTCGACGCCTACCGCTTCACCGGCAAGCTCTTCGATCGCCGCGAGGTTATTAGCGAAGTCGTCGCCGGCCTGCCCACGCTCCGGCATGTCATCGTCGTGGAAAACGTCCCCGACACCGCGCTCGACGCTCCCGCCTTCCGCGAGAGTGTGGAGGCGCACCGCTGGTCCGCGCTCATGGCCAGGCCCGCGCCGGAGATCGAGTTCGCGCCCGTGCCGTTCGACCACCCGCTGTGGATCCTGTATTCATCAGGCACCACCGGCGTGCCGAAGGCCATCGTGCAGGGCCACGGCGGCATCCTGCTGGAGCATCTGAAGTCCCTCAGCCTCCACCTCGACCTGCGCGATGGAGACCGCTTCCTCTGGTACACCAGCTCGGGCTGGATGATGTGGAACTTCCTCATCTCCGGCATCCTGCTGCCCGGCGTCACTGTCGTGATCTATGACGGCAGCCCTAAGTACCCCGACTTCCGTGTGCTGTGGCAGTTCGTCGCGCGACACGCGATCACCTACTTCGGCACGAGCGCGCCGTTCCTCCTCGCCTGCATGAAGGAAGACCTGCACCCCGCCGCCGAGCTGGACTTTTCCGCTCTGCGCTCGCTGGGTTCCACCGGCGCGCCGCTGCCCACCGAGGCCTTTGCATGGGTTTATCAAAACGTGAAGAGCGACCTCCTGCTCGGTTCCGTCAGCGGAGGCACCGACATCTGCACCCCGCTCGTCATGAGCCAACCGCAGGACCCGGTGCGCGCAGGCGAGATGCAGTGCATCGCGCTCGGGGCGAAGATCGAGTCCTGGGACGAAGACGGCCGCCACGCCTATGGACGCGTAGGTGAATTCGTATTGACCGCCCCGTTTCCCTCCATGCCGGTGTTTTTCTGGAACGACCCGGACGGCCGCCGCCTGCGCTCCAGCTATTTTGAAAAATACCCCGGCATCTGGTGCCACGGCGACTGGATCGACATCGCCACCCCGGCACGGCGCGTGGTCATTTACGGCCGCTCCGACTCCACGCTGAATCGCGGTGGCGTGCGCATGGGCACGGCGGAGTTTTATTCCGTCGTGGGAAACATCCCCGAGATCGCGGAGGCTCTCGTCATCGACACCAGCCGCCTCGGCGGTGAGGACAAGCTCCTCCTCTTCATCGCGCTCGCCCCCGGCGCCACGCTCGACGCCGCGCTGCACGACACCATCGCCCAGCGCCTGCGCCGCGAGATCTCCCCGCGCCACGTGCCCGACGGCATCTACGCCGTGCCCGAGATCCCGCACACGCTCAACGGCAAGAAACTCGAAGTCCCCGTCAAGCGCATCCTCACCGGCACCCCGGTCGAGAAGGCCGTCAGCCGCGAGGCCGTGGGCAATCCCGACGCCATCGCGTGGTTCGTCGCCTTCGCCGCCGCGCAACCTCAACCCGTCCAATCCTAATCACCCCATGAGTTCCATCGTCATCGTCTCCGCCGCCCGCACCCCCATTGGCCGCCTGAGCGGCGGGCTGAGCACCCTGCCCGCGCATCAGCTCGGCGCCGTCGCCATCTCCGCCGCCCTCGAGCGCGCGGGAGTGAATCCCACCGAGGTTTCCGAAACCATTCTCGGACAAGTCCTTACTGCCGGCGCGGGGCAAAATCCCGCCCGCCAGGCCGCCATCGCCGCCGGGATTCCCGTCGAGGTCACGGCCATGACAGTGAACCAGGTCTGCGGCTCCGGCTTGCGCTCGGTCGCGCTCGCATATCAATCCCTGCTCGCGGGCGACAGCGACATCGTCGTCGCGGGCGGTCAGGAGAGCATGAGCCAGGCCCCGCACTGCACCTACCTGCGCACCGGCACGAAATTCGGCGACACCACGCTCACCGACACGATGGTGCGCGACGGGCTGTGGGACATTTTCGAGGATTACCACATGGGCATCACGGCGGAAAACGTGGCTCGTCAATACCACATCAGCCGCGCCGAGCAGGACGACTTCGCCCTCGCCTCGCAACAAAAGGCCGCCGCCGCGCAAGCCGCCGGGCTTTTCCAGCAGGAGATCGCTCCCGTGAAAGTCCCCGGCCGCAAAGGCGACACCATCGTCTCCCAGGACGAGGGCATACGCGCCGACACCACGAAGGAAGCCCTCGCCGCCCTGCGCCCGTCCTTTGTCAAAGCCGACGGCACCGTCACCGCGGGCAATGCCAGCGGTATCAATGACGGCGCCGCCGCCCTCGTCATCATGCGCGAGGACGAGGCCAAACGCCGCGGCCTCACCCCGCTGGCCCGCATCGCCTCCTGGGCCACGACCGGCGTGGAGCCTGCCGTCATGGGCATCGGCCCCGTCAGCGCCACGCGCAAGGCCCTGGCCAAAGCCGGTTGGCAACTCAACGACGTCGACCTCATCGAGGCCGGCGAGGCCTTTGCCGCGCAGTCCTGCGCCGTCGCGAAGGAACTCGCCTGGGACCCCGCCCGCGTGAATGTCAGCGGCGGAGCCATCGCCCTCGGCCACCCCATCGGCGCGTCCGGCGCGCGCATCCTCGTCACCCTCCTCCACGAACTCACCCGCCGCGAAGCCCGGCGCGGCCTCGCCACGCTCTGCATCGGCGGCGGCATGGGCATCGCCCTCTGCGTCGAGCGTCCCTAACATTATGAACCCCGATCTCTCCGGTAAAACCGCCCTCGTCACCGGCTCCACCAGCGGCCTCGGCCAGGAAATCGCCCGCCACCTCGCGCGCGCCGGCTGTTCGGTCATGCTCAATGGCTTCGGCGACGAACCCGCCATCGCCGCGTTACAAGCCGAACTCGCCACACTCACGGGCACGCGTATTGCCTATCACCCGGCCGATCTGACGAAACCCGCCGAGATCGTGGAGTTGATGGAGGCCACCCGGAGCGAACTCGGGCCCATCGACATCCTCGTGAACAACGCCGGCATGCAATTCGTCGCGCCCATCCACGAATACCCGGCGGAGAAGTGGGACATCGTCCTCGCGCTGAATCTCTCCGCCGCCTTCCACACGACCAAGGCCGCCCTCCCCGCCATGCGCGAGCGCGGCTGGGGGCGCGTTATTAATATCGCCTCCGCCCACGGCCTCGTCGCCTCTCCCTTTAAGTCCGCCTACGTCGCGGCGAAGCACGGCCTCGTCGGATTGACCAAAGTCACCGCCCTGGAGACTGCCGAGGACGGCATTACGTGTAATGCTATCTGCCCCGGCTTCGTCCGCACCGCCGTCGTGGAGAAGCAGATCGCCGAGCAGTCCCGCGTCACCGGCATCCCGCCCGAGCGTGTCATCGAAGAGGTCATCCTGACGAAGCACCCGAACAAGAGCTTCGTCACGACCGAGCACATCGCCGACAGCGTGCTCTTCCTCTGCTCCGAAACCGGCTCCTCCATCACCGGCTCGTCCCTGTCCATCGACGGCGGCTGGACGGCCTGCTGACGGGGCACGATGGTGCTTGAGTTTCCCCCTGTAAGCCCCTAAAATAGAAGGTGCTGCCCGTCAGGACGGCACCTCATGAACTCCTCGCACAGGACCGAGCCCAACCCCGGCAGCTCGACTCCAGCCCACAGGCAACCAGTTTCCGCGGAGGCACTCGGCTTTCAGGATCAGCGGGCTTTTCTCGAACTCCTCTCGCTCGTCGCGGCCAATACGATCAACGCGGTCATCATCACCGACGCGCGAGGTCTCACCGAGTGGGTGAATGACGCCTTCACGCGCGTCTGCGGCTTCCGTCTCGAGGACATCGCCGGTCGCAAGCCCGGCGAGCTTTTGCAGGGCCCCGGCACCGACCCGGAGGCCGTCGCCCGGATTCGCCAGGCTGTCTCCGCCGGCCAGAGTTGCGAGGAGACTTTGCTCAACTACGCGAAAGACGGCCGCGCCCTCCTGGTCCACATGAAGATCGACCCCGTGCGGGACGATCAGGGACAGGTGCGGAAGTTCATCGCCATCCAGACCGACGTCACCGAGCAGGAACGCCAGCAGCAGATCCTACGCGAGAGCGAGCAGCGGCTGCAGTTCGCCCTGGAGGCCTCCGGCGACGGGCTGTGGGATTACGATCCGCAGACCCGGCAGCTCTATCTCTCTCCGGAAAGCACCGCCATGCTGGGATACTCAGAGGGCGAATTCGGCGGGACGATCGAGGATTGGGAGGCCCTCGTACATCCCGACGACCTGGAGCAGGCGCGCGAGGCATTCTTTACCCACGCCCGTCACGAGGCTCCGCTCTATCGCAGCGAGCATCGCCAGCGTTGCAAGGACGGTTCTTATAAATGGATCCTCGACCGGGGCCGCGTGCTCACGTGGAATGAAGACGGCACGCCCCGGCGCGTCATCGGCACGCACACCGACATCACCGAGCAGCGTCTCCTCCAGCAGCGTCTCCGCGAGAGCGAGGACCGCCTGCGCGCCGTGCTGGATGCCGCCACCGGCGTGGCCGTCATCGCCGCCGACACCGAGGGCCTCATCACGTTCTTCAGCCGCGGGGCGGAGACCCTGCTCGGCTACACCAGCGAGGAGATGGTTGGAGTCCATACACCCGCCATCCTGCACGATCCCGAGGAGGTGCGGGCCCGGGGCGAGGAGCTTTCCGCGCAGTTGGGCGAGCGGGTGGAGGGATTCCGCGTCTTCGTCGCCATGCCCGACCGGGAGGACAGCGAGTGTCGCGAGTGGACGTATTTTTGCAAAGACGGTACGCGCAAATCCGTCCTCCTCACCGTCACCGTGGTCCGCGATGCCGAGGGACGGCCTGCCTCCTATCTCGGCACCGCCGTGGACATCACGGACCGGAAGCAGATGGAGACCGCCCTCCGCGCCAGCGAGCAGAAGTTTCGCGGCATGTTCGAGCTTTCGCCTGTCGGTATGGCGCTGAACTACCTGGGAACCGGCCAGTTCATCGACGTAAACCAGTCGCTACTCGAAAGCATCGGCTACTCGAAGGAGGAATTCGCCGAACTCACTTACTGGGACATCACGCCGCGCGATTACGAACCCCAGGAGCAGGAGCAACTCCGCTCCCTGCGGGAAAGCGCCCGCTACGGCCCATACGCGAAGGAATATATCCGCCGCAACGGCGAGCGCTTCCCCGTGCTCCTGCATGGCATGCTCCTCGATGGGCCGAATGGCCAGCCGATGATCTTCTCGATCGTGCAGGACATTTCCGAAATCAAGCGCATCGAACAGGAGCTCCGCGACGCCGTGGAGGCCCAGCGCGCCGCATCCGATCTTCTGGAGGCAGCGGGCCGCATCGCACGCATCGGGCATTGGGAATACCACCTCGACTCCCCGCATCTGTTCTGGTCCGACATCACCTGCGAGGTCCACGACGAGCCGCCTGGCACGTTGGTCAGCCTGGAAAAGGGGCTGCTCTACTACCGCCCCGAGTACCGTGAGCGCATCGCCGCCGCCGTCCAGCACACGCTCGACACGGGCGAGCCCTTCGAGTTCGAAGCCCAGATCATCACCGCGCTCGGCCGCCAGCGTTGGATCCACTCCCGCGGTGAGGCCATGCGGGACGAGACCGGCCGCATCACGATGCTGCGTGGCGTTTTTCAAGATATCAACGACCGCCGCCGTGCGAGCGAACTCCTCGAAGAGCGCAACCGCCAGTTGGAAGCCGCCACGGAAAAAGCCGAGGCCCACGCGCGTGCCAAAGCGGAGTTCCTCGCGAACATGAGTCACGAGATCCGCACTCCGCTGAATGCCGTCATCGGCATGTCGGAGCTCCTCGCGGATGAGAAGATCGGCGAGCGCGAGCAGGAGTTCATCGACACCATCCACAACAGCGGCGAAGTCCTCCTCGGCCTCATCAACGACATCCTCGACTTTTCCAAGATCGAATCCGGCCAGCTCGACCTAGAACAGATCCCAGTCTCCCTACGCAAGTGCGTGGAGTCCGGCCTCGACGTCGTGGCAAGCCTCGCCGCACAGAAGCGCCTGGAGCTCCTCTACTGGATCGACCCCCAGGTGCCTCCCTCCATCCTCGGCGACCTCACCCGCCTGCGGCAGGTGTTTGTGAATCTGGTGTCGAATGCCATCAAGTTCACCAGCGAGGGCGAGGTCTTTGTCAATCTCACCACCCGCCGCGACGATGCCGGGCAGGACTGGCTCCACGTCTCCGTGCGCGACTCCGGTATCGGCATTCCCGCCGCCCGCATGGACCGGCTTTTCCAGGCCTTCAGCCAGGTCGACACCTCGACCACGCGACGCTACGGCGGCACCGGGCTGGGCCTCGCCATCTCCCATCGCCTCATCGAAAAGATGGGCGGCAAGTTGTGGGCCGAGTCCGAGGTCGGCAAGGGGTCGAACTTCCAGTTCGAGATCCCCATCCAGGCCATCACGCCCACCATCCCGACGCTCACCGAGAAATCCGCCGTCCGCAGCCTCGAGGGCCTCCGCGTCCTCGTGGTCGATGACAACGCCACGAACCGCTGGATCCTCCAAATGCAGACGGAGTCCTGGGCCATGAAGCCCGTCCTCATCGAGCACCCGCTCGAGGCCCTCTCACTGATCGAGCAGGGCGAGCAGTTCGACCTCGCTATCCTCGACGTAATGATGTCGGAACTCGACGGCTACGCGCTCGCCGCCGAGATCCGCAAGCATCGCTCCGTGCACGAACTCCCAATCCTCCTCCTCACGTCGATGGGCGGTCGCGGGGCGAATCTCGAAGAGCTCGGCATCAATGGCATCCTGACCAAACCCGTCAAGATCACCCCTCTCTTCAACGCCCTGCGACACCTCCTCGGCATGAGCCCGACCCAGAGTTCTGTGGAGAAAGCCCCTGGCCGCACCCTGAGCGACACCTGCCCGCTCCGCATCCTCGTCGCCGAAGACAACGCCGTGAACCAACGCGTCATCGACCTCCTCCTGCGACGGCTCGGATACCAGGTCCGCATCGTGTCTAATGGTCTTCAGACCCTCGATGCCCTTCAGGAAGAGACCTTCGATGTCGTGTTTCTCGATGTGCAGATGCCCGAGATGGACGGCCTGGAAACCTCGAAGGAAATCCTCCGCCGCTACCCCGGCGACACGAAGCCCCAGCTCATCGCCCTCACCGCCCTCGCCATCGAGGGAGACCGCGACGATTGCCTCGCCGCCGGCATGGACGACTACATCAGCAAACCCATCCGCTCCGACTCCCTCGAAGAAGCCCTCCGCCGCGCCTACTCGCAGCGCGGCTCCTGATATTCGCGCCGCCTGCGCGGAGGGGATAGGCTATACATTCTTCCTGCTCAAAGTCGGAAAGGACTTGCCCGGGCGTGAAGGGGGAGGTTTGAGGAAGGTATTGGAGCCTTTCACGAGTCGGCGCTTAAAACACCCCACCTCGGAGCTTCCACAAAACTACCCCGCGGCGGAGAACGCGCCGACTTTTGATCGCAAGCGGCTCTCTTAATAAAAGTAACACCATCCTAATCGAACTTCCCGGCTTCCAGGTCGAAGTATTGACTAGCGTTGCCGTAGCTAATGTCGCTGACGAGGCGGCCGAGGAGGTCGAAGTCGCGGGGGAGTTCCCCGTTCTCGACGTCCGCACCGATCATCTGGCAGAGGATGCGGCGGAAGTACTCGTGGCGCGTATAGGAGAGGAACGAGCGCGAATCCGTCAGCATGCCAACGAAACGCGAGAGCAGGCCGAGATTCGACAGGGCATTCATCTGCCACTGCATGGCTTCCTTCTGATCGAGGAACCACCAGCCGCTGCCGAACTGGATCTTGCCCGCGCTGGAGCCGTCCTGGAAATTCCCGATCATCGTGCCCATGACGTAGTTGTCGGCGGGGTTGAGGTTGTAGATGATCGTCTTCGGCAGGGAGTTCTCGCTGTCGAGCGCGTCGAGGTAGCGTGACAGAGACTCGGCCTGGCGCCAGTCCCCGATGGAGTCAAAACCCGTGTCGGGGCCGAGCTGCTGCAGGAGGCGGGAGTTGTTATTCCGCTGGGCTCCGAGGTGGAGCTGCTTCACCCAGCCGCGGCGGGCGTCGAGCTGGCCGAAGAAGACCATCAGATAGCCCGCGTACTTTTCCCAATTCTCGGCATCAGCCGCTTCACCGGCACGAGCGGCGTCGAAGATCTTGCGCGCACGTTTCTCGCTGGCGAAGACGCCAGGACAGTGCGTGAGCCCGTGGTCGGACAGCCGCGCTCCCAGATCATGGAAATACGTGTGCCGCTCGGAGAGAGCGTGCAGGAAGCCGCCGAAGTTCGAGCAGTCGATCTTAGTGACTTTTTCCAACTGGGCGACCCAGCTGTTGAAGGCCTCCGGGTTGTTCACGCCGAGGGCCTTATCCGGACGGAAGGTCGGGTAAACCCGCGTGCGCAGCGTGCCCTGCTCGCGGATGGCCTTGTGCGCGTCGAGCGTGTCGGTGGGGTCGTCGGTGGTGCAGATGACGGCGACCTTGCTGCGCTCGATGAGGCCTTGCGTGGTGAAGCCGGGCTGGGCGAGTTGTTCATTCGCCCGGTCCCAGATGGACTGCGCGGTGGACTCGTCGAGCAGGTCGTCGATGCCGAAGTAGCGCTGCAACTCGAGGTGCGTCCAGTGGTAGAGCGGGTTGCGCAGGGTCTGCGGGACGGTGCGCGCGTAGGCGAGGAATTTCTCGTACGGCTCCGCTTCGCCCGTGCAGTAACGCTCGGCCACGCCGTTGGACCGCATGGCGCGCCACTTGTAGTGATCCCCGGCGAGCCAGACGTCGTAGAGATTGGCGAACTGCCTGTTGTCCGCGATCTCCTGCGGCGGGAGATGGCAGTGGTAGTCGAAAATCGGCTGGTCCTTCGCGTACTCGTGATAGAGACGGCGGGAGGTTTCGTTACGCAGGAGGAAGTCTTCCGTCAGAAAGGTTTTCATGGAGAACAGGGGAGGATTTTAGCGGGACGATCAGGGTTTGCGATAAAAACGAAGCGCCTCGATATCGGTGCCGAAGTTCTTCAGCGGATAGACGCCCTGCGTGCCGCCGTGGCCGGGATCGCGAATAAGGTAGTCGTAGCCGTCCTTGCCACAGACGACGACGAAGTGCGTGATGCCGCTCGGGTAGCGGATGCGCACGATGACGGGATTGCCCTCGATCAGGTTCCAGTCGATGAGGAAATACGACGGGCGGTCCTCGTAGTGCGGGAGGAGTTTCGCCGTGAGATCGGGGGCGAACTCGGCGGCTTTTTCCCAATAAATCCAGCCCTCGGGCGTGTAGCCGCCGGGGGTTTTGATGAGGAAGTCATTCAGCCGGGCGGGGTCCACATCCACGCCGTAGCTGGCCAGCACCATCGCAGCGGACGAGACCGCGCAGCCTTCGCCGCCGAGGGTTGAGGGCGTCGCGCCGAGGGGCAGTTCGCTCCAGCGCGCGTCGCCTTGGAGATACTGTGGCACGGGAAGTTCGACCTTACTCGGGAAATACAGGCCTCCGCTCGGTGGGATCGGCCGACGCCACATCCAGTCGGTGACCCACCAGCCCGTCCAGGCGATGATGGCCAGGACGACGAGGAGGATGATGGAAAAAAACCTTCTTGCGGTCATGCTCCCGTAAGATTGTCATGAGAGCGTGTTTGCGCGAGTCCTGATTTTTTGTCTCTGTAGTTGGACCATGGCCCTGGC
>Ga0247822_10003256_pt1 | contig 10580 bp, 8 predicted proteins | sample 13C_Cellulose_Da_FD_192423 | JGI IMG/M metagenome (GOLD analysis project Ga0247822, IMG submission 192423) | Soil microbial communities from agricultural site in Penn Yan, New York, United States - 13C_Cellulose_Day30 | ecosystem: Environmental > Terrestrial > Soil > Agricultural land | place... | reverse complement strand
GGCGAAGATTGAGAAGAAGGGCAAGTAGGCGAACGGCCGGCGTGAGCCGGCTGGTAAGCCCGCCTCTCACCAGCCGGCTCACGCCGGCCGTTCGCCAGGAGTCTTACATGGACAAGCTCAGCGTCGCCGAGGCCCGGCGGGAAGAGTCGATCGGCAAGCGTGTCCTCCTGCAAGGGTGGGTGCGCACCCGCCGCGACTCCAAGGGCGGGTTCAGCTTCATCGAGCTGAACGACGGCTCCTGCCAGGGGAACGTGCAGGTCGTTGCGCCCGGAGAACTGGCCAATTACGAGGACGTGGTCAAGCACCTGCACACCGGCGCGAGCGTGGCCATTGAGGGCGAGGTGAAGGCGTCCCCGGCGAAGGGGCAGGCGACCGAGGTTCACGCCACGAAGGTCGAACAGCTTGGTGACGCGGACGTCGAGACGTACCCGCTGCAGAAGAAGGGGCACACGTTCGAGTTCCTGCGCACCATCGCCCACCTGCGGCCGCGGACGAACACCTTCGGCGCGATCTCGCGCCTACGGCACCGCGTCTCGAAGACCATCCACGATTTCTTCGACGAGCAGGGTTTCTTTTACATCCATACGCCGATCATCACGGCGAGCGACTGCGAGGGGGCCGGGGCGCTCTTCCGCGTCACCACCATCGACCCGGACAAGCCGCCAACGGCCGACGGCCGGACCGACTACACAAAAGACTTCTTCCACAAGCCGGCGTATCTGACCGTGAGCGGGCAACTGCAGGTCGAGTCGTTCGCGTGCTCGCTGGGGAAGGTGTACACGTTCGGGCCGACGTTCCGGGCCGAGAACTCGAACACCCCGCGGCACCTGGCCGAGTTCTGGATGGTCGAGCCGGAGATGGCCTTCTTCGACCTGCAAGACAACATGACGCTCGCCGAGGCGTTCCTGAAGCGGATCATCCAGGACGCGCTGGAGAAGTGCCCGGAGGACATGAAGTTCTTCGCCGAGCGCGTGGACAAGGACGTCTTCACGCGGCTAGAGGGCGTGCTGCAGAAACCGTTCCTGCGCGTGTCGTATACGGAGGCGGTGGACATCCTGACGAAGGCGGGCCGGGCGTGGGAGTACCCGGTCGGGTGGGGCAACGACCTGCAGAGCGAGCACGAGCGGTTCCTGACGGAGCAGCACTTCAAGAGCCCGGTCATCCTGTACGACTACCCGCGGACGCTCAAACCCTTTTACATGAAGGTGAATGACGACGGGAAGACGGTCCGCGCGATGGACGTGCTGGTTCCCGGCGTCGGGGAGATCATTGGCGGCAGTCAGCGCGAGGACCGGCTCGACGTGCTGGAGGCTCGCATGCGAGAGCAGGGGCTGGAGCCGGAGGGTTACGGCTGGTATCTCGATTTGCGGCGCTACGGGACGGTGCCGCACGCCGGGTTCGGACTGGGCCTGGAGCGGACGATTTTGTTCCTGAGCGGGATGGCGAACATCCGCGACGTGATCCCGTTTCCGCGCACACCGGGCAGCGCCGAGTTCTGAGTCTGGTAGGGGTGGGTCGAGTCACCGCTTCTTCTTCTTCGGTGCGGGTGGGGCGGCCCCGGGGGAAAACCACAGGTCTTCGGTAACGGTTCCGAAGTCGGCCAGCGTCGCGGTGGCGACCCGATTCCGCCCGGCGGCCGTGCCGGCGATCCGCACCGGTCCAGGCTCGTACTTCCCGTCCGCGGTGAAGCGGAGGGTCAGCTTGCCGGGGTCCGGCTTGCCAGCCGGCGGGACGACAGCGGCCTTCACCCCGTCCGGCAGTCCCTCCACCTTGAGCGTCACGTCGTCGGGGAACCCGTCCCGGCGGGTGATCGCCACGATCACTTCGGCGGGCTTCCCCGGGTTCAAGGCGATCCGGTCGGCCGGTACCGTGAGCGCGTAGTCCGGCTGGGGTGGCCGGACGGTCAGCCGGTAGGCATGTCGTGGCCCCTGGGCGCCGTACAGGTCGCGGACCTCGACCGTGTACGTCCCGTCGGCCGGCGGGGTGAACTCCAGGTCGGCGTCGGAGTCCGGCCGCCGCGGCTCCGCCCGGGCCAGTTGCTTGCCGTCCGGGCCGACGATCGCGACGACCGGCGCGGCGGCCAGCCCCAGCGACGGCGACTCACACCGCACCGTGAGCGTGCGACTCTTCTTACCTGCAACCCGGAATCGGTCGGCTTGCCCGGCCTTCTCAAACCGGCCGGTGACGGTGAACGGCGCGGCCAGCGGGTCTCGCTCCTTCATCGCCGCCGGGGCCAGCCAGCATGGGTGCTGCTCGACGGCCACCGACACTGGATTCCCGACCCGGGGATGCCGCACCACGACTGCACCGTCGCCGTCGGGGACCGGGACGGACCGTGCCGCCTCGGGGATGTTCCAGCCGACGAGTGCGACCCGGGCGGATCCGTCACGCGTCACCGCCAGTGGCCAGGCATGATCCGCGTAGCCGCCAGTGGTCAGCGTCAACCGGTACACGGACGCATCGGACCCGGAGAACCGGATGCTGCTGTCGGGGGTGGACGGGAACGCGAACACCCGGACGGCGTAGGTGCCGTCCGCCGGGGCCGCGAACGCGACCAGCGGGTCGAGGCCGGCGTGGTCGTTGCCCTGCTCCAGCACGAACCCGCCCGGCGAGACGACTTGCAGCACCGCGTCCACCGGCGATCGGAGGGTGCGGTTCGCCTCCACCGCCGCGACCAGGGTTTGGCCCTTGCGGAGTTTCACCGCGAAGGCGTCCACGTCGCCGGCCTTCTCCAACCGGCCGTTCATGACCGCCGGCAGTTCGACAGGCTGAGGCTTGCCCGGTTCATCGTTCGGCTCCTTCTCGGACGCCTCGTCGAGCGTGCCGACGACGAACGGTCGCAACCCGCTCGCCCCGGTCTCGTCGTGGACGCGCACCCAGTACGTCCCGGGAACGGCGTCGGCGGCGACGGTGAACGAGAGCTTGCCTTTCTCCTTGCCGGCGCGGCCGGTGACACCCTTGCCGCTGACCCAGACCTGGACCGGCCACTTGTCGAACGTGCCGCCGGCTGACGCCTCGACAGTCGTCCCCTGCCGGGCGCAGGCCGGATAAAGGTACGTCACACTCGGGGCCGCAGAAGAAGAACTAACCACAGAGGCACAGAGGCACAGAGAAGACAGGAAACAGTGTGTGAAGAATAATCGGAAACAGGTCATACTGTCTTCTCTGTGTCTCTGCGCCTCTGTGGTTAGTCCCGTCTTTACCCCATCAGTTCCTTGATCGGGGCCGGGTCGGAGACGAGGTGGCTCGGTCGGCCATTCGGGGCATAGAGGAGCTTGCCGGGGTCGATGCCGAGCTTGGTGTAGATCGTCGAGGCGAAGTTCTCCGGGGCCAGCACCCGCTCGACGGCCGCGTAGCCCCGCGGGTCGGTCGCTCCGACCACCCGCCCGCCGGGTGTGCCGCCGCCGGCGATCAGTACGCTCATCGCGTTCGACCAGTGGTCGCGGCCGGCGTCCTTGTTGATCTTCGGCGTCCGCCCGAACTCGCCGAGCGCGACCACCAGCGTCGTCTCCAGCAGGCCGCGCCGGTCCAGGTCGGCGATGAGGGCCGAGACGGTCTGGTCCCAGGTCGGCAGCCGCTTCTTGAGCGAGTTGAACAGGTCGCGGTGGTGGTCCCAGCCGCCGTCGTAGAGGGTGACGAACGGGACGCCGGCCTCGACCAGCCTTCTGGCGAGGAGCGCCCGCTGCCCGAAGGCGGTGCGGCCGAAGGTGTCGCGGACCTTGTCCGGCTCGGCTCCGATGTCGAAGGCGGCCTGCGCTTCCTTCGAGTCCATCAGGTCGTGGGCCTGGCGGTAGTTCTCGTCGAGGGCGGCGGCCGGGTCGCCGGCGGCCTTGTCGAGGATGCGACGGAACCGGTCCACCTCGTCGCGCAGCTCGGTCCGGCCCTCGAACCGCTCGCCGGTCAGGCCGCGGGGCAGGGCGACGTCGCGGACGCGGAAGTTCTTGTTGTTGGGGTCCTCGGCCACGACGAACGGGGCGTACTTCGCGCCGAGGAAGTTCGGTCCGCCGGACCGGGACATCTGCGGCATCGAGAAGTACGCCGGCAGCCCGGCGGGCGCCCCCTTCTCGTGGGCGACGACCGACCCGAGGCTGGGGTGAAAGCTGACGAACGCCCCGCACCCGACCGGGATGCGCGGCGGGGCGCCGGTCATCAGGTAGTGGTTGCCGGCCCCGTGGTTGCCCTGGTCGTGGCGGATCGACCGCACCACGGCCAGCTTGTCGGCCATGCCGGCGAGCTTCGGCAGGTGCTCGGCGAAGTGGACGCCGGGGATCCTGGTCGGGATCGGCTTGAACTCGCCGCGGATCTCGGCGGGGGCGTCGGGCTTGGGGTCGAACGTCTCGTAGTGGGTCGGCCCGCCATCCTGCCAGATGAGGATACACGCCTTGGCCTGCGCGGCGGGATTGCCGCCGGACGCGGCCCGGGCACGCAGCGCGGACGCCAGCCCGCCGCCGAGCAGCGTGGTCAGCCCGATCTGCAGGCAGTCCCGGCGGCTGACGCCGGCGCAGTTGGTCCAGACGGCCATCGGAAGCCCCTTTCACTGGCGCGGTGCCGTGGGCACACGCACGACGTTCTTGCTCGCGATCTCGGCCAGCCGCTTCTGCACCAACTTCCAGCGTGGTCGATCCGCCCCGACGGCAGTGGCGTTCAACTCCGGGAGGACCGTGTGGCCGGGGATCGCGTCGATCTTCGCGGGCTGGACCGTCAACCCGACTGCAACGACCTCCGACACCGGGAGCATCGCGACGGCGTACTTGCCTCGCTTCTCCTCCGCGATCACCGCCAGAACCTCCGTCGGGTCGGAGAGACACGCCGCCCGGAAGACGGAGATCCCGTCCGTCTCGCTCGGCTTGGGCAGGAACGCCTTCGGGTGCAGGACCGGGTCGGCCGTGGCATCGTAGAAGTCCCACCAGATCAGGCGAATGACGAACTCGTCCGGCGTAACCGGCTCGCCCTCGTCCTTCATCGGGCGGTAGCTCCGGGGCCGAGTACCCAGTGACCGGCCGGGCGGTCCGACGCCAATACAACCACTTCGGCCGATGTCGGCCCGGTCACCTCGATCTCAGCCGTCGCCCCGGCCCCCAGATCCCACGAGTAGCTGACGGACCCGTCCGGTCCCGGCAGAGTCCAGGTCGGGGCGGTTACGCCCTGCCGTTCCAGCGCGGCCGCCAGTGCCGCCGCACTGTCGATCAGCTCGCCGCTGACGGCGACCGCGCCCTGCCCGTCCCAGTCGTCCTCCGCGTACTCCCGTCGGAACCGCTCCAACGCACGGATCGCGCCGGCCCAATCCGTCCGGCCGGGGGGAGGGAGGCCGTTCGCCACGGCGCCGTTCGCGGACTGTCGTGGCAGTTGGGCGAGGATCGCGGGATCGATCGAGTCCCACATGGTTAGCCCTCATGGGTAATCCACCGCGTTCGCCCCATTGTATCAGTCCTTGAACACGAACTCCGGCGTGTTCAGCAGCGCCCACATCAGATCTTCGACCGCCTGCCGGCGCTTCGTGCCGGGTTTCTCAAACCACCTCAGGCAGGCCGCTCTCTCGTCATCGGTCGGCGGGCGGCCGTAGACGAGCAAATACACCTCCTCGACCAGTTTGGCGTCCGTCTTCTGGATCGCGGCGAGCTTCGCGGCGCGGCCGGCGTCGGCGGTGATCTTCTCCTGCACGCCGGGGGCGTTCATCAGGTGCAGCGCCTGCACCACGGTCGTGTCACTCGTCCGCTCGCACGGCGGGTCCTGGTTCGGGTCCGGCCGGCCGAAGCTGTCCAGGAACACCGACTGACTCCGCACCGTCCACAGCTCCATCGCCCGCGATCCGGACGGCATCGCGGCGAAGCTCTCCTTCATACCCGTTACGTCGCACAGCGCGTCCAGCAGTACCTCGGCCCGCAACCGCTGGCGGTAGTGCCGCGAGTAGTTCCGGCCGTCACCGGCGTTGCGGTCGTTCGGGAGCGACGACAGCCCGTAGGCGTGGCTGGTGCAGATCGTGCGGATCAGCTTCTTCAGGTCGTACCCGTTCTTGCGGAAGTCGGCGGCGAGCGCGTCCAACAGCGGGCCGTTAGACGGCGGGTTGGTCGCCCGCAGGTCGTCCACCGGCTCGACGATGCCGCGGCCCATCAGGTCCGCCCACACCCGGTTGACGATCACTTTCGCGAAGAACGGGTTGTCCGGGGCCGTCACCCAGTCAGCCAGCGCCTCGCGCGGGTCGCGGTCCTCGGGCACGGTCACGGCCTTGCCGAGGAGCGGTTTCATCGGCATCACCTCGTCGGTGACGGGGTGCTTGACCTGCCCCTTCGGCGCGGCATAGACGAACTCCTCGCCGCCGGAGATTGGCGGGGAGAGGCCGGTCCCCTTGTGCCCGACGCGGGCGAAGAATGCCGCGAAGCTGTAGAAGTCGTCCTGGCTCCAGACCTCGAACGGGTGGTGGTGGCACTTCGCGCAGTCAAGCCTGACGCCGAGGAACAACTGGCTGGCGATGGTGGCGATCTCGTCCGGCTCGCGGCGGTCGCGGAACATCACCGCGGCGCCGTTCTGAAACGTGCTGCCCCGCGCGGTCAGCAACTCGCGCACGAACTGGTCATAAGGCTTGTTCTTGCGGAAGCTGTCGCGCAGCCAGGCGTCGAGGTTGAACACCGCCTTGATGCCGACCCGGTATGGGTTCGGGCGGATCAGGTCGGCCCACTTGTTCGCCCAGAAGTCGGCGTACTCCGGCCGCTGTAGCAGGGCGTCGATCAGCTTGCCGCGCTTCGCCGGGTCCGTGTCGGCGAGGAACGCCCGCGACTCCTCCGGCGTCGGCAGGCGGCCGATCACGTCCAGGTACGCCCGCCGGTGGAAGGTGGCGTCCGGGGCCGATTCCGATGGTGTGACGCCGAGCTTCTGGAGCTTGCCCCAGACGAGGCCGTCGATGAAGTTCTTGCGCGGCAGGCCCGCGTACACCTCGTCCGGGACCGTCCCCGGCATCGGCACGACGACGTGGCAGACGGCGAACTTGTGCATGAACCGAGCCATCACGGCCGCCTCGCCGGGCAGCGGGCCGGACTTCGCCAGCCCCCACTCGTCCACGGCGACGTACCCGCTCTCGCTCGACTGGAACGCGGTGAGCTTCGTCACGTCCTCGGTCGTGCCGTCAGAGTAGTGCGCGGTGACGGCCAGTTGCTGGGTGGCGTTCGGGGCCAGCGAGCGCGAGGGCGGCGTGACAGTGATGCGGTCGAGCTTCGGCGCGTCGGCCGGGGTCCGCGGCGTGCCGGTCGCGATCCACTGCCGCAGCTTGGCGAAGTTCGGGTCGTCGATCGGCAGCCGCTTGCCGCCGCCGTGTGGCACCTGGCCCGACGACTTGAGCAACAGCAGGCTGGCGTCCGGGGCGGCCGGGAAGATGCGACGGCCGCGGGTCTCCTGCACGATAGCTGCGTAGTCGAACTGGTGATCGAAGCCGAGCAGAGACAGGGCGAAGCCGTTCTGCCCGCGGGCCTTGCCGTGGCAGGCGCCGGCGTTGCAGCCGTAGCGGGCCAGGATGGGCTGGATGTCGCGCTCGAACGTGACGGCCGGCCGCTCGGCCGCAGGCCCGGCGGTCGGGGCGAGCGCGAGCCAACAGACACAGGCGAACACGGTCCGGAGCGAACGGGTCATGGTCAGGCAATTCGGCGGGTTGACGAGATCCCAGGCAGGATCAGATCAGGATAGCCGATCCGCCCCGTCAACGCACGCCGAATTCGCCCGACCGGCGGGGGCGGTCACTTCCCCGCGGCGCCCTTCAACCCGGCCGGAACCGGAGTGCGGACCTCGCCGGTCGCCGCCCACTCGGCGCCGCGGGCCAGGAGCGTCTGGAACCCGGCCCCCTTCATGGCCGGCACGTCGTGGCCCAGCGCGATCTCGCAGACCCGGCCCTTGCCGTAGTTCGCCACCCAGACCATCGGCTCGTGCTTGTCAGTGTTCTTCGGGTCCTTGGACTTGTCCGAGTACGCGGTCGCCAGTACCACGGCGCCCGGTGTGATGACCGAGTTCTGGTACAGTTCGTCGTTCGGGTGGGCGAACTCGGCCGGCAGGCCCTTCGTGATCGGGTGGTCCGCCTTGCGGACCGTCACCGAGAACTCGTGCCGCTTGCCGTGGTTGCCCTGCTTCCGCCAGCCGCCGGCGATGACCTTCTCGAACTCCCGGTCCAGGTCGTTGTCGCCGACGAACGCCGAGGAGGCGTGGTGGTAGACGACCAATCCCTTGCCGCCGCGGACGGCTTCTGCGAACGCGCGCTTGTTGTCGTCCGACCAGCGGGTGTCCGGCCCGCCCTTCTTGGTGTCCCGGTAGTTGAGCAACAGCACGTCGTACTTCGCCAGGTTGTCGGCCGTCAGGTCCTTCGCCGGCGTCTCGGTCACGTCCACGGTCATCCCGGCCTTCGAGAGCACGCCCTTGAGGAACGGCGTGGTCTCCTTCCAGGCGTGGCCGTGGTCGCCGGTGATGATGAGCACGCGGACGGGCTTGCCGTCCGCGGCGAAGGTGGTCGTGGCCGCGATCAGCGCCGCGCCGAACAGAGACACGAACAGACGTCGCGTCATGGGTGGCTCCAGTGAAGACAGCCGGGAGGGTCGCCCGCGCTGCCGGCGGGCTAGTAGGGTTCTATGCTCCGTCCAGGTTGCGGCCACGGGCGGGGAGCCTGACGACACGTTACAATCGCGGTCCGTTGTGTGCCGGGCTGTGCGTTGCCAAGGGAGCGTCACGATGAATCGCAGATCAGGCGGGAAGCGGCAGGGCGTGCTGGCGGTTGCGTTGTGGCTCGGCGTGCTGGCCGGCCATCTGCCGGCGGCCGAACCTCACCTCATCGGTCACTGGCGGCTCGCCGCCGACGGGACCGACTCGTCCGGCAACAAGCTCCACGCCACGCCCCACGGCGTCGGGTTCGGCGCGGCCGCGCCGGACGACAAGACCCCGGCCGCCACGTTCGACGGACGCTCGGCCCGCCTGACCGTCAGTCCGGATCGGCGGCTGGGCCTCGGCGCCGGCGACTTCACCGTCGCCCTGTGGCTCCGCTGCGGCGGCGAGCCCGGCGACCTCGTCACGATGTACGACCCGAAGAAGAGGTTCGGGTTCAACCTGTCGCTGCGGACCAACACGGGGGTGACGAGCAGCCAGCCGAACGTGAGGCAACTCCAGTTCGGGATCGATGCCGGCACGGAGCCGACCTGGGCGGACGAGGGGCGGCCGGGGAACGCGGTCCTCGCGTTCGCGCTGGCGGTCCACGACGGAAGCCTGTACGCCGGGACGTGCGGTAACGGGAAGGACGACGTCGGTCGGGTTTACCGGTACGAGGGTCCGGGCCGGTGGGCCGACTGCGGTGCGCCCGACAAGTGCAACGCGGTGTCGGCGATGGCCGTGTACCGTGGGAAGCTGTACGCGGCGACGGCGAAGTACCGCTTCGCCGGGTCGGCCCTCCCCGAGTCGGGCAACCCGAATCGCGGGGGCGGAGTCTATCGGTACGACGGCGGCACCGCCTGGACCGAGGTCGGCCGACTCCCCGAAACCGAGGCGGTCGGCGGCCTGGTGGTCTACAAGGACCGTCTGTATGCCTCGTCCCTGTACCGGCCGGCCGGGTTCTTCCGGTACGAGGCCGGCGGCCGCTGGGAGGCACAGCCCGTCCCGGACGGCAAGCGGGTGGAGTCGCTGGCGGTCCACGGCGGGCACCTGTGGGCGACGAGCTATGACGGCGGCCGGGTGTACCGGTACGACGGCAGCTCGTGGAAGGACTACGGACAACTCGAAGACAACACCCAGACCTACTCGTTCGCCGTGCAGCGGGGCCGGCTGTGCGTCGGCACCTGGCCGAGCGGCAAGGCGTACCGCCTGACGGACGGCGAAGCCTGGGAGGACATGGGCCGGCTCGGGGGCGAACTGGAGGTGATGGGGATGCTCGTCCACAACGGCCACCTGTACGCGGGCTCGCTACCGCTGGCCGAGGTGTACCGCCACGACGGCGGCCAGTCGTGGACGCGGACAGCCCAGCTCGACAAGACCCCGGACGTGAAGTACCGCCGCGCGTGGACGATGGCACAGCACGGGGGCCGGCTGTTCTGCAGCACGCTCCCGTCGGGGCGGGTGTACTCGCTGACCGCAGGCGCGTGCGTGACGCACGATCGCGAGCTGCCCGCGGGCTGGCAGCACGTCGCGGCGGTGCGGCGGGGAGGGGTCCTGCGGCTATACGTGGGCGGGAAACTGGCGACCGAGTCGGTGCGATTCGACCCCGCCCGGTTCGACCTGACCAATGGGGAATCCCTGGTCATCGGCGCGGGTGCTGGGGCCAATTACCGGGGTGCGATCCGGGACGTGCGCCTCTACGCCGGCGCGCTGGGCGATGGCGAAGTTACGCGACTCGTGCGGGAATCGGGCCACCGGTAGCGGGGTCGCACGGTCACCGCGTGCGGCGGCTCGCCCGACGCCGGGCCAGGGCCAGCGCCCCGAGCCCGACCGCGGCCAGGACCACGGTCCCCGGCTCCGGCACGGCCGGGAGGACCGGGCTTTCGCCGCCCGGTTTCGAGCCGTCGTCCGGGTTCGGCTCGTTAATTCCACCGGGCGGCTGGTCGTCGTGGTCGCCGGGGTTGGGG
>Ga0247822_10003255_pt1 | contig 10585 bp, 8 predicted proteins | sample 13C_Cellulose_Da_FD_192423 | JGI IMG/M metagenome (GOLD analysis project Ga0247822, IMG submission 192423) | Soil microbial communities from agricultural site in Penn Yan, New York, United States - 13C_Cellulose_Day30 | ecosystem: Environmental > Terrestrial > Soil > Agricultural land | place... | reverse complement strand
GGGTATTTCCCGTACTCAGGAACTGGCCATCTGCGCTCCAGGCAACGGCGGTGACGGCACCTTCGTTCTCAAAAGCGATGACGGGTTTCCCTTTCAAATCCGAGATGACCAAGCGCCCAAGCACGTCGCCGGTCGTGAGGTGCTGGCCGTCGGGAGTCCAGGTGATGGCCTCGACGTCGCCTTTGTGGAACTGGAGTTGCGCAGGAGTGGTATTCTCCGGCCCGTTCTCTCCAGTGCAGTCCCAGACGGTAACCATCGGGCCTCCGCCGGTGGCGAGACGTTTGCCATCGGGCGTGAAGTCCATGTCCTTAACCTTAGCTTCGTAACCCTGGATGTGCAGCGGGTAGTCGCGGGTGAAGTCGTAGAGGTGCACGCTGGCGGTCTGGTCGCCGGTGACGATCCAGCGGCCTTCCGGGCTCCAGTCGGCCAGCAGGCTCGCACCGCCCCAGTCAAACTTAGCAAAGGGCTCGCTCTCGCCAACACGCCACATGCGGGCACCACCACCACCGACGCTAACAATCTCGGAGGAGTTCGCGGGATTCCAGGCGAAGTCGGCGACGGAGGTTTGGTGATCCGAAGTGCTCCAAACGGTGTCGCCAGCTTCGTTGAGAACGAAGAGCGTCTTGCCGAGAGCGGCGGCGAGGTATTGTCCATCCGGACTCCACTTGACGCGCTCGATCCAGCCGCGGCCGAGTTTGATCTCCTTCGCGGGTGCTTTCAGATCGGCAAGTGTGTACAGGCGGACCTTGCCATCGAAGCCGGCAGTCGCGACCAGGCGTTCATTCGCGGAAGCGGTGCCATTGCCGAGGCCGTGGCCAGCCAACTCGGCGACGATCTCGCCTTCACTGGAGATGACGGGGTAGGGGCCGGTCGAGGGCGTGGCGATCAGAAGATCTCCCGCCCAGGTGAGCGAGAGAATGTTATCCGCCGCCTCGAAGACGCCTTTTTTGCGAAGTTTCATCAGTTCAGGCAGCAGGCTTTAAAGGCCTTGGTGAGTTCCGCGCGGTCGAGATTTTTCCCGATGAAAACGAGTGTACACTTCTGCTCCCGCTTATTCCACGGACCACCGCTCGCGGCGGTCATGATCATGTGGACACCCTGGAAGATGACGCGGTCGGGGTTGCCCTTGAGGGCGAAGACGCCCTTGGTGCGATAGATGTCCTGGCCTTTGGTACGGAGGAGCTCGCCGAGCCAGTCGTTCAGACGCTTGCCATCGCAGAAGCCCTCGTGCACGAGGCCGATGCTGGTGACGTCTTCATCATGGTGATGGTGGTGATGATGGCCTTCCTCGTGATCATGGTCGCAATGCTCATCGCAGACGTGATCGTGCTTCTCGTCGTGCTCGTGATCACAATGTTCGTCGCACTCGTGGTCGTGGTGGTCATGCTCGCGAGCGGCTTCCTTCTCCAGGAAATGAGGGTCGATCTCCACGGCGCGCTCGAGATTGAACCCGCCGACATCGAGAACCTTTTCGATCTCAATCTGGGCGTTCGTGGTGCGATGGATCTTGGCGAGGGCGTTGATGCCCTTGATGCGCTTCTCGAGACGGTCGAGTTCCTCGGGAGAGACGAGGTCGCATTTGTTCAGGAGAATAACGTCGGCGAAGGCGATCTGCTCCTTGGCCTCGCCGCTTTCGTCGTCGATGTGGAGAAGAACATGCTTCGCGTCCACGAGCGTGACGACGGCGTTGACGGAGAGCTTATTCTCCATTTCCTCGTCGGCGAAGAAGGTCTGCACGACGGGGCCGGGGTTGGCCAGACCGGTGGTCTCGATCAGGATGTGGTCAAACTTGTCCCGGCGCTTCATGAGGTTGCCCAAGATGCGGATGAGGTCGCCGCGCACGGTGCAACAGATGCAGCCGTTGTTCATCTCGAAGAGCTCTTCCTCTGCGTTGATGACGAGGTCGTGGTCGATACCGATCTCGCCGAACTCGTTTTCAATGACCGCGATGCGGAGGCCGTGGTCCTCGGTGAGGATACGGTTGAGTAAAGTGGTTTTGCCAGCGCCGAGGAAGCCCGTGAGGATGGTCACGGGTACGCGCGTTTCAGTAGTGGACATCCCCATAAACGAGCCCAAGGCCGTGCTTCTTGCAAGAAACTTGGCGTTAAGAAGCCAAGAATGTTTTTCCTGATGCAAATTAATTGCGAGTTGGAAAGTTTCTGCGAGTTTGACGGCAGCATGACTCCTCTGGTCGCGATCGTTGGTTTTCTGGGCTCGGGCAAAACGACATTCCTCAAGAACCTGCTGCCGGTTCTCAAGGCCCGCAATGTCAGTCCGCACGTCGTCATCAACGACTACCAAAACGCCAAGATCGATGCCGAGCAGCTCCAGGCCCTGACCGACGAAGTGCGCGCCATCAGCGGCGACTGCGTTTGCTGTGGATCACGGGACGAACTACTGGCGACGTTGGAGAATTTCGAACATGCACCGGGGCGGGTTGTTTTGCTGGAGACGAATGGCACGACGGACAGCGACCAGCTCATCGAGCTACTCTCGCTGGATGCCTCTCTAAAAAAATTCTCCCTGCCCGTCCAAGTGTCCCTCATCGACGCCAAGCGCTGGCAAAAGCGGTTCTGGCACAACTCGCTGGAACGCGAGCAGGCCCGTACGGCTTCGCACATCGTCATCTCGCGGGTGGACTCTGAGACGCCAAAGCGCATCGGCGAAGTCGAAGCGTCCTTCGAGCAACATCATATCCGTGGACGGCGCGTGACGGTGGAGGAGTTCGCCGGAGAAGTGGCCGACATGGTGGAGGAGCTGGCCAGCCAGCCCACGCGTGAAGTCCATGAGCCCTGCGGCTGCGGGCATGATCATCACGACCACGGCGATCACCATCACCACCACGAAGAGGAAGACGCGGCGCATGTCTGCGATGAGCATTGCGACCATGACCACGACGAGGGGCATCATCACCATCACGAGCACAAGCATCACTTCGCCTCGGTGGAAATCGGCCTGCCCGCATCGGTGTCTCGTTCCGACTTTCAAAAATATCTCCGCGATCTCCCGGAAACGGTGATTCGCGCGAAGGGAATCGTGCGTTTCGTCGAGGAGCCCAACGAGACCTTCATCTTCCAAAAAGTCGACCGTTCCGATGAGCCGCAGTTTTTCCCCATGGGCACCGCCCTTGCCGATAAAGTGCCACTGGCATTGTTCATCGGGCCGGAGCTGCCTGAGGAAGAACTCCGCTCGGCGACACTCGCGCTGAAAGGAAGTTGAAACTTCGCGGGCGACTGACGATGCTGGAGGGCCTATGCAAGTAGCGACTCTTCTAGCAGCAGTACTCGGACTCATCGGCGTGGGGCTCGGCGCCTTCGGCGCGCATACGCTGAAAGCGACCCTGGAGGCCAATAACTCCACCGAAATCTGGAAGACGGCGGTGCTCTATCACCTCATCCACGCGGTCGCATCTCTCTGGGCAGCCGAGCGAGCTCCCGTCGTCGTGTATCTCTGGGCGATCGGCATCCTCTTTTTCTCCGGTTCGCTCTACACAATGTCGCTGGTGAAGCTCCCATGGCTCGGCCCCATCACGCCGCTGGGCGGACTGTTCTTCATGGCGGGCTGGGTCTGGATCGCGGTCAAGGCCGTGCGTTAGAGCGATTTTAAACGCCTAAAACCGTCACCACGATGCGCCGCCGATGCGGGGCGCGGCGGTGCTCGAAGACAAAAATACCCTGCCATGTGCCGAGCTGCATCTGCCGCTCGGCAATGGGGATGACCTCGCTGGAACGCGTCAACACCATGCGGATGTGGGAGGTCATATCGTCGGGGCCTTCCAAGGTGTGGATGAAGCCCTGCGAATCCTCCGGCACGAGACGCTCGAAGTAAGTCTTCAGGTCGACCTGGGCGGACGGGTCGGCATTTTCAAAAATGATCAGACTGGCGCTGGTGTGCTGGATGAAAACCGTGACCGTGCCGCTCTGAACACCACTTTCCCGGACGATAGAGGCAACCTCATCGGTGATCTCATACGTACCTTTCCCGGAGGTGCGGACGTCAAACGAGCGCGTCAGTGCTTTCATCATGCCAATTTGAGAAAAAATTCCCCGTCATGCAAAGCTCCGTGCACCGATTTTTAGCTTGTTTTGAAAGGCCGGTCAGCGTCCGGTAGAACTATGCGTGAGGCATCTGAGATTTACGACGCCATCATCATCGGCGGTGGGCCGGGCGGGAGCGCCGCCGGGTGTACGCTGGCGCAGGCGGGCAAAAAAGTGCTGATCCTGGAGAGGGAACACTTTCCCCGATTCCATATCGGCGAGTCGCTCATTCCCTACGGGAACGAAGTGCTGCGGGCGATCGGAGTGTGGGACAAGCTGCGGCCGGCAGGATTCATGCCGAAGCTGGGTGCCGAGTTCGTGCTGGGGAATTCCCAAGCGACGAATCAGGTGCTCTTCGGGAAGCATCTCCCGGAGGAATATGCCCAGACCTTCCAAGTCGAGCGGGCGAAGTTTGACGAGATCCTGCTGAACCATGCGGGTGAATCCGGCTGCCAAGTCTGGCAGGGCACGCGAGTGGAGTCCGTCGAAGTGGGGACAGATTTCTCCTCAGTCGCCTGCGTGCGGGATGGAGAGAAGATGCAGTTGCGCTCGCGATGGATCTTCGACGCGACAGGGCGGGACGCCTTTCTCGGCAAGCACTTGAAGCTGCCGAAGACGGATCTGGGAATGCCCAAGAAATTCGCCACGTTCGCGCACTTCCGCGGAGTGCGGCGGAATCCGTGCCCGACCGACGGACACATCACGATCGTGCGTCTCGACTTTGGCTGGTGCTGGCTGATCCCGCTCGATGCGGAGAAGACCTCCGTCGGCCTCGTCCAGTCACTGGAGCATTTTCAAAAAACCGGGCTCAAGCCGCAGGAGAGCTTCGAGCGGATGGTGGAGACCACCACCGAACTCCGGGAGCGCCTGGGAACGGCCACGCGCGTGAGCGAGTATTTCTTCACCGGCGACTACACCTACCGCTACCTGCAAAATGCCGGGCCACGATGGCTGCTCATCGGCGATGCGGCGGGTTTCATCGATCCGATCTTTTCCTCGGGCGTGATGCTCGCGCTAAAGTCCGGTCGTCTGGCGGCGCAGCAAGTGATCGCGGCCGATCTCAAAAATGCGCCCCTAAGTTCCGCCGCCCAGCAGCGCTACACGCAGGAGGTGGGAAAGATGTGCACGGTCTTTCAGCGGCTGATCGCGATGTTTTACGACAACCACGCTTTTGAAGTCTTCATGAACCCAGCCCCCCTTGTAAAGATGGAGCAGGCCATGAATAATCTGGTGGGAGGCAATACCAACCTCCACTGGTGGCTGCGAGCGCACATCTGGCTTTTCTATGCCGTGTGCTTCATCCAAAAGCGATTTGCCCTGCTGCCTCGTCTGGATTTCTCAGACAAGGCAGCTCGACCAAAGCCGGCCGCTTCCTAATAGAAAAACTAAGGCGCGAAGGCCACGGAGACCGGCGTGCCGGCGTCCACGATCTGGCCGGTCGGTGAGAGCTTGCCGGTTTCCTGATCGATCTTTAGCACGGTGAGCTTGCCGTCCTTTTGACCGACCGCGACGATCCAGCGTCCGCTCGGATCGATGGCAAAGCCGCGGGGAAAATTAACCGGCGAGGGGATCGTCTCGATGCGAGTCAGCTTGCCGTCGGCGCCAACACTAAGCACTGTAAAGGCATCGTCTCCGCGATGGGAGAGGTACAGCCATTTCCCCGATGGATGAAGGGCGATCTCGGCGGTGGTGATCTCATCGTCCGGTCCCTGCTCGGGCAGGCCACTGACGGTTTGAATCGAGGTGAGCAGGCCGGTCTGGAGATCTCGCTCGAAAACGGTCACGGTGTGGCCCATCTCGGCATCGACATAGAGGAAGCGGTCATCGGCGCTGATCGCCATGTGGCGAGGGCCGTGGCCGGGAGAGATGGCGTACTTGGCGGGTTCGGTCGGAGTCAACTCGCCGGTCTTTTCATCGAAGCGGAACGCCCAGACGTGGTCGCTGCCGAGATCGCAGGCGTAGGCAAATTTTCCCGTTTTATCCGTGATGACGCCGTGGGCGAACGACTGCTGCTGGCGCTTAGGGTTCGGACCGGAGCCGGTGAACTGGACCAACTGCGTACGCGCGCCGAGCGAGCCGTCGGCCTCGACGGGGAAGGAAGCGATATTGCCCCCGCTGTAGTTCGCGGCGAGGACGTGCTTACCAGTGGCCCAGAGGTGGCAGGTCGCCTTGCCGCCGGAGGGCTGCTGGTTCAGAGACTTCAGCGTGCCATCGGCCTCGACCTGGAACGACTCGACCGCGCCAGCGCCGCCCTCGAGAGCCGCGTAGAGGTACTTCCCATCGGGAGAAAGTGTGACCCAGCTCGGATCAGTGGCCTTACCCGCGAGAGTGATGGGGCTCAATTTGCCGGTTTCCTGATCGATGGCGCCCATGAGGATGCCTTCGCAAGTGCCTTTGTTCGTGTAAGTACCCACGTAAAAGCGGGCATCCGATGCGGATAGGGAAGATGTGGTCATGGCGGCCAAAAGGGTGACGGCGAGAGGAACGTTCACTAGCGGTAACTTGCGCTAAGACCCTTGAAGATCGCAAGCTTCCAGCAGAGTTTTCTCTCGTCAGGCTGGGACGGGCCTCTCTAGCGTTAGTCCTAAGTTTCCGTATGAAAAACACCCTAGCCCTGTTCGCTTCGTGCCTCGTCGCCGGCGTTTCTTTACTGCCCTCTGTCCACGCCGAGGAGGCCAACGCTGAAAGCGTGAAAAAGTACCTTGTGTCCCGTCTGGAGAAGATGAACGAAGCATCGGCGGATTTCGTCAAAAACAGCGAGGCCTACAGCGCACTGATCAAGGCCAATGGAGGCACTCCGGAATCCGCCTACAAGGCCGAGCCCAAGAAAATCGACAGCCTCGTGGCCAAGATGCAGGAAAACTATAAGGGCATGGACAGCTACGGCTATGAAACCGTCGAAGGTATCGTGGCGGGCGTGAGTTCCATGGCGGACTACGACATCTATCTCGACGCGGGCGTACCTGCCTCCGAAGGACCCGACGACGTGGCGCCCGTCGTGCTCGATCTCGGCAATGGCCAGAAGATTAACAAAGAGGGGTCGCTCTTTACCCACATCATCGAACCCGCGCTCTGGGGCGGCAACAAGAAGTGGGTCGTCACCGTGGACGACGGCAAGAAGACTGTGCCGAAGCCCGAAGTGCTGGCGGCGGCAGCGACCGACGTGAACAAGAAGCTCAGCGAACTGCTGCGCGACGCCAAGGCGTGGAATGCCTCGGTGGCCGATTGCTTCGGCGCGATGGTCGTGATGACCCCGACGCTATCCGATTACTTCGAAGACTGGAAAGAATCCCGCTACTCCAAAGACAAGTCCGGGAAGTTTCAGGCAGTCAGCCGTGTTTCCGACATGCGCGGCATCATGAGCAGCTGCAAAGTGATGTACGATGCCGTGAAAGCCTCCGTCGCGGAAAAAGACAAGGCTCTGGCCAAGGCGACGTCGGCGGGATTCAACGATATCATGAACTTCCTCGACCTGATCGAAAAGCGGGAGAAGCAGGGCGAGATCAAGGGCGCGGAAATCGACGAACTCGCCACTCAGGCGAAAGACAAGACCGACAAGCTCGTCCCACAGATCGAACAGAGCGCGGCAGTGACGGGCATCAAGGTCCAGAGCTAGTCCATTAGTGAAGGCGCGGTTTCAGAAAGTGTTACTGGCAGGCCTCCTCCTCGGGGGCCTGGGAATCGTCGGATCGACGAAGGCCGATATCATCGACGATGCGGGCGCACTTCAGTCTGTGTACGACGAGTCCCTGCTCGACATCCATGGCGAGCGATGGACGCCCGAGCAGACACAAAAACTCGAAGCCGCGCGTGAGGTTTTCGGTCGCGACCTGAAAAGCACCGACGCTCAAGCGCTGTGGGCAAAGCCACTCCCGGCCGAGGCGGCCAGCGCCGCGGTGGCGGCCCAAAACCTGGGCCTGCTACAAGGGCGGCTCCAGCATGTCGCGGCGCTGGAAATGATCCAGGCTCTGCGGGACGGAAGGCTGGAGGATGCCAAGGAATGGCGCTCTGTCATTAAGCTCCCCAAGTACGCGAACTCGGTCGAAGGCGCGCTCGCGCTCCAGCGTCTCGGTGGCGAAAGCACGCATCGCGAAGAAGTCAGCAAGCTGCTCGGGCGCGAGTACGTGCTGTGGCAGATCACGCGAGCGCGAGAGCGGAGTGATGCGCTGCTGCGGCTGATCCAAGATGGACGCTCCACGCCGACGCTCGTGGCGTCGCGGTCCTCGGAAATCGAGGCGTTGTCCGATCTGCCGCCACCATTATTAAAACTAGCCACGGGCTCGGAGGTGGCGCAGCGTCCTTCTGAAAAAGCCTGGGCGGATTTACTCGATGCCTCCCAAAAGGGTGCGTCGAATCTCGTGGATGTCGGCTCGGCCTGGCGGCTGGGGCTGGAAGGAACCTATCCTAATTTATTAACCTCGGAGGATGTGCAGCGGCGTGAGCGGATCATTCTCAAGCTGCTCCGACTCATTCCGATGGAATACCAGTCGGGAGTGCGGGCGGGGGAAATCATCATCCCCATCGAATATCGCGAAGCTAAGACCTTCACCATTCAGGCGCAGCAGATCGTTAATGAACTCATGCCCATCTGGCGGCAGACCCAGATCGAGGCGCTCAATGAACACGGGCCGGAGTTGCTCAAGAAACTCGAAGACCTCGAAACTGTCATCGCCCGGAAAGGGCCTCAGGCGGATGTCGACCGGTCGGTGAAAGAAATCTCGTCCATCCTGCAAAAGGAATTCGGTCTTTCCCTAAAGCGGCCCGGCATGGCCTCCGATGTCGTGACCGAGGCGGGACTGGAAATCCGCGCACTCCTCGGGCAGTCGCTGGCGGCGGCCCAGCAAGGACAGTGGCGGACGGCGGAGCAGCACAGGGTCGATGCCTATGTGAACTTTGACCTCGAGATCGAATCCCGTACGTTGCCGCGTGATCCGAGCCTGGCGATTCGCGCGGAGAAGACCTTCCTCGATGGCGCGGTCGGTAAGCCGGGCATCAAGGCCGCACTCGACAGTCGCCTGACTGGTGACGAGTTAACTGCGGCCTATCAACGGGCGCTCGACGCTTTGGAAGAGTGCTCCGCGCTCGTCAAAGTCGGCCTGTCTCCGACGGCGGCCATCATTAGCGCCGTGCTGATCGTGGCGCGGGAAGGGCTGGAGGCTGTGGTCATCCTGGCGGCTCTGCTGGCTGGGCTGCGCGGGCCGGAGAACGCGGGGATCCGTCGCCGCATCGGAGTCGGGGCGTGGCTGGCGATCGCGGCGAGCGTGGCGTTATTCGCTATCTCCCGCACGCTGCTCCAGGGGCTCTCGCGTTACGGAGAGACGCTGGAAGCGGTGATTTCCATCATCGCGGTCGTCATCCTGCTCATGGTGACGAACTGGGTCTTTCACAAATACTACTGGACCGGCTGGAATGCGCGGCTGCGCGATCTGAGCAAAGCGGCTCAGCGGCAACAGGCGACGCGCTGGGAAAGCCTCGCGCTGGTCGGCGTGGGATTCATGACGATCTTTCGCGAAGGTTTTGAGACGACGCTTTTCATGCAGTCCCTGATCCTCGAAGCGGGGATGCGGCCCGTGCTGATCGGCCTCGCCATCGGCGGAGTGCTGATCGCGGCGGTGGGATTTGCGGTGTTCGCGATCGGCGCGAAATTGCCGTATCGCAAGATGCTCGTGGTGACGGGATTCCTGGTGATCTTCGTGCTCTTCACCTTCATCGGATCCACGGTGCGGCTGTTTCAAACCGTGGGCTGGCTCGGAGTGCATCCGGTGTCCGGATTGGAATTCCCGACCTGGATGGGCGTGTGGCTGGGGCTGTATCCCACGTGGGAAGGCCTGCTGATTCCCTTCGGGACCTTTGCCTATGTCGGCGGGATGTGGCTGTGGGTGAAGTTCGTCGCACAGCGAGCGGAAAAGCGCGCAGCAGCGGAAGGCAAAGCGGCGCTCGCCTCTTAGCAAGCCGGGCGCGCACACCCGGCTTGCCTATCTAAGAGCGGCGAATCGCCTACTGCTCGGAGTAGTTCCAGAGCAAACCGCCGTCGACGACGAGCGTCGTGCCGGTGATGTAGTCGGCATCGCTGGACGCCAGAAACGCGGCGGCACCGCCGACATCGCTGGGCTTCCCGAGTCGATTCAGCGGGATGTTGCCGAGAAGGGCCTTCATGAGATCGGGGCTGTTCAGGAGCTTAGTATTGATCGGGGTCTCGATCGCGCCGGGGGCGATGTTGTTGATCGTGATGCCGAGCGGGGCCAGCTCGATGGCGAGATCGCGGCAGAGCATTTTCAACGCGCCCTTGCTCGCGCAATAGGTCGAGAAATGCGGGAAGGGGAGTTCCTCGTGGACGGAGCTAATGTTAATGATCTTGCCCGTGCGGTTGGTCGCGCGCAGGTGATTCACGAAGTCCTGAGTGAGGAAAAAGGTGCCCTTGAGATTGATGTGCAGCACGAAGTCAAAATCGGCCTCGGTGACGTCCCAGAAGTCGGCATGTTTTTCGACGCCGGCGTTGTTCACCAAAATGTCGATCTGACCGAGATTAGAAACGCCCTCGGCGATGA
>Ga0247822_10003254_pt1 | contig 10585 bp, 10 predicted proteins | sample 13C_Cellulose_Da_FD_192423 | JGI IMG/M metagenome (GOLD analysis project Ga0247822, IMG submission 192423) | Soil microbial communities from agricultural site in Penn Yan, New York, United States - 13C_Cellulose_Day30 | ecosystem: Environmental > Terrestrial > Soil > Agricultural land | place... | reverse complement strand
AGGAGCAAGCAATGGCGGAGGGGAAGTGGATCACCGGCCTGACCCCCGAGATGCCGGCCGACGAGGCGGCACGGGTCGTTCTCGCCGTGCGACTGTCGGCGGTTCGACATCATCTGCCGCTGGCCGCCGAGCATGCGGCCGAGGATGTGGAGAACGTCCACCAGCTCCGCGTGGCGACACGCCGGGCCGGGGCGGCAGTGTGGATCTTTCGCGACCTCATGGTCAGGAAAGTGCTTCGCGATTACAAGCGGACCCTCCGGGCCGTACGTCGCGCAGCCGGCGCGGCGCGGGACTGGGACGTTTTCCTGGCGCGGCTTGATCCGTCTGGCGGCGCGGCGGCGGAATTCCTGGCCGGGTACGCACTGCGGGAGCGGGTATTCGCCCAGGAAACGCTCGCCGAGGTCGCGACCGAGCAGTCCGCCGCGATCCACGAAGGCTGCGCGGCTGTCCCCGCCGCGATCCGTTCGCCGGCCGGTCGCACGCTCGGTGAGTGCGCGGCCGGAACACTCGGCGAACTGTACACGCGGCTAACCGCTGAGGTGGAAGCCGGTCCAAAAGCCGCGGCGGAACTGCACCAGTTGCGGATCACCGCCAAGCGATTCCGGTACGCGATCGAGGTGTTCGCGGGCTGTTGCGCCGCACAGTTACGGGAGGTCATTTACCCCGCGGTCGAGGAGGCACAAGAGATACTCGGCTCGGTCCAAGACGCGGCCGTCGCCTCCTCGCGGTTGGAGCAAATCCATTCCGAGTTGAACTTCCTGCCCGACGCGGCGACGGCCCGTCTGCAGCCGGGGGTCGCCGCACTGATCGATGATTTAAAGGCTCGGGTAGCCAAGGGAGAGCAGGATTTCCGATCGTGGGCCGATCGGTGGCGTCGGCTGACCATCGAACACCCGCTGACCGGGGAGATGACTATTCGGTAGGGCGGGATGGCGTCCGGCAGAGCTTGTCCACCAGCGATTCGATCACCAACACGAGTTGTACCTTCCGGTCGATCTGGTAATCCGCTTCGGCGCACGCCTCCAGCAGTTCCGCGAGGTGGTCCGGGCCGCTCCGCTCGGCGAGGAGGCGGAGTTTGGCAGCCTCTCCCGGTTCGGCACCGTTCCCGACCCCGACCGCCAGCCGCAGCGCGGATCGCAGTACGTCCATCAGTAGCCGAATGACCAGCGACGCCCGTTCACGCTGAGCCGCGGACTCCTTGCCCGCCTCCTCGACGAACTTCATCCACGCTGCCGCGAACCCGACCGGGTCCGGCTTCGCCGCGGTGACACCGTTGACCAGCGTCTCGCGGAACGCCCAGAGCGCGTCGTCGTTGAGCGCCAGCGCCTGGCCCGGACTGCCGCCAGACAACCGGACGAGTCTTCCGGCGCAGGTCGGGTCCGTCACGCCGTGGTCGGCCAGCACGGTCCGCAACTCCTCGTCCGACAGCGGGCGGAACCTGACGACCTGACTGCGGGACAGAATCGTCGGCAACTGCCGCTCGGCCGAGGTGGCGAGCAGGATCAGCACCGATCCCGGAGGCGGCTCCTCCAGGGTCTTCAGGAAGCAGTTTGCTGACTCCTCGTTGAATTCATCCGCGTCGATGACAACTCCAACCTTGCGCGGACCACGGGCCGGCTTGAGGCCGAGCTTGCCGCAAAACTCGCGCACCTCACCGACCGGCAGCTCGTGCTTGTCCTCGGGCGTGCGGACGGTGAAGAAGTCCGGGTGCGTCTCGGCCGCCACCTGGGCGCACGACGGGCACGCATCGCACGCCGCCAGAGTGGCCGGCGGCCGGTCGCATAGCAGCGCCTTGGCGAACTCGGTGGCGAAGAGTCGCTTGCCGACGCCGGACGGGCCGACGAACAGATAGGCATGGGCCAGCCGACCGCGGGTGTACGCGGTGTGAAGTTGGTCTCTGGCGGCGTCGTGGCCGCGAATCCGTTCCCAGGCCATCGGTCACACGTCCGTGAGGTGACCGCGCGCCCGGAGTAGCGGTGATACCGCTGCCCAAACCGCGGTGTGAACAGTGTCTGTCGGCGGGCTCGCGTCGAGGATAACGTGAGTGTCGGCCAGCCGTCGTGCCTCGGCCAGAAACCCCTGCCTCACGGACCGGAAGTAGTCGCCGTCGCGGCTCTCCATTCGGTCCGGTGAGCGGCCGCGCCGCCGCACCGCCTCGTCCGGCGGCAGGTCGAAGACGAGGGTAAGGTCCGGCAGCAGTCCGTCAGTGAACGTGGTGCCGACGTCCCAGAGTACGTCCGGCCCCAGTCTGCCGGCATCGATACGGCCGTGGCCCTGGTAAACGACGGTCGAGAGCAGGAAGCGATCGCAGACGACCACCTCGCCGCGCACCAGGGCCGGGCGGATGACCTCATCGACCAGTTGCGCCCTGCTCGCCATGAAGAGCGCCGCCTCGGCCCGGGGGTCGATGCGCGTTGCACGGCCGTGCAAGAGCAGTTCGCGGACCTTCGCCCCGAGCGGGGTGCCGCCGGGATCGGCGCACGCGGTTACGGTCACGTCGGCGCCACGCAGCCGATCGACGAGCAAACGAGTTTGGGTGGATTTCCCCGTGCCATCCAGGCCGTCCAGGGAGAGGAATAAAGGCACGGTCATGGTGAGTCGTCCGGCTCGGGGTCGATCGTGCCGAGGACCTGACCGGCGGACAGGGAGTCGTTGGGCCGGGCTAGCCGTTCGACGACGATGCCCGTGACCGGCGCGGGCACGTCGAAGGTCGCGCCGGGGACCAGAACCTCGACCACGCGGTCCCCCTCGTAGACCCGCTCACCGGGACCGACGTACCAGAGGCTCAGCACCGGTCGCGGCGAGCCCAATTCAGGAAGCGTGATCGGCACCATGTCCCGGTACCATCTCGTCGGCGTGATAACTGGACCGCACGAACGGCCCCGCTACCACCTGCCGGAAGCCCAACAGCCGCGCCCTATCCGCCAGTTCGTCGAACTCCCCCGGCGACACGAACCGCGCCACGGGGATGTGCTTCAACGTCGGTGCCAGGTACTGGCCCATCGTCAGCACGTCGCAGCCGATCGCGCGCAGGTCGGCCAGCACGTCGAACAACTCCTCCACAGTCTCGCCGATGCCGAGCATCAGCCCGGCCTTCGTGACGATCTGCGGGGCGGTCCGCTTGACCCGGTCGAGCAGGTCGAGGCTGCGGCGGTACTCGGCCCGACCGCGGACCTTTCGGTACAACCGCGGCACCGTCTCCAGGTTGTGGTTGAACACCTCCGGGGATGCCGCGACCACTGTATCAATCGCCGTGACGTTTCCCAGGAAGTCCGGCGTCAGCACTTCGACCGCCGCGCCGGTCGCCTCACGCACGGCCAGAACGCATCGGGCGAAGTGTGTGGCCCCGCCGTCGGGCAGGTCGTCCCGCGTAACAGACGTGATGACGACGTGACGAAGGCCAAGCCGGCGCGCGGCCTCAGCGACTCGTTGCGGTTCGTCGTGCTCGACGGAGATCGGTTGCCCCTTCTCCACCGAGCAGAACCCGCACGGTCGGGTACAGACGTTGCCCAGGACCATGAACGTGGCGGTCCGCCGGGACCAGCACTCCGGGCGGTTCGGGCAACGTGCCTCTTCACAGACCGTCTCCAGCCGCAGGTCGCGGATGAGGTTCTGCGTGAAGAAGTTGCCGTTGCCGGCCGGAAGCGGCCGCTTGAGCCAGTCCGGCAGTCGGCGGGGAGTCGGCTTATCGATTACGGGCAGGGAACGCATGGAGCGGAGTTCGCGGGAGGAACGTCGGGTGACTGTGGAAGACCGACACCCGTCCGAAGCCGAATCGCAAGGCCAGAAGGTCAAGCAACCGCTGGCGCACTGTCGGCACCCGGACGCGGGTCGGACACTCCCGTTGTAGTGATGTGACCGGAACCGGGTCGCCATCGCTGTCGATGACCCGGAACAGTTCCAGGTCCGGGTTGACGTTGAGCACGAAGCCGTACGACGCAACCCAGTTGCGGACCGCGACGCCGAAATGTGCGATCCGCCGGCCGGCTACGCGCACAGTAGTGGGGCCAAGACCCACATCGGCACTGACCCCAAACCCAGCGAGCAAGTCCCCGACGACTCCACACAGGCCAGCCAGGTACTCGGCGGGCGTGAGCCCCATCCGATCCAGTGGCAGGATCGGGTAGCACGCGACCTGACCGGGTGCGTGAAGGACGGCACCGCCGCCGCGGGCGACCCAGCGGACCGGCAGACGGCGAGCATGAAGTTGCTCCGGTGAGACCCGGACGTGAGCCCAGCTCCCCTCGCGGCCGATGGTGATCGCCGGAGGGTGGTCGCAGAGGATGACTGCGGCAGCAGACGGGTCGCCGGCCACGTCGTACGCCAGCCGGTGCTGGAGCGACTGCACGGTGTTGTGGTCGAGCGTTCCGAGCAGATAGGCCTGCACCACTGGCAGGCGGGGTGAGTATTCGATGCCGGGCGCGGTGCGATGCACGGTTGGTCGTGGCCTCACGAGTCAACGCCCGGACGGCGGGACGGACTGCCGCCGGAGTGATAGTAGTGTAACACGCAAGTTCTCTCCGCGAGAACCCGAGTTGCCGACAGCCGGACAAAGGCCGGTGTCCGTGTGGGGGTCTGCACCGTGCGGCGAATCTGGTGGGCCGGACCGGCGGCAGTCGCGGTCGCGATCACACTTTTGAACGCCGCCAAGCCTGCGGTGGTGGACGACACAGCATACCTACTGTTCGCTCGCCACATCGCCGACCGACCGTTCGACCCTTACGGCTTCGAGCTGTTCTGGTATCGCCACCCACAGCTGGCGATGGAGATCCTCGCCCCGCCGGTCGTGCCCTACTGGCTCGCGTCTGGGGTCGCAATGTTCGGAGAACGGCTGTTCTGGCTGAAGCTGTGGTTGCTCCCCTTCCTACTTTGCTTCTGCTTCGCGGTTCACTCGCTTCTCCGACGGTTCGCGCGGGGTACGGAGACGGTCGGCCTCATCCTGATTGCCCTGTCGCCCGCTGTGTTGCCGATGGTCAATTTCATGCTAGACGTGCCGTCGGTCGCGCTGGGACTGGCGTCGGTCGCGGTTTTCGCCCGGGGGTGCGACCAGAGATCATGGGGACTCATCATCGCCTCGGGATTACTCGCCGGGGCCGCGGTCCAGACCAAGTACACGATGATGTCGGTTCCGGCGGTTCTCCTCCTGTACGGCTTGCTGTACCGACGACCCGGTTACGCGATCGTATCCGGCATGGTTGCGGTCGCGATGTTCGTTGCGTGGGAGGCATGGCTGCACAGCGTGTATGGCGTGAGTCATTTTCTGTACCACGTCCGCGACCAACAGACCGGGGACGGCGGAGTCGCGGCGTGGGTCGGGCAGAAGGCGGAACTGGTCAACCCGCTCCTCGGTCATCTCGGCGGACTGGCCTGCGCCACAGGACTCTACGCCGGTCGGGGGGTCGGTTTTGGTCGGCGGTTCGTCGCCATCGTGGCAGTGGTCGCTGCGGTCGGGATGATGGCTGTCTGTCTCGTCCCGTATTCGGAAAGTGTCCTACTGCGGAGCCGGGCGACCGGCTCTCCTCGGCTCGATCTGGCAGCGGTGGTGTTCTACACGATCGGCGCTTGTGTCCTGACCACTTTGGCGATTGCCATATCAACCCTGACACTCCGTCCTGGTCACCGGCCACTGGGGTTAGTTCGCCGGAATCCGGCGACGTGGTTTTTGGTCGGCTGGTTGGGGATCGAACTGGCTGCTTACTTCGTGCTGACGCCGTTCCCGGCCAGCCGCAGGGTAATTACTGTGTGTGTCGTTCTCGGCTTGATTGCATGCCGCCTGGTCAGCCGGGTCGGTCGCGTTCGCCCCGGACGGAAGCCAGGGCGGTGGGTCATCGTCTACGCCGCCGGGCTGGGGCTCGGGCTGTTCGCACTGGATACCTGGGATGCACTCCCGGAACGGCAGTTAGCGTTTCAGGCCAGCGATGTGATTGGCGACCGGCGCAATAGGCATGTTTGGACTCAGGGGCACTGGGGCTGGCAGTATTACACGGACAGGCTTGGCATGAAGCTTGTCGTACCAGGCTCGTCGGAGCTGCGTACCGGAGACTGGCTTGTCGTAGCCGTGCCGCCCGACGAAAGGGGCTTCTACAGGCCCTACCACGGCGAGGCGACGTTCCGGATCGAAAAGGACACGGTCGAGCCGGTCGCGGAGCTATGGTGGGACGACTTAGTCGCGGGACAGACGATCCCGAACCTCTACGGCGGTGTGGTCCCGGTGCTCGGGCGGGACCACCCGAGGCTCCGGGTCGTGGTGTACCGGGTCACGCGGGAGTGGATACCGGCCTCGCGGTAAGGTTTGGTCGGGGATGCCGTAGGCGTCCCCGCTACTCATCCTCGGTGTGCGACCTATCGTCGGTACGCGCGGAACACCTGCAACCCGCTGGTCGGCTGGTGCGACCACACTTCCTCGCCGTCCGGGGTGAACTCGACTAGCCGGTTCGAGTTCGGGGTTGCCTCCACGACCAGAGTGTTGCCATTCGGCAACCGCTGGACCGACCGCGGCTGGTTGACCGACCGCTTCCAGACCGACTCGTTCTTCTTCAGGTCGTACTCCACCACCTTGTCCAGTTCGGTCAGGAGAACCCGGTCCGGCCCGGCCGCGGTGATGTGCGCCTGATAGTACGGCGGCCCGGTCTTTAACTTCCGGTCGGGCTGCTCCTTGCCCTCCTTGTCCAGAAACATGCCGTGGTTCGGGCCGTTCTGCGAGAGGACAAGCGTCTGACCATCCGGCAAGCGGTAAGCCGCGTTGATGTCGTAGTTGGTCCGTACGTAGCGCATCACCTCTTCGTCTTTGTCCCGCTTGAACTCGACAATGACGTTGCGGCAGGTGACCAGCAGATTGCCCGACTCCAGTACCTGGATCTGTTGCGGGTTGCCGTAGACCTTATTCATGCTGCCGATCGTCCGGCTGGCGAGGATTCGCCCAGCGGTGTCCCGGACGGTCACCCGGTTCGAGTTGTGTTCGGCGATGGCGAGAGAACCGTCCGGTAGAAACTGGGCGTCCATCGGGGCCGACAGCCCGACGATCTTCCACCGCTCCTTGAGGTCCGGCCCCAGCTCGACGACGGCGCCGGATGTCAGACCGCGATAGTCCATCAGGACGAGCAGCGTCTTGCCGGTCACGCGCGCGGTGTAGGCGAACTTCCCGAGGTCCGTTCCCGAACTGACCTTCGCCCACCACTCTCGCCACGCGTCGCGGGCCCGGGTCAGGGACTCCTTGCTCTTACCAAGGACAACCGCCGGGGCTTTCTTCCCAGCGAGCTGAAGCAGGTAATCCTCCGCCTGCCAGAGTCTGCCGCGCGGAAGTGCAGGTAGAGAGTCGATCAACTGACCAACTGACTCAGCGTCTCGTGCGGTGAGGAGTAGCGAGAAGGTCATCCGAAAACGGGCATCCACGTCCGTCTCGGATTTCGCCGCCATCCGGACCTTCTGGTAGGCGTCCGGAACGCGGATTCGATCGCTTGACGGACCGCCCTCGATCAGAGCAACGGCCGCCGCTGCCCGGCGTTCGGCGACCATGTCCATCAGCGCTGCAACAAGGGCCGGCTCGGCCTTACCGTCCCGGACGGCCATTGCCTTCAGCGCGGCCCGAATCTCCTCGCCGACAGAGTCGTCGTCCGCCAGGGGCAGAAATGCCAGCAGTACGCCCGCGGCCTCTGGAGGTCGCGACCGGGCGAGCGCCCGGACAGCGGCCGCGGCGACCGCGGAGTGTGGCACCTTCTCCATCCGGCGGAGACACTCGCCGGCCCGGAAGGCGATCTCGAAATCGGCGTCGTTCTGGGCCGCGGTCCTGAGAGGGCCGACCGCCGCTGGGCCGAACCGCTCAACTTCGGCAGACGCCCGGAGCCGTTCCTCGAAGTCGTCCGCCCCGAGTCGCCGGATCACGGCCTGGATCTTGGACAGGTCGGTGTCGCTGAGGGTCCGCTGACGGAGGTAGTCGAGCAGCCCCTTCGGGTCGTCCTCCTTCAGACTGGCTGCGTCCAGGGCCTTGCGGTCGGCGGTCGCCTGATCAACCGGCGGTTCCGGCTGCTTGGCTGTGTTACGGGCGCGGCGGGCGGGGAGTTCAGGGAGACCCGGAACCGGCTGAGCAAGCGCGGCGGTCGAGGCGATTACCAGCGCGGATAAGCTGAGAGTCTGTAGTCGGCGGAAGGTCATGTCGGACTCCGGAGGGGCCGTCCAGTCCCCCGTATCTTACAGCCACCCCGGACCACCGGGCCACCGTTTGTTACCCGGGCTGCGACCGCATATTATCTTCTCCCGCCCCTGCGCGGACCCCGCTTGACAGGTCCCCCCACATCTTGGCATAGCGTCGGCAGCGACCGGTCCGGTCGCGGGGGAGTCGGCCAGGGGGTGGTCCATGCGATCTGTGGTCCGGGCCGGGTGCGCAATCGCGGTCGGGTTGTCAGGCTGTTATGCCATCCCGCCCGTCGAGAACCCCGTTCTCGTTGAGCCTGCCGTCGGGGACGTCGAGAACCCCGTTCTCGTGGCCCCCGGCGTGCCATCCCAGTTCACGTACGCCGAGGTCTACGACCGGGTACTTGACGCGGTGGACGATTACTTTGATTTCGTCCCCGGGTCGCGGGCGTCCGGCGAAGTGCGGACGCTACCGCGGATCGCGGCCGGCTACGAGCAGCCCTGGAAGCCCGGCACGCCCGACCCTCGGGAGCGGCTGCTGGCCACGTTCCAGACGATCCGGCACACCGCAGTCGTTCGAATCCACGCCGGGGAGCGGGGTGGATACCGCGTCTACGTTGAGGTGTACAAGGAACTGGAAGACCTCAGCCAACCGGCGGCCGCCACCTCTGGCGGGGCGTCGTTCCGGGAGATGCCGACCGTGGACCGACGTGTCGAGCTGGTTTCACCAATTGCCCCGGCGAACCGGACCTGGATCCCGGTCGGCCGCGACTGTGCGTTCGAGCAGGTCATCCTTCGCAAGATTCAGAAGAACATGTGTCGGTAAGTTGTGTTGTACGAAGAGAAGCCGCGACCGACCGGGGCTGAATTCCGGTCGGTCACGGCTTCTCGACTTCCGACCTGACTTCACACGTCGCTCGTCGCCCGCCGATCGTCGTTAACCTTCGGCAGCTTGACCACGAACGTGGACCCCTTGCCGACCACGCTCTCGACTCGGATGCGGCCGTGGTGTTGCTCAATGATCTGGCGGCAGACAGACAGGCCGAGTCCCGTCCCGCCGCGGCCGCACTCGTCGGGCAGTTTGGTGGTAAAGAATGGCTCGAAGATTTGCCTCAGGTTATCCGGGGCGATCCCGACGCCGGTGTCCGCGACCTTGACCTCGACGGTGTCTCCGGCCCCGTTCTCTCGCACCTCGATGCAAAGGCGGCCGCCGTTGGGCATCGCCTGCCGGGCGTTGATGACCAGGTTGACAAGAATCTGCTCGATCTGGCCGGGTACTACCACCGCCGTCGGATGGCCATGAAACCGCTTCTCGATCCGGATGCGGTGCTTGCCGAGGTCCTTCTCGGTCAGGAGCAGGACCTCCTCGACCAGGTGAACGATGTCGGTCGGTTCGCGGCGGGAGGAGTGGTTGCGGGCGAACCCGAGCATGCTGTTGACGATCCCCGCCGCCCGCTGGCCGCCGCGGAGGATCTTCTCGAACGCCTGGGCCTGGGCCGCCGGCGTCGTGCCCTTCATCCCGATCTTGGCGTAGTTGATGATGGTCGTCAGGATGTTGTTGAACTCGTGGGCCACGCTGGAGGCCAACTCGCCGACACTGCTGAGTCGCTGGGCCTGGAGCAACTGCTGACGCAGCGCCTCGATGTCGCCCGACGGCACCAGCGTCTCTTGGCCGGTCATGGAGCGGCTCTCCCTCGGGTGGGTGTCCCGGTCCGACGCGAGCGTGGCGACCGCGCCGGGTTGCTGAGAGAGGTATCGGACGCGCCAGTTGTACCACTTCATCCGTTCCAGTGAACGGGTTCTGGCGACGTCAGACGGGGATACGCTAAAGTTCCGGCGCTGCCGTCACGCCTCAGATCGGGTTTCACTCCCCCCGATCTCGGTTGGCCGTCCCCCGGTCAGCGCAGCCACCGGCGGCGGGACCTCCAGCAGCCGTTCGGCCCGCCACCCGGCACCGTCCGGGACGAGTTCGCTGACTGCCAGGTTCGCCACCCGACCGATCTTCACCCATCCGGTGTGATCCCAGCCGGACAACAGGGACAGCAGGAGAACCTTGCACACGACCCCATGCGCGACGATCACCACCCGCCCGCCGGCGTGCGCTGCGACAACCCGTTCCCAGGCGGCCAGGACTCGCACCGCCACGTCGTCATACGACTCGGCACCGTGGGATGTGTAGGCGGAGTCTCCGGCCGCCCACGCGCGGATCGTTTCGGCCCAGGGGCCTTCGGTCATGGAAAACGACAGACCGCACAGTTGACCGACTCGCCGCTCGTGAAGTCCCGGTTCGACCAGGTGCGGCACCCCACAGGTCGATGCGATCGGCGCGGCCGTGTCCGCCGCCCGCCGCATCCCGGACGACACCACCGCCGTCGGTGACAGGTCGCGGAACCACTCCGCTGCGGCCTGTGCCTGGCGGTGCCCGAGATCGCTCAGCCCGACGTCAGACTCGGCC
>Ga0247822_10003253_pt1 | contig 10587 bp, 10 predicted proteins | sample 13C_Cellulose_Da_FD_192423 | JGI IMG/M metagenome (GOLD analysis project Ga0247822, IMG submission 192423) | Soil microbial communities from agricultural site in Penn Yan, New York, United States - 13C_Cellulose_Day30 | ecosystem: Environmental > Terrestrial > Soil > Agricultural land | place... | reverse complement strand
CAGAATTCGCCGGTGGCATCGGTGGTCTATCCCGTCACCAATCACGCGGCTGCGATCACGCTGACCGAATCCAGCGTTCCCGCCGGCTACGTACTCACCACCGGTGCGTGTACGGACCAGAGCGGCGCCGCTGTGGCCTCCACCGTCGATACGACCACCCGGCAGCTCACTGTTCCCGTCGCGAACTACCGCGCCAACCAGACCATCACCTGCACGCTGACCAACAGCGCCACGGCCACGCTGGCCGTGGCCAAGAAGTGGGTCAACGCGGCGATCAACGATACGGCCGTGCTGTCGGCGACCGGCGGTGCCAACAACGCCACGCTCTCATCCACCGCCGACAATGCATCGGAGACCGACACCGGAACCGCCGTGCAGGTGGTGCCGGGCAATGTCATCACCCTGGCGGAAACGCTGGGTGCGGGCAATGCGCGCACCTACACTGCGAGCACCTGGAGTTGCAGCGGTGGCAACCTCAGCGGCAACACGCTGACGCTGACCAGCGCGCATGCGGGCCAGGCCATCGTCTGCACGGTCACCAACACCGGGCGCGTGGCCGACCTGTCGGTGGTGAAATCGACCACGGCCGGCCCTTCCCTCAGTGGCGAGGTGCGCAATTTCACGCTGACGGTATCGAACGCAGGCCCCAACGCCGCGGACGGTGCGCTGGTGAGCGATGCGTCCGGCGGCGGTCTCGGCTGCGCGGTGGCCGGTACTTCCATCACCTGCAGTGCCAGCGGTGGCGCTGCGTGTCCCGGCGCAGCAGCGCTACCCGGCCTGGTAAGCGGTGGCGTGGTCGTGCCCACCCTCCCTTCCGGAGGACGGGTCACGTTCGTCGTGCCTTGCCAGGTGACGGCGACGGGCCGGTAGGTCCGCGCGACGCGCTTCCCAAGCGGGCGTCGAATCCCCATCATGCGGCGTCGTTTCTCGGGCGTCCTGATGCAATGAGTCGTACTGCCTGGCTGTGGGTGGTGGTCGTGCTTACCACCGCCGCCCTCGCCGCCACCTTCCTGTTCACGCCGCGTTTCCCGGTTCCGGTGCCTGACGCCGGCCCGCCGGCCACCCCGTTCGGCTGGCCGGGACAGCTGTCGCTGACGGCGGGCGATGGCGTGCGCGGCCTGCGGGAAGGCGTGGGGTTGCAGGCCCGCTTCGATGACCCCTGGGGCATCGTGGTGATGGAGGACGGCACCCGTTATGTCGCCGATGCGGGCGACAACAACCGCATCCGCCGCATTGCGGCCGACGGCACGGTCACCACGCTGGCAGGCGGGCGCGAGGGGTTCGCCGACGGCACCGGTCCGGCCGCCGCCTTCCACACACCGTCGGCGTTGGCGCGCGACGGTGACGGCAATCTCTATGTGGCGGATACCGGCAACCACGCCATCCGCAGGATCACGCCGCAGGGCGTGGTGACCACGATCGCGGGCACGGGCGAGGCGGGATACCGCGATGGGCCTGCGAGGCAGGCGCAGTTCAATGGCCCCATCGGCGTGGCAGTGGACGGCAGCGGTCGCATCTATGTGGCCGACACCTACAACGACCGCATCCGGCTGATCTCGCGCGAAGGCGACGTCACCACGCTGGCGGGCGGAGAACATCCCGGATTCCTCGATGGTTCGGGAACGGAGGCGCGGTTCGACACGCCGACCGGCATCGCGGTCGATGCGACCGGCGTGGCCTGGGTCGCCGATCTCCGCAACAACGCCATCCGCCGGATCGGGCCGCAGGGCGGCGTCAGCACGTTGCCGATGCAGCAGGATCTGCCGGCGCTGGCCGGCCCGCGTCGGCCCTTGAGCCTCGCGTTGACGCACGATGGCCAGCTGTACGTCGGCGAGATGTACAGCGGGCGCGTCATGCAGGTGATGCGCGACGGTCGCTGGCATGCGTTGGCGGGGCATGTGCCGGACCAGCGCCTGTCGCGCACCGCCGGCCTGGCCGTCGATGCTTCCGGCGATGTGCACTTCACCGATGCGGGAAGCCATCGCGTGCACCGCATCACGCCACTCGCACCGGGCGCCGTCCCGATGGCGGCGACGGTGGGGCCTGCGACGGACGATCCATTGCCGGATACCGCGGGCCGCTGGCCCTTGCAGCCGCAGGACACCTGGCACGAGGTGGTGGGTACGCTGGGCGAAGTCCGGGGCGACTACGAAGGCGAGAGCCGCCACCATCTGCACGGCGGACTCGACATCCGCGGCGACGTGGGCGCCACCGTGCTGGCCATCGCCGACGGCAAGGTCAGCAGTCCGGCCGCGGCCTGGGGTTTCGATGGCCTGGGCGAAGGACTCGGCGTGGGCCCGCTGGACTACATCCACATGCGCGTCGGCCGCACACCGCGCGGCGACCTGCTGGATCCGGCCCGTTTCCAACTGCTGCGGGATCTCAGCGGCGATCCCAGTCGCATCCGGGTGCGCCGCGGCACGCGCTTCGAGGCGGGCGATGCGCTGGGAACGATCAACCGCATGGCGCACGTGCACCTGTCGATCGGGCCATCGGGCTACGAACGCAACGCCATCGCACTCGGTTTCACCGGTTTCACCGATGCCTATCCGCCGCGCATCGACGACGTCGCGCTGTTCGATACGCTCGACCAGCCCATCGAACAGCGCCAGGAAGATCGCGTGCTGGTGCCGCGCGCGCTGCAGGGCGTGCGTATCGTGGTGGACGCGTGGGACCAGGTGGACCGCAACCTGCCGCGGCGCCGCCTCGGCCTGTACGCGCTGGGCTACCAGGTGCTGCATGACGACGGCACGCCCGTCGCCGGCTTCGAGGCGCCGCGCATGACGCTGGACTTCCAGCGCCTGCCGTCCGATGACGCGGTGCAGGTCGCCTACGCGCCGGGTAGCGGCATCACCGTGCATGGCAGCGCCGTGACACGGTTCAAGTACAGCGTGACCAACACCGTGCGCGATGGCGCCTGGGGCGAAGGCACGTGGCAGGCGGGCGAACTGCCGGCGGGCGACTACCTGCTGCGCATCACCGCGCGTGATTACAGCGGCAACGAGGCGCAGGGCCGCCGCGACCTGAAGCTGCGTCTCCAGTAGGACGCGTCCCGACCCGCCGCCGTCGGTCGCGCGGGATCGTGTCGATCCGCGCCACGCCCGTTCGTCGTCCCCCTGAAAGCGGCGGAAGGTCCCGACCGCGTGACAGGAGATCCTCAATGAAAGTCATGGTCATCGTGAAGGCCAGCCCCGCGTCCGAAGCCGGCGAAATGCCCGGCACCGAACTGCTGGCCGAGATGGGCAGGTTCAACGAAGCGCTGGTGAAGGCCGGCATCATGCTGGCGGGTGAAGGACTGCATCCGTCCTCGCGTGGCGCGCGGGTGCGCTTCGAGGGCAGGCAGCGCAGTGTCATCGATGGGCCCTTCGGTGAAACGAAGGAGCTGGTCGCCGGCTTCTGGCTCTGGCAGGTGCGCAGCCTCGACGAGGCGATCGAGTGGATCAAGCGCGCACCGTTCGACGGCGGCACGGAGATCGAGGTGCGCCCGGTGTTCGAGGCCGATGATTTCGGCGACGCACTGACGCCGGAACTGCGCGAGCAGGAAGCGCGCCTGGCCGCGCAGATCCAGGCATCCACCCACCGTTGAGGCAACCGCCATGAGCACCCAGATCTTCGTCAATCTTCCCGTGCGCGACCTGGCCGCATCCAGGGCCTTCTTCAATGCGCTCGGTTATCCGACCAATCCGCAGTTCACCAACGAGGATGCTGCCTGCCTCGTCATCAGCGACACCATCCATGTGATGTTGCTGGTGGAGCCGTTCTTCCAGGGCTTCACGCGCAAGACGATCTGCGATGCGCGCACCCACACCGAAGTGATCCTGTGCCTGTCCGCCGACAGTCGTGCCGCCGTCGACGACATGATGGGCAAGGCACTGGCCGCCGGCGGCAGCGAACCCATCGAGGCGAAGGACTACGGCTTCATGTACCAGCGCGGCTTCCAGGACATCGATGGCCATCTGTGGGAAGTCGTGCACATGGACGAAGGCAAGATGCCCGGAGATTGATGTACATGAATGTAGCCGATGAGGTGTGCTGATTTGAATGTGAAAGCTTGCGCAGGCGACACATCTGAAGTACAGAAGAGCCGACGCATGACGCGAGAGGTGCACGAATGCAGGGCAGGAGGCCGACACTCCACGGACGTTCTTCGGGCCAAGCGCGATCGCTGGCGCTGGTATCGGCGATGATCGTCTCAACCGCAGGATGCCAAGGCATGGCGATGACGCAGGAATCGGGCAACGGAAAGGCCGTGGGCAGGATCGACAATACGGTCGCCGACTGGCCGTTGACGTTCGTCAGGCACAACTTCGGCGCCACGAGTTATTCGACCTACGGCTGCAAGGTGGTCTACAACGGATTCCTGCACCTGTCGGACGATGACGATGTGTTGCGGATCTCCTCGGCTCGCGTGCATCCGGACGCGCTTAAGAAGTTTTCCGCCGGCTACCTGAGCGTCAGAAATTTCCCAGGACCTGCGAAGGTCACGTGGCGATCCGCAGACGGAGTTGCTCACCAGGCAGAAGTGGATATAGGCGAGATATTCAAGGACCAGAAGGTCCTGCATAACGTGCCGAAGGAAGAGGTGCTGGGGGATCTCGGCAATCCCGACATCCTTCTGGAAGTGAACGACAGAACCATCAATGTTTACATGCGGGCATTCGTGCCGACACGCGAACTGCAGATCCCGGGCAACAAGTACAGCGGATTCCGCGATGACCTGATCCTGGCGTGGAGCAAGACCTACTGACACCCTCATCCAAGGAGAGGAACATGGGAGGAGAACGACATCCGGACGGTGTCAGCACGATGCCGGCGACAGAAGCGGACTTGGCCAGCTTTCCCGAAGCCAGCAGGCAGCTGGCGGCATTTTCCGCCCCGGTACTGCACGACAGCAACCGGTCGAACGACCGTCTGTTCGTTGCGTCCTTCGACGGCACCGGCAACAGCATGCTCAAGGACGCGCCGGAGAACCATACCAATGTGGCGTTCATCCATGCGCAGGTGAAGGCGCTCGAGCAGCGTGCCCTGGAAGAACAGGGAAGCAGCATGATCGCGGGGGGATACGTTGAAGGCCCCGGCACACAGGGGGGGTGGCGAGGCGGCGTCGACTTGGCCACTGGCGGCACCTACGAAGCCCGCATGGAAGAAATGTACTTCCAGTTCATCCAACAGGCCTCGACGTGGTTGCGCGACAATCCCGATGCCGACATCCGCATCGCGGCCATCGGATTCAGTCGCGGTGCCGAACAGGCGGCGGGCTTCGCGCGCCTGGTGGAGGAGCGGGGCATCCAGGACCCGAAGGGCATGGACATCGTGCGCGACCGCAATGGTCATATCGAGCGGCTCGAGCCTACACGCCCCAATCTGCGCGAACCCGGCACCGTCATCCAGGCCGTCGGCCTGTTCGATCCGGTTGGCACGGGTGAGCCGCGCGACCATGATCGCCGCCTGCCGCCGTCCGTGGTGTCGGGCTTCCAGATCACGGCCGACGACGAGCGGCGCAATTTGTTCCAGTCCACGCGTGTGATGGATCCCGGGGTAACCGACGGTGGACGCTTCCTCAACGTCACCGTGGCAGGTGCGCACAGCGACATCGGCGGCGGCTATTCCCGGGACGGCATTGGCATCCGCAGCGGCAACCTGATGATCGATTACCTCAACGCACTCAGCGACACGCCCTATCTGGAGAAGCGCGAGGAGCCGACCGATCCGGCGCGCAACGTCATCCATCGCTCCGAAGAGCACCAGTTCTTCTATCGCACCTCGATCTACGACAAAGCGGGCGCGCGCGGCATGCAGGAGGAACTCGCGCCCGGAGCCCTGTGCAGGATCGACTGCCTGAATGCGCAGCCACGCAACGAAGCGCTGGCGCGCGAACTGGCCTGGCGACCAGTCGAGATCGGCCCGATGCCGCAGACCCGTTCGGACACCGCAGTGCCTGCCCGTGCAGGCGACATGGTCGGACCGTTGCTCGACGCGGCGAAGCGCGGGGATGGCGCGGCGATCGAACGCATCTCGCGCGACGGACTGCAAGGGACGGCCGGACAGGCCTGGCTGCAGGCCGGCCGGCAGCAGCTGGAGGCCGCCTCTCTTGTGCAGGCGCCCGCCATCGAGCGGGCGCAGGAGCCGGCGCTGGCGCGTTGAGGTCCGCTTCGCAATGCCGTGACCGCGTACGCTTGTCCCTCACCGTGCCGCTGCGCTTTAATCCGCGCGGGGACACGTGATGCCACGGGAGGCGTCCATGGAGTGGGGAGTACGCAGTGCGGGCATCCTGCTGGGGTGTCTGCTGGCGCCCTTGGCGCATGCGCAGGTCGAGCTTGAGCCGTTCCTGAAAAAGGACGTGCTGGAAACCCTGAAGATCTCGCCGACGGGCGAGTACTACGCGATGACGGTGCCGCTGGAGGACCAGACCATCCTGGCCGTCATCCGGCGCAGCGACAAGCAGGTCACCTCCAAGGTCAGTGCCGGCCGTGACAGTGTGATCAATGGCGTGTGGTGGGTCAGCGACGAGCGCGTCGTCGTCTCGGTGGCGAAGAAGTACGGTTCGCGCGACCAGCCGTATGCGACCGGCGAGCTGTACGCGACCAACACCGATGGCAGCGCGCGGCGCCAGATCTTCGCGCGCTACGGGCTGGAGGGCACGGAGCTGCAGCCGCGGGCCGCCTATCTGATCGACACCTTGCCGGATCAGTCGCGCAAGGTGCTGGTGGGCATGTACGCGCTGGACACCTCGTCCCCGAGCACGCGGGTGGAAATGCTCGATGTCTTCAGTGGCGACCTCGACACGGTGGCGACCGCGCCCGTGCGGAACGCGCGCTTCGTCGTCGACCCTGCCCGCCGGGTGCGGTTCGCGATCGGGTCCGGCGACGACAACATCAGCAAGCTCTACCATCGGGCGGACGATGATTCGCCGTGGACGCTGGTGAACGATGAAGGCAAGAGCGGGCACGTGGAGTGGCCGCTCGGTCTCTCCACCGACGGGCGCACCGCTTACCTGCAGGTGCAACAGGCGCAGGGGCCCGATGCCATCGTGGCGCTGGACACCACCAACGGTGGACGCATCCAGGTGATGCGCGACGCGGTGGTCGATCCGCACGACATCATCTATGCGGACGATGGCCGCACGCCGGTCGGCAGTTTCTTCATGCACGAGAAGCTGCGCACCGCGTTCTTCGACGAGGCATCCACCACCGCGCGCCTGTACCGCAAGCTGGAGCGCTCGTTCCCCGGCGCGTCGATCGAGATCACGTCGGGCACGCGCGATGGCCGGCTGAAGATCGTCCATGCATGGAGCGATACCAGTCCGGGCGACTTCTTCCTTTTCGATACGACGAACAACTCGGCAAACCTGGTCTTCAGCCGGCGCAGCTGGCTGGATCCCGCGAACGTGGCGCCGAGTGAACTGGTGACACTCCGGGCGCGTGACGGACTCCCCCTGCATGGCTACCTCACCCGGCCGCGCGGGCAGCACGCCGTGCCGTTGCCGCTGGTGGTGATGCCGCATGGCGGTCCGTTCGGCGTCTTCGACGGCTGGGAGTTCAACGACGAGGCGGAGATGCTGGCGCGTGCGGGCTATGCGGTGCTGCGACTGAACTATCGCGGCTCCGGCAACTACGGCAGCGCGTTCCAGCAGGCCGGCGCGCGGCAGTGGGGGCGCACCATGCAGGACGACGTCACCGATGCCACGCGGTGGGCGATCGAACAGAAGATCGCCGACCCGCAGCGCATCTGCCTGTACGGCGCCAGCTATGGCGGTTACGCGGCCCTGATGGGTGTGGCGAAGGAACCGGACCTCTACCGCTGCGCCGCCGGCTACGTCGGCGTCTACGACCTGGAGCTGATGCACAAGCAGAAGTCGCGCAGCGCGCGCTGGATGGGCACCTACATGGACGACTGGGTGGGTGACGACCGTGCGCGTCTGGTGGACGTCTCACCCACCGCGCTGGCATCGCGCATCCGGGTGCCGGTCTTCCTGGCGGCGGGCGGCAAGGACGAAATCGCGCCGCAGGCCCACAGCGAGCGCATGGAGAAAGCGCTCAAGGCCGCAGGGGTGCCGGTGGAAACCCTGTACGTGCGTACCGAAGGCCACGGCTTCTACGCCGAAGCCAACCAGCGGACCTACTACACGAGGCTGCTGGACTTCCTTTCGCGCCACCTGGGCGGCGCGAAGGCGAAGTAGGCGCGGGTCAGGCGCCCACGCGCCGGCGTACCGCGTCGAAGTCGCGCACCGGCCGCACCTCGATGCTGCCGGTGCCGATCCACGGGAATTCCTGCGCGATCTTCACCGCTTCATCGATGCTGTCGGCCTCGATGAGGTTGTAGCCGCCCAGGATCTCCTTCGTCTCGGCGAAGGGGCCGTCGACGATGCTGGTCTTGCCATCGCGCACGCGCACCGTGCGCGCGGTGCTCCCGTGTTCCAGCTGTTGCGATTCCACCAGCGTGCCCTGCGCCTTCAACTCGTCGGCGTGGGTGATGCAGCCATGCATCATCTGGTCGAACGCGCCGGCGGGCAGCGCATCGAGCAACTGGTCATCCGTGTAGACCATCAACAGGAACTTCATGCGCCCTCCCGGCGTGCCATGCAGGCAGGGATTGTGCCACGGTGCGCCGACCGGCGACGTTCAAGCCGCGCGCAACGGCGCCGCCACGTTCATTCGCTGGCGGGCGAACGGAACCATGCCTCCACCGTGCCCTTGACCTTCATCGTCATCGGGTTGCCGCGGCGGTCCTTCGACTTGCCCACGGGGACGCGCACCCAGCCTTCGCTGATGCAGTACTCCTCCACGTTGTCGCGCTCCACGCCGTTGAAGCGGATGCCGACGCCGCGATCCATCGCCTCGGCGTTGTAGAACGGGCTGCGCGGGTCGGAGGCCAGGTGGTCGGGAGGCGTGTCGGACATGGGAATGCGTCGTGCGGATGGGAGGCGGAAGGATAACCGAAGCGCGGCGGCTACCAGGCCACGCGGTTGCGGCTGCAGATGAGTGTGGCCTGCAGGGTCAGCCTTCCGGATCGCGGGTCGGCGCGCAGCTGCCCGGGATGGGGGACGGCCGGGGCATGGAACGCGGCGCCGTCATGGAAGACCAGCCGGTTCCATTTCGCCGGCACGGTGAGCACATGGGTGAACCACGCATTCGAACCGTCCGGATAGCCCGCCGGCAGGGCGTAACGCTGCGCGAATTCTTCCGGTGGCAATGCATAGGCATCGTGCTCCATCTGCTCCACCTGATGCGGCGAGATGCGTGGCAGGAAGAACTGCAGGCCACCCAGCCCGGGGTCCTGGAAGAGGAACAGTTCGACCATGGCGGCGCACTGGTCCGCCTCGAACGTACGCACGCGCCGGGGGATCCAGTGCGCGGGGGAAAGCGTGGCCGGCGGCGACGTCAGCAATGACAGCCGGCCCGCGCTGAACAGCACGCGGCGTGCGCCGAGCGCGCGGCGCGCGTGCTCGCGGAACACGTCGTGCAGCAGGTGGATGAATTCCTCCGGCATGCGCAGCTGCGCACCAGGAAACACGGATGCCGGTGCCGGCTGGAAATCCTCGCGGTAGGCCTCCGCGTAGGCGGGCAGGCGGTCCGGTGCGAGCAATGCATCGTCGATGACCACGCAGGCATGGCCGTGGCCGATCGCCAACCGCTGCACCACGGGACGGGGGTTGAACATGGCGCGGCCTCCCCGGCAGGCCGGCGTGCGGGCCGGCTCCGCCACGATAGACCCTGGCCGTGCCGGTGACAAAAACGCCGGGGCGGCCCACCACGGCCGCGCCCGGCGGTGCCGCCGTCGAGGAATTACGGCATCAGCACCTTGTCGACCACGTGGATCACGCCGTTGGTGGCCTTCAGATCGGCGGTCGTGACCTTGGCCGTGTTGCCCTTCGCATCGGTGAGGGTGACGCCGCCGTCGGCCAACTGCGCCTTCAGTTCGCCGCCCTGCACGGTCTTCAGCGTGGCGGTGCCGCCGCCCGCTTCGATCTGCTGCGTCAGCGCGGCGGCATCCACATTGCCGGCCACCACGTGGTAGGTCAGCACGGTGGTGAGGTCGCCCTTGCTTTCGGGCTTCAGCAGGGTGTCGACGGTGCCTGCGGGCAGCGCGTCGAAGGCGGCATTGACGGGGGCGAAGACCGTGAACGGTCCCGCGCCCTTCAGCGTATCGACCAGGCCCGCCGCCTGCACCGCGCTCACCAGCGTGGTGTGGTCGGGCGAACCGATGGCGAGATCCACCACATCGTTCTGTTCGGCAGCGGGCGCGGCCATATCGGCCGTCACGTCCGCAGCGGCTTCGGGTACCGGCATCGGCGCGGCACCTGCTTCGGCATCGGCGGTCTTCGGCGAACAGGCCGTGGCGGCGAGGGTGGCCGTCAGGACGACGGACAGGAAGGTGTACTTCATGGTGTGCTCCAGGAGTGGGAAGAGGTGTCCTGCGCTGCGGACACGCAGTTCCTTACGACGCGCTCACCCGACTGGATGCATCACGCGGTCTTAATGTCCCGCACGGTGCGGCACGGCTTCCCCGGACGCGGCCGGCGCGGCATGCTGTGCACCCACCTCCCTCACGCGACGCCGATGTCATCGCCCGACCACGAATTCGACC
>Ga0247822_10003252_pt1 | contig 10589 bp, 9 predicted proteins | sample 13C_Cellulose_Da_FD_192423 | JGI IMG/M metagenome (GOLD analysis project Ga0247822, IMG submission 192423) | Soil microbial communities from agricultural site in Penn Yan, New York, United States - 13C_Cellulose_Day30 | ecosystem: Environmental > Terrestrial > Soil > Agricultural land | place... | reverse complement strand
CAGCGCGGAGTCCGAGGCCCGGAGCGTGTACGGCGTGCCGAGGAAGTTGACGACGCGCCGGCTCTTCGCGTTGAGCGCGCCAGCGGTGACATGACCGTCGAAGGTCAGGCCGCCGGCGGTGCTCGTCTTGGCGTAGATCGTGCCCTGGAAGGCCTGATTCTGCACCGTCTGGCCCGCGAGCGAGGCGGTGCCGTCAAGGTCCGAATAGGACAGCGCGAAGCCGACAAAGCCGTTATCGCCCGCCGCGACTTCGATACCGCCGCCGACATACCAGCCGTTGAAGTCGTCGCGCCCGCCGATGCCGGTCATCGACCGGCCGTCACCGGTCAGATAGCCGCCCGAGACGAAGCCGCTCATATTGTCGGGCAGCGCGCCTTCCTGAAGCACCAGCGGCGCGGCCATGTCGTTGGCGACGGGCCTGGCGCCCATCACCGGCGACAGGCCGAGCGCGGCGACCTGGATCGGGCGGCCGTAATGCGCGACGGTGCCGTCGAGGTTCGACGCGTCGAGGTTCTGGAGACGGTTGCGGATGAAGTTCGCGTTCGAATCCACTGCCGCGAAGCCCAGTGTCTGCACCGTCGACTCCGTCGCCGGGGCCAGTGCGCTCAGCGTCGCATTGACCGTCGCCGCATTCTGGAGATCGAGCGGACCGTAGAGCGTGTCGTAGTTCGCCGCACGGCTGCGGTTCCAGTCGAGGATCTGAGCATAGGTGTAGGCGATCGTGTTCGACGGCGACACCACGTCGCGATAGTTGCCCGCGACGATGTTCAGCACCACCGAGTTGGCGGTGTAGCTGAGCGTCGGGCGCAGGATCGCGCTGAGCGAAGTCGGGGTGTTGAACGTGCCGGTGACGCCGCCCTGTGCGGTCAGGATCGTGTAGCTGTTGCCGCCGCGCAGATTTGCGGCGGAATAGGACAGCTGCAGCGTGCCGCCGACATTCGCCTGATTGCCGGCGCCGGCTACGACGATGCGGTCGGACGTGCCGTTCGCGCCCAGATCGACGAGATAGCCCGAACCCGACGACAGGACGAGGCCGCCGTTGAAGGTCATCGTCCCCGGCGTGGTCAGCGTGCCCGGCGCGATGCTGCCCATCACGCTGGTGGTGAAGGGCGCGTTGACGGTGCCGTTACCGGTCAGCAGGCCCGACAGCAGCAGATAGTCGCCCGGCGAAGTGAGCGTGCCGTTGTTCAGGATCGTGCCGGTGTTCTGGCGGATCTCGATCAGGCTGGTGAGCGAGGCGCCGCTGGCGATGGTCAGCTGCGACGTCGCGCCCATGATCGAGAAACGGTCAACGGTGACCGCCGAGTTCAGCGTCACCACGCCCGTGTTACGCAGCGTGACGTCGTAGTAACGGCCCATCTGGCCCGTGGTCCGCACCCCGTCCACATTGTTGGGGACGAAGTTGGTCGCGCCCGGCAGGCCGTTGGCGATCGTCGGGGCGGGGCGCACCGTGTCCGAGTAGCCCGGATCGGCCTGCGCCGATTCAAGCCCCTGAGTCAGCCCGAAGCTGCCGGTGACGTCGGTGACCAGCGGTCCGTTGGAGTCGGTCGGGTTGTTGGGCACGTTGTCGCGCGGCAGGCCCGTGGCGATGTTCGTGCACAGGTTGGTGGCCGGGTTGGTCGACGTGCTCGGCGACTGGAAGCACATTTCGCCGAACTGCGGCGACGCGCCGGTCGGTCCGCCGCCCAGATTGGTCGGCAGACCATTCACCAGCTGACCGCCGGCGATGATCTGATAGGCCGGATCCAGCTCGGTGACCCAGGCGGCGCCGTCCTCCCAGTTGCGGTTGCCGGCGACCGCGGTGACGTAGCGGTAGGGGTTGTTGGCAACGACCCAGTCCCAATAGAGGAACAGCGGCTGGTAGAAGCTCTGGGTGCCGTAGCTGCCGCCCGGCTGGCCGGCGTAGAAGGTCGAGCCGCCCGAGAGCACGCCGATCACCACCGACTTGGAGAAGGTCTGGTCGAGGATCAGCGGACCGCCCGAATCGCCCGGACCGGTCGAGCCTTCGCGCGGCAGCGCGTTGTCGCGGAAGCCGTTGAAGTCACGCGGGTTCGCCGCCGCGGTGCCGCGCGCGGGATCGTCGAAGTCGAGGAAGTAGAGCACCTGCGGACGCGACGGCGTGCCGGGGGTGCCGAACAGGAACTCGTTGCGCGTGTTAAGCGAGGTCAGCGCGCCCAGCATGTTCTCGGCCGCGCGGCGACGGAAGTCGTTGCCGACCGCGCCGGTGGTGCCGGTGCCGTTGCGGCCATAGCCGGTGATCGTGACGTGATAGCCGGTGCCGGTCGCCGGGTTGATCGTGCCGGGGGTCGGCAGCGGCGAGAACAGCAGCGCCCAGGTCGGGATGTTGCGGGTCGGCGTGTCGAGCACCGCGGTCGCGACGTCGGCTTCGAGGAAGCACGAACCCGGTGCGGTGCATGAGGTCGGTGCGAGCGAGCGCGGATCGTAGAACACCTGGCTGATGTTATAGAGCGCCTGCGCCTGATTGGTCTGGAAGCGTCCTGCGCCGCCGGTGCCGCCAAGCAGCCAGCGGACGAGCTCATCGGTCTGGCCCGCGGCGTTGGCGCGGGTATTGGTCTCGAAACCGATCGAGGCGCCGACGCCGCCCGACGCCGCTCCGTAGGCGGTCGCCGCGCGCGAGTTGACGCAGTGCGCCGCGAAGATGATCGTGCGCGGGTTGATCAGCGTGCCGGTGCAAAGACCGATCGAGCCGCCGCCCGCGTCGGTGAACACCTGGCCCACGCCGGTGATGTTGACCGGATCGAACGCCTGCGCCGGCGTGAAGTTGTTGTTGATGACGATGTTCGGCGAATCGATCACCTCGTCCGGGTTCACGAAGCCCGATTGCTGGGTGACGTTGATGGTCGCGCCGGAATGCGGCGCCTCGACCAGATCGCCGATCTGAATCGTGCTGTGGGGGCTGTCGACGACGTCGCTCGGCTGGAGCAACTGCGCCTGCGCGACTCCCGGTGCGGTCAGCGCCAGGCCAAGCCCTGCAGCCGAAAGAAAAAGCGAAGCGCGGACGCGCCGCTGCGAACGAGCGAAGTTCATGATTACCCCCTGTGTTGACCCGGCCGGCCCAGACCGGGTTGAATTTGCGGAGGCTATGCCGATGCGAGGTGGCGTCAAGCCCCGGTTGTTACAATTGAGCCTATTTGCGCGGGAATAGATGCGCCGCGGCCACAGTTCGTAACCGATCCGGGTATCGGGTTGAGTTGCCGTTGAAAACCAAAGGGGCGAGCGGGGCTAGCGCAGCCAGCGCGTCATCGCGGGAAACGGGGCGCGGCCCAGAGTTTCCGCCTGGCGCGGCTCCGCGCTCATCCCGTAATATTGCAGCATCGGCACGCCGATCCCCGAGCCGTCGCGCGTATAGGATTCCAGATAGTTCTGTCCGCCGCCGTGATAGCCGCCGGCATGGAAGACGAGCGCCGGATCGATCCCCAGATCAATCGCGGCGGCATAGGACCATGCCATTGCCGCCAACTCTTCGCCGGGATCGGGCGACACTTCGGTTTGCGAGGCCCGCACCGCCGGGTCACTCACCGCGATATGCCCCGCCTCATGGAGCAGGTCGCCCGGCCATTCCAGCGTCTCGGGGTCGCAGATCAGCGTATCGCCGCGCACTGTGGCGCCGGGCAGCAGTGAGTCGGCGGGTACGGACTCCAGCGCCACGGGAATGCCGATCCCTTCAAGGAAGGTGACGATCCGGGCGACGAGAGGGTCGGTAATGCGCATCGCACGCTTCTAACCGGTTCGCAGGGCGCGCGTGCAACGAAAAAGGGCGGCCCGTTGCGGGGCCGCCCTTGTTCTGTTCGATCCGGAAGGGATCAGCGCTTCGAGAACTGGAAGCTGCGGCGGGCCTTGGCCTTACCGTACTTCTTACGCTCGACGGCGCGGCTGTCGCGGGTCAGGAACCCGGCGGCCTTGACCGGGGCGCGCAGCACCGGCTCATACTTGGTCAGCGCCTGGGCGATGCCGTGCTTGACCGCGCCGGCCTGGCCCGAAAGCCCGCCGCCCTTGACGGTGCAGATCACGTCATACTGGCCGTCACGCTCGGCGACGCCGAACGGCTGGTTGATGACGAGACGCAGCGTCGGACGCGCGAAATAGACTTCCTGGTCGCGGCCGTTGATCGTGATCTTGCCCGAGCCGGGCTTGATCCACACGCGGGCGACGGCGTCCTTGCGGCGACCGGTCGCATAGGCGCGGCCATAGGCGTCGAGTTCCTGCTGGCGCAGCGGCGTGGTCGAAACAACCGGCTCACCGGCCAGATACGCATCGGCGCTGGTCGCCTCGACGGCGCCCTCGGGCGCACCGGCGGCGATGTTGCCGAGATCGGAAAGGGACTGGCGATTGTCGGACATTATGCGCCCACCTTGTTCTTGCGGCTCATGCCGGCGATGTCGAGGACCTCGGGGTTCTGCGCCTCATGCGGATGCTCGGCGCCCTTGTAGATGCGCAGGTTGCGCATCTGCTGACGGCCCAGCGGACCGCGCGGGATCATGCGCTCGACGGCCTTTTCCAGCACGCGCTCGGGGAAGCGGCCTTCCAGCACCTTCTGTGCGGTCACTTCCTTGATGCCGCCGGCATAGCCGGTGTGCTTGTAATAGACCTTGTCGGCCAGCTTCTTGCCGGTGAACCGGACCTTGTCCGCGTTGATGACGATGACATTGTCACCGCAATCGACGTGCGGGGTGAAGCTGGTCTTGTGCTTACCGCGCAGCACGTTGGCGATCACCACCGCGGCGCGGCCGACGACCAGACCTTCGGCATCGACGATATGCCACTTCTTCTCCACCTCGGCCGGCTTCACCGACTTGGTGGTCTTCATCAGCGCCTTCATGGGGCCAGACCTCGTGTTAAAATGCATGACGCCGCCCATCACGGACGGCGCGAACGGCGGCCAAATGACGAAAGAGGGTGCGAAAGTCAAGAAAACCGCGGGTTTGTTGACGGGTATTATGATACCTGCTTCATTCGAGCCGGGTGAGTGTGGTTCGTTCGGACGCCATCGATCCGTCGGGAAGCCGGGTGCGAATCTCCTCCCGGCTTTCGGTCACCAATGCCGATTCCGGATCGATCCGCCTGAACGTTTCCAGTGACATGCGCCCCTGTGCGGTGCCATCCGGCCCGGCGGTTGCGACCGCGCCTTCCGCAGCGACGAGAACCTCCAGCCCTTCCGCCACGCGTCGTACGGTACGGATGCCATCGAGCTGGACGGTGCCATAAGGCGAGGTGGCGGGAAGCTGCACCGCGCGCGGCGGCGCCTCGCCCGCGGCGGCGATATCCGCTGCGATCAGTGGCTCGACCAGAGAGGCGAGCGTCGCGCGCTGGCGTTCGGGCGGCATCGGCGTCAGCACGGAGAGGGTCGCGCGAATCCGGCCGGCGCGCTTGCGCTCGAGATCGCCGGTGCCCGCCGGAGCGAGCGCCGCGATGCCGTCCAGAAACGCTTTCCATACCGCCGCCTGATCCTCGATCGCGGTCACCCGGCCCGCGGTGTCGAGGTGCAGCGCCACGGTACGCCCCGCGATTCGCGCAAAGCCGGCGCGGAACATCGCCGCGGGATCATCGTAGCCCTCCGCTACGGGGGCGCCGGCTTCGATCGTCACCTCGGCACGATAGCCGGTACCGGCGCGGCGAAAGACGATGCGCCGGGCATTGGTAAAACGTCGGATGACGCCGGCGTCGGTGCGGGTCGTTTCGGTCGAGGCGCGCAACGGCCGGTCGAGCGGCGGGGCAAAGGTTGCGGCCTGTGCCGCAAGAAGGAATGCCGCGATCAACGCGTCGAATCGTCGACCCAGTCCGCGACCGCATCCCCCGCGGCAGCGGGCCAGATCTCGATCGCGGGCAGGTCATAGCTGTGCAGCGCCGCGATCCGGTCGGCCAGTTCACGGGCGAGCAACGGGGTGGTCTTGAACAATGCGCGATATTCGGCGGCGGTCTCGACCTTGCCCTGCCAGCGATAGATCGAGCTGCACGGCCCAAGCAGATTGACGCAGGCGGCGAGCTGCTCCCCGACCATGGCCCGTCCGATCTCCTCCGCCTCGGCGGCGGTGGCGAAGGTCACATGGACGAGTGCGATGTCGCTCAACGCCGCCTCCCGATCGAATGAGCGCCCCATGCCGCGGCCGCCACGACCAGCGCGCCGACCACCTGGTGGGTTGCCGCCACATGGATGTTCACGCCAGTCCATACGGTTGCGATGCCGAGCAGGATCTGGGTGCCAAAGGTGCAATGGATCGCGACCGACGCCTTGCGGTCGCCCGCCCCCTTGGCGCGCCGCGCCAGCACGATCAGCGCAGCGACGGTGACCCACGCCCACCAGCGGTGGAACCAGTGGATCATCGCCGGATCGTTGAGCATGGCGTCGAGGAACGGCCGCACCGCCAGCACTTCGGACGGGAAGAACTTGCCGTTCATCAGCGGCCATTCGTTGCTGACGAGGCCGGCATTGAGACCCGCGACGAAGGCGCCATAGACCAGCTGGACGAACAGGATCAGGCCGGTCAACAGCGCAACCCCGGTCAATCGCGCGGGCCGGTAGCCCGGATCGCGAGCCAGCGCGCGCAGGTCAAGCGCGGTCCATACCAGCGCAGCGAGGATGAACAGCGCCAGCAACAGGTGCGCGGCAAGCCGGAAATGGCTGACGTCGGTGCGTTCGGCGAGGCCGGAGGTCACCATCCACCAGCCGATCACTCCTTGCAGACCGCCCAGGATCAGCAGGCCCACGAGGCGCGCGCCATAGCCTTGCGGAATCGCGCGCCGGATCGCGAACCAGATGAGCGGCAGCGCAAAGGCGACACCGATCAGCCGCCCGAGCAGCCTGTGCAAATACTCCCAGAAATAGATGCCTTTGAACTCGGCAAGACTCATCCCGGCGTTGATCTGCTGATATTCGGGAATCCGCTTGTACTTCTCGAACTCGGTCAGCCACGCCGTTTCGGACAGCGGGGGCAGGGTTCCCGTCACCAGCTTCCATTCGGTGATCGACAGACCTGATTCGGTCAGGCGGGTCACGCCGCCGACTCCGACCATCAGGACGATCAGCACGGCGACGACGAACAGCCAGTTGGCGATGGCACGGGGGCGGGCGGTTTGCTTAAACTGTGACACGGGCGCGGTTTATGCCCTGCCAACCGCAAATGCCAGCAAAACGCCCGAAAACAGGCGGCAACCGGTCGCTTATGTTATGTTGTAACTTCGCTGGTCCGCTTCTATATGGCGCGCATGGCCCATGTGCTTGCCCCGCGATTCTGGGAACAGGTCGATTCGCGGTTCGATCGCTTTGCGATCGGGCTGTCGAGCCTGTGTCTTGCGCATTGCCTGGCCAGTACGGTGTTGCTCGCGCTCGCCTCGGCGGCGGGATCATTCCTGCATCCCGCGATCCATGAGATCGGCCTTGTCCTCGCGATTCTGTTCGGGTTGCTCGCGCTCGGCCGCGGCATCTGGAAGCATGGCTATATGATGCCGTCCGCGGTCGGTGCTTTCGGTCTTGGCATGATGGCCGGCGCGCTGACCTTGCCGCACGGCGGGCAGGAAATCCTCTGGACGGTGATCGGCGTCGCGGTCCTCGCGCTCGGCCACGACCTCAACCGCCGGGCGACCTACTGACGCTTGCTGCGAGGCCTTCGCAAGCCTACATTCCCTCCATGCAAGCGCACGATCATAGCCATCACGAGCACCAGGGTGCTGACCTCGCGCAGGCCGCACGGGCGACGCTTGAGAAGGCGGGTGAGCAGTGGACCGCCATGCGCGCTTCGATCTTCGAGGCGCTGTCGGGATTCGAGAAGCCGGCTTCCGCCTACGACATCGCCGAAGCGGTGTCGAAGCGTGAGGGGCGCCGCGTCGCCGCCAACAGCGTTTATCGCATTCTCGACCTGTTCGTGGCGTCGAACCTCGCCCGCCGGGTCGAGAGCGCCAACGCCTATGTCGCCAACGCGCACCCGGATTGCCTGCACGACTGCATCTTTCTCGTGTGCGATTCGTGCGGTCAAACCACGCATATCGACGATGATACGATCACCAAGTCGGTGCGCACTGCCGCCAAGGGCGCGGGCTTCACGCCGGTCCGCCCGGTGATCGAAGTGCGCGGCAAATGCGCCGACTGCGGCTGAACGCGGTCTGGCAAGCGGCCTGAAACGGCCGTTTTCAGCGACTGCTCATCTTTCGCTCATGACCCATGCACCTTCGCCGCGTCAGGGGCGTTGGACACTATCATGACGCTGGAGTAAGTGCGCTAAATGGCCGACCTTCCCAAGACGCCGTTGCTCGACACGGTCGACACGCCGCACGATCTCCGCAAGCTCAAGCCCGCCCAGCTTCGCCAATTGGCCGATGAGCTGCGCGCGGAAACGATCAGCGCGGTCGGTACCACCGGCGGCCATCTGGGTTCGGGACTCGGTGTGGTCGAGCTCACCACCGCGATCCATTATGTGTTCAACACGCCCGAGGACCGGCTGGTCTGGGACGTCGGGCATCAATGCTATCCGCACAAGATCCTGACCGGGCGCCGCGACCGTATCCGCACGCTGCGCCAGGGCGGCGGCCTCAGTGGCTTCACCAAGCGCAGCGAGAGCGAATACGATCCGTTCGGCGCGGCGCATTCGTCGACCTCGATCTCGGCCGCGCTGGGCTTCGCCGTCGCCAACAAGCTGGCCGGTACCCCCGGCCGCGGCATCGCGGTGATCGGTGACGGGTCGATGAGCGCGGGCATGGCCTATGAGGCGATGAACAACGCCGAACAGGCCGGTAACCGCCTGATCGTCATCCTCAACGACAACGACATGTCGATCGCGCCGCCGGTGGGGGGCCTGTCGGCCTATCTCGCCCGCGTCGTCTCCTCGTCCGAATATCTCGGCTTGCGCAGCCTTGCGAGCAAGGTGGTGCGCAAGCTGTCGCGCCGCGTCCACAGCGCCGCTTCGAAGACCGAGGAATTCGCGCGCGGCATGGTCACGGGCGGTACGCTGTTCGAAGAACTGGGCTTCTATTATGTCGGCCCGATCGACGGCCATAATCTCGATCACCTGATCCCGGTGCTCGAAAATGTCCGCGACGCCAAAGAAGGCCCCGTGCTGGTCCATGTCGTGACCAAGAAGGGCAAGGGCTACGCCCCGGCCGAGAACAGCGCCGACAAATATCATGGCGTGCAGAAGTTCGACGTCATCACCGGCGCGCAGGTCAAGGCGCCCCCGGGACCGCCGTCGTACCAGAATGTGTTCGGCGAAACGCTGGCCAGGCTTGCCGAGACAGATCCGAGGATCTGCGCGATCACCGCGGCGATGCCTTCGGGCACCGGCGTCGACAAGTTCGCCAAGGCGCATCCCGATCGGGCCTTCGATGTCGGCATTGCCGAGCAGCACGCCGTCACCTTCGCCGCGGGCCTTGCCGCGCAGGGGATGCGGCCGTTCTGCGCGATTTATTCGACCTTCCTCCAGCGTGCTTATGATCAGGTCGTCCACGACGTCGCGATCCAGAACCTGCCGGTGCGCTTCGCGATCGACCGTGCCGGCCTCGTCGGCGCCGACGGCGCGACTCATGCGGGCAGCTTCGACGTCACCTATCTCGCGACGCTTCCCAATTTCGTGGTGATGGCCGCCGCTGATGAGGCGGAGCTGGTCCATATGACGCGAACCGCCGCCGAGTATGACTCGGGTCCGATCGCGGTCCGCTATCCGCGCGGCAACGGCATCGGCGTTCCGCTGCCTGAGCCGGAGCTGCTCGAGATCGGCAAAGGCCGCATCGTGCGTGAAGGCAAGAAGGTCGCGATCCTCTCGCTCGGCACCCGTCTCGCCGAGGCGCTCAAGGCCGCCGACATGCTCGAAGCCAAGGGGCTGTCGACCACCGTCGCCGATCTGCGCTTCGCCAAACCGCTGGACGAAGCGCTGATCCGCCGCCTGCTCACCACGCATGAGGTCGCGGTGACGATCGAGGAGAACGCCGTTGGCGGCCTCGGCGCGCATGTCCTGACCATGGCGAGCGACGCGGGGCTGATCGACAACGGCCTCAAGCTGCGCACCATGCGCCTTCCCGATACTTTCCAGGATCAGGACAAGCCCGAGCTTCAGTATGATGAGGCCGGACTCAATGCCCCGCACATCGTCGATACCGTGCTCAAGGCGCTGCGCTGGAACGAAGCGGCGGCCGAGGGCGGCGCGCGGGCCTGAAGCGTCGGCTTACCCGTTTCAAACAGCCGTGACCTGATTGCGGCATTGTCGTCGCGGGCGATGCGCTGAACGATTGCCTCCTGTTGCTGAGACAGGAGGGAGAACGATGCGCGCCGGACCAATCCTCGCCCTGCTCGCGCTGGCCATGCCGGCGCTGGCGCAGGACAAGCCCGCCGAACCCACGCCAGCCGTCGAGATGACTACCCCGGCCTTCGAGCTGTTCCGTCTCGCGCCGGGCAAGCAGGAGGCGTTCATTCGCGATATGGCGGTGTGGGATCGGGTCAACATCGCGGGCGGCCAGCCGCCGACGCAATTGTTCCTGCACGCTAATGGCGAAGGATGGGACGTGCTGCTCTACAAACCCGCCCGGCCCAAGCCGACCCCTGCGCAGGAGGCGGCGATGGCGGCGACGATTCGGGAACTCGGTCT
>Ga0247822_10003250_pt1 | contig 10597 bp, 11 predicted proteins | sample 13C_Cellulose_Da_FD_192423 | JGI IMG/M metagenome (GOLD analysis project Ga0247822, IMG submission 192423) | Soil microbial communities from agricultural site in Penn Yan, New York, United States - 13C_Cellulose_Day30 | ecosystem: Environmental > Terrestrial > Soil > Agricultural land | place... | reverse complement strand
CGAGCATCTCGGCGAGGCTCGGCACTTCCAGCATCGCGCCATAGCGAATGGTCTTCGGGACCGGCTTCTTGGCCTTCTTCGCCCAGTCGAACTGCTCTTCGAAGAGTGCACGGGCCTCCTCATACTCCCACGGCTCGCTGACCATCGGGAACATCACATTCAGGGTTCGGCCCGATGCGGCTTCAAGCAGGGCGCGGGCCTGGGCTTTCATCAGGGTCGCGCGCTCAAGGCTAAGGCGAAGAGCGCGCCAGCCCATCGCCGGATTTTCCGCTTCGTCGCGGGCATCTGCGAGATAGGGCAGCGCCTTGTCGCCGCCGATGTCGACGGTCCGGAACACGACTGGCTTGTCGCCCGCCAGGTCCAGCACCGACTTGTAAAGCTTAAGCTGGGCTTGCCGCCCGGGGAGAGCCGCAGAGACGAGAAACTGGAACTCGGTCCGAAAGAGGCCGATGCCGTCGGCTCCCGACGCTTCGAGCATGGCCGCGTCTTCAGCGAGGCCGGCGTTGACCATCAGCGAAATCTCGGTGCCGTCGGTCGTGACGGCCGGCTGGTTCTTCAGCGTGGCATATTGGGCGCGGCGCTTCTGGCTCATCGCCATGCGCTGCTCGAACGCGTGGGTCAGGGCGCGCGTGGGCCGAACGACGATCGTCGCATTGTCGCCATCGACCAGGATCGCGTCGCCCTCGTTGGCGACATGGCGGATGTCGTCGATCTTGCCGACGACCGGAACGCCCATCGCGCGGGCGACGATGGTCACGTGCGCGGTAAGGGACCCTTCTTCAAGCACGACCGCCTTCAACCTGCGCCGGTCATATTCGAGGAGCTCGGCGGGGCCGAGATTGCGGGCGATGAGGACGGTGTCCTTCTGAAGGCCCGTCTTGGCAGCGGTGCCCATCCTTCCGGAAACAATCCGGAGCAGGCGATTGGACAGGTCCTCTAGGTCATGCATCCGCTCTTTCAGGAGAGGGTCGTCGATGTCCTGCATTCGTGCCCGGGTGCGCTGCTGCACGCGTTCGATGGCGGCTTCCGCGGTCAGGCCGCTGTCGATCGCCTCGTTGATCCGCCGCGACCAGCCTTCGTCATAGGCGAACATCTTGTACGTCTCGAGGATCTCGTTGTGCTCACCGATCGTGCCGAACTCGGCATCGCGGGTCATATGGTCGATCTGCTCGCGCATGCGGCGGAAGGCGGAGTAGACGCGTGCGCGCTCCGCCTCGATATCGTCGGCGACGGTATGCTCGACCATGACTCGCGGCTGGTGAAAAACGGCGACGCCCTTGGCCATTCCGGTCACCAGCTTGAGGCCGGGGAGGCGCTGGGCGCCGGTCTCGCCGCGGCCGCGCCTTCCGCCGTCGGCCAGGCGGGCGTTGACGATCATTTCGCTGAGGACCATCGCCACGGTCTGGAGCGCCTCGATCTCGACGTCCTCGTAGCAGCGCGGTTCGGCATGCTGCACGGCGAGGACGCCGATGGCGTTCTCGCGGCGGACGATTGGAACGCCCGCGAAGCTGTGGAAGCGCTCCTCGCCAGTCTCAGGACGGTAGGCGAAGGTAGGGTGGCTTGCCGCTTCGTCGAGGTTGAGGATTCGCCCTTCCGCGGCGATCGTCCCGACTAGTCCCTCGCCCAGCGACAGGCGAGTCACGTGAACCGCCTCGGCACGAAGGCCGTGGGTCGCGTAGAGCTCCAGCTTGCCGTCATGGAGTAGGTAGATCGAGCAGACTTCGCTGCGCAGCTTGTCGGCGATCAAGTCGACCACCGTGTTCAGCTTGGCCTGCGCCGACATCCGTTTGGCCATCACGTCGTGAAGGCCAACGATGATCTCGCGCGATGCGGAAGCGGCGGTCAGCGGCATGGCTGAAGCGCTAGCAGGGAAGCGCCGCCGACGCCAAGACTTGCCGCCGTTAACCAAAAGTGACGCGAATGCCCCTCTGGGGCACTGTCCCAATCCCGACGGTTGGTCGCGTCAGGGAGTCGTTTCATCGCAGCCTTTCAGATTTTGTTAACCATTAGACTGGTTTCGTGACTCCTCAATCGGTTACGTTGGTCATTCGTGCTGCTGGTGGGCGGCAATGCAGGGGTGAGGGAATGAAATTGACGAGGCTGTCAGCTTTGATCGTCTGGATGCTGGCGCTCGTCGCCCAGCCGGTCGCAGCCGCTTCGTCGCCGAGCCTCGCCAGCCTCGAGCGCGAATTGTCCTCGATGATCGACACGCGCTCCGGAAATTATGGCGTTGCCGCGCTCGATCTCGCTACCGGTGAAATGGTCAGCCTTCGCGGCGACACGCCGTTCCCGATGGCGAGCACGATGAAGATCGCCGTCGCCGCCAATTACCTTGCGCAGGTGGAATTCGGCCGCCGAAGTCTCGACGACCGCATTGCCGGACGGTCGGCCCGCTCGCTGATGGAAGCGATGATGATTCGTAGCGACAATCACGCGACGGACTTGCTGCTCGACAACCTTGGAGGCCCGACCAAGCTCCAGCAATGGCTTCGCGAGCGAAGCGTCACGGGCATCCGCGTCGACCGAAACATCGCCAACCTGCTCGCCGCCAAGCGCGACCTGTGGGACGTGCGAGATAGTGCCACGCCGCGGGCAATGGTCGAGTTGCTTCGCCGGATCGACAAAGGCGAGCTGCTGCGTTCTTCCAGCCGCGCTTATCTGCTCGACCTGATGGCGCGATGCCAGACCGGCAAGAACCGTATGCGCGCGCTGCTTCCCGCGAGCGCCCGGGTGCAGCACAAGACCGGGACGCTCAACAACTACACCAGCGACGTTGGATATTTTACGCTTCCTGACGGACGGCGCCTTGCCGTGGCCTTCTTCGCGCGTGGTGGAAGCAACCGACCCCAGACGATCGCGATGGCCGCACGGACCATCTACGATGGCTTCGCTCGCGCATTCCTGGCTCCGATCACGCAGCCGTTCACGCGTTCCTATTCGACCGTCGCCGCGACGGCCACCAACTAGTCCTTAGCCACGGCTTTCGAGTGCCGTCGCAGCCTCGTCGGCGAGCTCGGCGATAATGTCGGCAACCGGCTCTTCCTTCTTGACCATTCCGACCGACTGACCGGCCATGACGCTGCCAGTCTCGACATCCCCGTCGATCACCGCGCGCTTCAATGCGCCCGCCCAATAATGCTCGATCTGAAGCTGCGCTTCGGCCATCTCGATCGCGCCGCTGTCGAGCGAACCGGCAACCTCGCGCTGCTTGGCGGCGAAGCGCTCCATCTCCTGGTTCTTGAGCGCACGGACCGGGATGACCGGCAGGCGCGGGTCGATCTGAACGGAAGGGATAGCATCGCGGGCCGAGGCGCGGATGAACGCCTTCTTGAAATTGGCATGCGCTATGCATTCGTTGGCGCAAACGAAACGCGTTCCGAGCTGCACCCCAACCGCGCCCATCTCGAGATAGGCGGCAATCGCTTCGCCGCGGCCGATCCCGCCGGCGACGAACACCGGCACGTCATGCGCGACCTCTGGCAGGATCTCCTGCGCCAATACGCTGGTGGCGACCGGGCCAATGTGGCCGCCGGCCTCCATGCCCTCGATCACCAAAGCGTCGGCTCCGCTCCGGATCAGCTTCTTGGCGAGCGCCAGCGCGGGCGCGAAGGCTATCAGCTTGGCACCGCCTCCCTTGATGCGGTCGATCGCGCCGCCCGGCGGAAGCCCGCCCGCAAGCACGACATGGGTGACCTCGTGTTTTGCGCAGGTGTCGATCAGCTCTGACAGTTGCGGGTGCATGGTTATGAGATTGACCCCGAACGGCTTGTTCGTTCGCTTTTTGGTTTCGGCGATTTCGGTGTCGAGCAATTCCGGGCTCATCGCCCCGCAGGCGATCACTCCGAAACCTCCGGCATTGGAGATCGCGCTGACGAGGTGGCGTTCACTGATCCAGCTCATGGCTCCGCCCATGATGGCAAGGTCGCAGCCGAGGAACTCGATCCCGCGGTGCATCAGCTCGCGAAGCCGCGCATGACCGCCGCCGTCGCTGTGCATCGCGCGTGCCTCGGAGATCAGTCCTTCGCCGCTCATGCTGCGTCTCCTGCCGGCGCATCGAGGCCAAAGGCGCTATGAAGCACGCGAACTGCAAGCTCCGTATATTCCTCAGGGATGAGGACGCTCACCTTGATCTCCGAAGTCGTGATGGCGAGGATGTTTATCCGACGTTCGGCCAGCGCCTCGAACATCTGGGCCGCGATTCCAGCATTCGACCGCATGCCGACTCCCACCGCGCTGACCTTGGCGATTTCCGAGTTGGTCAGGATGTCCTTGAAGCCGATTGCGTCCTTGACTTTTTCCAGCTCGGCGACGGCATGGGTCAGCGAGGCATTGGGAACGGTGAAGGCAAGGTCGCTGAGGTCGCCTGCGTTGCGGACGGACTGGACGATCATGTCGACGTTGATGTTGGCCTTTGCGAGCGGCCCGAAGACCTCCGCGACGACTCCCGGCCGGTCGGGCAGGTCGACGAGAGTCACGAGGGCCTCGTTGCGGTCGTGGGCAATGCCGGTGATGACGTTGCGTTCCATATCCTGTCCTTCAATGGCGCCTTCGCCGGCAATCAGCGTCCCGGGCAGATCCTCGAATGAGGACAGCACCTGGATCGGCATGTCGTAGCGCATGGCGAGGCCGACCGAGCGGGTCTGAAGCACCTTCGCCCCGACAGAGGCCAGCTCGAGCATTTCCTCGTAGGTGACGAAATTCAGCTTCTTCGCGCGGGGAACGATGCGCGGGTCGGTGGTGTAGACGCCGTCGACGTCGGTGTAGATGTCGCAGCGGTCGGCCTTCATCGCCGCCGCAAGCGCGACCGCCGACGTGTCCGAACCGCCGCGCCCGAGCGTCGCCACCGAACCCTCGTCCGTCACGCCCTGAAAGCCGGGGATGACCGCGATGCCGCCATCGTCGAATACGCGCTCGAGTATTGCGACGTCGATTCCTTCGATCAGCGCCGCGGAATGGCCGGACGCGCGGATCGGCAATTGCCAGCCCATGTAGCTTCGCGCGTTGAGGCCCATGCCCTGGAGGGTGATCGCCAGCAGCCCGCTGGTTACCTGCTCGCCGCTCGCAACGACCACGTCATATTCGCGCGGGTCGTAAAGGGGCGCCGCCTCGCGGCAAAACTGGATCAGCCGGTCGGTCTCGCCGGCCATCGCGCTGACCACGACCGCGACCTGGTTGCCGGCCTCGACCTCGCGCTTCACGCGGGACGCGACGGCGCGGATCCGCTCGATGCCCGCCATCGACGTGCCGCCGAACTTCATCACGATGCGGGCCATGGGTAAGGCGATTTCCTCTTGGGCGGTTGCGCGTCGCCCTGTTAGGGAGCGCGCATGGCTAGGACAAGTATCCGCCCGGAGGAAGCCGCCCACTTCGGCGCGATGGCAGCCGACTGGTGGGACCCGGACGGCAAGTCGGCCATGCTGCACAAGCTCAATCCGGTGCGCCTGGAATATATCCGCGACCGCATCGACCAGCATTGGCAGGTCGACGAGCATGGCTTTCGCCCGCTGGAGGGACGGACTGCGCTGGATGTCGGCTGCGGAGCGGGGCTGCTCGCCGAGCCGCTGGCGCGGCTAGGGGCGAAGGTGACGGCGGTCGACGCCGCGCCCGAGCTTGTCGAAGTGGCAAAGGCTCATGCAGCGGGCGCAGGCCTTGCCATCGATTATCGCGCCGTGGGCGTCGAGGACCTCGACGGCGCCTTCGATCTCGTCACGGCGATGGAAGTGGTCGAGCATGTCGCCGACCCCAAGGCGTTCCTCGCTTCGCTCGCCGCGCGTTTGGCGCCCGGCGGGCTGATGATTCTGTCGACGCCCAATCGCACAGCCTGGTCGCGGCTGCTGACGATCACGCTCGCAGAAGGCTTCGGCCAGATTCCCAAGGGCACCCATCATTACGAGGACTTCATCACGCCCGCGGAAATGACGGGGATGCTTGCCGATGTCGGTTTGGCGGTCGACGACGTCGAGGGCATCGCCATCTCGCCCCTGAAAGGCCTTCACCTCAGCGAAGACTGTAGCTTGAATTACCTCGTCGCAGCGCGGCACATTTAAGCCGCCATCAGCGCCCCCCGGTACACGCTTTCCTCCAGCACCTGTCCGGCGCCAAGCGCGACCGAGTGGAGCGGATTGTCGGCAACCATGACCGGCAGGCCGGTTTCGTCGCTGATCACCGTATCGATGTCGCGAAGCAGCGATCCGCCGCCGGTCAGCGTGATTCCGACATCGATGATGTCGGCCGCGATTTCCGGCTGGGTATTCTCCAGCGCGACGCGCACAGCCTGGACGATTTGCGCCACCGGCTCGGCCATCGCCTGCGCGATCTCGCCCTGGGTCAGCGTGATTTCCTTCGGCACGCCCTTTTCGACGTGAAGACCCTTGACGCTGACCGTCGTCCCGCGGCCGTCGATTGGCGGTCGAGCCATTCCGACTTCCTTCTTCACCCGCTCGGCCGTCGCTTCGCCGATGTGAAGATTATGCGTGCGGCGGACATAGCTCATGATTGCCTCGTCCATCTTGTCGCCGCCGACGCGAACCGACTGCGAATAGGCCAGTCCCTGGAGCGAGATGACGCCGACTTCGGTCGTCCCGCCGCCGATGTCACAGATCATCGAACCGATCGGGTCGATCACCGGCATTCCGGCGCCGATCGCGGCCGCCATCGGTTCCTCGAGAAGCTGGACGACGCTTGCGCCGGCGTTGGACGCGGCGTCTCGGATCGCGCGGCGCTCGACGTTGGTCGAACCGGATGGCACGCAGACCACGACCTCGGACTTGCTGGGCAGGCGCGAGCGGCCGACCGCCTTCTCGATGAAATGCTTGATCATCTGTTCGGCGACCTCGAGGTCGGCGATGACCCCGCTGCGAAGCGGACGGATGGTGCGGACGTTGACCGGCGTCTTGCCGAGCATCAGCTTGGCGTCCTCCCCGACAGCGCGGACTTTCGGCTGGCCATTCTCATATTCCAGAGTCACGACCGACGGCTCGTCGATGACGATCCCGCGCCCGCGAACGTAAACCAGGGTGTTGGCCGTGCCGAGGTCGATCGCGAGGTCGCGATGACCGAAATTGAAGAGCGAGAAGCCCATGTTTTTTGCGCCTTGGAGGGACGACGCCCCGGCAGGCGCCCCCACGGCTCCTGCTCCCCCGGAAAATCGTTTAGGAGAAGGAGGTTACGCCTGGGCCGGACTCGCGTCGAGTTCGGTTGGGCGCGGAGGGAAATCGTCCTGCCGACAACGACTGTTAACCGCGAATCAAAGGCCGTCCGTGTGATCGGCCAATCGGGCTTCGAAGCGGCGACGTAAAACGGCTGCTTCGCGAGCACTTCCGGTCGAGAGCCCGTCACGCTGCCGTCCGCAGTGACGCGCGAACTGCTCGACCAGGTCGATCAGCTCTCCGACTTGGCGACGTCGGCTGCCATCGTCGGGCGGCAAGTCGTCAAGCTCGTGGCGAACCAGCTCCGGCAGGCGGCGGTCGATCAGCACACACAGGTCGTGCGCATCGGGGTCGAGCTCGGCCTTGCCCAGCGCCAGTCGGCTCCGATCGATCGAAGACTTGATCGCGGTGAGCCGCTCACGCTGGCCCGGCGCCAGCGACACCAGCCGCTGCCAGTCCTTCTCGAACTCGCGATTGGCGCGCTGGGCGATTGGCACGGCGGCCAGCGCCTTGCGATTCCGCCGGGCGTTTCGCCAAGCCTCGAAGCGCGCGACCCCCACGACAAAGGGGATCCACAGCGCGAACGCGGACAGCACGGTGACGAAGATCTGCGCCACCACATTGTCGGTGACGGCAAAACCGATGCCGATGCCGGTCAGCGTCGACAGGCCGAACGCGATTGCGAAGCGCGTGGCGATGCGCACTCCTCGCTCCCAGTAGCTCGTCATCCGCTCGCTCAGGCTCGGATAGGTGGGGCGCATGTCCATGGACGGATTATGGGCGTGGTCGCGGGTGAATCAAGGAAGGGGGCGCTAGAGTCAGCCTTCAGCACATTGCTGATGGCGGCTGCAAATAAATACGCGCGACCGGTGAGGGCCGCGCGCACCCGCGTGACTACACAGGTTCGTTAAACTCGGCCGCCGTTGGCCCGTCTGAAATTGAGGTCGGTTACTCGACCGCGAAGGTCCACGCGGCAGCTGAAGGCTAGATCGGCGTATTGGGCGTTATATCCGTACGCCTGGTTGCCATAGGCTTGGTTATTTGCCGGCTGACCGATACGCGGGTCGTCGTAACGAGGATTGTTGTAACGCGGGTCGTAGGCTTGGTTGCCATAGGCCTGGCCACTGTGGCGACCTGAATACTGCATTCCAGTTTCGATCAGCCCGGACACCTTCAGCCCATTCGACTTTCTCTCGACGCTGGTGATCCCGACGACCTGGACATTCGCAGCGCGATTGTAGCTGCTGTTGTTGTAGCGATTGTCGTAACCCTGGCGATAGGCGCCGAAGCGACCGGAGCGGAAATCGTTGTTGACTCGATTCTCCGCCGCTCGAGCGCACTGATCGACGCCCCGACTTTCGGGTCCAGTTCCATACGTTCCATAGCGTCCGCCTCCGAGTACGGTGTCGAGGACCGAACCGACGATGCCATTCTGGTTATAGCCACCATAAGGCGCGGGCTGCGCAATGGCTGGGGCGGCCAGGGCGAAGATTGTCAGACCAGCCACGCTGGTCGCGAATGTCTTCGAAGTTCGCATGATTGATTTCCTTGCTTGGGAGCGGCGCGCCTCAAGCAAAAGCGAAGGCGAGGGCGATCCCGGCTGCTGCCGCCGTCAAAAGTAACGGCACCAGTTTCATGAGCCAGTTTGTCTCTGTCATGACCCCTTCCCCATTTCCCCGCAAAGGGCTGAGCGGAGACGCGAACGCCTCCGCTCCCCGTGGTTAGATGGTCTGGAGATTGAGCGCCGCTGGCTGCTCGTTGCTCGTGCCCTTGTCATACGACAAGCGCTGACCGACCGTCGGAACGGCGTCCTTGTCCCACTTGAATGCGCTGCGGTCGAAAGGCAGCATGTCGCCGCCGGCTTCCTGCTTGATCTCGCCGTGGCCGGTTGCCGAATCGAACGACTTGACGGTTCCAAAGTATTTCATGGTTTTGTTCCTTGTCTGGCAGCCGTCAGGAGCGACGTATTGCCGCTAGGAGACGTAAAAAGATGGAGGAAGGTGCGGCTTAGCGCCCAAAACCGTCGATTCCGACTGTTAGCCATAACTAAATGGTGCTTAATTAGTCTATTACAAGCCCCTTCATAGACTTATATAATACCTCCTTTTATTGCTGTTTTGTCTTCATTGTGATTGGGGCAGCAGCGTGCTATACAGAAATATCACCTGATCTACCTGGCAAGCACCTCGTGACAGAGAGACCGCCCGCGCTCCCGCTTGTTGAGAGGTGGCCTTATGGAACAAGCCTATTGGTTAGAACGCGCGCGAACGTCCGTTGCTAACGCCGACGCCGCTACGAGCTCGGAATCCCGGCTCATCCATTTTGACCTTGCCGGCCGTTACAGCATCAATGCGGCGTACGCTCATGGTGCCGGTCCAGACGGGCACCAGCACGTTGTGCCTGATGTGCCGGCGAGGCCCGCCCATCGGGGTATGAAGGCTCCCAGGGATACCGTGGCAGGTTGCCGAACTCGGGCCGAGGCAGATCTTCTAGCTTCGGCGTCCATGGTGCTCGCCAATCAACGATTGCGATTGGAAAATAGTGCTGCGCACTGGATCGCGCGCGCTGATCTCCTCCAAGATGTGGAAGACGCATTCGTGGCGGCAAAAGCGATAGGCAGCCCTCGAGCATGATGAAGTGTGCGCCCGGAGCCCGCAGTATTTGAAGGGGCTGACCCTCCAGTGAGGTAGAACCATGCGAACAACCCAATCCACCGTCTCATTCCGTAGGGCCTTCACGCTCAACGAAAGTGTGGGGGAATTGCCTGCCGGTACATACGAGATTGAAGTCGAAGAGGAAGAAATCTGCGGGATTGAACGCACGGTTTATCGGCGGATTGCCACCTTCCTTATTGTTCGTAGCGGTGCAAGGACCCGCACCTTAACCATCGATCCAAATGAGCTTAACGCCGCACTAGTGCGTGATGCGGAGAGCCATCGCTTCATCGACGCTGGACGAAGCATCTCTGCGAGCCAACCCTTCTGGAACCCCACGCCGTAATGTCAGCTTTCCGCCCAAAAAGCTGACTCTAGAAAATCCTGTCCTACAGCCCAACCCGCGTGCCATGCGGACTGCTGCTCTTTCTCGTTGTCGGCTACATCGCGTCCTCGACCGCACCCCAAGAAATCGCGACGGGTATCATTCTACCGGGACGTGCCGGGACTTTTGAGAACTTCCGCGGATTCCAGCCTCGTCACGCGAGTGTATCGCGTGAGGTCGAGACCTTCGGTCAGCTTCGCTTCCGATCGGGTTCTGCTGCGCCGACCCGTCGGCCGGATTATGTCGTCTCTGTGCCTAAGCGTCGAATTGCTTGCGCAATCCCTCCCTCAGGCGCAGCGGCTCGATCAGAAATCCACCTTGTCGTAATGGCTTGGCGGCACGATCACCTCCATCCGCTCGCCCAGCAGCGGGCGGAAGGCGGGCCGCGATTTCATGACGGCATACCAGTC
>Ga0247822_10003249_pt1 | contig 10597 bp, 12 predicted proteins | sample 13C_Cellulose_Da_FD_192423 | JGI IMG/M metagenome (GOLD analysis project Ga0247822, IMG submission 192423) | Soil microbial communities from agricultural site in Penn Yan, New York, United States - 13C_Cellulose_Day30 | ecosystem: Environmental > Terrestrial > Soil > Agricultural land | place... | reverse complement strand
ACCTCCCCCTCCGCCCCCGCCGGCGACCGGGCACCGGTGTCGGGGCGGGGACCCGCCGCGTCGTAACCGGAGAACAGATCGCTCAGCCCGGCCGGGTGCTCACGCCAGCCCGACCGGGTGGGGGCGGGCTGGCTGCGCCCGATGCGCACCGAGCGGAGCCGGGGCAGGCCGGTGCGCCGGCGCAGGTCGGCGGTGGCCAGCGCGACGCGCACACCGTTCCAGTCCTCGCCGGTGCGCTGGGCCACGGACGCACGCAGCAACAGACGCCCGTCGTTTGCGCCCTGACGGTACGTCAGACGGTAGGTGGGCACCCACACGGCGCCGGGCACCCCGTACTCGACCTCCAGCTCCACGTCCGCCCCGTCCGCTCCGTCGAGCGTCACGGCCGCGCACGGCGAGCCGGCCACACGCGCCGACGGCGCGTCGGTGGAGGCACGGGAGAGCCGGTCCACCGCGACGCCCAGCTCGTGCTCGGCCCGGCGCAGCTCCTCCTCCCGTTCCCGCAGACCACTGTGCAGCCCGGTCAGCCGCTCGTCGACGAAGGCGGAGAGTTCCAGCCACGCGTCGACCGGGGTACGGCGGTGCGGGTCGTCCCGCTTGCGGGCCGGAGGCACCGGACGCAGTGCCGCGACCTCCTCGATCAGCGCCAGCTGCCGGTCGCGGCGGCCCTGGGCCGCCGCGTACTCGTCGTGCAGCCGCTCCACTTCGCGCTGCAACTCGTCGCGCAGCTCCGTGTCGAGGGGCTGGGCCTCCACTTCGACCCGGGCCTCGGTGACGCGCACCCCGGACGCGCCGGTGACGCGGACCCGCAACGAGTCGGGGTCGAGCGAGCGGGGCAGTCCCGCCACGCGCACCCGGCCGTCCGGCGGCACCGTGCCCCGGGCCAGGCGACGGCAGAGCGCGCCCTGCGCGTACACCACCACCGCATCGAGTGCCGACGCCCACCCCGGTGCCGTCCCAGCCGTCATGTGCTTCCCCCGCCCAGCCGTCTCCGTGCCGAGGGCAGCCTACGCGGTGCGGCGACGCAGCCCGCGACGATCCGACGATGTGAGGTATCACCAGATCAGGCACCAGTAGGTGCCGTGACGCCCGATGCCGATACGGCCGTCCGGCGGAACCAGGCCGGGATCCGGCTGCCCCACCGCCGCAAGTGAACAGGCGGGGTCGCCGACCGTTCCGGCGGTCGCCATGCGGTGGGCGGCGGCCGCCGCGGCCGGGGAGGTGTACCACGTGGTGGTCGGCCGTTTCTCGCCGCCACCGCCGCTCGTCGGTGTCGGGGCGGGGGTCCCGGCGGGCGGCGACGGGACGTGCTTCGAGGGCGCGGGGCGTGTCGCCGTCGGTTGGGGCGCCGTGGTGGAGGACGAGGGCTTGGGCGAGGCGGGCCGTGGCGCCGGCTCGGAGACGGGCGGCCGCGTCGGTGCCGGCGGTGACGCCGGTCCCGTCTGCGGAGTGCGCGCGGCCGACGCGCGGGTCCTGGTGGGGCGGGGTTCCGGCGCGGGGCTGTGCGGCGCCGGCCGAGAGGTGGGCTGCCGGCTGGGCGGTGCCGGTTCGGTCGCCTGCCGCCGGCTGGGTGGTGCGGGCTTCCTCGTCGCTTCCTGCCCGGGCGGGACCGGCTGGGTCGCGGGCCGCCGGCTGGGCGCCGCCGATCGGGCCGTCGGCTTCTGAGCAGGCGGTACTGGTTCGGCGGTCGGTTTCCGGCCCGGAGGCACCGACCCGGCGGTCGGCTGCTGGCCGGGCGGTACCGGTTCGGACGTCGGTCTCTGCTGCTGTGGTGCCGGTTTCGTCGTGGGCCGCTGCCCCGGCGGTACCTGCCCGCCGCTGGGCCGCTGCCCCGGCGGTACCGGCCCGCTCGTCGGTCTCCGGCCCGGCGGGCTCGGCCGACTGGGCGGGGACATCGTGGGCGCGGGTGGCAGCAGATGCGTCGGAGTGCCCGGCCCCGTGGTCGGAGGCCGTGTGGTGAACGTCCACGACGGCAAGGGGCTCAGTGTGGGAAGGGACAGGTCGAACGAGGCCGAGGGCTCGGGACTGGGAGTACCACCGTCCCGAGCGACCAACGCCCAGACGCCGAGGCCGCCGAGGACGAGCACGGCGGCGCCGCCCGCGATCCACGGGGCGCGCCGGGGTGGGCGTCGGTGACGGTTCATGGTCCCACTGTCCTATGGGACCCGGCGGGGTGCCCGTCGCGTCGGCTGGATGCTCCGCCGGCCGTCCGGCCGAATCCCCCGTGCGGGTGGCGCGGGGTGTGCCGGGACGGCCACCGCGTCGATTACCCGTCAGGTCATCGACCCCGCCCCCGCCGGCTGCCAGGATCATCGGCGTACGACGTCAGAGAGACCGGAGAGGACATCATGCCCGCCTATGTCATAGCCCACCTGCGGCCCGCCGACCCCCACCCGGACATCCTGGAGTACATCGAGCGCATCTCCGGCACCTTCGAGCCGTACGGCGGCCGCTTCCTCGTGCACGTCACGGAACACGAGGTGAAGGAGGGCAGCTGGCCGGGGCATGTCGTGATGATCGGCTTCCCCGGGATCGAGGAGGCGCGGACATGGTGGGACTCACCCGCGTACCAGGAGATCGCGCCGCTGCGTTCCCGGCACATCGAAGGCGACATCATCCTGGTCGAAGGAGTGCCGCCCGGCTACGACGCCACCGCCACCGCGAAGGCCATGCGCGAGGCGTCCGCCGGCGGCTGAGCCCGGCCGGTCAGGCCGTGGCGCCGCCGGCAGCCCCGGCCGCCGGCGCGCGCCGTAGCGGCATCATTGTCTCGACCGTGTCCCGCGCGAGGTGTTCGAGGACCAGCCGGTTGACCAGGTCCGGCTGTTCCAGCGGGACCATGTGCGACGCGATCCTGCCCGCCGCCACCGGCCAGTGGTCCGCTCCGTCCGGTGTGACGGGCTCGTACAGCTCGCGGAAGAAGGCGAGTTCGGCGCCGTCCGGCGTCAACGCGTCGAGCGACTCCGGCTCGACGCAGGAACGCCGCCGTGTCCTCGGCCATGTCCGCCGGCTACTCGGGGTGTGCCACCGCCGCCTTCTGCAGTTCCACCGCTGCCGTCAGGCTCAGCCCGCGCTCCGTCTGGCGGAGCGCCTTCACCGCCGCTACCGAGGAGACGTCCCCCGTGAAACCGGCGTCGGCGAGCCGGGCGCGGACCCAGCGGGCACGCAGTTCGGTGTCGGTCGCGGCGGCGACGGACTCGGCGAGCGCGATCGCGCGTTCCAGGCCCGGCCGCTCCTCGGGGGAGGCATCGGCAAGGGCCTCGCGCAGCGCCCCGCCGACGATCTCGGTGTCCCGGATGAGCAGGACGAAGTTGTTCTTGGTGCTCAGTGACCCGATACCTTTCACGGAGATCATCCTTGCGCTCAAGTAACGTACGTCACAAGGAGCTTGAGGAGGATTTGAGCACCTCGTCGCGGCGCAGCAGCGTCGACAGGGAAAATGCGCCGGGCCCGGAGAAGACCAGGAGCAGGAAGCCCCAGCAGAACAGGGCCGGCGACAGGCCGCCGTTCTGCAGCGGGAACAGCCCGTCCTTCTGGTGCTCGGTGAAGTAGGCGAAGGCCATGGCCCCCGAGCTGAGGAACGCCGCGCCCCGGGTCACCACCCCGAGCAGGACGAGGGCGCCGCACACGAGCTCGATCACCCCCGCGTACCAGAACGGCCAGTCACCCGCGGGACTGGCCTCCCGGCCCAGTACGCCGAAGAGCGTGGCGGCGCCCTCGCTCGCGAACAGCAGGCCGAGAACGATGCGGAACAGGCCCAGGACGAGGGGCTGGCGGCGGGAGAGCCGGTCGTTCAGGCGTGCGGTGTCCATCGTCGCGTACTCCTCGTATAGGCCGGCGCGGCACAGGAGGGCCGCGCCGGTGGACGGACGGGCGGGAGGCCGTCCGCCCTTGTCCTACGTACGCGCGGGGCCGGCCGTTCAGCGGGAGCCGATCACGCCGACCAAGGTGAACGACGCGTAGAACGGCCCCTCGGAGAGAGCGGCGAACCAGCGGCGGCCCCGGTCGTGGTCGACGTACCCCGCGTCGATGGCCCGCTGCATGTTGCGGCCGAGCCCCAGGGTGTGGTCGGCCTCGTGGAAGTCACGGAAGACGGGCGTCGTGGCGAGTACGGCTTCGACACGGAAGCCCGCCCCTTCGGCGAGGCGCGGCAGGCTGCGCCCGATCGTCGCGTGACGGACGGCCTCGGCGGTGGTGTATCGGGTGAAGGCGCGGCTGGTCTCCAGGTCCTCGGCGTCGACGGCGAGGGTGTCCCAGTCGGGCTCCGCGAGGCCGATCCGCGCACCGGGGCGGGTCGCGCGCCGGAGCTGGCCGAGCACGTCCGCGGGTTCGGCGACATGCATGAGGACGCGGTCGATCCTGGCCCGGTCCACGGTGCCGGGTGCGACGGGCAGCGCGTGCGCGTCCCCTTCCCTGACCTCCACCCGGTCGAGGCCGGCGGTGCGCTCGCGGGCCCGGAGCAGCATGGCGGGGTCATGGTCGACCCCGATCACCGTGCCGCCGTCACCGGCGCGTTCCGCCAGCGCCGGCAGATCCGTGCCCGGTCCGCATCCCACGTCCAGGACGGTCTGCCCCGCACGGATGTCCAGCAGGTCGAGCAGCCGCTGCTTGTACGCACGGCCGGCGTCACCCGCGGCGGCCCGCAGCATGTAGGCGGCCTGATCGGGCGGGGGCGTGCCAAGAGTCGATGACATGCGGCCCAGTCAAGCATCCGCCGTGCGTCCCATGATCGTCGCCGTCGGCGCGCGCGACCGGGCCGTCGGCATCGTCGACGCCGCGGCCCGACTCGCCCGCGACGCGGACAGCCCGCCGGAGGTGGTGCACGTCCGCCGGACGGCCGTGGTGGAGGAGCAGGCCGTCGACACCGAGAGCGACGAGCAGGCCCGTGCCGACTCGACGCGGCGGTGGCCCGCCCGCCCGAGCCGTGGCACGCCGGGTGGCCGAGTCGCCGGAGTCTCTCGCGGCCGGCTGCGGAACGCGGACTCACACGGCGGTGGTGGCTGACAGGGCGGCGGGCCGCCCCGTCACCGGGCGTTCAGGTGGCGCTCCGGTCGTCGACGGGGACGCCCAGCCGGCCGGCCACGGCGGTGAGGGCGGTGCCCAGCGGAAGCGCGACCCGGGTGACGGCGTGCCGGTCGCCCCGGGTCGGGTCCCGGTTGACGATCAGTACCGGCTTGCCCGCGTCGGCGGCCTGACGGACGAACCGGAGCCCGGACATCACCGTCAGGGAGGAGCCCAGGACCAGCAGCGAGTCCGCCGCACGGACCAGCGCGCGGCAGTGCTCGACCCGCTGCGGCGGGACCGTCTCGCCGAAGAACACCACGTCCGGTTTGAGGATGCCGCCGCAGACGGTGCAGGGCACCACGTGGAAGTCGCCGACCTGCTCGTCGGTGAGATCGGCGTCGCCGTCGGGGTTGATCCCCGCGGCCACCGGCTCGAAGCCGGGGTTGGCCTCCTCCAGCCGCCGCGCCAGCTCACGGCGCGCGCTGAGGTCGCCGCAGGTGAGACAGACGACCCGGTCCAGGCCGCCGTGCAGTTCGACGACCCCCTCGCTTCCGGCCTCCCGGTGCAGTCCGTCCACGTTCTGGGTGATCACCCCCGTGAGCAGGCACCGTCTTCCGAACGCGGCCACGGCCCGGTGTCCGCTGTTGGGGCGGGCACGCCCGAAGGTCCGCCAGCCGAGGTGGCTGCGGGCCCAGTACCGGCGCCGTGCCCGGGTGCTGCCGGTGAAGTCCTGGTAGGTCATCGGGGTGTGCCGGCTCAGGCTCCCGCCCTCGCCCCGGTAGTCGGGGATGCCCGACTCCGTGGAGATGCCCGCCCCGCTGAGGACCAGCACGCCGCCGGTGTTCAGCGCGTCGGCGACCGGTTCGACATCCGTGGTGCCGGGCGGGAGGTCCGCGGGAGGGGTCCAGCTGAGAGTGGGACGCGTGCGCATGCCGCAAGGGTACGGAAAACACCGGTCGCGGGCCGGGTACCGGCGCTGATCACCGAGCGCGCGAACGCGGAACTCGCCCTCTCCTGAAGCGCCCGCCGGACGTCTCCCCGTCGTGGAACGACGCGGGGAGACGTCCGGCGGGCGGTCACACCACGGCCGTGGGCGAGCCGGCGGCCGTCACGCCGAGGGCTTCGGCCCGTCGGCGGCTCCGGCGCTCTCGCGGCCCAGGACGCTGGGCCACCAGGCCCGGGGGCCGATGTCGAGCACCAGCGCGGGCACCAGGAGCGAGCGGACCACGAGGGTGTCGAGCAGGACGCCGAACGCCACGATGAACGCGATCTGGACCAGGAAGGCCAGCGGGATCACCGTCAGGGCGGCGAAGGTGGCGGCCAGCACCACCCCGGCCGACGTGATCACTCCGCCGGTCGTGGTCAGCCCGCGCAGCACTCCCTCCCGGTTGCCGTGCACGAGCGCCTCCTCCCGGGCCCGGGACATCAGGAAGATGTTGTAGTCCACGCCGAGCGCCACCAGGAACACGAACCCGTACAGCGGCACCGACGCGTCCGTGCCGCTGAAGCCGAGGAGGTGCTGGAAGACGAGCGCCGACACCCCCAGCGTCGCCAGGAAGTTGAGCGCCACGGTCGCGACCAGCAGGACCGGCACGAGCAGCGAGCGGAGCAGCAGGACCAGGATCAGCAGGATGATGCCGAGCACCACCGGCACGATCAGCGTGCGGTCCTGTGCGGCGGTCTGCTGGGTGTCGTACTGCTGGGCCGTGTACCCGCCGACCAGCGCGTCGGCTCCGGACACCGCGTGGACGTCGGCGCGCAGCCGGACGATCGTCTCCTTGGCGGCGTCGCTGTCCGCGGCGTCGCTCAGGGTGGCGTCGATGCGGACCCTCCCGTCGACGACGAGCGGCTCACCGCCTCCGGGCCGTCCGGATTCGGAGACGGCGCCGGCCGCCGCCACGCCTTCGGTCTTCCTCGCCGCCGCCGTCACCTCGGCGGCGCGGTCGGCGTCGGCGATGATCACGGCGGGGTTGCCGGAGCCGCCGGGGAAGTGTTCGCCGAGGGTCTTCTGGGCGGAGACGGACGGCGCGTCGTTCACGAAAATCTCGTCGAGGGGCACCCCCTTGGCGGACAGCGACGGTGAGAACGCGGCGAGCACGGCGAGACCGAGCGCGGTCACCACCCAGGTGCGGCGCGGCCGGGCGCCGACCCGCGCGGCGACGCGACGCCACACCCGGTGCCCCTCCGTGGACGCGTCCGACCGACTCGGCCGGGAGGGCCAGTACGCCTTCCGGCCCAGCAGCGCCAGCGCGGCCGGCAGGAACGTCAGGCTGGACAGCACGGCGCACACGATGCCGATGGCGCCGACCGGTCCGAGGGCGCGGTTGTTGGTGAGGTCACTGGCCAGCAGTGCCAGCAGCGCGAGCGCCACGGTCGCCGCGCTCGCCGTGATGGCGCCGAAGGACCGGCGGACGGCTGCCAGCGCCGCCGCGAACCGGTCGTCCCGCACGGCGAGTTCCTCACGGAACCGTGCGGCGAGCAGCAGCGCGTAGTCCGTCGCGGCGCCGATCACCAGGATGGACAGGATGCCCTGCACCTGGCCGTCGACCCGCACCACGTCCCGGTCTGCCAGCGCGTAGACGACCGCGCACGCGAGGCCCAGGGCGAGGACGGACTGGAAGATGATCAGGAACGGCAGCAGGACGCTCCGGTAGACGAGCAGCAGGATCAGCAGGACCGCGCCGAGCGCCACGCCCAGCAGCAGTCCGTCGATGCCCGCGAACGCCTGCGACAGATCGGCCTGGCTCGCCGCCGGGCCGGCCGTCTGCGCCGTGGCGCCCGGCACGCTCGCCGCGCGCTCCTCCACGTCGCCCAGGACGTCGGACAGTTCGTCGCCGAGGTCGGGCTCCAGCTGGACGACGGCCTGCAGCGCCTGGCCGTCGTCGGAGCGCAGGGCGGGCGACGGGGCGCCCACGATTCCGGGCCGTCCGGCGAGCTCCGCCACCGCGCGGGTGGCGGCCGACTGCTGGGCGTCGGTGACCCGGTCCCCGCCGGCCGTCCACACGACGATCGCGGGCAGGGTCTCCGACTGGTCGAACGCCTCGCGGGCCTCGATCACCTTGGTGGACTCGGCGCTCCGCGGCAGGAACGCGGCCTGGTCGTTGGTGGCGACCTCGCCCAGCTTGCCCGCGTAGGGGCCGAGCGTGCCGCCCACGCCGAGCCAGACCACGAGCAGGACCAACGGGACGAGCCAGCGGGCCCGGCCGGGTGCGGTTCTCACACGTCTTCCCATCATCGTAACGATCAAGTATGTCAGCGATTGATTATCTCAATCATTGAGCAACCATATACTGGAGGTATGCACGGGACCGACAACCCCTCCTCATCCCTTCCCCGGAACGATCCGACGGGGTTGCAGTCCTTCGCCGTCCTTCTGCGCCGGATGAACACCGAGTTCAACCGCATCGCCCACGAGTTCGCCCAGGCGCAGGGCCTGCACCTCACGGATGTCCAGGCCCTGGTCGCGATCCTCGACGCCGACCCCGACGACGGGCCCATGACGCCCGGGCGGCTGCGCCGCCAGCTGGACCTCACCTCGGGTGCGGTGACCGCGTGCGTGGACCGGCTGGAGAAGGCGGGGCACATCCGGCGGGTCCGTGCCGAGGGCGACCGCCGTGTGGTGCACCTGCACTACGCGGAGGCGGCCAAGAGTGTCGCCAGGGACTACTTCCAGCCCCTGGCCCGGGGCACCGACGCCGCGCGTGCCCGCTTCCGTGACGACGAACTACGGGTCGTCGCCCGGTTCCTGGACGAGATGAACCGCGAACTGGCGCTGCTGCGCAGCCGGCCCTCCCGGCCCTGAGCGCGCGCAACTCGGCCCGAAGCCAAGGCCATTGACGGCGGCCCCGAGGAGCGGGTGGACTTCCACGGCCCGATCCGCGTCGGCGAGGCCGTGCAGTACACCAGCCCGCGGCTCGCCCACGGCAGCCACACACTGCGCGTCCGGGTCATGGGACAGCACAACTCCCAGTCCACGGCGTCGTTCGTGAGCATCGACCGCGCCGAGGTCTATGTGAACTGACCCGCCGCCACCGGCCGTCGGCGCCCCGGCGCCGCCGACGGCCGGCCCGGCGCCGGACGGGAAACCTGTCGCGCCCGCGAGGACGAGCGGTTAACTTCCGGTGGAGCACGCCGAGGTGCTGGACGCGACCGCGAAGGGGCCGGGATGGAGACCGAGGGCGTAAGAACGGACCGGTTGGGCCTGCTGCTCGACCATTTCGACCAGGCCCGCGAGATGGCGGCGGTGCGGCTGACCGGGCTCGGCGACGAGGAGTACCTGTGGGAGCCGGTGCCCGGCTGCTGGTCGATCCGGCGCCGCGGTGAGGCGGCGACACCCAGGGCGTACGGGCCGGGGGAGTGGGTGCTCGACAAGGGCGCCCCGGACATCCCGGCGAGCGAGTACGCCGAGGTCGCCCGGCAGGCCGCGGGCGGCATGACGGTCGCCAGGATCGCCGAGGACTGGAGCGTCGGCGTCGAGCGGGTCGAGGAGGTCCTCGCCCACACCGGTGAGCCGGATCCCGACGCGCCGCCGGTCACCACCATCGCGTGGCGCCTGGGACACCTGCACTCCTGCTTCGCGGGCCAGTGGGAGTGGACCTTCGGCGAACGCCGCAGGGAGCCCGGTCTGCTGGTCGACTTCACTCCCTCCGCGGACCTGGCGCTCGAGCGGTTCTGGGCGCTGATCGACCGCTGGCGCGAGAGCGTCGGCGCCCTCACCGAGGAGCAGCTCGACACCGTCGGCCTGTCGCAGTACCCGCACAGCAACGACGCCGACTACCCCTTCGCCGCCGTGCTCACGGGGTCCTGCCTCGAGTTCATCCACCACATGGCCGAGATCGGACTGCTCCGCGACCTGTGGCGGGCCCGCTTCGGCGCCCCCGCGTCCTGACGGACCCGCGCGGACACTTCGCGACACGCCCCGCGCGCGTCCGCGGGCAGCGGGCAGGGCGGGTCACCATGGCAGGGAACGGGGGAGGGGCGTCTCGTCATCCCGGAGGACCCACACGGTGAACATCCTGCTGCCGGTCCTGTTCGCGCTGGGAGCCGCGCTCAGCAACGCCCTCGCGACCGTGCTCCAGCGCAAGGCCGCCCTGACCGTGCCACGGTCCGACAAGCTGCGCGCCGGACTCGTGCTCGACCTGCTGCGGCGCCGTGTCTGGCTCGCCGGCATCGCCGCCGTCATCGCCGCCGCGCTCTGCCAGGCCGTGGCGCTCGCCACAGGTCCGCTGACGGTCGTTCAGCCGCTCCTGGTGCTGGAGCTGCCGTTCACGCTGGTGATCGGCACGCTGCTGCTTCGGGGGCGGCTGTCCCGCGCCGGCTGGGCGGCCGTCTGCGCCGTGGTCGCGGGGCTCGCCGTCGCGCTGGGCGCCGCGTCACCCGAGGGAAACCGGACCCATGTGCCGATGGACCTGTGGATCCCGGCGCTCGCCGTGTGCGTCGCGGCGATCGCCGGCCTCGTGCTCACCGGGATCCGCCGGCCCGAGGGGCGAGGACGCGCCGCGTGCCTCGGGCTCGCCACCGCCGTCGCGTACGCCGTGACGGCGGCGCTGATGAAGGCGTCGATGCACACCCTCGACGACGACGGCGTCGTCGAGGG
>Ga0247822_10003248_pt1 | contig 10601 bp, 5 predicted proteins | sample 13C_Cellulose_Da_FD_192423 | JGI IMG/M metagenome (GOLD analysis project Ga0247822, IMG submission 192423) | Soil microbial communities from agricultural site in Penn Yan, New York, United States - 13C_Cellulose_Day30 | ecosystem: Environmental > Terrestrial > Soil > Agricultural land | place... | reverse complement strand
CTTGGCGGAGGGGTGGGCGGGATTTTCGCTGCCGTGGCGGCATGGCTGGCGCAACCGGCCGTGGCGCTGGGCGTGTCGTGGCTGCGGGGCACCCGCGTGTTGGCGCCCTCGCATGCCTGGCGCGAGGACGTGCCGGCCCTGGTGCTGGCGTGGGCGGTCGCGTTCGCGGGTACGGCCCTGCTGCTGGCGTGGCCGCTGGCCTCGTTGCGCGACAGTGGCAGCCTCACGGCCGCGCTGGGTGTCAGCGCGGTGGTGGGCGCGGTGATCGTCGGGCTGTGGCGGACCTGGCCCCTCTGGCATGGCCTCGAGCGTGATGGTGGCGCCCTGTCCGCGCACTGGCGTGGCCTGGTCGAACGCGACTTCCATGCGTGGCGCGGCCTGGCGGTGGCGACGCTGTTGACGCTCGCCGTGGCCGGTGGCCTTTCCCTGGCATGGACGGACCTGGTGCCGGACGCTGCGCGTACCGGTGCCGCCGTGGCGTATGCCCTGCTGTTGCCACTGGTGCACTGGGGCGTGCAACGGCTGGACGGGGCTGGCGTGCTGCCCGTCGTGGAAATGCCCGGGAGCGACGCCGTTGCCCTCCACGCAACGGACGTGGAGGAAGCGCCTGGACACGGCCTCGACCTGGAGCAGGCGTTGTTCGATGCCGCCCGCGCCGGACGCGTGGACCGTGCGCTGGAACTGATCGAGGCCGGCGCGGATCCGCATGCCGTGCCGGCGGAAGGCTCGCGCGACCAGCGCAGTCTCGGGGCTCTGGCGGCCGTGCTGCCCGACCTGCGCCTGCTGCGCACCCTGATCGCGCATGGCGTGGACCTCAACCATGCGCATGCCGGCGTGACGCCGCTGCTGGCCGCGACGCGCGACAGCTGGCACGGCCGCCCGGACGCGGTCACCACGCTGCTGGCCAACGGTGCCGATCCGCGCATCGCCGACGCGGATGGCAACACGCCGCTGCATCACGCCGCCCGGAGCTCCGATCCCGGCGTGGTCGCGTTGCTGCGCGACGCCGCTGCAGAACTGGATGCCTTGAACCATGACGGCCTCACTCCGCTGGGCGTCGCCTGTGTGGCCGGCAACTGGAGGCTGGCGAAATTCCTGCTGGAGCGGGGGGCGCGTCCGGATCCGCAGGGCGGGCAACCCGTCCTGCTGGCGGCGGCCTCGACCGAAGAAGACGACCCTGCCGGCGTGCAACTGCTCCTCAAGCACAAGGCGAAGGTGGATGCGCGCGACGCCCAGCGCCGCAGCGCGCTGCATGAAGGCGCGTATGCAGGCCATGCGGAAATCGCGGCATCACTGCTGGCCGCCGGTGCCGATGTGCATGCGCGCGATGCACAGCAGCGCACGCCCTGGCTGGAAGCCGCGCGCGGAGGGCATCTGGGCGTGCTCGAAAAGCTCGCCGAGGCGGGAGCCGACCGGCAGGCGGTCGACGCGGATCGCAGGAATGCGCTGATGCTGGCATGCGCCGCCGAGCATGCTTCGCCGGCGCTGGTGCGCCGGCTGCGGGAATGGGGCATCGATCCCGAAGCCACCGACGCCCAGGGCCGGCGCGCGGTCGATCTTGCTGCCGAAGCGGGGCGCTGGGCGCTGGTCTCGGCCCTGGACCCCGGCTATGCGCTGCCCACCGCCGTGGCGACGGCGGATGACGAAACGCCTCCCGACCGTGCACCGGTGGCACTGCTGCGCGAGGGCCTGGCGAGCGGCCAGGTGGAGGGCATGGAGGCGCTGGCGCGCCTGAGTTCGCGCGATGAGCTCGGTGCCCTGCTGCACGACCCGGAGATGCAGCGTCCGACGCGTCTGGCATGGTTGCTGCGGCAGGGTGCCGATGCCGACCATCGCAACGCGCAGGGCGACACCCTCGCGTTCGTCCTGCTGTCCCAGGGGCCTGCGGGCATGCCCGCGTTGGCGACATTGATGGCGCGTGCGGTTTCGCCGGCCGGTGCCGGTGGCCTGGCGCGCTTCATGGCCGCCTGCGCGGCGGACGACCAGGCGGCGCGGACGCTGGAGTCCTGCGCACTGGACCTGCTCGAACGTGGCGCGGATCCGTTCGCCGCCTCCCCGCAGGGCGATCCTGCGCTGTCGCTGGCGGTGCGCCTGGGTTGGCAACGGGTGCTCGACCGGCTGCTGGATATCGGCGTGGACCGCGAGGCGCGCGACAGCCACGGCATGACCGCGTTGCACCTGGCGGCAGTACTCGGCCGCGAGACCGCGCTTAAACACCTCATTGCCAAGGGTGCGTCGCCCGAGTCGCGCGCGGCCGATGGGCAGACGCCGCTGGGTGTCGCGCTGGCGTGCGGACGCCGTGACCTGGCCGACTGGCTGGACTGGCGCATCTGGTCGCTGCCGCGTCGCGCGCTGCGTCCCGCCGACCTGCCGGCGGCGGCCATGGCGGGTGATCGCGATGCCGTGCGGCGGTTGCTCGATCTCGGCTTTGACGTGGACTCGCCCGACGCCCAGGGCTGCACGGCGTTGCTGCGTGCCGCAGGCGGCGGATTCACGCCCACGGTGGAACTGTTGCTCGCGCGTGGCGCCGATGCGCAGCGTGCCGCCAATACCGGCGCGACGCCGCTGTCGGCCGCGGTGAGCATGCGCCAGGCCGACATCGTCAGTGCATTGCTCGGCGCAGGCGCCGACATTGAATACCGGCTGCCCGGTGGGGTGACCGTGCTGATGCTGGCGGCGGCGCTGGGCCTGCCCGAAATCGTTGCCCGCCTGATCACCGCCGGCGCCAACGTGCATGCCGGCGATGCGCAGGGACTGACGCCGCTGCATTGCGCCGCCCTGTATGGATTCACCGCGCGCGAGAAGCCGCGCCTGGTAGCGTTGCTCGACACCCTGCTGCTGTCCGGCGCGGAATCCGAACAGGTCGCGGCGGGATCGGTGACGCCGCTCCTGTTGCTGCTCGGTTCCCGGGCGGAGCCCGGCACCGCCTGCGACGAGGAAGTCGTGCTGGCCGGCCTGGAACGCCTGCTGGACGAAGACGTTTCGCTCGACGTGCAGGATCCGCGCGGCTTCGGGCCGCTGCACCTGGCGTCGCTGCATGGCCTGCTGCGCGTGGTCAGTCGCCTGCTCCGCGCCGGCGCCGATCCGGAGCTGCGCGATGCCTTGAACCGCACGCCGCGCGAGATCGCGGTGATGCGCGGCTTCATCGACGTGGCGGCGGAATTCGTTCCCGCCACGCCGGGTGCGGGCGCATCGATGGCCCGCTTCCTGCGCGATCGCGGTTAACGTGCCGGCGGCGGAACGTCTTCGCCGGTCGCGTCGGCTTCGAAGAGTTTCTCCAGGTCGCTGATCGCATCGCGCGCGGTCTGGATCACCGCACCGTCGTCGTCGTACACCAGGTACTGGGCGCGCATCAGGCTTTCGTCGTGCTGGCGGAAACGGCGGGTGTGCTCGGCGGCGGTCTCGGGCGGTATGCCCAGTTCCACCAGTACCTGCTGCGCCATCTCCAGGCTCGATCCCAGCGTTTCGCGATAGGCCTCCGCGCTCAGGTCCATCAGGCGCCACGCGTGCTGCCGGTTGCGCGCCCGCGCCAGTACGCGCGCCTCGGGGAACATGCGCCGGATCAGCCGTGTCGCCTTGATGTTGGTGTCGGGGTCGTCCATCGCCACCACGAAGACCTTCACATGCTGCGCGCCGGCCGAGCGCAGCAGGTCGGGGCGCGTCGGGTCGCCGTAGTAGAGCCGGATGTTGCCGAACCGCCGCAGCGTGTCCACCGTCTCGGGACTGTTCTCGAGCGCGACGAACGGGATGCGCTGCGCCGTGAGCAGGCGCGCGACGATCTGGCCGAACCGGCCCATGCCCGCGATCAGGACTTTCGGCTGCTCGTCCGGAATGTCGTCGAAGGCACGGGTCGCCGGTCCGGATCGCCGCACGTGCGCCGGCAGGCGATGCAGGCCCAGCAACAGCACCGGCGTCAGCGCCATCGAGATGCCCACGATGGCGGTCAGCTGGTTGCGCAGTTCGGCGTCCATCAGGCGCACGCGCGCGGCTTCGCTGAACACGACGAAGGCGAACTCGCCCCCCAGCCACAGGGTGCCGGCCAGCATCAGCGCGCCGCGCGGATCCAGCCGTCCCGGCCAGCGCCCGACGCAGAACAGCAGCGTGAACTTCACCGTCAGCAGGATCAGCACGCCGGCGGTGATCAGTTCCGGCTGCTTCACCACCGCGTCCAGGTCGATGTCCATGCCGACGGCGATGAAGAACAGGCCCAGCAGCAGCCCCTTGAACGGATCGATCTGCGATTCCAGTTCGTGGCGGAATTCCGAATCGGATAACAGCACGCCGGCAAGGAACGCGCCAAGGCCGGCGCTGAGGTCGGCCAGTTGCATGAACCATGCGATGCCCAGCACCACCAGCAGTGCGGTGGCGGTGAACACTTCGGGCATGCGGGTGCGCGCCACGATGCGGAACAGGTGTCGCAGCAGCAGCCGTCCGCCGATGATCACGATGGCGACGGCGCCGACCGCATGCAGCACCATGGTCCAGGTCAGCGTTTCGTTCTTGGCGCCGCCCAGCAGCGGGATGGCGGCAAGCAGGGGAATGGCGACCAGATCCTGGAACAGCAGGATCGCGAAGCCGAGCCGGCCGTGTTCGGTGGTGAGTTCCTTATGTTCGGACAACAGCTGCAGGCTGACGGCCGTGGACGACAGCGCGAGTCCCAGCCCTATCACCAGCGCGGTCTTCCAGTGATGTTCGAACAGCAGCGCGACCCCGCCCAGCACCAGCGCACTCAGCATCACCTGCAGGCCGCCCGCGCCGAACACCGGCTTACGCATCACCCGCAGGCGCGACGGCGACAGTTCCAGGCCGATGACGAACAGCATCATCACCACGCCGATCTCGGCGGCATCCAGGATGCGGTCGGCATCCCGCACCAGCGCAAGCCCGTCCGGACCCAACACCACGCCGGCCACCAGGTACGCCAGCACGGCCCCCAGGCCAAAGCGCTTGAACACCGGCACCGCGATCACCGCGGCCAGCAGGAATACCAGCGTCAACTCCAGACCACTACCGTGCATGCGTCACCTCGCGCGGATAGTATGCGGCGGACGGGCCCGGACCGGGCTGCGCGATTCCATCGATCAAGGAGGGGACGATGAAGTATCGGATGATGTGGGGCATCTGCGCTTGCCTAGGGCTGCTCGTTTTCGCGGGTAGCGTGTGGGGACAGGGCGCCGGTGGCGTGCGCAAGCAGCTCGAAGCCAGCCTGCTGGTGCAAGGCGAAATCACGGTGGACGAGCAGGGCGCGATTGTCGACTACACGCTCAAGGAGCCTGACAAGCTGCCCGCGGACGTGGTCGCCTTCATTCGCGGCAACCTGGCGGGTTGGACGTTCGAGCCGCCCCGGATGAATGGCAAGGCGGTCAGGATCCGCAACGACATGAGCCTGTTGCTGGTGGCGAAGAAGGTGGATGACGACAGCTTCCTCATGCGCGTGCAGGCGGCCAGCTTCTACCCCCAATCCACGGGCGAGGGCTACGAGATCGTCCGCAGGAAAATGGATCCGCCCCGCTATCCGGTAGCGGCGGCTCGAGGTGGCGTGCAGGGCACGGTGTATCTGGTGCTCAAGGTCGGTCGCGACGGTCTTGTGCATGACGTGGTCGCGGAACAGGTCAACCTGCGTGTGGTGGCCAGCGAGAACATGATGCGCCAGCTCCGCGAGATGTTCGCGGAGGTATCCATCAATGCCGCCAGGAAATGGCAGTTCACGCCGCCGACGCGGGGTGACGATGTGGACGCCGAGTTCTGGTCTGTTCGCGTGCCGGTGGATTTCAACATGGGAACGAAGCTGCCGCGCTACGGACGCTGGGTGGGCTACATTCCGGGCCCACGGCAGAAGGCGGGCTGGGTGGATCAGGAACTCGCGGAGATGTCGCCCGAAGCGATGGCGGCGGGTGAGCCCCGCCAATTGGGCAGGGAAGGTCTGCGTCTGCGGACGCCGCTGTCGCAAGGTGGCTGAAGGGGGACTCCACCAAGGAGGACTCCCTATGCCGCGCAGCATGCCCTGCCGGGAAGGATGGTACGTCCGTCGGATAGCACGGTGCGCGTATGCCGGCCCCGCGCTCGGCGGGGAGTCGCCCTCAAGAGGCGTGAATCAACCGGCCAGAAGTTGCAGCAGGTGCTTCCCGTACTTCCCGGTGGATGTCGCGGTCACCATGGTCACCACATACCCAAACACCAGCACTACGGCGGCGAGCCCCGCAACAGCCAGCCATCTCAGGACGCGATGCGCAGCGATGTGCTTGTGCCGGTTGCGGATGAAGCATTCCGCGACCAGCAGGTTGGGAACGAAAAACAGGTACAGGATCGCGTAGTCGAACGGACCGCTGGCGTTGCCTGCGCCCATGCCGAGCCCGCCGGTCAGGTCCTTCCATGCGCGGATCTCGAGGTCGAACACCCATGAGCCCAGCACCATCGCGAACAGTCTGATCGCCCATGCGCGGTGCAGATCGAAACGTTTCGCGCGCGCGTGCACATAGGCCATGACCGCACACAGCATCATCACCGCGCCCCAGATTGCGAACGCGACGGATGCCGACGGCGTATACGCGCCGTGGGTAAGGATGAATGACATGCCCCCGGCGCCTGCCAGGATGCCGGCGGTGACATAGGTCCGCCCCGTCCAGCGATGCACGGCGCGATGGCGGGCGCGGACGCGGGCCGACAACAGGATCGGCCACGCCAGCACCAGCACCGCGCCCATGACGAAATGCAGCCCGATGCCGAGGTTGGCGATCCAGTCCTGGGCCGTTGGCATCGCCAGACCCGCGACCAGCGCGCGCCACTGATCGAAATTCCTGTGCGTGGCACCGGCGGCGCGAAGGACGATGTAAGCGCCGAATGCCAGCAGGCCGGCGACGGCGGTGGCCTGGATGACGCGGCCCATCCCGTGGATCAGACGCTGTCCGGTCGCTCCGGGCAATGCGGGGCCCAAGCGCGTGCGCGGTGTATTCATGTGTGCTCTCTCCCGGCTTGGCAGCGGATCGCTTCCACAGCCGGCAGTGTCCGGACGGAGCACGGGAACGTCGTTAGGAGAATCGCAGGAAGTCGTGAGGGCGCGCCTGCCGGATGCCGGCGTCGCGACTCGGGTCGTGCCTATACTTGAACGAGCGGGCGTCGCCCCGTGGGGGACTGCATGCCGCCGCCTGATCCCAATCCCAGCCGATGGGTCCTGGACGACGTGGTGATCGACTTCGCCGGCCGGCGGCTGTCGCGCGCGGGACGGGAGCAGGCGCTGGAGCCGAAGGCGTTCGCGGTGCTGGCCGTGCTCGCGGGATCGCCTGGGCGGGTCTTCACGCGCGACGAGATTCTGGATGCGGTCTGGGGCCATCGCCACGTCACCCAGAGCGTGCTTAACCGGATCATGAGCCTGCTGCGCCAGGCACTGGGCGAGGACGCCCAACACCCGCGCCTGCTGCATACCGTGTATGGGATCGGCTATCGCTTCGATGCGCCGCCGGTCGATGGCGTCGCAGCGCAAGAAGCGCCGACGACCGCACCCCGTTTGCGTTGGGTGTGGATCGTGGCCGCGGCGGCCCTGGTGCTGCTGATCGTGGCGGTGACCGCCTGGATGCCGCGCGGCGCCATTCGCAACACGTCCAGCGTGGCGGCTGGGGCGCAAGCACGGCCTTCGCTGGCCGTCCTGCCGTTCGCCGACCTGTCGCAGGCGCGCGATCAGGCTTACATGGCCGACGGCCTTGCCGAGGAAATCCGCAACCAGTTGGCGCAGTCTCCCGCGTTGCGCGTGGTGGGCCGTACCTCCAGTGCGGCGGTCAACCGCAGGCGCGATGACCTGCGCGCCGTCGGCCATGCGCTTGGTGTGGCCTATCTGCTGGAGGGCAGCGTGCGTCGCGAGGGGAGCCACCTGCGTGTCACCGCGCAGTTGATCCGTGCCGATGATGGCTCCCACCTGTGGTCGAAGACCTACGCGCGCGAACTGCGCGACGTATTCGCCGTGCAGGACGAGGTTGCGCGCGATGTGGCGCGAGCGCTCAGCGTGAAGCTGGATGTGGCCAGGTTCAACCGCGAACAGGGCGGCACCACGCAGGTCGACGCTTACGAACGATTCCTGCGCTGGCGCAGCATCGTGATGCGCGAGCAGTTCGACTTCGAACACGACCGCCTGCGCCTGCAGCTCGCGCGCGAGATGGTGGCGCTGGATCCGCAATGCGTGCTGTGCTGGGATGCGCTCGCGGTCTCGCTGAATGCCATGGCAGAGGAACTTGACGACGTGCAGGCCGATCGGTTGCGTGCGGAGGCGTTGCAGATCCGGAACCATATCGCCCGCATCGCGCCTGAGAGCTGGGTGGCCAGGCGCGACCGGTCCAATGCGCTGTGGCGCGAAGGCAGGCGGGCCGAGGCCATCGCGCTGGCCAGGCAGATCACCGATGCCGGACCGTTGACCAAGGAGCGCACGTGGGACTACGCCTACATGCTCTATGCGATGGGCCATCTGGAGGACACCATCGCGCTGGTGGAACAGGTGCGTGCCACCGAACCCAGGGCGCTGTTCCTGTCGCGCGACCTGCAGTACGACTACACCGCCGCGCGTCGCTACGCGGACGCGGAGGCCGAATACCAGCGCGGTCTTCGGCTGGAGGGCAGCCAGCGCGAGCCGGATTACGTGGCTTTTTTCCGCCAGCTCGCGGGCCGGCGGCCCGGAGGGACGCCTGAGCTGCAAGCCCTGCATCGCCGTTTGCTGCGGTACGACGGTCTGGATACGCCATTCTTGCGCGATCTGGGCGAAGTGCTGGACGACCGGGAAGCGATGCTTACGCTCGTACGCCGTGCGCTGGCGGACGATGCTTACGCCGGCGGAGTCGAGGTCGCATACACACGCACCAGCGTGGCAGACGCACTGGGGGATGCGGGTCTGGCCGTGAGGTCGTTGCGCAGGGAACTCGAAGCCCGGCCCGGGTTCGAGGACGGCACCATGGCGCAACACGCCTACGTCGCCTTCTGGAACGTGCCGTACTCCGGTGCACGCGCGCACCCCGACTTCAAGGCGTTGCTCGTGGAAGCCGGCGTGGTCGACTACTGGCGGCAGACTGGCCGGTGGGGCGACGGTTGTGGTCCGGTGGGAGCCGACGATTTCCAGTGCCGATGAGCGCAACCCCCCTTGCCTGGCCGCGCGTTGGCACTTGCACTTGTCTGCCGGAGGCGGTCGTCATCGCGCTTCCCGTCCCTCGTCTTGTGCACAGGGCCGGTTCCGGCCTTGGCCGTGCATGCGTTGTCTCGTGGCGATAGTATGCGGCGGAAGGGCCCGGACAGGGCCGCATTTCCACGGATGAGGGAGAGGATGATGAAGCAAGGAATCATGTGGCGCGCCGCGATCCTGATTGCCGCCTTGATGCTGGCACAGCCAGCCTTGGCCCAGGGGGCGGCGGCCGTGCGCAAGCAGGTGGAGGCCAGCCTGCGGGTGACCGGATCGATCACCATCGCCACCGATGGCAGTGTCGAGCGCGTGGAGCTGGATGCGCCGGAAGCGTTGCCCAAGGGCATCGCGGCGTTCGTTGGCGGCAATGTCGCGGCGTGGCGCTTCGAACCCGTGCTGGTGGATGGCAAGCCACGCCGCGCGTTGACGAAAATGAGTGCGCTGGTGGTGGGCAAGTCGATAGGCGATGACCAGATGCAGGTGTCCATCCGCGGCGCGGATTTCGGCGACTATGCAGCGACTCCCGAGGCCGAGCGCGTTGTTGCGCTCAAACTCAAGCCGCCGAGCTACCCGGCCGGTCCGGCCCGGAGTGGTGCACAGGGCACCGCCTACCTGCTGGTCAAGGTCGAGCGTGACGGCAGTGTCGGCGAAGTGGCGACCGAGCAGGTCAATCTGCGCATCGTCACCAACGAGGCGCAGATGAACCAGTACCGCGAACGTTTCGCCACCGCCGCGATGGCGGCGGCCCGGACATGGACGTTCACCCCGCCGACCGCAGGCGAGGAGGCAACGCAACCGTACTGGGTGGTGCGTGTGCCCGTGGACTTCAGCTTCGGCGGCCAGCAGCGCCAGGGCAAGTGGGAGGTCTACGTACCCGGCCCGCGATCACGTCCGATCTGGGCGCCGGATGAAGACCAACCCGGATTCGCTCCTGGTGCGCTCGCCGAGGGTGGCGTCCACCTTGCCGGCAACAAGAGCGGCCCCCGGCTGCTGACCCCACTGGATGGCGCCTAGCATGGCGTGAATGCCGTCGCGGCCGATACGCGCGCGGAAGCCAACGAAAAAGCCCCGCATCGCGGGGCTTTTTCTTGTCTGCTGTCGGAGCGGCTCAGCGCTTCATCGAACTGAAGAACTCGTCGTTGGACTTGGTGTTCTTCATCTTGTCCAGCAGGAACTCCATCGCCGCGATCTCGTCCATGGGGTGCAGCAGCTTGCGCAGGATCCAGATCTTCTGCAGCAGTTCCGGTTCGATCAGCAGGTCTTCGCGGCGCGTGCCGGAGCGGTTGATGTCGATGGCCGGGTAGACGCGCTTCTCGGTGATGCGGCGGTTCAGATGCACTTCGCTGTTGCCGGTGCCCTTGAACTCTTCGTAGATCACCTCGTCCATCTTGCTGCCGGTCTCGACCAGCGCCGTAGCGATGATGGTCAGCGAGCCGCCTTCCTCGAC
>Ga0247822_10003247_pt1 | contig 10603 bp, 10 predicted proteins | sample 13C_Cellulose_Da_FD_192423 | JGI IMG/M metagenome (GOLD analysis project Ga0247822, IMG submission 192423) | Soil microbial communities from agricultural site in Penn Yan, New York, United States - 13C_Cellulose_Day30 | ecosystem: Environmental > Terrestrial > Soil > Agricultural land | place... | reverse complement strand
GTCGCCCGGTCCCGGCGGGGCACTGAAGTTCGTCAAGGGCGGCTTCCAGGTGATCGACAACCAGGCGAGCCCCGAGCGTCAGCGAGGGGAGGGCGAACTGGTCGCGGTGGAGCCACCAAAGAACGAGACCGAGGCCCTATGGCGGAACTTCCTCGACTGCGTCCGCCGCCGGGACCGGGCGACGGCCAGCCCGCCCGAGTTGGGCGCCGCGGCAGTGGCGGTCGTCTCACTCGCCCAGCAAAGCTACCGCGACGGCCACGCGTACGTCTGGGACCACGAACGACGCGAGGCGAGACCCGCTGACGCGACCTGGGCGGCGAAGTGGGAGCAGCGCAGTCGCACCCGAACCGCGAAACACCTGCGACCGCCGGAATACATGGACCTGGCCGGCCCGCACGGAGGCGAGGTGTGACCCCTCCAGGGCGAGGGCCCAGAACTTGAGTCAAACTCTCCCGCTGCACGCACAAGTCTGTCCTGGCCAGTGGATTTGGAAGCAAGTTACCGCCAACGCGGGCCGATAGTCATTTCGTGTATTCAGTCGATCGGCTGACCGTTAAGAGCAACGGCTCATCTCAGACACAGGGGTGATCAGATGGTGCGCCCTGCATCTCGTTGGCTGGTGTGCGCCGGCCTGTTCGGGATCGCGGTCGTAATGCTCGCCGGGTGCGGGAAGATCCGGGATCCGTACCGCGGCACCACCTCTCCAGTCGAGGCCGGGCTGAACACCAACGACCTGATCGACCCGGCGGCCCAGATCGAGGCCGACAGCCTTGGCAACGTCCAGGAGCTGTACGCGGCAGCCGAGCGGCTCAAGGCGGGCGCCAGCCCGAACCACCGTCCGACCGCCGCCGACCCAAGCCGCCCACGGCGGTCGGTGCTGTGCATCTCCGGCGGTGGGGCGCTCGGCGCGTACCCGGCTGGGGTCGTCTGCGGGTGGACCGCCCACGGCGACCGGCCCGGGTGCAACGGACGGCCGAACTTCGACGTGGTCACCGGGATCAGCACCGGGGCACTGATCGCCCCGCTCGTCTTCCTCGGTCCGCAGTACGACGAGGAGGTGCGCAAGTTCTACACCACCGTCGAGAAGCGGGACATCTTCCGGCTCCGGCCGGTCCGCGGGCTGTTCTCCATCGCCCTGGCCGACAACGCTCCGCTGGCCGGGCTGGTGGACGAGGTGCTGACCGAGGACAAGGTCCAGGAACTGGCCGCGGAGCACCGCAAGGGCCGCAGGCTGTACATCGGCACGACCGAACTGGAGGGCCGGCGGTTCGTGTTCTGGGACCTCGGGGCGATCGCCTGCCGCGGCTGCCCCGACGACCGGGAGATGATCAAGAAGATCCTGCTCGGGTCGTCGGCCATCCCCGGGTTCTTCCCGCCGGCGAGGATCCCGGTCACGGTGGACGGCAAGACCTACGTCGAGGAGCACGGCGACGGCGGGGTGTCCATGGGCATCTTCTTCCGCCCGCCGTACATCCCGCCCGAGCGGTGGACCCCGGAAGGCAAGGATCTGCACGACGTGGACCTGTACATGCTCGTGGCCGGCAAGCTGTACTCCGACGCGGCCCCGATCAAGGAGCGGTCGCTGACTCTGGCCGGCAGCAGCGTGTCCACCATCATCTACGGCCAGACCCGGGGCGACCTCCAGCGGATGTACCTGATCTCGATCCTGTCCGGGATGAGTTACAACCTGGCCGCGATCCCGCCCGAGTTCCCGGCCCCGATGTCGAGCACCGAGTTCAGCCGCGGGCCGATGACGGCGATGTTCGACGAGGGGTATCGGCAGGCCGCGGCCGGCACCGCGTGGCGGAAGTCCCCGCCGGGGGTGGAGCCCGGCGAGAGCATGCTCGGGCGGGCGGGGACCGTCCTGACCGAGCAGCCGCGCGGCAGTTCGTCGGGCATGGTGTGGGACAAGAAAGACAGCCCGATCCGGTTCCCCGCGCCCGGAGTCGGGATCGCGCCGGGGGCGATGCCGATCCCGGTCTCCCCGGGCACCCCGATCGCCCGGTAGCCGCCGATAGAGCGGTCTGCAGACGGATGATGAAGCGAGCCGCCGACGCCAGTCGGCGGGTATCGGGCGGCACCACCCGCCGACTGGCGTCGGCGGCTCGCTTTACCGGAATGAAAACGGGACTCGAGCGCGTTTGAGTTGGTGCGGCCGCGGATGGCCCCGACGCGGAGAGTCGGGGCCCCACAGCAACCCGAACCCCGCCCGAAACGCCGCGGGCCGCCCGAGTCCTTCGGGCGGCCCGCGCCAGTCCACGGGGGTCGGCCATCCGACGTCGCTTACAATCCCTTCGGAGCCGGCAGGGCGTTCACCGCGGTCGGATTCGAGGGCGAACCGGTCGGCACCGCCGGGGCCGCTGGCAGACCCTGCGCCGCCTCCGCCTGGCCGATCAGATCCTTCAGGTTCTTACGGAACCCGTCGAACTGCACCTGCAACGTGTCCCGCTCACCCGTCCGCGCCTTCAGGTCCGCCCGCAGCGCGTCTCGCTCCTTCTCCACCGCCAACCCGCGAGCCTGCTCCGCCCGGAACTTCGCGTCCAGGTCGGCCGCGTGTGCCTGCGCCGCCTTCAGATCCTGTTCCAGCTTCGCCACCCGGGATTCCAGGCTCTTGTTGCCCGCGACCGACGGGGCATTCGGGGCCTTGGCACAGCCCCAGGCGACGCCGACCGCCGCCAGTAACACAAGGAGAGTCTTGGTGCGTGTCATGGTCAGGAAGTCTCCGGTGGGACAACCGGGTGGGCCGGTAGGAAGGTAGGGGGCGGGCGCAGCTCAACCACCTTGCCCGCTCCGGGTCAGGTTTCCCCTCTTTCGTCGGCGGCAAACCGGCCCGTACTTAACCCAAACTCACGAAATACCCCCAGCAACCCAGATTGCCTCGTGCCGGGGTGATGATTGCCGACAGGATAAGACGGGCCTGACACCCGCGGCGATCTGACCCCGGTTCACTCAGGTCCGACGAACGACCCGATGTCCCACAGCTTCGCCGACCCGCCTTGCCCGGTGCCCGCGGCGAGCCGCTTGCCGTCGGGGCTGAACGCCAGCCCCGTGACCCGCGCCGCGTGGCCGGGGAAGACAGCCAGCTCCTTGCCCGTGGCGAGGTCGAACAGTCGGGCGGTCTGATCGCTGCCGCCGCTCGCCAGGAACTTGCCGTTGGGGTGGAACGCCGCGACCCACACCCGGCCGGCGTGGCCGGTCAGCGTGTCGGTGAGTTTCTTCGTCGCCACGTCCCATAGTTCGACGACGCCCGTCTTTTTCACACGGTCGCCGACTGCGACAGCCAGCGTCTTGCCATCCGGGCTGAACGCGACCGAGTCGAGGATCGGGTGCGTGCTGCGTAGGGTGGCGATCTCCTTGAACGTGCCTGCGTCCCAGACGCGGACCTCGCCGCCGGCCGGCACACCGGGCACGCCGGCCGCGAGGAGTTTGCCGTCGGGGCTGAACGCGACGGCCTGGACCGGGGCCGGGAACTGCGGCAGCGCCGCGACCGGCTTGCCGGTGGCGACTTCCCAGACGGTCACGGCCCGATCCATCCCACCGGAGACGAGCCGATTGCCGTCGGGGCTCAGCGCGACCGCGTGGAGTTGCGGCGTGTCGGCCGGCAGCCGCAGCGTCGGCTTGCCGGTGGCGAGGTCCCAGAGCTGAACCGCGTTGCGGACGGACTTCGAGCCGATACCGGCCGCGGCGAGCGTCTTGCCGTCCGGGCCGACCGCGACGGCCAGCGGCTGGATGGCGTGCCCGGCGAAGCGGCGTAGCTCCTTGCCGGTCGCCACGTCCCAGAGCTTCAGCGGGATGCCGACGCCGTCGGCGGTCAGCACGAGGGCCTTGCCGTCGGCGTCGAACCGGACGGCGGCCGGGCCGCGGGCGGCGGGGTCAGCGAACTCGGCCACGGGCTTCGGCCCGGCGGCCGGTTGGAGCAGTAGCGCGGCGAGCAGCGGGGTCATGGGACGGCTCCGGGCAAACGAACGGTTGCATCCGGGCGACGGGCTGTTAGCATCGCCATCTTAACCGCTGACGCGGGAATGACGAATGACCCACCAATGACGAAGGGAAGAGGGCCGCGCGGTCTTTCCTTCGTCATTGGTGGGTCATTGGTGGGTCATTCGTCATTCTCATTCCGACCCCAGAGGGGTGAGATGTTCGCCGCCACCGCCTACGTCCAGGACTTGAACCCGCTGGGCAACCGGGTGCTGTCCACGGTCGTCGCCGCCTTGCCGGTGCTGGTGCTGTTCTACCTGCTGGTCGGCCGGCGGTGGCTGGCGAGTTGGGCCGGGGCCGCAGGGGCGGTCGTGGCGATCGTCATCGCGTCCGCCGTGTACCGCATGCCGGTCGAGATGGCCGGATGGTCTTTCGTACACGGGGCGGTGTTCGGCCTGTTGCCGATCGGCTGGACCGTGTTCGCGGCGATGCTGCTATACAACCTGACGGTCGAGACGGGGCAGTTCGCGGTCATTCGTCGGTCGATCGGCGGGGTATCCGGCGACGCGCGGGTGCAGGCGGTGCTGATCGGGTTCTGCTTCGGCGCGTTCCTCGAAGGCGCGGCGGGGGCCGGCTCGCCAGTCGCCATCTGCGGGGCGATGCTGGTGGGCCTGGGGGTGCCGCCATTCCGGGCCGCGGTCATCTGCCTGATCGCCAACACCTCGCCGGTCTGCTACGGCGGGCTGGGCGTGCCGGTGCTGACGCTGGCGACCACGTCCGGGATCAGCGCCGATACGATCAGTGTCATGTGCGGCCACCAGTTGCCGTTCCTGTCGTGCCTGGTGCCGCTGTACATGGTCAAGACCATGTGTACCTGGCGGCAGACGCTGGCGATCTGGCCGGCGCTGGTGGTCGGCGGCGGGTCGTTCGCGGTCTTCCAGTACATCTTCGCCACCCTGCACAGTTGGGGGCCGGGGATGCCGGCCGTCTGGCCGATGACCGACATCGGCGGAAGTATCACGTCGATGGTCATGCTGACCCTGTTCCTGAAGTTCGTCTGGCGGCCGCGGGACGAGTGGAAGTTCCCGGCCGAGCAGGCCGGGGCCGGGCAGACAGCAGAGCCGGCCCGCCCGGCCGACCCGCACGCCGCGGAGGCCGAGGAAACCGTGGCCGCCCTGTTCCCGACCGGCGTCGGCATGGCCGAGCGGACCGAGCCGCTGACCGCGGGGCGGGTGGCGCTGGCGTGGTCGCCGTGGGTCATCATGGCCCTGTGCCTGGGCGTGACCGGGCTGATGCGGGCACAGGAGAAGGTCGGCCCGATGTCGGCCTGGGGTGTGCAGTCGTTCTACGAGGAGCCGGTGCCGACCCTGCACCGGGAGGTCGAGCGGGCCAAGCAGTTGCAGAAGCCCGTGTCCGAGGCGGTCGGGGCCGTCAGCGGCGGGCTGCCGCTGGCCGCCGGCCACGCCCTCGACGGGCCGCCGGGGCTGAAGCTGCACGAGACGGAGGCGGCCACGTTCAAGCTCGCGTGGCTGACCGCCCCGGGCACGCCGGTGTTCGCCGCCTTCCTGATCTCCGCGGTCCTGCTGCGGGCGTCGCCCCAGACGTCGTGGAACGTCCTGCGGCGGACGATCATCCAGATGAAGGTGCCGATCCCGACCATCGCGTGCATGCTGGGCCTGAGCTACGTCACCAAGTACGCCGGCATCGACGCCACGCTCGGGGTGGCGTTCGCCGAGACGGGGCAACTCTACCCGTTCTTCGCGGCGATGCTCGGCTGGCTCGGGGTGTTCCTGACCGGGACCGACGCCGGCAGCAACGCCCTGTTCGGGTCGTTGCAGAAGATCACCGCCGGCGAGGTGTACCAGACCGGGGCGTTCGATGCGTCGGGCCTGACCCGGGGGCAGGCGGAGGTGCTGATCTGCACCGCCAACAGCACCGGCGGCGTGATGGGCAAGATGATCGACGCCCAGAGCATCTGCGTCGCGACCGCCGGCACCAACCAGATCGGGCGGGAGGCGGACATTTTCAAGGCGGTCATCTGGCACAGCACCTTCCTGGCGAGCGTCGTCGGGCTGATGACCGCGGTGCAGGCGTACGTCCCGCCGTTCACCCACATGGTGCCGGAGCCGTAGAATCATCCCGGCTCGCCAGGCGCTCGGGACTCGCCAGGAGGCTCCGATGATCCGACCTACTACCGCCCTGACTCTTGCCGTGCTACTCGCCCCGACCGCCCTCGCCGGGGAGTTCAACAAGGTCCTCTCCCCCGGCGACGCCGCCCCGGCGTGGGCGGGCCTCGAAGGGACCGACGGCAAGAAGCACGCGCTGGCCGACCTGAAGGGCAAGGACGTGGTGGTCGTGGTGTTCACCTGCAACAGTTGCCCCGTGGCGGTCGGCTACGAGGACCGCATCATCGCGTTCGCGAAGGCGCACGCCGCCGCGGACTCGAAGGTCGCGGTGGTGGCGATCAACGTGAATACGATCAAGGAAGACCAACTCCCGGAGATGACGAAGCGGGCGGAGAAGAAGAAGTTCCCGTTCGCGTACCTGTACGACCCGACGCAGGAGATCGCGAAGAAGTTCGGGGCCAACTACACCCCCGAGTTCTTCGTGCTGAACAGGGACCGGAAGGTCGTTTACATGGGGTCGATGGACGACAAAAGCCCACCAACCGCGGCGAAGGTGTCGCACCTGGAGGACGCGGTGAAGGCGGCGCTCGCCGGCAAGGCGCCGCCGACCGGCGAGACGCTGGCCCGCGGCTGTCGCATCCGGTTCAACCGCGCGAACGCCGACCGCTGATAGAATCCCCCGGGCGAGGGGTACTATCCAACATCTTGCCCCGCGTGAGGACGACCTCACGTCGAACCCCAATTCGGTGGGGACGACCCCGCCTCAGCGCACGAGGTGCGTCATGGCGTGGGTCTACCTTTTCTTCGCGGGCCTTTTCGAGATTGGCTGGGCCGTCGGGCTGAAGTACACCGAGGGCTTCACTCGGTTCTGGCCGACGGTCCTGACCGCCCTTTCGATGATTATCAGCCTGGTCCTGCTCGGGCTGGCGCTCAAGACGCTGCCGGTCGGGACGGGGTACGCCATCTGGACCGGGATCGGCGCGGTGGGTACGGTGATCCTCGGCATCGTACTGCTCGGCGAGCCGGCGACCTTCGGCCGGCTGGCCTGCGTCGGGCTGATCGTCGCCGGCATCGTTGGGCTGAAACTCACCGCCTCCTGAGCGTCCCATACCGGGGTTGCGTCATGATGCGTCTTGCGCTGTTGGGACTCGTTGCGCTCGGCTGCGTCTCGCGGCTGACCGCCGCGGACCGGCCGAACGTCGTCGTGATCCTCGCGGACGACCTCGGATACGGCGACGTGAAGGCGCTCAACCCGGACGGGAAAATCGCCACCCCGCACCTCGACAAACTCGCGGCCGCGGGGTTGGTCTTCACCGACGCGCACACCCCTTCGGCCGTCTGCTCCCCGACCCGCTACGGCCTGCTGACCGGCCGGTACTGCTGGCGGACGAGGCTCCAGTCCGGCGTCCTCGGCGGGCTGAGTCCGCCGCTGATCGAACCGGACCGGCTTACGCTGGCCTCCCTGCTGCGTCAGAAGGGCTACCACACCGCCTGCGTCGGCAAGTGGCACCTCGGCCTGGGCTGGCACGTCAAGCCCGGCGGCCAAGTCACCGAACTCGGCATCGAGACGCGGGAGCAGGTCCACAGCGTGGACTACACGATGCCGTTCGCCGGCGGGCCTCTGGCGCAGGGGTTCGACCGCTACTTCGGCATCGCCGGGTCGCTGGACATGGTCCCGTACACGTTCCTCGACGGCGACCGGGTGGCGAAGTTGCCGACCGCAGAGCAGGACTTCCCGCTGATGCTCGGGCGGGAGCCGGGCCGGACGCGGCTGGGGCCGGCCGCCCCGGGGTTCGACGCGGCCGACGTGCTCCCCGAGTTGACGAAGCGTGCGGTGGCGCACATCGACGGCCGCGCCGCGGCGAAGGACGGCAAGCCGTTCTTCCTGTACCTGCCGCTCGCGTCGCCGCACACGCCGATCCTGCCGACGAAGGAGTGGCAGGGGAAGTCCGGGCTGAACCCCTACGCCGACTTCGTCATGCAGACCGACGCGGCCGTCGGCGCGGTGCTGGCGGCGCTGGACCGGCACGGCTTCGCCGAGAACACGCTGGTGATCTTCACCAGCGACAACGGCTGCTCGCCGCAGGCGAAGTTCCCGGAGTTGCGTGACAAGGGCCACGACCCGAACGCCGGTATGCGCGGCCACAAGGCGGACGTCTACGAGGGCGGCCACCGCGTGCCATTCCTGGTCCGCTGGCCGGCGAAGGTCCGGCCGGGGAAATCGGATCGGCTGGTCTGCCTGACGGACGTCTTCCGCACCTGCGCCGAGGTTGTGGGCGCGACCGTCCCCGATGCCGCCGGCGAGGACAGCACCAGTTTCGCGGCGGCGTGGACGGGCCGCGGGCCGGAGCGCGCGGACGTGGTCCATCACTCGGTTAACGGATCGTTCGCGGTGAGGAAGGGGAAGTGGAAGCTGTGCCTGTGCCCCGGTTCTGGCGGATGGAGCGCGCCGCGGCCGGGCAAGGACGACACGACGAAGCTACCGCCGGTGCAACTCTTCGACCTGGCCGCCGACCCGGCCGAGAAGACGAACCTGCACGCGAAGCACCCCGGCATGGTCGCGGAGTTGACGAAACTGCTGGAGAAGCAAATCGCCGGCGGTCGCAGCACTCCGGGAACGCCGCAGAAGAACGCGGTCGCTGTGGACGTGCGGAAGGCTGGCCGGGAGGCGATGCGGCTGGGGAATAAGAAGTGACCTATCAGGGGGGTCAGGCGATCAGGCGATCAGGCGATCACCACACCCCCGTTGATCGCCTGACCAGAAAAGGTGAGCGCCTGACCTGCCCGGCTGATCGCCTGTAGACAAATGTAGACACGTCCCGGAGCCGGCGGGGGTGCTGTGAGACGATATGACCGCCGAAATCTGTTGACATATCTATTAAGTCTGTCTAAATATTAAGTCATGGAACCCATCGGCGGGAACACGCTTCGCGGCCACCTGGAGTCGCTGATCCTCTCCAGCCTGGAGCGGGGGGAGGCGCACGGGTTCGAGATCTGGCGGCGGCTGGAGGCGGCCGGGTCCGGGGCGCTGCGGCTCAAGGAGGGGTCGCTGTACCCGGCGCTGTACCGACTGGAGGCGGCCGGGGAGGTCCGGGCCGCGTGGGAGGACGGCGCCACCGAGCGCCGGGGGCCGCGTCGCCGCATCTATCACCTCACCCCGAAGGGGACGCGCCGGCTCGCCGCGGCCCGCGCGGAGTGGCAGCACTTCGTGAACACCATCGGCGGCATTCTGGGGGCGCCGGCATGACCGAACTCACACAGCATGTCGAACGGGTTGTTCAGCCGGTCCGCGCCAGCCGGTCCCGCAAGCGGCGGATGCGGCAGGAACTGCTCACCCACCTGACCGCGGCCTACGAGGAGGAGCGAGCGCGGCTTGGCGACGACCGACTGGCGCTGGGCCAGGCGCTCGGCCGCCTCGGCGAGCCGGCGGAGTTGACGCGCGAACTCCAGGCGTCCGTGCCGCGGCTGGAGCGGGTGCTGTACGCCCGCTTTGGGTCCACCTGGTTCGACCGCCGGATGAAGGCCGCGTTCATGGGCACCGGCCAGGCGCCGCGGCGGGACGCGGTGCTGCTGGCGGGCCTGCTCGCCGCGATGACCTTCGCCATGCTCGTCCTGCTGCCGCTGGTGGAGGTCGCCGGCGGGAGGGAGTGGTCCGCCGCGTTCGTCCCGTGGGACGTGATGGCCGTGATGATCGGCCATGCGTTCGTCTCGGGGTGGTTGTGCGTCGGGTACATCCGGGCGGTGTCCGGTCGGCCCGGGGAAGCGTCCGTGACGCGGGCGGCGGTCTGGGGCGCGGCGGCGGTGCTGTGGGGCGCTGCGATGGTCCCCGCGCTCGCTGTGGCGAAGCCCGACGACCCGCTCTGGGCGGGATTGATGCGCTCACCGGGCCGAACGGCCGTCGCGGCGGCCGGCTCGTGGGTGTTCCTGGTCGTCCTGGCGGTGGTGTCCCGCTATGTGGACTCGCGGGAGAAGCGGGCCGAGGGCGACGCGCTGCCCGCCGGCGGACGTTGTTCCGACTAACTTCGCGCCTATAATCGCCGCCGGCGGCCGCAGGGGGTCCGCGTCGGACGACCCTTCGAACCGCCGCTTCTCGGGGGCGACCATGAAGACGATCCTCTCGGCATCGCTGGCGCTGGGGCTGTGCGGCCTCGCCTACGCGCAGGATCCCAAGGCGGACCCGGTCGGGACGTGGAAGTGCGAGTACGAGATCGCGGACATGAAGCGGGAGTCCACCCTGGCGATCAAGAAGGACGGGGACAAGCTCGCCGGCACGATGACCTGGCAGGACAAGAAGGAGTCGAAGCTCAAGGACGTCAAGTTCAAGGACGGGGAGCTGACGTTCTCCGCCGAGCGGGAGATCATGGATAACAAGTTCATCATCAAGTACAAGCTGAAGGTCGAAGGGGACAAGTTCAAGGGGAAGGGCGAAGCGGACATCGGGGGTGAAACCCGGGAGTTCGACATCGAGGGGAAGCGGGAGAAAAAGGACAAGTGATACCGAGTTGCGGTTTTTTATTTACCCCCACACACCCCAAGGGGGGGGGGGGGTAGAAAAAAAA
>Ga0247822_10003246_pt1 | contig 10605 bp, 14 predicted proteins | sample 13C_Cellulose_Da_FD_192423 | JGI IMG/M metagenome (GOLD analysis project Ga0247822, IMG submission 192423) | Soil microbial communities from agricultural site in Penn Yan, New York, United States - 13C_Cellulose_Day30 | ecosystem: Environmental > Terrestrial > Soil > Agricultural land | place... | reverse complement strand
TCTCCACGTCCCACGCCGCCCATGCCTCGCGCGTCACGCCCGGCGTGCCGCAGCCCTCGCACACATGGATGATCCGGCCCCGCTCGCTCACCTGACTGCATTAGCGGGAGATTGCGCCGCTTTGGCGATTGTCAGCTCCGAAACGGATGTATCGCCGGCCGGTCCGAAATGGCGGCAAGCGCCGCCAAATTCGCGACGTCCCGAAAGGATTTGGCGGCTGGCAGCCGCTAGAAGCCGGCGCATGAAAGCGTTCCGCGCGTGAAACACCCGTTCGATCTGCACCGCCGAGGCCCCTTCCGGAACAACCGGGACGCGTATCGCTCCGTGTCTCGCCAACGCCGCTATCCCGCGCGCCGCGGTCCGGGCTGGCGAGCATTGGCCGGGATGGTGCTGGCGGGCGTCGCCGGTGGCGCGGCATGGGTGATGCTGCCCGCATGGAACCCGTCCGGCGCGTCCATATCCCAGGCGATGACCGGACCGTCGGGCGGCTCCGCCACCCGTACCCGCTTCACCTTCTGCCACCGCGGCGGCGGCAATAACTGCGTGGTCGATGGCGATACCTTCCGGATGGGCGGAGCCAAGATCCGTATCGCTGATATCGACACACCCGAAACCCATCCCGCGCGCTGTGCACGCGAGGCGGAGCTTGGCGCGGCCGCCACGCGGCGACTCCATGCACTGCTCAATTCGGGAAGGGTGGCGCTCGAAATCGCGGGGCGCGACACCGACCGCTACGGCCGCCAGCTGCGCCTCGTTTCGGTCGACGGACTTGGGGTTGGCGAAACGCTGGTCGCCGAGGGGCTCGCGCGCCGCTACGCCGGTGGCGCCCGCGAAGGCTGGTGCGCCGGCTGAGATTTAAGGGCGGAAGCCGCATCCGCGAAACGCTGTCCGCGCGGATGCTGCTCCCGCCCTGCCGAACCTTGCGGTCCGGACCATGTAGCTCAGGAAATCAGTGCCTTAGCGCGACAGCATCGACACCTCGGTGACGGTCACGCGGCCCGCGGGGATGCGATAGCCCTTCTCGGCCATCTCCTTGCGGAAATCCTTCTCCGCGTCGGCGAGCTCGGCCTCATATTCGGCATAGGCATCGACCCGGTCGGCCTCGTCGTCCGCATCGGCCAGATCTTTGCGCAACTCGCGCTTCGCCTCGCTGATCGACGTCTTGTAGTCGAGATAGTGGCTGTTGCTGTCGTCATAGATCCGGTCGATCCGGTCACGCGCCAGCGCCGGGGCGGCGGTCAGAGCGGGCATCGTCAGGGCGGCCAGCGCCGCAGCGGCGGTAAGGGGCAGGGTTCGCATCGTTCGTCTCCTCATGTTGCCATGAACCGGGGAGAGGAACGGATCATCGCCGCGCCGGGTTGCGCGGCGAAAGACGCGGCTTCGCACGCGTGCCTGCGGTGGGGCGGGACGAAGCGTGGCGCGGAAGGGGCGGTTCGAACCGGGCTGAAAATGGCGGCGGACGGTCCTTTTCACCTGAGGTTCAGCCGGTCGCCACAATCCCGCCCGAATTGTCCCGGCTGGTCAGCCGCGCGTCAGAAGCAGATGCAGCGCATGCTCGCCTGGCTCCTGCCCGGCCACGCGATAACCCAGCGCGGGCAGGTCGATCCCCTCGAACAGGGCTTCGCCGCGGCCGAGGATCACCGGTGCGATCGCCAGATGTGCTTCGTCGATCGCGCCGGCCTTCAGATAGTGGCGCACCGTCGAAACGCCCCCGCCGATGCGCACATCCTTGTCGCCCGCGGCCGCGCGCGCCAGCTCGAGCGCCTTGTCCGGCCCTTCGGTGACGAAGTGGAAGACGGTGCCGCCGTCCATCTCCAGCGGCGGGCGGGCATGGTGCGTCAGCACATAGACCGGGCAGTGATAGGGCGGGTTGTCGCCCCACCAGCCTTTCCAGTCATCGTCGGGCCATGGCCCGCGCACCGGGCCGAACATGTTGCGCCCCATCACCCACGCGCCGAGGCCGCTCATGGAACGTTCGGCGAAGGCGTTGTCGACGCCCTCGCTTCCGCCGTCCTGACCGACCATCGTCTTGAAATAACGGCTTCCGATCAGCCATTCGTGGAAATTGGCACCCTTGCCCAGCGGATGCTCGAGGCTCTGCTCGGGTCCCGCGCCGTAACCGTCGGCCGAGATGCTGAACCCGTTTACGCGCACCTTGCTCATGGTCGGTCTCCAAACTGCCGCGCGTTCCAATACGCGGCGCAATCGGACGGGTCAGGCGGTCGCGGCGACCTGATAGAGGAAATCGACGAAGCCGAACGTCGCGGCGTCCATCCCCATCACCTTGGGGTTGCTGCTCTCGATCACGAAATATTCGTTGGGGGCGTGCGCGCCGCTGCCATGGCCAAAGCCGAACTGGCCGGCGGGCAGGTTGAGCGGCGGGCCGGTGAAGATTACGCCCGGCCAGCTTCCCGCCAGCCGCGGGTGCAGCGTCGCGGGCACGCCCAGCCGCGCGCAGGTCGCCAGCTCGGCGCGGATCAGTGCGCTGTTCTCGTCGGTCTGGGTCGGGCCGTAACCGCCGGTCACGTTGACCTCGACATCGGTGAAGCCGCGCTTGTCGAGATGCGCGCGCAGCTTCGCCATGGTGTCGTCCTTGGTCATATCGGGTACCAGCCGCATCTCGATCTTGGCGGTCGCCTTGCCCGGCAGCACGGTCTTGCCGCCCGGACCCATATAGCCTGACACCAGCCCCTGGATGTTGACCGTCGGCACCTGTGCCAGCCGCACCATCGACTCTTCCCAGCTCATGTCGTCGATCCAGCGCGACACGCCCAGCGCCTTCTTGGCATCCTCCTCGCGCGTGTTCGCGGCAGTCATCGCGATCAGCTGCTTCTGCCGCGCGGTCAGCGGCGCCACCTTCTCCTGAATCCCATCGATCGTGACGGTGTTGCCGTCCTTCGACACCAGCGTGGAGAGCGCGGCGACCAGCCGCCAGGGCGGGCTGTCGACGCGCGCCTTCTCGCTCGAATGGATGTCGCCTTTGGGGCCGCGGCCCCATTTCTCGCCCGACACGGTCAGCTCGAACTCGACCGCGCCCTTGGCGCCCAGCGCCAGCGTGACGCCGCCCGTCGCGGGGCTTTGCCAGCCGGTCGGGATGATCACGCCGATGGTCTTCTTGAGCGCGGCGGCGACCTGTGGCGCCGTCACGATCTCATGGAAATTGGGGGAAGCGATCTCCTCCTCGCCCTCGGCGATCAGCACCAGATTGACCGGCAGCTTGCGCCCCGCCGCCTTCATCGCGTGCAGCGCGGCGAGGAAGGTCGCTTGCGGTCCCTTCTGGTTCACCGCGCCGCGGCCCATCACCACCTTGCCGAAGCCGGGCTTGTCGATCAGCTTCGCCTCGAGCGGCGGATGCTCCCATTCCGCCGGGTCGAACTGCTTGACGTCGTACATGAAATAGATGCCGAGCGTCTTCCTGGCGCCGGCGTCGAGCGTCGCGAACACGCCCGGTTTGCCCTTCGACGGCACGATCTCGGCATGCTGGAAGCCGGCGTCGAGCGCCAGTTGCTTCATATAGTTGGGACCCTCGGGATAACCGCGATCCTCGGCGGCGATCGAGGGGAGCCTGATCCAGTCCTGCAGCCGCTTGAGCGCCGCATCGTGGTTGGCGGCGATCGCCTTCTTCACGTCCGTCATCGCATCCGCCGCCAGCGCCGCGCCGGGTGCCGTCAGCGCCGCGCCCGCCGCTGCGGCCTTGAGCATCGCGCGTCGTCCGATGGTGCCGTTGGTGTCGTGCATCTCTCGCCCCTTTTGCCGGTTTCGCGGCAGCCTAGCGGGGCGAGTGCGGACTTCAATCGCTAGCGGCTCCGCTTCGCGCCGGTGACGCTGCGCAACGCCGCGATCCGCGATTCCAGTTCGGCGCGCTCGGATTGCGACAGCCCGCCGCGCGAATAGCGTTCCTCCAGCGCCGCGATTTGGCGGCTTTCGCGGCGCAGCTGCCGGGCCTCGCGTCGGGAGAGCTGTCCGCTCTCGCGCCCGTCGCGGATATTGTGGTCGGCCTGCCCCAGCTCGCGCGCCACGCCGGGCAGGGCGGGGGAGGGCGCCGGCCAGCGCACGCCGCCCGAAGGATCGCGAATCTGCGCGGTGGCGGGAAGCGCGCTCAGCGCGGCGGTGATGACAAGCAGTGCGATTCGCATGGATTCGGCCCTCCGGCCCCGACCGGGCCACGAATCCGACCATTCACCACGCATGCTTTCGCGAAGCTGACCGCTTCGCCTCAATATGTTGTGCCAGATTCCTGTGGATGAATCGGTGCATGAAAAATTTGTGAGTTCGCCGTTCGTTCTCTTGCATTCTGAAAAGGCGAGGAAGGTCCGCGCGTCGCGTGCGGTGGGGCGTGGTTATGTGCCGGTGAACCGACTCAAATCAGCGACGAAGCGAGTCTTCAAACTTTCATTTACGGTCTTGCCTCCCGCGCCGATCTGCCACAATCTCTAGTGGTCACACAGGGGGACAAACCCAAGCACTGGTGGAACGCCACCCGCGAACCCATATTCGCGGTATGGCCTGCCGCGTGCCGGGAAGGGCGGATGGACACTTTTTGTTCTCACGCCCGCGTGCGTGCGGTGCTACCATCGCCAGGCGCCCCCGAGTCGTGATCTGGACGGGCAAAAGGCGAACGGCGATGGACTTCAGGGAACAGCAGGAAGCAAGCGTGAGTGAGACCGTGACCGATACCGCAGAAGCCCCCGTCGCCGAGGCCAAGGCCGCGCCCGAAAAGGCGGCCGAGAAGACCGGCGCCAAGGTGAAGAAGCGGCTCGATACCAAGACGGTCGCGCCGCGCATCTTCCCGGTCGAGGTCGATCATTCGCGTGACGCGCTGCTCACCGAATTCGGCAAGGAAACGCTCAAGGACCGCTACCTGCTGCCCGGCGAGAATTTCCAGGATCTCTTCGTCCGCGTCGCCTCGGCCTATGCCGACGATGCCGCGCACGCCCAGCGCATCTACGACTATATCTCGCGCCTGTGGTTCATGCCCGCCACGCCGGTTCTCTCGAACGGCGGCACCGGCCGCGGCCTGCCGATCTCGTGCTTCCTCAATTCCGTGCCCGACAGCCTCAACGGCATCGTCGACACCTGGAACGAGAATGTCTGGCTCGCCTCGCGCGGCGGCGGCATCGGCACCTATTGGGGCAATGTCCGCGGCATCGGCGAGCCGGTCGGCCTCAACGGCAAGACCTCGGGCATCATTCCGTTCGTCCGCGTGATGGATTCGCTGACCCTCGCGATCAGTCAGGGCAGCCTGCGCCGCGGCTCGGCCGCCTGCTATCTCGACATCTCGCACCCTGAGATCGAGGAGTTCCTCGAGATCCGCAAGCCCTCGGGCGATTTCAACCGCAAGGCGCTGAACCTCCACCACGGCGTGCTCATCCCCGACGCGTTCATGGAAGCCGTGCGCAACGGCGAGGAATGGACGCTGCGCTCGCCCAAGGACGGGTCGGAGCGCGGTCAGGTCAACGCCCGCGCCCTCTTCCAGAAGCTGGTGGAAACGCGCCTCGCGACCGGCGAGCCGTACATCGTGTTCGCCGATCATGTGAACAACAACATGCCCAAGCATCACCGCGATCTGGGCCTCAAGGTTTCGACCTCGAACCTCTGCTCGGAGATCACCCTGCCGACCGGCAAGGACCATCTCGGCAATGAGCGCACCGCGGTCTGCTGCCTCTCCTCGCTCAACCTCGAAACGTGGGACGAGTGGAAAGGCGAGAAGGGCTTTATCGAGGATGTGATGCGCTTCCTCGACAACGTCCTTCAGGACTATATCGACCGAGCCGAGCCGGGCATGGAGAAGGCCGCCTATTCCGCCGCGCGTGAGCGTTCGGTCGGCCTCGGCGTGATGGGCTTCCACTCGTTCCTTCAGGCGCGCGGCCTGCCGTTCGAAGGCGCGATGGCCAAGACGCATAACCTTCGCATCTTCAAGCACATCAAGGCGCAGGTCGACGAAGCCTCGATGCAGCTCGCGGTCGAGCGCGGCCCGTGCCCCGACGCCGCCGATATGGGCGTGATGGAGCGCTTCAGCTGCAAGATGGCGATCGCGCCGACCGCGTCGATCTCGATCATCTGCGGCGGCACCTCGGCGTGCATCGAGCCGATCCCGGCCAACATCTACACCCACAAGACGCTGTCGGGTTCGTTCTCGGTCAAGAACCCCTATCTCGAGAAGATCTTCATCGAGAAGTCGAAGAACTCCGACAATGTCTGGAACTCGATCCTCGAGCGCGGCGGCTCGGTCCAGCATCTCGACTTCCTGACTCAGGAAGAGAAGGACTGCTACAAGACCAGCTTCGAGATCGACCAGCGCTGGCTGCTCGAACTCGCCGGCGACCGCGCGCCGTACATCGATCAGGCGCAGTCGCTGAACCTGTTCATCCCGGCCGATGTCGAGAAGTGGGACCTGCTGATGCTCCACTTCCGCGCGTGGGAGCTTGGCATCAAGTCGCTCTACTATCTCCGTTCGAAATCGGTGCAGCGCGCCGGCTTCGCGGGCGGGGTCGAGGCCGACAACACGATCGACGCGCCGCAGTTCAACCTCGGCGAGAGCACCGATTACGATGAGTGTCTGGCTTGCCAGTGAGCGCCCGCACGCGCTGAGCGCCTTCTCCCCGGCGGGGAGCGGGCTGATGGAGACCGTCCGATGACCCGATCCCTCCGCCTTCTCCCGCTCGGAGCCTTCGTCCTGCTCGCCGCCTGCGCGCAGCAGGTGTCGACAGCGGTCGAGCCCGGCGCGCCCGGATTCCTGCTCGGGCTGTGGCACGGCTTCATCTTCCCGGTCGCATGGGTGCTGTCGCTCTTCATCCCCGACGTCGCGGTCTATGCCGTGCCCAACAATGGCGGCTGGTACGACTTCGGCTTCTTCCTCGGCATCTGCGTGTTCGGCGTCGGCGCCAATCGCGGCAAGAAGGTCGTGGTGCGCGAGCGGGTAGTCATCCGCGAGCCATGACGAGCCTGCCGCCCTCCGATATCTTCTGGGCCGGTGCCGCCGGGGTCGTCACCTTTGCTGGATGCCTCGTCGCGCCGTTCGTGAATCGCTGGCGCCTGGCCCATCATGCGCGCCGGCTCGAGGCGCGCCAGCATCGCGGTTATGATCGCCACTACGAAGAACTGCGCGAACTCGAAGCCTGGGTGCCACAGGGGCGCACCGCGTTGGATGCCAAGGCGCTCCTCTCCGCGCTGTTCATTGCCGGCTGGCTCGGGCTGATCGTCTATGCCGTGCTTCATCCTGACGCCGACTATCTCATGTCCGTCATGGCGCTTGTCGGCGCGGCTTTCGGTTTGATCGCCGCGGTGTGGCAAGGCTATCGCATCTGGCGCGATGCCCGGCCCGATCCGCGCGCGCAGATGATCTCGCCCACGCGCGGCGACGCGGATGAGCGCAAACGCCGCATCACGGTGTGGCGTGAGATCGGCTCGATCGTCGCGCTCGCGGCCGGGTCGTTCGCGCTCGCCTTTCTCTCCGCCGACCGGGCGTTGAAGCTGGTGCCATGACCCGCGCGCTCGCCCTTCAGGCCGGGATCGGCATCGTCAGCGGCGTCGCGGGCCTCGTCCTGCTGCGCCGCCGCGCCGTCACGCCCGAGGGCGTCTACGCCACGCGCATCGCCGGCATGATGCTGGTCGCGCTCTGCCTCTTCCTCACCGGCTTCGCGTTGGTGTTCAGCGTCGCGAGCGCGGCATGAGCTTGCTTTATCCGCAGAGCCGGTTTCGGCGGCGCGTGGTCTGGCTGCTGACGTTCGCGGCGATCTTTGGCGGCGTTAAGTTCCTTTCCGCATGGACCGGAGCTGGCGCCTGGATCGAAGCGACGCCGGCCGCTCTCGCGGTCTATCGCATTTTTGCGGTCCTGCTCTTCGTCGGCTTAGGAGCGGTCGCGTTCCTTGGCGCGCGGACGGAGCGGAGGCCCTGGCTCTATCGCCTGATTGGCGCCCTGTTCCTTCTGATGGGCGCCCTTCACCTTGTTCTGCTCTTCGCCGGCGCGTCCGGCCCATCTGATTTATTCCCGGAGTAATCCAATGCCTCTTCTCGAAGCCCGCAAGACCTACAAGCCCTTCGAATATCCCTGGGCGTTCGAATTCTGGAAGCGTCAGCAGCAGATCCACTGGCTGCCCGAAGAGGTGCCGCTGGGTGAGGATTGCCGCGACTGGGCACAGAAGCTGACCGATCACGAGCGCAATCTGCTCACCCAGATCTTCCGCTTCTTCACTCAGGCGGACGTCGAGGTGCAGGATTGCTACCACGAGAAATACGGCCGCGTGTTCAAGCCGACCGAGATCAAGATGATGCTCGCCTCCTTCTCCAACATGGAGACGGTGCACATCGCCGCCTACAGCCACCTGCTCGACACGATCGGCATGCCCGAGAGCGAATATGGCATGTTCCTCGAATATTCGGAGATGAAGGACAAGCACGACTATCTCCAGAAGTTCGGCGTCGACAATGACGAGGACATCGCCAAGACGCTGGCCATGTTCGGCGGCTTTACCGAGGGGCTTCAGCTCTTCGCCTCGTTCGCGATGCTGATGAACTTCCCGCGCTTCAACAAGATGAAGGGCATGGGGCAGATCGTCTCCTGGTCGGTCCGCGACGAGAGCCTGCACTGTGAGGGCATCACCCGCCTGTTCCACGCCTTCACCAAGGAGCGCGACTGCCTGACCAAGGCGGTGAAGGACGACATCATGGACGTCTGCCAGACGACCGTGCGGCTCGAGGACGCGTTCATCGACCTGGCGTTCGAGCAGGGCCCGGTCCCCGGCATGACGCCCAAGGAGATCAAGAAGTATATCCGCTTCATCGCCGACTGGCGCCTCAACCAGCTCGGCCTCAAGCCGATCTACATGATCGACGAACACCCGCTCCCCTGGCTCACCCCGCTGCTCAACGGCGTCGAGCACGCCAACTTCTTCGAGACCCGCGCCACCGAATATTCGAAGGGCGCGACCAAGGGGAATTGGAACGAGGTCTGGGACAGCTTCGACAAGCGCCAGAAGGCGAAGGTCGTCCCGGCGGCGAATGAGGATGGCGGCGCCGAGGGCGGGCTGTTTGATGGGACGGTGGCTGCGGAGTGAGGAATATTGGCGGAGTTGCCATCCCCATCTGAGATTGCTTCTCTCGCGAGTCTGATTGCTCCGGGGCTGATTATACTCGGAGTGCGTTCTCGTTTTCGAGATAGCACAGGCACTCAGTTAAAGGATCAACTCGTTGCGTATGCAGTGGCATCATCTGCATACTATGCGGCAATATACCCTCTGTTTCATGTTCCAAACGGACTTGCGCTGCCCTTGTGGCTTTGGAAGTTTCTTCAATACTTCCTCGTTCCTGCCTTGGTATCGTTAGTTGTCGTCGCGTTTGATCAAAGTGAGGTTTTCTACAAGGCGTGCCATAAACTCGGTTTGAGGCTGTCACACCACATCCCATCGGCTTGGGACTTTGCGTTCTCGAAGTTAATCAAGGGCACGTTTGTACTGGTCAAACTGAATGATGGGACGCAATATGCGGGGGTCATGGGGAAGGCCTCGTTTGCGTCGTCTTCAACCGCCGAAAGGGATTTGTACATCCAGGAGGTCTGGAGCGTTCCGAAGCGAGGGCCATGGAAGGTGCTTGAGCCCCGCCGGGGCGTTTTGCTTTGTGGCAAGGACATTAGGTGGGTCGAAATTTTTAGGAGGTGAACATGAGCGATAAGGATCGGTCACGGGAAGATCTTGAGAAGGGCCATGTTCCAGCCGAAGAGAGAGGCTGGACTCCGTGGAGCGGACATCAGCCAGAAACAGATGAGCTCGGCCCGCCTCCTAGCGGCGGTGGCGGCGGCAAAGAGCCAGATAGCGACGACTAACTACGCGGCGATCTACCGATCTAGATATACTTAGATTTCGTCACCCCGGCCTTGTGCCGGGGTCCACCTAGCCCCGCGTCACCACCGCCAGCGGTTCCAGCCCCAACCCCACCGCCAGGTCGTTCCACATCGGGTTCTCGCGCTCGATCAGGTTGCGCTTCCAGTCGCGGCGGTAGCGTTTGACCTGCTTCTCCCGCGCAATCGCGGCCTCCATCGTCTCGGCGACCTCGAACCACACCAGCCGGTGCACGCCATAGCGTTTGGTGAAGCCGTCGAACGTCCCTTCGCGATGCTGGATCACCCGGCCGATCAGGTTGGAGGTCACGCCGACATAGAGCGTGCCATTGTAACCACTGGCGAGGATGTAGACGCAGGGGAGGCGTTCTCTCATCGACGGCAGAATCTGCCGCCCGGTGGACCCCGGCACAAGGCCGGGGTGACGGGTTGGGTGCAGAATGGATGTTTCCGCTCGGGCTACAGCTTCGGCTGCTCGCGACCGTCCGCATGTTGGGCCGGTCCGCCGCGTCCCACCTCCTCCGTCATCCCGGCCCTGTGCCGGGATCCACCGCGTCACAAGCAACGCCGCCAAGGCTCACGCCCCACCGCCGCAACCATTTTCCTACACGAACCAATTAGGTTAAATGACTCGACTCCTCTAACCAAAGGAGTCGACCCATGAAACACGATCACCCCACCCCCGACACCACCGACGACCCCCTCGAAACCTACGCCCCCATTCCGCTGCGCGAACGCCATGACGGCTGGACCGCGGAGCGCCCGCGCGG
>Ga0247822_10003245_pt1 | contig 10605 bp, 8 predicted proteins | sample 13C_Cellulose_Da_FD_192423 | JGI IMG/M metagenome (GOLD analysis project Ga0247822, IMG submission 192423) | Soil microbial communities from agricultural site in Penn Yan, New York, United States - 13C_Cellulose_Day30 | ecosystem: Environmental > Terrestrial > Soil > Agricultural land | place... | reverse complement strand
CGCTGCGCCCGCGCCGGTCCCGACGCGCCGGCGCGCAGGAAGCTGCGGTACGCCGACGCCGCCGCGCGGCAGTCGCCCTTGAGCCGGTAGGCCTGGCCGAGGTTGAACAGCACGCCCGGGCTCGGCATGGTCAGGTACGCCTGCCGGTAGGCGGCGATGGCGAGGTCGTACTCGCCGAGCTCGTAGTGGCGCCGCCCGCGATCGCTGAACGAACGGGCGCGATCGCGCGCGGTCGCCGGCGCCATGGCCGCCGCCGTCTGGGCCGGCGGCTCCGCCCACGCGGGCGCGGCCGTCACCAGGCCGAGGAACCCGAGAGCGATCGCGTGGTGGCGCATCGGTCGTCCCGGTCCTCAGTAGGGGTCGATGGTGGCGTCGGGGTGGAGCCGGCGACCGCGCGCGCGCGGCGACGACCGGCCGGGGCCGCCGCCGTCGCGCGACACCCGGGCGCGCGACCGCGCGGGCTCGCGCCGCGGGCTCGTCGACGAGGGCGCGGCGTCGCGGACCTGCTCGCGCCGCGGCCGCGGCCGCGGGTGCACCGGCTCGGCGGCGGCGCCGCCGGGGGGCGCGGCGGTGGTGACCGGCGCCGGCGCAGGCGGAGCCATCGCCGCCGTCGTCGCCGCCGCCGCGGCGGTGGCCGGCGCCGGCGGTTGCGCGGGGCTGGTGCGCGCCATGCCGAGCCGCGCGCCGGCGCCCATCGCGACCAGCGCGCAGGCCGCGATCGCGACCAGCCACGGCCGGCCGCGCCGCACCGCCACCGTGCGCAGGCGCCGCGACTCCGACGGCAGCAAGGTCGGTCCGCGCTCGAGCGTGGCGCGGGGGTCGGCCGGCGCCTCGACCGCCCCGGCGATCGCGGCCACCTGATCGGAGCTGCGAGTGCGCCGGCTCAGCTCGGCGCGCGCCGCGCGCAGGCCCTCGGCGACCTGGACGATCGTCGGGCGCTGGCGCGCCGGCTTGACCAGCATCGCCAGCAGCAGGCGCTCGAGCGCGTCGGGGATCTGCGGCCACACGTCGCGTGGCGGCGGTGGCGCCTCGGTCAGGTGCATGGCCAGCACCTCGGCGGCGCTGTCGGCGATGAACGGCGGCGACTCGAGGAACAGCTCGTAGGCGACGATGCCGAGCGAGTACACGTCGGACGCCGGGGTCGCCGGCTCGCCACGCGCCTGCTCGGGCGCGACGTAGCGCGGCGTGCCCACCAGCATGTCGCGGAACGAGCGGCCGGCGTCGACGCTGGCCACCGAGGCGATGCCCCAGTCGAGCAGCTTGACCAGCGGACCATGGCCGCCGCTGCCGAGCGCGATCGTGGCCTGGCTGTCGACCAGGAACACGTTATCGAGCTTGATGTCGCGGTGGACCACCCCGGCGGCGTGAGCCGCGGCGAGCGCGTCACACAGAGGCAGGAGGTAGTCGATCACCTCCAGCGGAGGAATGCGACCGTCGTCCAGGCGCTCACCGAGCGTCTTGCCGCGCAGGCGCTCCATGATGAGGTACGGACGCCCGTCATCGAGCGTGCCCGACTCGAAGATGTCGACGATGTTGGGGTGGGTGACGACGTTGACCGCGCGCGCCTCCAGCAAGAACCGCTCGGCGGTGTACGCCGGCGTGAACATGTGCTGGTGGATGACCTTCATCGCGGCGCGCTTGCCGATGGCCTCGTGGACCACCGCGTACACCGCCCCCATGCCCCCGCGGCCCAGCTCGCCCTCGACCCGCCACGGCCCGACGACGGTCCCGGGCTCCAGCGCCGTCCCGCGATGACCCGAACGGGCACGACCGGAGACGTCGGTTTCATCGGTCGGGCACGTCATAACCGCGACCAGCGGCAGTGCATGGGTCATGCCCGCACGCGCCGGCGAGGCCGTGGTCACCGGCGCGGGGTTACGCCGGCTCGGCGGGGCGCGTCCGCGCGCCCGTGTCACACGAGCACACTCGACGCCGCCAGGCCACCGCCACCGGGTTACCGGGTTGAATTTACGTCGGCCGCGCTCGTCCCACTCCCGCTCGGCGGGCAGTCGGTCGCGGCGTCGGCGTGAGACTTCTTCATGACCACGGCCGTGCCCAGCGCCGTCACCACCGCGAGCAGGAGCGCGGCGAGCAGCCACAGGCCGAGGCGCGACGGAGCCAGCGACGGCAGAGGCTCGGCCGCGGCCTGCGGCGGCGTGACCTGGGTGTCGTCCTCGTCGGCGACGTCGTCGTCGTCGTCGTTACCACGCGCGGTGAACAGGTGGAGCGAGCGTGCGCCGACCTTGCCCTTGGCGAACAGCTCCATGTCGAACAGGCCGATCACCTCGGTCGAGCGCCCCGGGTCGAGGTTGAACACCAGCTTCGACACCGAGCGCAGCACCGACACCAGGCCGAGGCCGGCGCCGCCGACCTTGTCCTCGATGTCGGCGGTGCCTGCGCGCGCCTTGCTCAGGTACTCCATCGCGCGCTTGCGCGACAGCGAGCCGCCGCCGTCGCGCACCGACAGCCCGAAGTAGCGCCCGCTCGATCCGTACTGCACCTCGATCGGCGCGACGTCGGCGAGCTGGGCCAGCTCCTTGATCGGCCGACCGGCGTACTTCTCGTTGCCCTGGTCATCGGTCGGCGCGTGGTACAGCGCGTTCATCATCAGCTCGTCGGCGACGGTCTGGATGCGCTCGCGCACCGGGCCGCGCACGCCGGCGAGCGTCGCGTACTGCAAGATGATGTCGATCGCCCGCGACTTCTGCTCGTAGTTGCGGACCACCACCGAGTAGGTGGTGACGCCCCACGGGAAGTACTTGTTGAGGCCGAACACGTTGCCGCGCAGGGCCTTGGTCGCGCTGGCGATGAACTCGTCGTCGTCGAAGCGGGCGCCGTAGCCCATGATCGACACCACCCGACCCTCGCCGAAGCGCGGCAGGGCGTCGAGCATCTGATCCTCGTCGACGATGTGGATGATCGGGCAGCCTTCGGGGACCTTGGTCTCGAACCCGGCCGGCGCCGGCCCGGTGCGCGCGTCGACGATGACCAGGTCGGGCCGCTTGCTGTCGAGCACGCTGACGTCGGCGCCGAACTCGGCGGTCGACGCCGTGGCCGCGGTGATGCGCTGGACCTCCCGCTTGAGGCGGTTGTCCTTGGTCAGCACGGTCATGTGATGGCGAAGCATGGGGAGCCGGGAGGGCAGGCGCCGGGCGGCGCGTGGCTACTTCTTGGTCGGCGAGAGCGGGGCGAGGGTGGCCGGCGGCGGGTTGGTCGGGCTCGACCGGCGGCCGCCGGCGTCGCCGTCGGACTTGGTGTCGCTGCGCGGCTCCGACTTCTTCTTCTGGCCGATCTGCTCGGCCAGCTCGAGCCGCTCGCGAACCAGCGTGGTCTCGCGGTGGTCCTCCTCGAGGCGGTCGATCTCCTCCTTGCGGATGCGGATCTCTTGCTCGAGGTCGGCGATCTCCGACTTGCGGACGGTGATCTTGCCCTGGATGTCCTTCTGACGGCGGGCGGCGTCCTCGATGATCGTCGGCAGCTTGATGCCGACCGACTCGAGCGAGAACTTCACGACCTGCACGACCAGCTCGACGTTCTCGCTGGGCAGGGTCCGCATCAGCTCGATCGCCTTCTCGATGCCGTAGTCGTCGGCTTCCATGGTGGGCCTCACAGGCGCGGCCGCGGCGCGCGCGGGCGCGGCGGCCGGAGTGGCGACCGCGGCGGCGGCCTGAGCAGGAGTCGCAGCGACGGGCGCAGCCGCCACGGGCGCGACCGGCTCGGCCGGCCTGGCGACCGCCGCGGTGGATGGCGCCGCCGCCACCGGCGCGGAGGCCGCGCCGAGGTCGACCTGCTCCACCGGGGAATCGAAGTCGTCCTTGCGGCCCTTCTTGTCGCGCTTGTCGAAGAGTCCCATGGTCCTAACCTCGATGGTACGCCCCAAGCCGGCGCGCTGTCATCGGCTGGGGCGTGCCGACCGCTATCCCACCTGCCCCGACGTCCCAGCTCGTGGCTCCCGCCGTGTGGCTCGCTCACGTCCTCAGTCTGTCGCGCGTCCCCCTCGTGATCGGGTTCTGGGCGGTGTATCCGCGGCCACTGTGGTCGGCGGCGGTGATCGCGGCGGCGGCGATCACCGACGCGCTCGACGGGTGGACGGCCCGGCGCGCGTGCCCGGGCGGCTCGGCGACCGGCGGCTGGCTCGACCCGCTCGCCGACAAGATCTTCGTGGTCGGCGCCCTGGCGGCGATCTACGTCGACGCGCGCCCGCCGCTCGGCCTGATCGCGCTGATCGCCGCGCGCGAGCTCGTGCTGGTGCCGCTGATGGCCGGCTACCTGATCGCCGGCCGCCGCCGGGTCCGGCCGGTGCTGCGCGCGGCCCCGCTCGGCAAGGCAGCGACCGTGGCTCAGCTCGCCGCGCTCCTGGCCTTGATCGCCGGGTCGCCGGCGGCATGGGCGCTGGCGGGGCTGGCCGCGGCCACCGGGCTGGCCGCGTGCGTCCAGTACGTGGCGCGCGCGACGCGACCGTAGAGGTCGTCTATGCTCGCCCGTGATGAGGACCGTGGACCTTCGTTCGCTCGCGCGCGACGCGCGCACCATCGCCGACCTCGCCCGCCGGCCCGCGCTGTGGTCGCCGCACGCCCGCTCGGTGGCGCGCCGCTTGCCGTCGATCGCCCGCGGCTTGCGGCTGATCGGCAAGAGCGACAAGACCGAGCGGCTGTCGATCGGCACGTACCTCGAGCGCAACGCCAAGGAGCGCCCCGACGGCCTGGCCCTCGCCTACGAGGATCGTCGCCTCACCCACCGCGAGGTCCACGAGCTGAGCAACCGGTGGGCGAACCTGCTCGCCGCGCGCGGCGTCGGCAAGGGCGACGCGGTCGCGCTGCTGATCGAGAACCGGCCCGAGCTGGTCGTCGCCATCGCCGGCGTGGTCAAGCTCGGCGCCATCGCCGCGGTGGTCAACACCCGCCAGCGCGGCCGGGTCCTCCAGCACAGCCTGAGCGTGGCCAAGGCGACCACCTTCGTCGTCGGCGAGGAGCTGTGGGACGCCTTCGCCGAGGTCCGCGGCGCGATCGGCAACCCGGGCGCCGACCGGGTGCTGTGGGTGCGCGACACCCGCGCCGGCAAGGTACCGTCGGGCAGCACCGAGGCCGGCCCCGAGCTCGACCGGGCGTCGACCGTGACGCCGGCCGCGCTGGCCGAGGTCACCCTCGGCGATCCGTGCTTCTACATCTACACCTCGGGCACCACCGGGCTGCCCAAGGCATCGGTGATGACCCACAACCGCTGGGTCAAGGCCGCCGGCGCGTTCGGCATGTCGGCGATGGCGCTGACTCCCGACGACGTCCTCTACCTGTCGCTGCCGCTCTACCACAACAACGCGCTGACCGTGGCGTGGAGCTCGGCGGCGTCGGCCGGCGCCGCGCTGGCCATCCGCCGCAAGTTCAGCGTGTCGCAGTTCTGGGACGACTGCCGCCGCTACCGCGCCACCGCGTTCGTCTACATCGGCGAGCTGTGCCGGTACCTGCTCAACCAGCCGGCCCGCCCCGACGATCGCGACCACGCGGTCCGCCGGGTGTGCGGCAACGGCCTGCGCCCCGACATCTGGAAGGCGTTCAAGGCGCGCTTCGGCATCGACGAGGTCTACGAGTTCTACGCCGCGTCCGAGGGCAACATCGCGTTCGTCAACCTGCTCAACCTCGACTGCACGGTCGGGCTGTGCCCGGCGCCGTACGCGCTGGTCGCCTACGACATCGACAAGGACGAGCCGGTGCGCGGCCCCGACGGCCACCTGGTCCGGGTCGGCCGCGGCGAGGTCGGCCTGCTGATCGCCGAGGTCAGCGCCCGCTACGCGTTCGACGGCTACACCGACAGCGCCGCCAGCGAGAAGAAGCTGCTGCGCGACGTCTTCGTCCCCGGCGACGTGTGGTTCAACTCGGGCGACCTGCTGCGCGACCAGGGCTTCCGCCACGCCCAGTTCGTCGACCGGGTCGGCGACACCTTCCGCTGGAAGGGCGAGAACGTGTCGACCAACGAGGTCGCCGAGGTGCTCAACGGCTTCGACCAGGTCGCCGAGTCGACCGTGTACGGCGTGCAGGTGCCGGGCGCCGACGGCCGGTGCGGCATGGCCGCGCTGGTCCTGCGCTGCGCGGTCGACGAGCTCGATCTCGACGGGCTGACCCGCCACCTGCAGGGCCAGCTGCCGAGCTACGCCTGGCCGCTGTTCCTGCGCGTGCGCCCCGAGCTCGAGGTCACCGGCACGTTCAAGCAGATGAAGAGCGACCTGCGCAAGCAGGGCTTCGATCCGGCCCAGGTCGGCGAGCCGCTGTTCGTACTCCCGCCCCGCCAGAGCCGCTACGTCCCGCTCACCTCCGAGCTGCTGCAGTCGATCAACGGCGGCGGCATCAGCTTCTGACCGCGCGCTGAACCGCGCTGACCGCGTGAGCGGCGGTCACGACGACGACGGCGCTTCCCTCGCGCCGCTCGCCGGTGCACGATGCGACCGTGTCAGCGTCGCGCTTCGACGTGATCGTCGTCGGCGGGGGTCACAACGGCCTGGTCGCGGCCGGCCTCCTGGCCAAGCGCGGCCGGCGCGTGCTGGTGCTCGAGCGCCGCGACGTCGTCGGCGGCGCGGCGGTCACCGAGCTGCCGTTCGGCCCCGACTTCCGCGTCACCTCGCTGTCGTACGTGGTCAGCCTGATGCCGGCGACGGTGATGCGCGAGCTCGAGCTCGGTCGCTACGGATACAAGGTCTTCCCGCAGCACCCGTACTTCGTCGCCTACCCCGACGGGCGCTACCTGATGATGTGCGCCGACAAGGCGCGCCGGTTCGAGCAGGTCGCCAAGTTCTCGCGCGCCGACGCCGAGGAGCTCGAGCGCTGGGACGGCTGGCTGGGCCGGCTCGGCGAGGTGCTCGGGCCGCTGTTGACCACGGTGCCGCCGCGGATCGGCTCGCGCCGGCCGGCCGACCTGCTCGCCCAGCTCGCGCTCTTGTGGAAGCTGCGCAAGCTCGACGAGCGCGGCGTCGCCGACGTGACCCGGCTGATGACGATGAGCGTCGCCGACCTGCTCGAGGAGCGGTTCGAGTCGCCGGCGGTGCGCGGCGTGCTGGCGGTGTCGGGCGTGATCGGCACCTGGGCCGGGCCGCGCTCGCCGGGCACCGCCTACGTCATGGCGCACCACAAGATCGGCGACGTCGGCGACGGCCAGCTCGGCAGCTGGGGCTTCCCCGAGGGCGGCATGGGCGGGGTCACCACCGCGATGCGCCGCGCCGCCGAGGGGTTCGGCGCCACCATCCGCACCGAAGCCGCGGTCGCCCGCATCGACGTCGAGGACGGCCGCGCCCGCGGCGTGACGCTCGACAACGGCGACAGCTACCGGGCCGACGTGGTGATCGCGACCACCCACCCGAAGCTCACGTTCCTGCGCCACGTCGAGCGCGGCGCGCTGCCGGCCGAGTTCGTGACCGCGATCGAGCGGTGGAAGACCCGCAGCGGCACGGTCAAGATCAACCTCGCGCTCGACCGCCTGCCCGACTTCAAGGCCCGACCCGGCTTCGATCCCGAGCTGCACGGCGGCACGATCGTGCTGGCCGACTCGCTCGATCAGCTCGAGGCCGGGTTCCAGGACGCCGCCGCCGGCCGCCCGGCCGCCGAGCCGTTCGCCGACATCTGCATCCCGTCGGTGTTCGACCGCACCCTGGCGCCGCCGGGCAAGCACGTCATGTCGATGTTCACCCAGTGGGTGCCCCACGAGTACGCCGCCGCGCCCCACGCCGCCGAGCTCGCCGCCTACGCCGATCGCGTGATCGATCGCGTCGAGGCGCTGGCCCCCGGCTTCAAGGCCAGCATCCTGCACCGCCAGGTCATCGGCCCGCACGAGATGCAGACCCGCTACGGCCTGATCGGCGGCAACATCTTCCATGGCGAGCTGTCGGCCAACCAGCTGTTCCACATGCGCCCGGTCCCCGGCTACGCCGACTTCCGCACGCCGATCAAGGGCCTGTACCAGGCGTCCTCCGCCACGCACGGAGGAGGCGGCGTCACCGGCATCCCGGCCCTGCAGGTCGTCAAGCGCGTCCTGCGCGACCGCCGCTGAGGCTCGAGGCTGATCGCAGGGCCGAAACGACGACGCACGGGTCGGACGATCGTCCGGACCCGTGCGCGAGGAACGTCGACCAGGTCAGTGGCTAGCGCCAGCCACCCTGGACCCACACGTAGACGCCGCCCTGCAGCTCCCACTTGCCGTCGAACCACTGGGCGCCGGCCTTCTGCCGCTCCCAGTGCCCGGGGATCCACTGGTAGTCGCCGTCGCGCCACTCGTAGTGCCCCGCGGCCCACACGAAGCCGGCGCGCGGCCTGCCCGGGTTCTCGGCCCGCGGCGCGGGCGGCGGCATGCTCGGGACCTGCGGCAGGTCGTCCCAGCCGTCGGCGATCCACTCGTAGCGATCGCCGCGGCGATCCCACTTGCCCGGGCGCCAGCGCTTGCCCTTGCGCTCCTTCTCCCAGCGGCCGTCGAGCCAGACCCAGCCGCCGTTCTTCCAGTCCCAGCGGCCCTCGACGTAGACCCAGCCGCGACCGCGGTTGCGGCCCGGACGGCTCTCGCGCGGCGGCGGCGGCGCCTCGGTCGGGTACGGCGAGACGTCGATCCAGACGTCGGCGATCCACTCGAAGCGATCACCGCGGCGCTCCCAGCGACCGGCCTGCCAGCGCTTGCCCGGGCGCTCCGCTTCCCAGCGGCCGTCGACCCAGGCCCAGTTGCCGTTCTGCCAGTCCCAGCGGCCCTCGACCCACACGAACCCACGGCGCGCTCCCGGATTGCGGGTGCGCGGCGGCGGCGGCTCGGTGGTCGGGTAGGCCGGCAGATCGATCCAGACGTCGGCGACCCACTCGAAGCGGTCGCCGCGCCGCTCCCAGCGACCGGCCTGCCAGCGCTTGCCCGGCCGCTCCTGCTCCCAGCGACCGGCGACCCACACCCAGTTGCCGTTCTGCCAGTCCCAGCGGCCGTCGACCCACACGAAGCCGCGGCGCGCGCGCCCGCGGCGCTCGGTCCGTGGCGCGGGCGGCGGCTGGGTCGGGTGATGATGGACCACCGGCGGCGGCGCGGGCTGAGGACGAACCGGCGGCGGGGCCGGACGGACCGGCGGCGGAGGCGTCGGAGGTGGGGGCTGCGTGCGGCGGTCGACCGAGGTGGCCGGCTGCGCGAGCGAGGTGACGGGAGCGGCCACGAGCACCAGGCTCGCAACGACCATCCAGCGACTCAGACGAGCAAGCATCATCTCCTCCTAGGGAAGGGCAGCGACCGTAACATGTCGCGCTGTGACGCTCGCGCGCACCCGTGCATTCAACGCTCGTCGGAAGAAGATGGGTGCGCATACGCACACGAAGCGCACCTACCTGCGCGATGTCGCGACATGCGCTAGGGTTGACCGCTCGCGCATCCCGCGCGATCGCCTGGCGTCGTAACGTCCGGTTCGTAACCCTCCGTACCCGAGAGGCCCAGCATGACAGACCGCAAGGCCAGCTTCGCCAAGCGCCAGCGTGAGCTCGAGCAAAAGGAGCGCGCCGCTCAGCGGCTCGCCAAGCGCAACGAGCGCCGGGCCCGCGCCGCCAACGCCGCCGCCAACCCCGATCCGAACGCCGACCCTGACATCGATCCCGATCTGGTCGGGATCGTGCCCGGTCCCCAGCCGAATCCCTACGATCAGATGCTGGGGGAGGAGCCCGCCGCTTCCGGCGACGACGACGCTTCCTCCGGCGACCGGGCCGAGTGACGCTCTTCTAGCTAGCCTCGACCTCTGATCATGCCGACGGACGCGTCCGTACTGACGGCGACCCGCCGTCTGCTCGAAGCGACGTCCTACGCCACCGGTGAGGAGCTCTTCCGCAACCTGGCGGCCGCGACCGCCGAGGTGCTCGGCATGCGATGGGCGCTGGTCGGCCAGGTCGTCGCCGGTGACCGGCTCGCGACCCGCGCGCTGTGGGACACCGACCGGTTCGTCGCCAACATCACCTACGACCTCGACGGCACGCCGTGCCAGCACGTCCTCGACGAGGGCACCTGCCAGTACACGTCCGACGTCACGCGCCGGTTCCCGCGCGATCCGATGCTCGCCGAGCTGGGCATCGAGAGCTACGCCGGCCTGCACCTCCGCGGCCGCGGCCGCGAGGCGCTCGGCGTGCTGGCCGCGTTCCACGATCGCCCGCTCGAGCCGAACGCCGAGCTGACGACGATCCTGCAGCTGTTCGCCAGCCGCGCCGCGGTCGAGCTGGAGCGCGAGCAGGCCGAGCAGAAGCTGCGGGACGGCGAAGCCCGCTACCGCCAGATCGTCACCACCTGCGGCGAGGGGGTGTGGACGATCGACGCCGCGGCCAACACCACCTTCGTCAACCACCAGATGGCGACCATGCTCGGCTACCAGCCCGAGGAGATGCTCGGGCAGTCGATGTACCGGTTCATGGACGACGACGCGCGCGCGACCGCGGCCCGCAACTTCGCCCGCCGCGCCTCCGGGGTCGGCGAGCGTCACGACTTCCGCTTCCAGCGCAAGGACGGCCGCGAGGCGTGGACGACGCTGGCCGCCACGCCGATGTACGACGACCGCGGCGAGTTCGCCGGCGCGCTGGCGCTGGTCACCGACGAGACCGAGCGGCGCGCGCTCGATCGTAAGCG
>Ga0247822_10003239_pt1 | contig 10611 bp, 7 predicted proteins | sample 13C_Cellulose_Da_FD_192423 | JGI IMG/M metagenome (GOLD analysis project Ga0247822, IMG submission 192423) | Soil microbial communities from agricultural site in Penn Yan, New York, United States - 13C_Cellulose_Day30 | ecosystem: Environmental > Terrestrial > Soil > Agricultural land | place... | reverse complement strand
CTAAAGATCACCGGGGTCCAGGGGGTAACCCCTGGTAGGGGATGCAAGGGGGCAACGCCCTCTTGCCCGCCGGAGGCCTGGCTCGCCGGACACTGTCGGAAGCAGTACGTGTCCAAACGCGGACAACGTGCCGGATGCCCCCTCACCAACCCGCGGCGATTGCAAAGCGAGCGTTGAGTTCTCAACGCCGGTCCCACAAAGGGGCGTCCGTTGTGTCCCGCGGTTCCTCAGGGAAGCGCCTCCGGCGGCAAGGGGTTGCCCCCTTGACCCCGGCTGCCGTCGCACGTTGGGTTTGACGTAGCACCGTCGTGCCGGCAAGAACGCTATTCGCCCCGCATGCGGAACGGCGCACTCAGCACGATCCCCCGCACCGCGGCCGAAACCCGCATCCCATCCTTCCGGACACGATCCACAACCCCGTCCACGGCACACTTGTCGTAATACTCCAGACCCCGCCCCAGGGCAAAAGTCAGCAGCTTCTCGACAAAGCACCGCGCAAACTCCTCCTCCCGCTGCCGCAGAATCGCCGTCAATTCCGTCGCCCCGCGGAACGTCTCGCCCGTCGGCAACGTCCCCGTGCTGTCGACCTCAAACCGCCCATCCTTCTCCCGCCACCGGCCAATGGCGTCATAGTTCTCCAGGCCAAATCCCAGCTCGTCCATCACCTTGTGACACGAAGCACACCCCGCGTCCGCCCGGTGCATCTCCAGCTGCTTCCGCAGCGGCAGATCGGGATTCGACTTCTGCGTCTCCTCCAGCCCCGGCACCACCGGCGGCGGATCGGGCGGCCTGTCCCCCAGCAGATTCGCCAGGATCCACTCCCCGCGCTTTACGGGTGAAGTCCGGTTGGGATACGACGTCAGCGTCAGGATGCTGGCATGCGTGAGCAGCCCCCGCCGTCCCTCGGGGAGCGTCACCCGGCGGAATTCGTCCCCGTCGATCCCCTCAATCCGGTAGAGCCGGGCCAGCCGCTCGTTCACAAACGAGTAGTCGGCGGCGATCAGATCGGTGAGCGGCCGGTCCTCCCGAAGGATCGAGCCGAAGAACATCTCGGTCTCGGTCGCCATGTCCTCGCGGAGCCGCTGAGTGAACTCGGGGAACTGCTGAACGTCCGGCGAGACCTCCTCCGTGAACAGCTTCCGCAGCGCCAGCCACTGCGAGGCGAAGTTGTCGATCAGCGACGTGGACCGCGGATCGTCGAGCATCCGGCGGACCTGTTCGGTCAGCACCTCGTCGCTCGACAGCCTCCCCTGCTCCGCGAGGGCCGAGAGTTCCTCGTCCGGCATGCTGCTCCACAGGAAGTACGACAGCCGGGACGCCAGCTCATGATCCGTCAGCCACCGCGCGCCGTTCCCGGAACCCGGGCGGCCGTTCTCCACGCGGAAGAGGAACTGCGGCGCGACGAGGACCGCCTGAAGGGCCACCTGCACGCCCCGCTCGTACGGATCCCCCCGCTCCATGGCGACCGGGACAAAGCGGGTGAACTTCGCAATCTCCTCCTCCGTCACCGGACGGCGGAAAGCCCGGCGGACGATCGGCGCGAGCGTCTCCCGCGCGGCCCGCAGGATCTCGGCACCGCGGCCCTCGCCGGCGAGCTTCTCCGGATCCGGCTGGACGAGCGTTACCTTCGAGGCCGGACCGTCGAGGTCCGGCAGGTTCTCGATGGGCCCGCGGACCCGAAGACGGTGGACCGAGGCGGTCGGGATCGGATCTTCCGGCTTCCGATCCCGGTTGCCGGAGAGCGACAGCGACACCTTCTGCGAGCCGACCTCGAGCGCCGTCTTCTGCCGGAAGGTCTGTGTCTTCCTCCCTACGACATCGAACCGCAGGACATCGTCCTCACCCATCCGGAGGCTCGTCCGCGGAAGATCGCGGCCCATCGGCTCCCCGGAGACGATCCACTGGGCCTCGTAAGTCCCGCGTTTCTTCACGTCGATCTCGACCGAGAACTCCCCCCGCCCCGTCAGGGTCCGGGTCCCGTCCTCTTCGTCGCGCGTGCTTCCCCGTTCGGACAGTTCCTTCGGCGTCCAAGTCCGGTCGAAGGCCCGCTCATCCGGGACGACGGCCGCGCGCTGCGCCACCTGCTCGGCCGCCGCGAGGTACTTTTCGATGAGGAGCGGCGGGACCGAAAGGACGTCGCCGATGTTGTCGAACCCGTGGCCGACGTCGTCCTGCGGCAGGAATGCGCTGACATCGAGATCGACCGCCAGGAGGTCGCGGACGGTGTTGCGGTACTCCGACCGGTTGAGCCGCCGGACGGTGACGCGCCCCGGATGCGGCGGCCCGTTGCAGTCGACATAGAAGAGCGCATGGTCGAGCCAGGCGGCGATCTTCTCCCGCTCCTCCTTCGTCGGCTGCGGGGCGTCGCTGGGGGGCATCGCCCCGATCCGCACCCGTTCGAAGACCTTGGTCCACTGCTCGCGGTGCTTCAGGATCGAAGCCAGGTCCCGGTCGCCATCGATGACGAGCCCCCCCTCCTGCGTCTCCTGCGTGTGGCAGTCATAGCAGTAGGTCTTGAGGAGCGGGCGGATCTCGGTCGCAAAGTCGGGCTGAGCAGGAGCCGCCGGAGCGGTCTCTTCCGCATGGACCACATTGGCTCCGGGAAGAATCGCCGCCTGATGCGCGAACGGGAGCTGGAACAGGCCCAGCACGACCAGCAGCCCCACGGCCAGCGAAGTCCAGAGCGGCCACCGGGACCGCCGCCGCGGAGAACGCGCGGAGGGCCTGGTGGCGGCGGAGGCACGGTGCCGGGTCCGGACTTCGTAGGACTGGCCGCAGTCCGCCACCGGGCAGACCGCCCGGCCCTCGGCCGACATCTCCTCGATGGAGAAGACGGTCCCGCATTTCCGGCATCGAATGTGGCGAGACATTGTGGGAGTTTTCAGTCGTCAGTTTTCAGTGGATGCGATGAGCGACGCGCCCAGGCGTCTTTCGTCGCTACAGCGTGCTCTTCATCGAGAACAGTTCGATGCAGTTGTTGTCCGGATCGAGGATGTAGATCTGGATGGGGCCGTCGGGTCGGTTCTTGGGGCCGGAGACGATGGCGATCCCGTGCTCCTTGAGGACCTCGATCGTCCGGGCGGCGTCCTCGACTTCGAACGCCACGTGCCGCGTCCGGCTGACGGCGGCGGAAGGATCGATCGTCGCCCCGGCGGGACCGGACTGGTCGTGCTCGTGGATCAGGTGAATGTAAGTCGCTCCGGCGGAGAACCACAGCCCCCGGAACGGGAAGTTCGGCCGCGGCGCCGGCTGCATCCCGAGCGCGTCCTCATAGAACCGCCGCGAAGTATCGAGGTCCTTCACGACGAACGTGACATGGTCAATCTGCCGGACGCCAATCGATCGCATTGCTGTCTGCCGGGGAGGGTTCACGGGGGAATTCATTGTAAACGACAACGCATCAAACCGACCTGCTGTGTGGCCACTTCTCTGCCGACCGAGAATCCCGGCCGCTCAATCCCTGTCGCCACGAACGCGACAGAAACTGCGCCAACCTCACAGGACCTCCGCTGCCTGATATCTCGGCAGCTTCGTCGGCTGACGCTTCGGAACGTTCGCGGGAGACGAAACCGTAACCTGCCTGTGTGAAACGGGTTATCGGATCGCAACATCCTCTTAACGGCAACCCGGCATGGTAAGTGCGATTCTGCCTCATCGCTGGGTGCGTGTCCGATTTGCCTCGCAGCGAACTCACCGGGACGGTGACCACACTCTCTGTTTGACACGTGCGCAGCAGTCATGGACGTGAGTCGAGTGAGATGAAGTACGGCTTTCTGATCGATATGGACGGTGTTCTGTATCGAGGCTCCCAGCTGATCTCCGGCGCAGATCGGTTTATCGAACAGTTGCGGCTGAGGGACATTCCCTTCCGGTTCCTCACCAACAACAGCCAGCGGACGCGGCGCGACGTCGTTACGAAGCTGCAGCGGATGGGGATCGACGTTGAAGAGGAACACGTCTTCACCTGCGCGATGGCGACCGCCCGGTACCTCGCCGAACAGAAGCCCAACGGCACCGCCTTCGTTATCGGCGAAGGGGGACTGCTGACGGCGCTGCACAATCACGGCTACTCGGTCGTCGATCACGACCCCGATTACGTCGTTGTCGGCGAAGGCCGGACGTTCAACCTGGAACTCGTCGAAGCCGCGGTCCGGATGATCCTGGGCGGAGCGAAGCTGATCGCGACGAACCTCGATCCGAACTGTCCCACGCACAACGGCCTCCGCCCCGGCTGCGGGGCGATGGTGGCGATGCTCGAGACCGCCACCGGCGTCAAGGCGTTCAGCGTCGGCAAGCCGAGCCCCTACATGATGCGGGCCGCCCGCAAGGAGCTGGGGCTCTCGACCGACGAGACGACGATGATCGGCGACACGATGGAGACCGACATCCTCGGCGGCGTCCAGCTCGGAATGCACGCCGCGCTCGTCCTCAGCGGCGGTACCAAGCGGGAAGACCTCCATCGGTTCGCCTACCGTCCTGATCTCGTGGTCGAGTCGCTGGCGGAGATGACGGCCCTCCTTGAAGAGAACGACTGGCACCCGCCCTGGTACGGCCCGGCCCCGCTGAAGAACGGCCAGCGGCGCGTCGGCCGCGAGCTCGTCTCAAGCTACTGAGCCCTCTGGTTCGGGAGGGCGAGGCTCCCGCCGAGCCGCAAGCGACTTTCAGCCTGCGATTCGGCCAGCAGCCCTATCCGCGGGATGCAACCAGCCGCAGCGCCACGTCGATCGCGGCCTGCATCCCGGATGGGTCCGCTTTCCCCCCTCCCTGCCAGGCGATGTCGAACGCCGTCCCCTGGCTGGGGCTCGTGCGGATGATCGGCAGGCCGAGCGTCACGTTCACCGCGCGGTGGAAGCCGATCAGCTTAAGGGCGATGTGCCCCTGGTCGTGGTACATCGCCACGACGCCGTCGAACTCCCCTTCGACCGCCCGCTTCAGCAGCGTATCGGCGGGAAACGGTCCCACGGCATCGAGGCCGTCGCGTCGCGAGCCTGCGACCGCCGGACCGATGACGCGCATCTCCTCCTCGCCGAACAGGCCCTCTTCTCCGGCGTGCGGATTCAGGGCGCAGACGCCGATCCGCCGCGTCGGCTGTCCGATCCGCTGCAGGAAATGATCGACGAGTTCGATCGTCTCGCGGATCCGGTTCTCCGTCAGGAGCCCCGGCACGCTGGCGATGGACGTGTGCAACGTGGCATGGGCCACGCTGAGCGCATTCGGGTTCCTCACCCCCGCCGCGTCGGCTTCGGCCGGCGGCAGGTAGAGCATCATCGCGTATTCGGCGACGCCGCATTCGTGGGCCAGGATCTCGGTGTGGCCAGGGAAGTCGAGTCCCGCCTGATGCAGCGCGTACTTGTTGAGCGGCGCGGTGACGATGGCGTCGATCCGCTCGGCCAGGGCGGCCCGGGTCGCCGCGACGAGCCAGTCGTAGGCGGCCTGCCCCGCCCGGGCATCGACCTTCGCCGGCGTGAGCGAGCCGACGTCCGCCGCGGAAGGATTCCAGCACGCCAGGGCTTCGCCCCCTCGGCCCGCGTCCTCGGGGCCGTCGACTTCGACGACCGTCCGGGATGCCCCGACGAGCGCCAGCGCCCGCCGCAGGACGTCGGGGTGTCCGACGACGACTGGCAGGAAGGACTCGGCCGGAAACGTGGCCAGGGCGCGGACGACCGTTTCGGGACCGACGCCGCACACATCCCCGAGCGTGAGGGCGATCGTGGGACGGTGGTCGGTCATCGGAATGTCTCCGCCTGGGCGAGCGGCGCTCCGGCCTGATCCTTCCCGGAGACGATCGTCGGCCGGTCACCGAGCGGCCATGTGATCCCCAGCGCGGGGTCGTTCCACAGCACCGTCCGCTCGAACTGCGGGGCGTAGAGGGCCGTGCACTTGTAGAGGACGTCCGCGGTGTCGGAGAGGACGCAGAAGCCGTGGGCGAAGCCGGGCGGGATGTAGATGCTTCGTCCGTTCGATTCCGAGAGTTCGACGCCGAACCACTGTCCGAAGGTCGGGGAGGATCGCCGCAGGTCGACGGCGACGTCGAAGATCGTTCCGGTCAGGGCCGTGACGAGTTTTCCCTGGGGCTGCTCGATCTGGTAGTGCAGTCCGCGGACGACGCCGCGTCGTGAGCGGGAGAGGTTGTCCTGGACGAACGTTGTCTCCAGCCCCGCCGTGCTGAACTTCTGGGCGTGGTGCAGTTCGCGGAAGTATCCCCGTTCGTCGTGAAAGAGGGGTGTTTCGAGAACCACTACGCCGTCGAGCGGAGCGGGGGTGGACTTCATCGGGGGCTCTCAGGGCTGGAAAAACGCCTATTGTGGCACCCTTGACCACCTCCGACCACTCCATCGCTGCCCTTACCGGGTCCAGGGATCCCCTGGTGGCGTTCAGGGGCCACCCCCTGCCCGCCGGAGGCCTAGCCGTCGAGAGATGTCTGAAGGAGTGCATGTCCAAACGCGGACACCGTGCCGTATGCCCCCTCACCAATCCGCGCGGATTGCAAAGCGAGCGGTGAATTCTCAACGCCCGTCCCATAAAGCGGACACCGGTTGTTTACCACGGTTCCTCATCGAAGCGCCCCCGGCGGCAGGGCTCCGTGTTGTGTCCTGGGGCCCTTGACCCCGGCTCTCGGCTCCTCCCGCTGGAACGCCATCACCCCCTCCGATTTGGCTGACACTCCGCCGGCGCTATAATCCGGCGGCATTCAATTTCACCACACTCCCGGTCCGGAAGGCGGAGACGAAGTGGCCCAGGAAGCGACAGCGGTCAAAAAACCAGGCAATCTGCGAGAGCTCCGCGAGAGCGGGTGGGTTTCCAAGACGATCAAAGACGAGCTGCGGGACAATTTCCTCAAGGCCCTCGCCTCCGGGGAAACCCTCTTCCCCGGGATCCTGGGCTACGACAGCACCGTCATCCCCGAGATCAGCATCGCCCTCATCGCCGGGCACGACATGCTCTTCCTCGGCGAAAAGGGCCAGGGCAAAAGCCGCCTGATGCGAACCCTCGCCCGGTTCCTCGACGACGAAATCCCCTACATCGCCCACCCTGAGATCCCGCTCCACGACGATCCGTACAAGCCGATCACCCGCCTCGGCCGCGAACTCGTCGCCAGCGTCCCCGAGGAAGAGGTGCCCATCGCCTGGTGGCCCCGCTCGGAGCGCTACGTCGAACGGCTCGCCCCCGGAACCAAGTTCGCCGACATCATCGGCGAGATCGACCCCGCCAAGCTCGCCGGCGGCACCAGCATGTCGGCCGAGTCCGCCCTGCACTTCGGACTCATCCCCCGCATGCACCGCGGGATCTTCGCCATGAACGAAGTCCCGGAGCTCGACGAGCTGGTCCAGGTCGGGATGTTCAACATCCTCGAAGAGCGCGACGTCCAGATCCGCGGCTACCCCGTCCGGTTCGATATCGACGTCCTCATTCTCTTCTCCGCCAACCCCGCCACCTACAACCGCAGCGGCAAGGTGATCCCGCAGCTCAAGGACCGGATCGGGTCGGTGATCCACACCCACTATCCGCGGGAGCGCGATCTCGGCATCGATATCATGGAGCAGGAAGCGGGGCTCGACCTCGGCGGCCGCTTCCCGGTCGTCGTGCCGCGGTTCATGAAGGAGATCGTCGAAGAGATCAGCATCGCCGCCCGGAAGTCGAAATACATCGACCACGCCAGCGGCGTCAGCGCCCGGTTCAGCATCGCCAACTACCGGACCATGATCGCCAGCGCCCGGCAGCGTTCCGCCCGCCTCAGTGAAGCTCCCGCGGTTCCCCGGATCAGCGACCTCGGCCATCTTTACTCTTCGTCGCTGGGCAAGCTGGAGCTCGACCTGATGGGGAGCCACCAGATGAGCGAGCGCCAGATCCTCGACTCCCTCGTCGCCGAGGCGGTCCGCAAGGTGTTCGAGGAGTACGTCGACCGGCACGGCCTGGAGGAGATTGCCCAGATCTTCTGCCAAGGGGTGAAAATCGAAGTCGGCGACCTCCTGCCCTCGGCCCAATATACCGAGCGGCTCAAGCGTGTCCCGCCGGCGTGGGACAAGGCCTTCGAGCTCAACGCCTCGAGCGACCCGGCGGTCCGGGCCTCGTGCGTCGAGTTCGTCCTCGCCGGCCTCTACGCCACCGACCAGATCTCCCGCGCCCAGACCAACGGGCGGATCCGTTACGAAACCTGACGAATTTTAAACACCAAGACACTAAGGAGGCACCAAGGACACAAAGCGGTTCAAGGTGACGCCGTCTCACCGGCCGCGATGCCTTTCCCTGGAATTCTTCTTGGTGCTCTTTGTGCCTCCTTAGTGTCTTGGTGTTTAACCCCCTCCCCGCCAATCAGCAGCCACAAAACATGAAGCCGGAATCGCTTGGCGGGATCATCCATTCGTACCAGCGGTACGACCCCCAGAACTTCCCGAGCCCGACGCAGCCGCCGCCCGACCTCGTCTCGCCAGCCTTCGAGCACATGTTGGCCTACGGCGACATGGACGAGCTGACGGAAGAGCAGCTCGCCAACGCGGTGAAGCTCGACATCAACCAGATCGCCGGCCTCGGCCCGACGCTGGAATCGCTCCGCAAGATGCTCGAGGAGCGGAAGCGGAAGATCCTCGAAACCTATGAGACGACGAAGGTCGTCAAAGAGGCAGCTAAGGCGTTCGAGCAGCAGGCCGCTACGACCCACGCCCCCAAGGAGCACGCCGAGTCGCTCCGCCGCGCGGTGAAGGACGAGCAGCTCCGCGAGCTTGAACGGCTCTGGTACCGCGCCGGCGGCGAGCGGTCCAAGTTCGCCCGCGAGCTCCTGAAGCTCGTCGACAAGCTCGGCGAGAAGTACCAGATCGATGAGCTGGCGGGGAAATACGAGTTCACCGGCCGCGAGTCGCTGACGGTCGAGGAAGGGCTGGCGGTCAAGGAGGAGCTGGAGACGATCGACCGGCTCCTCAAGCAGCTCGAAGAGGCCAAGAAGAACGCCCAGGTCGCGCTGATCGATCTCTCGGAGATGAGCCAGTTCGCCAGCGAAGAGCAGATGGGCGAGCTCGACCGGCTCCAGCAGCAGGTCGAACAACTCCTGCAGCGGATGGCCGAAGAGCAGGGGCTCGAAAAGTCCGGCCGCGGCTACAAGATGACCCCCAAGGCGTACCGCATCTTCCAGGGGCGATTGCTGGAGCAGATCTTCAGCCAGCTCCAGGCGTCGCGAAGCGGCCGGCACCAGGGGCCGATCGTCGGCGAGGGAGCGGTCGAGCTGCCGACGACGAAGGACTACGAGTTCGGCGATTCGGTCGCCCAGATGGACATCGTCCAGTCGATGATGAACGCCATCGTCCGCGGCGGCCCGCAGGTTCCGCTGCGGATGAAGGCGGAAGACATCGTCATCCACCGCACCAAGAACAACCCCAAGTGCGCCACCGCGGTCCTCATGGACATGAGCGGCTCGATGGGGCACGGCGGCCAGTACATCAACGTCAAGCGGATGGCCCTCGCCCTGGACGGCCTGATCCGCAAGGAGTACCCCGGCGACTTCCTGCAGTTCATCGAGATGGCCAGCTTCGCCAAGCCGGTTCATCCGAGCGGGATCGCGGCCCTGATGCCCAAGCCGGTGACGATCTTCAACCCGGTTGTCCGGCTGCGGGCCGACATGTCCCGCCCCGAGATCAGCGAGAGCGACGTTCCGCCGCACTTCACGAACATCCAGCACGCGCTGCAGCTCGGGCGGCAGTTCCTCACGACCCGCGACACGCCGAACCGGCAGATGGTCCTCATCACCGACGGCCTGCCGACCGCCCACTTCGAGGGCTCGCACCTCTATCTGCTCTACCCGTCCGATCAGAAGACGGAACAGGCGACGATGCGGGAAGCGCTCCTCTGCCAGCGGGAGGGGATCGTGATCAACATCTTCCTGCTGTCGAGCTGGTCGCAGTCGGAAGAGGATATCCGCTTCGCCCACCGTCTCGCCGAGACGACGAAGGGCCGCGTCTTCTTCACAGCCGGCCGAGACCTCGACCGCTTCGTCGTCTGGGATTACGTGAACCGCCGCAGGAGCATCATCAGCTGAGGGAGCCAGGATTCAACACCAAGACACCAAGGAGGCACCAAGGACACGAAGGACCGGAACTGCGTTTCCTTCGCCTTGTCTTCTCTTGGTGATCTTCGTGCCTCCTTGGTGTCTTGGTGTTTAATCTCTTTCCGGCCAGCCCAGCGGGATCAGGCGTGCGACTTGGGCGGCTGATACGTCCCGGCGACGTTGCCGAAGCTCAGGGCGATCCGGTTCCAGCCGTTGATCGCCACGGCGGCCCAGGTCAGGTCCGCGATCTCCTTTTCGGAGAACTGTTCGCGGGTCTTCTGGTAGAGAGCGTCGGAGGGGGCGCCGTCGGCAATCCGCGTGACGCGTTCCACCCAGGCGAGGGCGGTCCGTTCGCGTTCGGAAAAGAACGGCGTCTCGTGCCAGGCCGAGAGGGTGTAGATCCGCTGCTCGGTCTCGCCAGCCGCGCGGGCGTCCTTGGTGTGCATGTCGAGGCAGTAGGCGCAGCCGTTGATCTGCGAGCAGCGGATCTTGATCAGTTCGATCAGGCTGCGTTCGAGCCCGCAGCCGGACAGGTACTTTTCGAGACCGTAGAAGGCGCGGACCGCTTCGGGGGC
>Ga0247822_10003238_pt1 | contig 10612 bp, 8 predicted proteins | sample 13C_Cellulose_Da_FD_192423 | JGI IMG/M metagenome (GOLD analysis project Ga0247822, IMG submission 192423) | Soil microbial communities from agricultural site in Penn Yan, New York, United States - 13C_Cellulose_Day30 | ecosystem: Environmental > Terrestrial > Soil > Agricultural land | place... | reverse complement strand
GTCCAGGACCCGCAGGATGTCGTGGCCGCTCCGGTGGGGCCGCCAGATGGTCCGGAACGGCCACGACATCCTGCGGGTCCTGGACATTGTCCGCTTCCGCCCGATGCCCGCCGGGCTCGTCGGCCTCGACCACCCCTGGGTCACGGGGATCGACCCCGCGACCGGCCGCGAGATCTGGTCCGACAACGTCCTCTACCGCTCCCCCCGCCTGCACCGCGGCGACGATTTCGCCGACGATGACGTGGTCCTCGCGGCCAACGGCCGGTTTCTGGCGCACCGCGTCCGGCAGTCGGCGATCACGCCCGAGCTGCCGATCGGCCCGCTGCGGCGGATGCCGCACGCGATCAACTACATCCACGGCTCGTCGCACTACAACAGCGGGCTGATCCTCCTGAACGACCTCGAGGACGGCTACCGGCACATCACCGATCCGCGGTTCCGGGAAGACCTCCGGCGGTTCGTCCGGGAGGAGCGCCGCGAGGTCCTGTTCCTGTTCCGCTGCCGCCAGTACGACGCCTGGGACTACGCCTGTCTCTCCTGCTGCATGCGGACCCTGTTTCCCTGGTTCTGCAACCCGAACGGTCCGCAGGAGCGGGTCCTGTGGGGGAACGCGGGGCCGTTCCCCGCCGCGAACCTCATCACGAGCCACTGGTCCGACGACGTCTTCGCCCTCCGCCGGCCTGGCGGAGCGGAGCAGGTCGTTCGCCCCGCGATCGCGCCGGGGCGGTACTTCCAGCGCGGCGGATACGGAGCGGGGCGCCCGCACGCCCGCTGGCCGGAGAAACTGCTGGCCCGGATGACCTACTGGCGGATCCGCGCCCGCGGCGGCAAGGCGGGGATGTTCTTCGTCGACCGCCGGAAGGTCTACGAAGACCAGATCGAGAACCGCCGCGCCCGCGGCCTGCCGGACGAGGACCGCCTCTAGCGGCACGCCGGCCCGAAGCGCCCCTCACCCAGAGGAGCTCTCCGGTTCCGCGATGGCCATTCGGGTCCGGGCCGGCCGCCTGGAATCACGGGCGGATCACAAGACATGTTCGATACTGCCGTCCGCCGCCTGATCGACCCGACGCTCGACCGAGCGGCCAGGCGGGTCGCGCGCCTCGGCTGGAGCGCGGACGCGGTCACGGTCGTCGGCTTCCTGATCGGGATGGCGGGGTGCGCCGCGATCGCGTTCCGCCTGTACGCCGCCGGACTCGCCGCGATCCTGCTGAACCGGCTCGCCGATGGCCTGGACGGCTCGCTGGCCCGGCTCCGGACCACGACCGACCGCGGGGGATACCTCGACACCGTGCTCGACACGGTCTTTTACTCCGGCGTGCCGTTCGGCTTCGCCGTGGCCGAGCCGCACAACGCCCTGCCGGCCGCCTTCCTGATCTACAGCTTCGTCGGGACCGGCGGATCGTTTCTGGCGTACGCCGCGCTCTCCGCCAAGCGGGGGATCACCTCCGATCCCGAGCGGCGGAAGTCGTTCTACTACTCGGTCGGCCTCATGGAGGGGACCGAGACGGTGCTGTTCTTCGTCCTGTTCTGCCTCTGGCCGGCCCACTTCGCGACCCTCGCGTGGATCTTCGGCGGGCTGTGCTGGATCACCACTGCGGCCCGCCTCGCGGCGGGTCTCCAGACCTTTCGAGACCCGATGCCGTGAATCCCCTTTCGAAGGTGACCCGCCGTTCGTTCCTCCAGACCGGATCGTCGGCCGCCGCGGCCGCGCTGGGAGTTGGTGCCGGCAGCCTGCTGAGCGGCTGCCGCGGAGACTCGGCGGGGGGCGCTCCGCGCGAGACTCTCCGCGTCTTCGTCTATGCGGGGGGGCACGAGAACACGATGCGCGAAGTGTTCCAGCCCCGCTTCGAGAAGGAGACCGGAGCCCGGGTGGCGCTCGTCTCCGGCTGGTGGGACAGCATCGCCAAGCTCAAGGCGGCGCCGGAGAACGATCCGCCGTTCGACCTGATGATCACCGACGCCACGCAGGGGTATCCGGCGGCGCGCGAGGGGCTCTTCGCTCCGATCCGCTTTGAGAACGTCCCCAGCCACCGGGACCTCTCGCCGGCGGCGCTCGACAGCTGGATCTACCACGACCGGCTCGGGCTCCCCTATCCCGACTCGGTGATGACCCTCGCCTTCCGCCGGGGCGCGTTTCCGGAGACGGCACCGGCGGCCTCGGCTCCGCCGGCGACCTGGAAGGACCTGTTCCGGCCCGATCTCGAAGGGAAGATCGGGCTCTACAGCAGCTTCTACATGAGCCTCCACACGTTCGCCGCCGCGATGGTCGACAGCGCCGGGCAGCCCGGAACCACGCACGCCTTCCTCAAGGACCATCTCGACGACGTCTTCCAGTTTGCACGCGAACACCGCCGGTGGGTCAAGCTCTGGTGGCCCACCTCGACCGACATGATCCTCGGCCTCAGCAAGGAGTCGGTCGCCGCCGGCAACATGCACAGCCCGGAGTACCTTCAGGCCCTTCGGGAGAAGCCGGAGCTCGCCGCCGTCGTCCCCGAGCACGACCGGGCGATGGTCCAGGTCTTCTGGGCGATTCCCGCGGGAACGCCGCGGCAGGCCCTCGCGGAGGCGGCGCTGAACCTCCTCTTCACGCAGGACGTTCAGTACGAGTTCGCGAAACGCGGCATGGCGACGGCGCGGCTCGACGTGGCGACGCGGCTCGCCGCCGAAGACCCGCTCTGGAAAACCTTCTATCCTCACACGGAAGATCAGCTCCGGACGCTGAAATACTACCCCTATGACGTCTACAGCGAACACTGGAACGACATCGCCGATCGCTGGGAACGGACCGTCCTCCGCGATGGTTGACGCGATCCGGTTCGAGGAGGTGTCGTTTCGGTACGGCGCCGCGGACGTCGTCCGCGGCGTGACGCTCTCTGCGGCCCCGGGCGAGTTCCTGAGCCTGCTGGGGCCGTCCGGATGCGGCAAGACGACGCTCCTCAAACTCGTCGGGGGATACCTGGAGCCGGAGGGGGGACGGATCTGGATGTCCGGCCAAGAGATGACGCGGACTCCTCCGCAGTCCCGGCAGATCGGGATGGTGTTCCAGAACTACGCCCTGTTCCCGCACCTGACCGCCCGCCTGAATGTCGCGTTCGGCCTGGAAGTGCGGGGGGAGCCGGCGGCGACGACCGCGCGGCGCGTCGAGGAGATGCTCGACCGCGTGCGGCTCGAGACCGCGCTCCGGGATCGCTTGCCCGCCGAGCTCTCCGGAGGCCAGCAGCAGCGGGTGGCCCTCGCCCGGGCCCTCGCCTTCGCTCCCCGGCTCCTGCTCCTCGACGAGCCGTTCGCCAGTCTCGACCGGCACCTTCGCGATCAGCTCCGGGGCGAGCTCCGCCGGATCCACCAGGAGTCCGGAGTGACGACCCTCCTCGTGACGCATGACCAGGAGGAGGCGCTCGGGATCTCCGACCGGATCGCCGTCATGCACGGCGGACGGATCCTGCAGGACGGGACGCCGCGCGACCTGTACGAGCGCCCGCGGGGCGAGTTCGTCGCGGGCTTTCTCGGTGAGGCGAACATCGTTCCGGGCGACCTGCTGGATCGCTCTCCCCGGAGGCGGTTCCTCGTCCGGCCCGAGCAGATCCGCCTCGACGGCGATCGCCCCGGACAAGTCCGCTCCGTCTGCTACCAGGGAGCGACGGCGCTCCTCGAAGTCGAGACGGACCAGTTCCTCTGGAAAGTCCGTGCTCCCGCGACAGCCCGGATCCGTCCCGGCGAAGCGGTCCGCCTCGCCCTTCCGGGCGATCCGTGGGAGTGCGGCGGCGAGTCCGACGAGGGGAGCAACGCGTGACCCGCTCCCTCCGATCGGGCTGGGGCGTCGCGCCGGCCGCCGTCATGACCGCCATCGGCGTGTATGTGCCGCTCCTGCTTCTGTTCCGGCTGAGCCTGTGCGCGCCGGCCAGAGGGCGCGGCTTCTACGAGCCGGGAAGCTGGACGCTTCAGAACTACGCGCGGCTGGCCGATCCGCTCGTCGCCCGGACCGCCGCGTTCACGATCGTCTTCGGCCTGACGGTGGCGGCGGTCTCGGTCGCCCTCGGCTATGCCTCGGCCCTGTTCCTCTACCGGCTCACGGAGCGCGGCCAGCGGATCGGCCTCGCGCTCCTCCTGCTCCCCAAGACCGCGGGACTGCTGGCGACGCTGTTCGGGATCCAGTACTGGCTCGACCGCGGCCTCTTCGCGGCCCTGATCGGGGAGGTGTATTTCGTCTTTCCCTACAGTGTCCTGGTGCTCTTCGCGGCGCTGCGGCGAATCGATCCGGACTGGCTGGGGGCGGCCCGCGGCCTCGGCGCCAGCCGCTGGCAGATCTTCCGCCGGATCGTCCTGCCTCTCTCGCGTCCGGCACTCCTGGTGGCGTTCCAGCTATCGGCCCTGTGGGGGCTCGGCAGTTTTCTGGGCCCGCTGTTTCTCGGCGAGCCGCGGCACTCCACCCTCTCGGTCGAGTTCCACCGCCGCGCCTTCGAGTATGGCGAGTGGCCGCTGGCGGCGGCGGAAGCGACGCTGCTCCTCGGCCTCCTGCTCCTCGCGGTCGTCGGCCTCCCCTCGATCGCCCGCCAACCTCCGCGCAGGACGCCGTGAGCCGTCTCTCTTCCCGACCGATCGGACCAGGGCTGCTTCTCGCGGGGAGCGGAGCGGTTCTCCTCTTTCTCGTCCCGGTCCTGACCGCGGTCTGGATGTCGTTCTCTCCCGATTCCTATCTGACCCCGCCGCTGACCCGCTGGTCGACGCTGTGGTACCACCAGCTCGCGACCGATCCCCGCTGGCTCGGCGCACTGGAAGCGAGTCTCCTGATCGCGGTCTGCACGTCCGTCCTCTCGGTGCTGGTCGCGACGCCCGCGGCCCTGGCGATGCACCAATGGCCCGCCGCCCCGCGGCGGGGACTGATGCTGTTCGTGCTCCTCCCCGCGCTCCTTCCTCCGACGGCGATGGGGTGCGGGCTGCTTCCACTGTTTCAGCGGATCGGCCTGTGGGGCACGTATCACGGGCTCGTCCTGGCCCACGCGATCCTGGCGTTGCCGATCGCCTTCCTGATCCTCCAGTCGGCGGTCGACGAGAGGCTCGCCCATCTGGAGGCGATCGCCGCCGGACTCGGTGCGAGCCCCCGGCAGGTCTTCTGGAAGATTACCGGACCGCTGCTGCGGCCGGCGCTCGCCACCGCGGCGATCGTGGCGTTCGTCCTCTCGCTGAACGAATCGCTCGTCAGCCTGTTCCTGACCACCGCGGACAACGAGACCCTGCCGGCGCTCATCTGGCCGCAGCTCCGCTACGCCCCCACGCCGGTCGTCGCGGTCGCTTCCGCCGTGACGACCGGCTTATCACTCGCCGCCCTGCCGTTTCTCGTCCGCCGAATCGTCACACGTTGACGATTCCAACCGGGACTCGGACTCGGCAGGTGAACGAGGCAGGAGGGACGGGACCTACCGGGCTCCCTTCGTCAGCCGATAGAGGCCGCGGCCGGTCGGGCTCACTCCCATCACATAGACTTCGCCCGCGTCATCCTCGCCGAACGACATGATGCCGATGTTCGGACAGGGGATCGGCTGGTTCGCCACCACACGCCCCTTTTCGTCGTCATACCGCAGGGCCCACAGCCGGTTCGTCACGTAGTCGGCATAGAGGTAGGCTCCCTGGAGTTCCGGGATCGCCTTCCCCCGATAGACCACACCGCCGGTGATCGACTTCCCGATGTCGTGGTGGTACTCCCACAGCGGGTCGATCAGGTCGGAGCTCGTCTCGACGCCGCGGTTCCCGAACGGATGCAGCGACTCGCGAACGCTCCAGCCATAGTTCCCCCCGCTCTTCAGGATGTTGATTTCCTCGAACAGGTTCTGGCCGACCTCCCCCGCCCACAGCCGCTTCGTCTCCCGATCGAACGCCATCCGCCAGATGTTCCGCAGTCCATAGGCCCAGACCTCGGGGGCGGCATCGGCGCGACCGACAAACGGGTTGTCGGCCGGAATCCCATAGGGCTTGCCGCCGGCCGGCTTGTCGACATCGATCCGCAGCACTTTGCCGAGCCAGGTCGTCAACTTCTGTCCGTTCTGATGCGGGTCGCCCCCCGCGCCGCCGTCGCCGTGCGTCACGTACAGATAGCCGTCGGGACCGAACAGGATCGTCCCGCCGTCGTGGTTCCAGAACGGCTTCTCGAAACGGAGCAGCTCCACCTCCGACGCCGGATCGCCCGTCCCGTCCGGCTTGAGATGGAAGCGGGAGACGACGTTCGCCATCTTCGCCTTGTTGTCCGTGTAGAAGACGAAGAACTGGCCGTTCTCCTTGAACCGCGGATGGAAGGCGAGCCCCAGAAAGCCCTCCTCGTTCTGCTTGTCGCTGTACCGGACCCGGTCGCTGATGTCGAGAAAGACCTTCGTCTCGCCCGCGGCCTCGTCGTTGGCGAAGCTGTGGATCACCCCCTGCTGCGTCGGCACGAACAGCCGCTTCGATCCGTCGCCGGCCTGCGTCAGCAGGATCGGGCGAAGCGGGACGATCTTTCCGGACTCGCTCCCGTCATCCCAGCCGGTCCACTTCAGCGAGGTGAACGCCGGCGTGACTTCGACCTTGAGCGGAGACTCGTCGACCTCCCAGCCGGGAATGGTCGTCGACAGCTTCGTAAGCGTCCCGGACTTCATGTCGGGGATCAGGAGATGGCGGCCCGAGGCATCGAGACAGCTGTCAGCCGCCGCCTTGAGCCCTTCGCCGATCAGGATCGGCTTCTGCCGCGGACGGGGGATGGCGAACACCTTGCCAGTCGTCCAGGAGGTCACGAACAGCCGGCCGAAGTGGTCCCACGTCAGCCCATCCGCGCCGTCGAGACCCTGGGCGATCTTCCAGGCAGTCCGGTCGGTCATCCGGACGCGGTACAGGACCCCCTGCCTCATGTCCGCCACGACGCAGTGCGACGCGCCGTCGAAGGTCACGCCGTTGGGCATGTCCAGCTCCGGGATCGTGGTCGTGTCGACGACCGTGTTGATCTTGTTCAGGCGGATGTCGATCCGGAAGACCGCTCCCCCTTTCCCCTTCCGATCCCCGGAGTCACTGACGAGGAAGATCCCGTTCTGCGGATCGATGGCGATGTCGTTCAGGAACAGCGGCGGCACCGGGAAGGCGTCCGGCGCGGCGTAGACGGAGGTCTTGCCATCCATGTCGACCCGCACGACCCGCGTCTTGTCCGTCAGGTAGAGCGAGTCCTTGTAGGCCACGATTCCCTTCGGATCGTCGAGTCCCTCCGCCAGCGTCCGCGTCTTCCCGTTCTCGATCACGGAAACCTTGCCGTCTCCGTCCTTCCCGTCCTCGCCGATCTCGGTGACGTAAAGCAGCCCCTTGGGCCCGTAGCAGACTGACTCCGGATACTTCATTCCGGTGACCATCGCCTGGGGCGTCTCGGCGCCCCAAACGGAACCGGCCGTGAGGCCGAGAGGAGCGAGCGGGGTCAGAGCCGCGAGAACGGCAGCCAGCCGGACCCGGACCGACCATCGTCGCGGCGAGGGGGACGCGAAGAGCGATTTCATCGGAACCTCAATAGGGGAATCGTTCGAGCGGAATGAGGAGAGTCATGTGTCGCCGAGAGCCGGCGGCCGGTGGCCAGCGGAACGCGAGGCTCACGGACTGAATTCGGTGACCGGTCCGGCGACGCGCCGGCCGCGGTGCCAGACCTCGCGGATGCGACGGGTGTTGGTGACGGCGACCGTGGGATCGGCCTCGAGAATGAGTAAGTCCGCCGAGCGGCCCGCGGCAATCGTTCCACGGTCCGGCAGCTTCAACAGGTCGGCGGTGCGTCCAGTCGCGATGGCGAGGGCCTCCGCGGGAGTCAGCCCAGCCTCGACCATCAGCTCGAGCTCACGATGCTCGGCGAACCCCGGGATCCGGAGCGGCATCGCCCCCGAGTCCGTCCCGAAACCGATCTGGACACCGGACTCGAACAGGATCGCCAGGTTCCGCTGGTTCATCTTGAGCGCCTCGCGGGAGTTCTTGAGCCCGGGAGCGGCGAGGGTCTTCTCACGCCACGCCGGATCGTCGAACTGCTTCTGCAGCGCGGGCTGAACGGAGTGGTGGAAGAACGGCTCGTTCATCCAGGCCGGTCGGTCGGCATAGACAAAGGAGGCGTCGTCCAGCGCGAGCGTCGCCACGTACCACACGGACTTCGCCTTCATCAGGTCGATCAGCGCCCGGTCGACCGGCTGGTCCCGCACGCCATGGGCAATGATGTCGACGCCCGCCTCGACCAGCCCTTTGGCGTCCTGAAGATTGAACAGGTGAGCCGAGACCCGCAGACCGAGCCGGTGCGCTTCGTCGATGACCGCCGAGTAGACCTCGCGGGCCATCTTGGGCATGGTGCCCCGCGAATCGTCGACCCACATCTTGATCAGGTCCGTCCCGCGATCCTTCGCCTGCCGGACGACAGCCCGGGCCTCGTCCACGGACTGCGGGCGGTCGACGGAATCGGCCGCGGACGCAAGAACCTGTGCGGACGGCGCCCCGTTCCGGACTCCAATCCCGCGGTCCGCGCCGAACAGGTCCGCGCCGGGGATCGTCCCGGCATGCGCCTCGCGCCGGATCCCGTAGAACGGCTCCTGGTTGGTCCCCAGGGCGACGATCGTGGTGACGCCGTAGACCTCGTACTGGCGAAGCTGCCGCAGAACGTTCTCGCGGTTGTAGTTCTCCGGAACGCGGGAGACGCCATCGACCTGCCCGACATGGGAATGGGCCGAAATCAGCCCCGGAACGACAAACGTCCCGCGGCCGTCGACGGACTTCGCCTCCGGAAGCGGCGACGTTCCGGTCGGCTCGACCCGGTCGATGACTGTGCCGCGGATCACAATGTCGACATGATCGCGCGAAGGAGCCCCCGTCCCGTCGAAGAGCCGGACATCGCGGAGCACGACGACCTCCTGAGCCATCGACGTCAGCGGCGCCAGGACCAGCAGCAGAGCGCCGACCCATCGCATCCGACAGCCAGGAGAACACGCAACGGACGACATCATCGTTTGGGACCTGTCGGGGAGGAATGTCGGGCCGTCGACGCCTCTCCATACGGTTGCCAGATCGCGCCGCTTCCAGGCGGAACGTTGTGGCACGTGGACCTCGTCCGGGGGCACGATCATCAAACTGCCATTTGAATGTCTAGTGGATCGAACCTCGATCATCAACCAGTGTCGATGGATTGGTCGTCGCCGGGAAGGATGAGGGCCGCGTCCATCGTGCTCGGCGCAGGTGCATCAAGGGGGATTCCGCACCTTCTTGTTGATTACCGGTTGCGGCAGTGGCATCGTGCGGCCCCGGTCGAAGGAGGAATGGCGGCGGAATTCTCTTGCAGTGCCGCCCGCGTCCGCCTGCAATGGGGAGCGCTGAGGGTCGTTTCGTCCGCATCGAGGGTCATCCGATGTCGTTCCGCTTTCCACTGGTCGCCCTGATCGCCTGTCTAGCCGCATCGGCGTCCCTCCCCGCCGCCGAGACCGCCTGGCAGAACCTTCTGGAGCAGGCGGACCTGGACCGGGCGGTCGGGACGTGGTCTCGCAAAGAGGGGACGCTGCAGACCGCGGCTTCTCCGGGGGCCCGGGTTCCGCTCCAGGTGCAGCCGGCGCGGGAGTACGACTACCGCGTCACCTTCACGCGAACCAGCGGCGTGCATTCCATCGCCCTGATGTTCGTCGTCAACGGCCACCCGACGGTGTGCGACATCGACGCCTGGGGACAGCATCTGGCCGGAATCCAGCGAGTCAGCGGCCGGACGCTGCGTGAGCGTGCGACGCCTCCCCAGCGGGTCACGCTCAAGAACGGAGAGAAGTCGACGGTCCTGATCGAAGTCCGCCGCGACGAGGTCCGGATCCTGCTCGACGGCAAGGCGATCGACACCGTCCGGGGAGACGGAACGGCGCTGTCGATCGTCGACGAATGGCGGCTTCCGACCGAGACGCTCGGCATCGGTTCCTGGGATTCGGCCGCCACGTTCCACGCCGTCGAGTATCGTCCGGTCGGAGAGCCAGCCGTGGCCGCAACTCAGGTTCGTCCGGCGACGACGCCTCCGTCCGGTACCCCGTCCTCCACCCCGGCGGGTCGCGACCGTCCCTCTCCGGCATCGCCAGCGCGCCCCGCTCCTGCACAGGCGGGCGGGGACAAACCGCGTGTCCTGATCGTGATCGCCAACCAGGACTTTTTCTACCGGGAGTATGCGGACCCGCGGCGGGAGCTGGAACAGGCCGGTTTCCAGGTCGAGGTCGCCGCGGCCCGCCAAGGGGCCTGCCGCCCCCATCCCAATTCCGGGCAGGGAAACGACGGAGGCACCGTTCAGGCGGACCACGCGCTGGCGGACGTCAAGCCGGAGCGCTACGCCGCCATCCTCTTTGCCGGCGGGTGGGGCGCGTCGCAGTACCAGTACGCATTCCGCGGGCGCTATCGCAATGGCGGATACAACGGCTCGCCGGAACTCCGCAACCGGGCAAACGAGCTCATCAACGCCTTCGTGAAAGAGGACAAGTACGTGGCCGGCCTGTGCCACGGCGTCTCCGTCCTGGCCTGGTCCCGCGTCAACGGCAAGAGCCTCCTCGACGGCCGCGCCGTCTGCGCGGCAACACTCCCGTCCCCCGACGGACAGCACCCCGGCGCGTCCGGGGTCCCCGCC
>Ga0247822_10003232_pt1 | contig 10616 bp, 6 predicted proteins | sample 13C_Cellulose_Da_FD_192423 | JGI IMG/M metagenome (GOLD analysis project Ga0247822, IMG submission 192423) | Soil microbial communities from agricultural site in Penn Yan, New York, United States - 13C_Cellulose_Day30 | ecosystem: Environmental > Terrestrial > Soil > Agricultural land | place... | reverse complement strand
GGTGGCTCGGCCCACTCGGGGACTTCGGGCGGGGGAGGAGGCAGGCCGCGCTGCTCGGCCTCGGCGGCCAGCACCCGGAGCGCCGCGTCCTCGGCGGCCTCCTCGGCGGACATGGCCGCGAGCCGGGCCGCCTGCTGGCGTCGGCGGCGGACATAGGCGACGACACAGAGCGCAGGGGCCAGCAGCCAGACCAACTGCATGCTCGTGGTGAGCGGCAGCCAGCCGAAGCGCGTGGCCAGGCTCTTGCGCCAGCCGTTCTCCTCAACGGACAGCGGGGAGCGAAAGGCCTTGCCGAACGCCATCTCGAAGTGCTCGCCCCGGGACACCAGCTCCAGCAGCTGGTTCATGGGGCCCGGGCCATGGTGCCCGGCGAGCCACGCCACGAAGTCCGCGCTCTGGGCATAGGCGACCTCCACGTCGACAGGCCTGTCCGGCCAGCTCGTGGAGAGATCCTCGAAGTGGATCACACTCTCCTGCGTCACCGCGCGGAAGAGCGCCGCATAGTGTGTGACGTTGATGCGCTCGCCCGTGAGGTGCTGGGCGAGCCCCTCCTGGAACCAGCGAGGCCACACGGGCGAGAACTGCCCCAGCGCCACATGGGCCAGCTCGTGCCGCAGCGTGATGAAGCCCTCCGGCCCGGTGTGGCTGCGCGCGTTCAGGAGGATGATGCCGTGGGCGGGGTAGGCCACCGCCACGGCCCACTTGGGCGGAGCGCCCCCGGGCAGCGCCAGCGCCTCGTACTCCGCGCGGTCCGCCCCCATGCGGATCTCCGTCTTGCCCGGCCAGTCCCGGCCAAGCACCCGGACAAAGGAGTCGCGCACCGCCTCGATCTGCTCGGCGAGCGCCCGGGCCGAGCCCTCCGAGCGGGCCGTATAGAGGATGCGGAAGCGCTCTGTAGCGACTTCTCCCACCACCAGGGCCGGGCGGGCGCTGGGCACCAGCGCGGGCTCCTGCTGTCCATGGGTACTGGGGGCGCCTCCCTGCTGGGCAAAAGCCAGGGGTGCGGCCAGGAGCAGGGACAGCAGCAGCAGCAGACGCATCAGAAGACTCACGGTGTCTGAGACATAACAGCCTCAACCCGCGCGGCATCAATTCCCCTTAGGGCCACCCGCTTGCGACGCGACGCGTCACCCGCGAGCAGCTCCACCTGACGCCGGGGGAGGCCGAGCAGCTTGCCCAGGAACTCTACCAGGGCTGCGTTGGCCTCGCCGTCCACGGGGGGCGCCGCGAGCTGGATCTTCAACAGGCCGTCATGCTCGCCCACAATACGGGTGCGAGAGGCGCGCGGCTGGACGAGCACCGCCAACTCCACTCCATCCGGCAGGGCCTTGAGCCAAGGAGGCGCCACGGGCTACTCGCCGCTGGTGGCCTTCTTCTGCGACAGGAAGGCGACATTGTCCTCGATGCGCGCGTAGTCCCGGTCCGCGAAGGAGGGGGTGCTGAATGTCTCCAGCAGCTTGCGGTGGGCCTCCACCACGGAGCGCACCTGGGACTCGAACTGGGCGCGCTGGCGCTTCAGCTCGTTGATGTCCTCCACCACCTGGACGAGCTTCTGGTGGGCGCCGTGGACGATCTTCTCCGCCTGGTGCTCGGCGTCCGCGATGATGATCTCCGCCTCCTTCTTGGCGGCGGCCTTGAGGTCCTCGCTGATCTTCTGCGCGGTGACCATGGTCTCCTGGAGCGTGCGCTCGCGCTCCTGGTACTGCTCGATGCGGAGCTGGGCGCGCTTGATCTCCTCTTTGAGGGAGATGTTCTCCTTGACCACTTCCTCGAACTCCCCGGCGAGCAGCTCCAGGTAGGCTTCCACCTCGCGGCGGGAGAAACCGCGCAGGCCTGTTTCGAAGCGCTTCTGCCGGATGTCGAGCGGGGTGATCTTCATGGACCCAGAGAATAGCTCAACGCTCGCTCTTCTCCAGGAACTGCTCTCCCAGCTCGCGGGCCCGGCGGGTGGCGGCCTCCACGGCGTTGATCAGGGTGGTGCGCAGCCCGCCTGCCTCCAGGGTATGCAGGCCAGCGATCGCGGTGCCTCCGGGGCTCGTCACCTGGTCCTTGAGGTGGCCGGGGTGGGCGTTCGTCTCGATCAGGAGCTGGGCGCTGCCGAGCACCGTCTGCGCCGCGAGCTTGAGCGCCGTGTAGCGCGGTAATCCCACCTTCACCCCCGCATCCGAGAGCGCCTCGATGACGAGGAAGATATAGGCGGGGCCGCTGCCGGACAGGCCGGTGACGGCGTCCAGCAGGTTCTCCTCCACCTCGGTGGTGGTGCCCACGGACTGGAAGATGCGGCTGGCGACGGCGAGGTCCTCCTCACTGGCGTGCTCGCCTCGGGCCAGCGCGCAGGCCCCGGCGCCCACCAGGGAGGGGGTGTTGGGCATGGTGCGGATGATGCGGGCCCCGGCGCCCAACCTCCGCTCGAGCGCCGCGATGGGCACACCGGCGGCCACGGAGATGATGAGCTTGCGGTGGTCCAGCGCGGGGGCCACCTGGACGACGAGCTTGTCCATGGCCTGCGGCTTGACGGAGAGCACGATGATCTCCGCCTCGCGCACGGCGGCCAGGTTGTCCTGGCTGGTGCGGATGCCGTAGAGGCGCTTCATCTCCTCCAGGCGCTCGGGGCGGCGGCCGGTGCCGATGATGCCCTCGGGGCGCGCGGTACCGGCGCGGAGCAGGCCCTTGATGATGGCCTCAGCCATGTTGCCGGTGCCGAGGAAGGCAATGGTGCGTTCGAGCATGTCGGGAGTTCCTGAGCTCATGGCCTACTTGGGGGCCCAGCGGGCCGCGATGTTGTTGGCGGCGGACTGGATGGCGAGGGGGAGGCGGGTATCGCGCGAGGCGGCCTCCACGGTGGCTCGGGCCGATGGGGTGCGCTGGTAGAGCAGGCCGTCCAGGGCCTGGATCTTCAGCGCGTCCGGCAGGCGTGGGTTGCGCACCACGCTGGAGAGGATCTCCTCGGCGCGCGGGTGCTGGAAGAGGGCCACGGCGCGCACGGCGGCCTGCTGGATGCGCGGGTTGGGATCCCACAGGAGCGCGGAGAGCGGAGCCAGGGCGCGGGGATCTCCCAGCAGCGCCAGGTCCTCGATGGCGATGACGCGGATCTCCTCGGGGCCGGGCTCGGTGGCCCAGATGATGCCGCGCAGGAGCGCCTGGTCCGGGCCCACGACGGCTCCCGTGGTGGACGCAGTGGGCGCTGGCGCCGCGGACGCACCCTGGGCGAGCACGGTGGGGGCAGCGAGAAGAAGGCCGGCGAGCAGCAGGTGATGCATGGCGTTGCCTCGAAGCGGGGGGAGGCGGTTCTATCGTGTCGCCAAGGCCCCATACAACCTGCACAATGCGGCCAATGAGCGAACCCATATTTGCCAACGATGGGCTGGTGCAGAACTTCGAGACGGTCACGCAGTGCCGGGAGCTGTGGGAGCTGATCTGGTCCGCCTCCGACGGTGAGCCCTCCGCGAGAGCTTCTGCCGTCGAGCGGCTCAAGGCCATGAAGCACCCAGCGAGCGCTCTCACGCAGGTGGCGGTTCATCACGCCGGAGGCGAAGAGGTCCGTGTGCAGTGTGAGGCGCACCTGGCGGACGAGAAGTGGGCGAAGCTGATTCCCCTGCGGTTCCAGGAGTTCACGCCCGTCTTCCCGACGGACACCCGGTTTCACCAGCGCATCCAGGATGCCTTCTCCGAGAGTGGCTGGGCCCAGGCGCACCTCCGGGCGCTCGAAGGGGAAGGGGAGGCGGGAATCCGCGCGGCCCAGGCCCTCGTAGGCGAGTTGCAGACCATTGCCCAGGAGGCCGCCGAGCTCCTCTCGCGGTTGAAGAGCATCCGCGAGCGCATCAAGCCGCCACTGCACATCCTCCAGGTCCAGGCGCTGACGCGGGCCGAGCTGGCGCTGGGGAGCGTGAAGGGGAAGAAGGCCCTCGAGGTCGGGCCTCAGGAAGGGGAGCTGTTGCAGGAGCTGATCCGCCTGGGGGCGGAGACGACGGGCGTGGATCTGTGGCCCAAAAACGACCATCCGGCCATCGTCAAGGGCGACTTCCTGCACACTCCATTGCCGGGCCCCTTCGACTTCATCGTCGCGACGGCGGTCTTCGAGAACAGCTCCTGCTCTCGGGGGGAGCAGGACTCCGATCCCCGGAACAACTCCGCCGAGGTGCTCGTCCGCATGCGCGAGCTGACCTCGCCAGGGGCTGTCGTGGTGCTGGAGAACGTCATGCTCCCCATCCCGTTCACGAAGGAGGATGCGGAGAAGGCCGGCTTCGAGGTGCTGAGGCTCCTCGTGCCCGGGATCAGCCTGCGGATGGGGGGCCGCAGCTGCGCTCTCAGGCGCAAGCCGTGAGCATCACCCGCGTCAGGGACGGGCTCGCCTGGAGCTTGTTGTTGACGAAGTCGCGGGTTTAGCACGAGCGGCCAGCCGAGGGCCTCTCCGGAGCAAGCGACCGCATAGCGCTCACTGACTCGGCCTGGATGGCGGAGCCCCTGTAACCTTGCCCACCGCTTTTCTTCACTCCCCCCTGAGCAGCTGAGCCGGGGGAGAAACGAAGATGAGTGAACTCTGGACGAAGCTTTCGCGATTCAAGATCGACTCGGGTGGCGAGCTGCTGACGTTCGAGCGGCGGCTGGCGAGAGAGCTGTGGCGGCTGTGGTGGCTGTGGCGGCTGAAGAGGTGCTCTATTCGAAATCATGCCGCCACTGACGGCACGCATTCTCAGACCACTTCGAGCAGAGGGCGCCCGGCAGATGCGCGCCAGGCTACCTGTAGGGTAGGCTCTTGTATGGTGGACGCAGGAGGGCGCTCCACTGCGGGAGGTCTTCATGGAGGTGCAGCCTCTGGCGCTGGATGCGGATGTGCAGGCTTTGCCCCCTGGGACGAAGATCGGCCCCTGGCTGCTGAAGGGCTGGCGAGGCCGAGGCACCTACGGCACGGTGTACCGGGCTGTGAGGGAGGGAGATGAGCAGGGCCGGGAGGTGGCGCTCAAGCTGGCGGTCCACCCGAGGGATGCGCGCTTCAAGAGGGAAGCGGAGCTGCTGCGGCGCGGGCGCCACCCGAGCGTGCCGCAGTTGCTGGATGAAGGGGAGTGGCAACACCCCAATGGGTTCGTCTACCCCTTCATCGTGATGTCCTGGGTGGAGGGGGAGGGGCTGTATGAGTGGGCTGCGCGGCGCAACCCCAGCTCGCGGCAGGTGATGGGGCTGCTGGGGCAGGCGGCTGGAGCGCTGCACACCACGCACGAAGCGGGCGGAGTGCACCGGGACGTGAAAGGGGGGAATGCGCTGGTCAGGCCCGCGGACGGGCGGCTCTTCCAGATGGACTTCGGAGCGGGGAACTACAAGGGGGCGGAGCGGTTGACGTCCTCGCCCTTGCCGCCGGGGACTCACCTCTACCGCAGCCCGGAGGCGTGGGAGTTCGATCTGCACCAGGGGTGGCGCCACTTGGCCCTCTATGTTGCAGGACCGGCCGATGATGTGTTCGCCTTGGGAGTCATGGCCTACCGGTTGGTGACAGACGAGTACCCCCCGCTCACGGATGGCATCGGCTGCCGGTCACCGCGGGAGGTGAACCCACGGGTGGACAGGCGGCTGGATGCGCTCATCCAGCGCATGCTGTCGCCGGAGCCGGAGGAGCGAGGCACGGCGAAGGAGTTGGCCGAGGAGTTGGAGCGCGCCTGCGAGCAGGAGGGGCCTGAGGCGGATGCACCGCTGTTCGAGTGGGAGACGGTGGAGCGGCCGGAGTGGCCCCAGGAGGGTCTGGCCGCTGCGGAGGAACTCGGCCACCGGGTACTGAGGAGGGACCGAGAGGTGGTGCGTGTGGCAGCCGAGGCGGATGCGGCTCGGAGAGCAGAGGCAGAGCGCCTGCAGGCCCGAGCGCCCTCCCAGGCTGCGCCGCGTGCCGAGCACGGCGCGCCGCGAGAATGGAGCGGGCCAGGGCTGCTCTGGCTGGCGGCAGTGATGGTGCTGGCGAGCCTGGTGCTGTGGTGGCCACGACACAAGGAGCCCGAGCGCACCCACGAGGAGCTCGCGGTGGTGCGGGAGGTGACGGCCGAGGAGAAGGGAGATGGAGGCGTTACCTACGTGGGAGATAACGCGCTGATGTCTTCCTATGCCACCATGAAAGCTCCCGCGGACAGGGGCATTGCGCAGGAGGTGCCGCCCAAGCCGCAGCCGGGGCAACTCAAGCCGGATGCAAAGGGCCAGTGTCACAAAGGGTATGTTGCTATCAATGGAGGTTGCTGGCTAAAAGCGGATGTGAGCCTTGAAGAGTGCAAGGCGATCGGCTTCGAGTACAGAGGTGGTTGCTATGCGCCCATCTTTCCTCCCATGCGCGAGCCAACCTCTGCGCCCATGAAGAGAGCCGGGCCTGAGCGCTGAGGCCCTTTCCTAGAGCACCGAATCTCTGCCTGAGAGCAGGGGGGCGCCTTCCATGCGGGGCAGGGCTCAGTTTCTTGTCCCTTCGGTGAGGCGCACAGTACATAAAGGGGCTCCACCCTTGTGCCCGGCACGGGAGCCCTCTCTTGAGCATCGCCACCTATACGCGGGTCGCGGTCGTTCAGCTCGCTTACCACCCAGCCATCATTGTGGAGCGGCGCTCTCCCCTGGAGGATCCGCTGCATGATCATGATGGGGACTCGCTGCTCCCCGCGAGCGGCCATGAGCCCCTGTCGCTCCAGGATCAGCTCAAGGCCCTGCGGGGACGCATCCGCAAGGCCTACGGCGCACAACTCCTCGCGAAGGTACGTGGAGTGCTCCAGGCCTGCCGGGCCTGGCAGGTGCAGTTGGTGGTCTTCCCCGAGTACAGCCTCCCCTGGGAGCTGCTCAAGGACATCGCCGCCGAGGCCGGGGACATGGTCATCGTCGCGGGCTCTCACACCGTCGAGCGGGCCGCCTCCCGCTCGGGCCTCTACAAGAGCCTGACCGCGCCGGTACCACCGTTCATCGGCGAGTCCGTCTGCCCCATCCTCCACCGGGGAAGGCTCCTTGCCCTTCAACCCAAGCTCAACCCGGCGGCCCCCGAGCGGGACTCGATGAAGCCGGGGGCCCGCTGGAGCCCTGTGGACATACCTGGCTCATTGCCTGGGCCCATGGGTGTGCTCCTGTGCCTGGACTTCCTGTTCCGGGAGTCGGGGGAGTACCAGCGGCTTGTCTCGCCACACCTGGAGCAGTGCCGCTTCCTCGCGGTGCCGAGCCTCACGCCTCACTACACGCTGCTCGAGTTTCGGGGCAAGGCGTGGGAGGAGGCACGGCGCTATGGGCGGCCCGTGCTCTACAGCGATGGGGCTTCGGGGGGCGGCACCTCGATCTTCGTGGATGAAGGCGCCCCCGCGGACTTGAGCCAGTTCCCCGAGCGCTCTGGCTCCCTGGAGCGCGGGGACGAGGGTGTCATCGTGGCGGATGTGGATCTGGGCTACCAGCGTGTGGGCCGCTCCACACGCTACGAGGCCCCAAGGCCCGTGAAGCCCGTAGCCGCCGCCACCCTGGTGTACCGGGCTCGGGAGAGGGACCAGCGCTATGCCCAGTGGCTGGACGAGGCCGCTCCGCTCCTGGCGCGAGACGATGACGAGGCACTGGAGGCACTGGCGGAGCGCATCGCGCGGGCGCGCCCCCAGTTGATGGAGGCCGCGAAGCAGCCTGCGGCCCGGGTCCAGCGGCTGCGCAAGCTGGTGGCCTCGCTGGATCGGGTAACGAGCGTGGAGGAGCTGCGCCGCTTCCTGCGGGAGATCGTGCTCCCCGCCGAGGTGCTGCCGCTGGAGGCCGTGCGCGGGGCGATGGCTCGAGGGGCGGCGCAGACGGTGCTGGGATGGCTGAGGGAGCGCGAGGCGCGCGAGGCCGGGTGGGCCGAGGTGGAGACGCGGCTGCGCAAGGCCGCCGAGGCCGGGCGGACGGAGCCAGGCTGGACGCCCGAGGCGCTCAAGGAGTTGGAGCGGATCGCTGACACCGTGAGCGCGGCTCCAGAGCAGGTGCTCGAAGCGCCCCCCGCTCCCCGGGTGAAGGAGGTGCTCCCAAAGGGCATGCACCTCGCGGCGCTTGGGGAGGAGACGCGAGCAGGGTGGGTGCTCTCCTTCAAGCCCGAACCCAGAGACTTCCGCGTGGAGCGGCTCGCGGGCCCTGAGAAGCTGCCAGAGCGCTCCCGGCCCCATGCGCCCGGAGCGAAGGGTGAAGAGCAGCGGGTGGCTCACTTCACCGAGCCTCAGCTCACGGACGCCGAGGAGCTCTTCTCCTTGGCCGCGGCGGAGGGCGCGTGGAACGTGGCCGCGCTCCGGGTCCACCCGGAAGACTCGCCCCACACCGCCGCGCTGCTGATCGCGCGCGAGGACGAGGGCCGGTGGAGTGTCTGGGCGGGCAGCCAGGGAGACTGGCCGGAGCCGCGCTGGCGGCAGGTGCAGCAGGCACTCCAGGCGCGCGGCCTCGAGGGCGTCACGCTGGTGGTGCTGCCATGGGAGGCCCGCGGCGAGCGTATCCAGCCGCTGCTCAAGCACTTCGAGGGGGCACGAGCGCGAGTCTCCCAGTTCCTGGAGGAGCGCCTGCGAGACGTGGGGCAGCGTTTCGTCGAGCCGGATGCGCGCGTGGACGAGGGCCCGCGCACGCCTGTCTTGCAGGCGCTGGATGGCTGGCTCGGCTCGGAGCTGCAGACCGCGCTCGTGCTGGGCGAGTTCGGCTCTGGCAAATCCACGGCGCTGGCGCAGTGGGCCGTGAGCCACTGGCGGCGCGACGAGCTGCCCCGGCTGCTGCTCGCGGATCTGGCGCGCAGCCCCGCCGGTAGCGATCCAGAGGTGCTCCTGTTGAAGGCCGCCGGCCTGGAGGATGCCCGCCGCTACCGCGAGGCACTGCGCGTGCTCGTGCGCCGCCAGCTCCTGGTGCCTTGCTTCGACGGCTTCGATGAGATGGCCACCCGGCTGGATGCCTCCGTGCTCGCGGCCGAGCTGTCCCGGCTCCTGGCCGTTGCGGCGGGTGGAGGCCGGGTGCTCATCTCCTCGCGCAGCCATTACTTCCCAACCCAGGCGGGGCTCCGCACCACCGTCTCCGAGGCGCTCACCCAGGCGCTGGGGCCCTCCGCCACCACGCAGCGAATCGTCCTCGAGCTCTTCACCCAGGAGCAGGTCGCCCGGCTCGTCCGGCGGATCCTGGAACCCGATCCCGCCAAGGCCGAGGACGTGCTGGGGCGCATCTCCCAGATCTACGATCTCCAGGAGCTCGTGCGCCGCCCGCTGCTGCTGGGGATGGTGCTCCAGACACTGGAGCAGCTTGGCCCGGGGAAGAAGGTGACCCGGGCTGATCTGTATGAGGCCTACCTCACACGCTCGCTCCCCCAGACGAACGCGGAGGCTGCCTTCAGGCTGAGCCCGGAGCTGAAGAATGCCTTCGCCGAGGCGCTGGCGGAGCGGCTGTGGCGCTCGGGCAAGCCGGATTGCACCTGGCAGGAACTGGAGAAGGCCGTGAGGGAGCGGCTGGGAGCGGAGTTGCCGTCCCGCATCTCCATTGGCGCGGCGCTGCTGGAGATCCAGGGCAGCGCCTTCTTCGTGCACGAAGGAGAGGAGCGCTACCGCTTCGCCCACAAGTCCTTCCTGGAGTTCTTCCTGGCGCGGGCGCTCGTGAGGGCGCTGCCGTACACGCCGGCAGAGACGCTGAAGACTCAGCCTTTGACACCAGAGGTGGTGAGGTTCGCCTGGGAACTGCTACTCCGCGACGGAGAGCCTCGGAACTCCAGTGTCGTCCAGGGCGCGCAACGCTTCCTGGCCACACCTCGGGAGGCCGAGCCCTCCGGGACTCCGGAGGCCGCTGCCAACGCGCTGCGCCTGCTGATGGGGCTGTCTCGTCAGTCCCCAGATCCAGGAGGGTGGATTCCGCGTGGGGCGGACCTGCGCCGCGTCCACCTGGCGAAGGAAGATCTCCGGGGGGTAGTGCTCGTGAAGGCCCGGCTTGATGGAGCCGACCTCGCGGAGGCGGACCTGTCCGAAGCCGATCTGTCCGAGACAGTCCTGGATGACGCTCGCCTCACGGGTGCCCGGCTCTCCAAGACGAGGCTAGAGCGGGTGTCTGGCCGTGGAATGGATTTCACCCATGCACAGGCGGAGCAGGCCGTGCTTGATGGGGCCGATCTGCGGGGGGGAGGGCTGCTGCGGCAGTCTCTGTGGCTGCGCTGCCGGTGGCTGGGCGCGATGCTCGACGGAGCAGAAGGAACGGGCTGGAGTGCGCTGGGCTCCAATCCCCCACACCATCAGTCGCTCTCCCTGGTGAAGAACCGCCTGCGGGCTGTTTTGACGACAGGCCACGACACCGGAAGTTTTGATCTATTCGCTGGAAGCTTCGGGGTGCTCGCCGTGGCGTGGAGCCCGGACGGAGGCACGCTGGCCTCTGCGGGCGCCGACGGGACGGTGCGGCTGTGGGAGGCGGCCAGTGGGCGGGAGCGAGCGCGGCTGGAGGGGCATGGCTCCGGGGTGCTCGCCGTGGCGTGGAGCCCGGACGGAGGCACGCTGGCCTCTGCGGGCGCCGATGGGACGGTGCGGCTGTGGGAGGCGGCCAGTGGGCGGGAGCGGGCGCGGCTGGAGGGGCATGGCTCCGGGGTGCGCGCCGTGGCGTGGAGCCCGGACGGAGGCACGCTGGCCTCTGCGGGCGACGACGGGAGGGTGTGGCTG
>Ga0247822_10003230_pt1 | contig 10616 bp, 6 predicted proteins | sample 13C_Cellulose_Da_FD_192423 | JGI IMG/M metagenome (GOLD analysis project Ga0247822, IMG submission 192423) | Soil microbial communities from agricultural site in Penn Yan, New York, United States - 13C_Cellulose_Day30 | ecosystem: Environmental > Terrestrial > Soil > Agricultural land | place... | reverse complement strand
GGCCACCAGGCCCAGCATCTCCTTGGTCTTGGTGCCCAGCGCGCCGGGCTCGTAGGCCCGCTGATCCAGGGCGAAGAACCGGTTGAGGGTGAGATTGCCGGCGCCGAGGATGAGGTCGTTCATCCAGGAGCGGAAGGCGTTGAAATCGGTGATGGTGTCGGGCACCGCTTCACTCCTCCACAATCAACCGGCGGCTCTCCGCGTTCCACTTCGGCCGCTCCGGCGCGTCGCCGATCTCCTTGCCGAAATAGTACAGGAGCCTGAGGATCCGCGATTCCTTCTCGCTGTTGATCTTCTCCGGCGAATCGGTGACCCGGTGGTAGTCCTCGTGGACGCCGTTGAAGAAGAAGATCGCTGGCACGCCCTTGCGGGCGAAGTTGTAGTGGTCGGAGCGGAAGTAGAACCGCTCCTCCGGCCAGCGGTCGTCGATCGCGATCATCCCGAGCTCCGGGTGCGCGGCGTTCACCCGCTCCAGGGTGGCGCCGAGGTCGGAGTGCTCCTTGCCGATCGCCACGATGGTGTCGGCCCAGTTGCGCCCGATCATGTCGATGTTGACGTCGGCCACGAGCTGCTCGAGCGGCACCGGCGGATGCTCGCTGAACCAGCGGCTGCCCCAAAGCCCCTTCTCCTCGCCGCTCACCGTCAGGAAGATGATGGACCGCCTGGGGCGCGCGCCTGGGCGGCTGAACGCCTCCGCCAGCTCGATCACGCCCGTGGTGCCGGAGGCGTTGTCGTCGGCACCGTTGTTGATGCTGTCCGGCAGCCCCGGCGTGATCCCGACGTGGTCCATGTGGGCGGAGAACACGAGGTACTCGTTCCGGAGCACCGGGTCGCTCCCCTCCAGGATGCCGATGGTGTTCGGCGCGTCGAGCGAATCGATCACGGTCTCCTTCAGCTCGACCGTCGCGGTGGACCCGGGGAGGTCGCGCGAGACCGGCCGCGCGGCGCGACGCACGTCCGCGAGCGAGACACCGGCCGCCCGGAGCACCGGCATCACCACGGACTCGCTCACCTCGACCGATGGCGGCGAGCCGGTGCGGAGCTCGATGCCGTAGCGCTCCGCCCCGTACTTCGGCACCCGCGCGGAGAAGGCCGCCGAATCCAGATTCGAGATCGCGATGATGGCGCGCGCTCCGCTCACCCGGAGCGCGCGGGCGACCTGGGTGGCATTCATGGGGATCGTCGTCGAGTAGTCGTGGACGTAGAGCACGACCTTGTCGCGCAGCTTCATCGCCCCGACCGCGTCCGGGGTGACCGGGCCGCCGACCAGAATCACGGGGCCTGCCACCGGCTGACTGGGGATGTCGCCGCTGACGTGGCGCGCCGTCGCGTCGAGCCTGGCGGTCGCGCTGGTCCCGCCAGCCTTGAGCACCACGCGCGACTGCGCCGGCTGCAGCCGGCGGCGCGTGATCGGATACCGCTGGAACCAGGTGCCGTTGGCGGCTCCGGGCTTGAGACCGAAGCGGCGAAACTCGTCGGCCACGTACTTCGCCGTCATCTCGAGGCCGCGGCTCGGCGTATCGCGCCCCATCATCGAGTCGTCCGCCAGGATGCCGACCCGGCGCGCCACGTCCGGGGCGGTGATGCTGGCGGCGGCGTCGGAGCCGGCCCGCACCGGCTCTGGCGCCTGCGCCGCTACGGGAGGCGCGAGGCACCCCAATGCGAGGACGACTTCGATCCTGAACTTCATCGTTCCTCCAAGAGTCGGTCATGACTGCCCGGATTCCACCGTGGCCGCTCGGGCTCGTTCGCCACCGCGGCGGTGAGGTGGAAGACATGACGGACCAGCCGCGACGCCTTCTCCGTGTCGATCCGCTCGAGCACGTCGCTGGGCTGGTGGTAGTCGGCGTGGGTGCCGCTGGTGAAGAAGAGCACCGGCACTCCCGCGAGCGCCAGATTGTAGTGGTCGGAGCGGTAGAAGATCCGCTCCTCCGGCCACCGATCCGCGACCGGAGCCATGCGCAGCTCCGGATGTCTGGCGGTCACTCGCCGGAGCGTCTCGCCCAGGGTGGACATCTCGGGGCCGCTGACGATGACGGAATCCACCCAGTTGCGGCCGATCAGGTCCATGTTGAGGTCCGCCACCACGTCGCCCAGCTGCACCGTGGGGTGGCGCACCCAATGGGCGCTGCCCCAGAGCCCCTTCTCCTCGCCGCTCGGCACCAGGAACAGCAGCGAGCGCGCCGGGCGGGCCTCGCGCCGGCTGAAGGCCTCCGCCAGCTCCAGCAGGCCGGCCACGCCGGAGGCGTTGTCGTCCGCGCCGTTGAAGATGCTGTCGGGCCGTCCGGTGCGCACGCCGACGTGGTCGAGGTGGGCGGAGATGGCGACGTATTCGTGGCGCCGGCGCGGGTCGCGCCCCTCCAGGACGGCGATCAGATTCGGGGCCGTCGCGCGCTGAAGGTAGCGACGTGCGATCCGGAGATCGACCCGCAGGTCGGGCAGGTCGCGGACGACCGCGCTGTCGAGCTCGCGAAGCTGGGCCAGGTCGAGCGCGGCGACGGCGGCGACGCTGCCCAGTGCACTCTCCCGCACCTCTACTACGGGCGCCTCGGCTTCCGCATCTCGATAGTCGGGGGTGAGCCGGGGCTCGAGCGCGGTGCCGATCCTGCGGCTGAAGCTGGTGGAATCGCGATTGGACAGGATAATCACGGCCCGGGCGGCGGCGGCGATCTCGTCCACCCTGTCGCCGAGGTCGAACGGCAGCGGACGAGCGAAGTCGGGAGCCAGCAGCACGATCCGGTCGCGCAGCCTCGGGTCCCGTGCCGCCGCGGGGCCGAGCGGACCGGCCACCAGGATGGCATGGCCGCTGATCGGCTTGCCCGAGACCTCACCACCGATCACCCGCACGTTACCACCGAAGGCCACCGCGGCCTTGGCTCCCTTGGCGGAAACCTCCAGGGTAGAGGCGGCCGTGTCCACCGTCCACCGCGACAGACCGTACCGCTGCTCATAGGTGCCGCTGTCGCCCGCGGGGCGAAGTCCCAGCCGTTGGAACTCCGCGATGACGTACTTCGCTGCCCGCTCGAGGCCGGGGCTCGGCGTGTCGCGGCCGAGCATCGAGTCGTCCGCGAGCACTTCGATCCTGCCGCGGATGTCGGCCGGGGTGATGGTCTCCACCGCCTCATCGAGGGGACTGGGCGCCTGGGCGTGGACGGGCCCGCCGACCAGCGAGACCAGCAGTAAGAGGGGGAAGGACCGCATCATCCGGCGGTCAGGGCTTCCGCCGCCGCAGCTCGGGCTCCCCGGTACTCTTGGGCTCCCGCGGGCGCTCCGGCTCCGAAGGCTTGACGGTCGGCGGCTTCGCGGGGGTGTCGGACTTGATCCGGCGTCTGCGGGTATCCTTCACATCGTTCTCGCGCACCGCGGGTGGGGCCGGTGCCGCCCGCAGCGGCGGGGCCATCCCTGGGGCCCGCCGGTCGGAGGACAAGCCGGGAACCGGCACCGCCCCCCGTCCACCCACGTCCCGGCTGGTGCGCCCGGCGGACTGGCGATACCGATATTCGCCGCCACCACCGGTGGTCACGCGGGTGACGTATTCGCGATCGCGGTCGGCGTCGCGGAACACGAAGCGCGGCTCGGGGCGATGGGCATGCTCGATCACCACGTTCCGGCCGCGCCCGAGGCGATAGGGGTAGTAGCGGGGGTCGTCGTAGACGACCACCCGGAATCTGGCGCAGGCCCGGCGATAGGGGTCCCACTCGTCGTACTTGGCGTAGGCGTGGCAGTCGTAGCAGGCGAACCTGGGGTAGTCGTACCGTCGTTCCACGTAGTAGGGGCTGACGTCGTAATCGTAGTCGTCGCCCGGGGTGATGCGCCTGGCGAGGTTGGTGAGCGCCACGTACGGGTCGCCGGTGATGTGGCCGCCGTCGATGGCGCGATAGTCCCAGTGATCGCCCAGCGCGATGTCGTCGAAGTCGAAGGGTCGGCGCGACGAGATCGCGAAGAGATAGCCGATCCCCGGATCGTCGTCCACGACGAACGTGCGTCCCCCACGCCCGCCGGGCACCTCGAGCTTGGAGGACTCGCGCACCCAGGTGTCGCCCCACGGCTCCCGGGGGAACAGCACCCGGATGCGTCCGTCGGTATCCACCCGGAAGACCGCCACGTGCGCGGCCTGCGGCGCGCTCAGGTAGACCCTGGCGGCATCGCCCCGGTCGTAAGGATCGTCCCGGTCGGACCACACGGCTACCCGGCCCGCCGCGACCGGGGGTCGGGCGGGTGCGTGGACGGCGGTGTCGTTGGTGGCAGGGTTGGAGAGCGGGAGGCCGACGAGCAGCACCCAACCCAGCATGGTGTACAATGGTCCCCTCCGGACTCCAGGCGATCGGCCGATTGGCCGCAGGCGGCGTGCCACCGGAGGCGACCGGGTTAAGATACATAGAGGTAAAGCGTTGACCTCATCGAGCGGGTCTTCTGCTCACGCCGCCACGTCCCCCTCGCCGGACACCGCCGACCTCGGAAACGACGTTGCCTGTCACCCTCGACCCCGATACGTTGCGCCCTTCATGACCAGGTCTGAACGTCTCGACCTCCTCGACCCGCTGGACGTTTCCCGGCTGGGGGGCATCGAGGTGATCACCGAGGGCGTGGTCGAGGGCTTCCTCACCGGACTCCACCGGTCGCCGCGACGCGGGTTCTCGGTCGAGTTCGCCGAGCACAGGATGTACCAGCCGGGGGACGAGCTGCGGTACGTGGATTGGAAGATCCTCGGCCGCAACGACCGGCTCTACGTCAAGCAGTTCGAGGAAGAGACCAACCTCCGCGCCATGGTGGTGTGCGACATCAGCCGCTCCATGGCCTGGACCGGCGACCCCGAGACCGTCCTTCCGAAGCTCGCCTACGCCCAGCGATTGGTGGCCGCGCTCGCCCTCGTTCTCATGAGGCAGCGGGACGCGACCGGCCTCATCGCCTTCGACGACGAGGTGCGGGCCGTGCTGCCGCCCCGCGCGCGGCTCAGCCACTGGCGCCAGCTGATGCAGGTGCTCGGCGGTCTCCAGGCGGGGCAGGGCACGGCGGCCGAGCCGGCGCTCCGCCGGGTCGTAGATCTGCTCCGTCGGCGGGGCCTCGTCGTCTTCGTGTCCGATCTGCTGCTCGACCGCGACCTCGCGCTCAAGGCGCTCCGCTACCTCCGCCACCGGGGTCACCAGGTGTTGGTACTCCACGTGATGGATCCGGGCGAGCTCACCCTCGGCGGACCGGCGGAGGCCCGGTTTGAGGACCCCGAGACCCGTGCCTCGGTCGTGCTGCGTCCGCGCGACTGGGCCGGCGCCTACAGCGCCACCGTGCAGAACGTCGTTGGAGAGTGGCGGCTCGCCTGCCGGCGACACGGCATCCGGTACCACCGCGTCACCACCGACACGCCCTACGGGACGGTCCTGCGTCAGGCCCTCGCGCCCGACGCTCGCTCCGGATGATCGGCTTTCTTCACCCCTGGGTGCTGGTGGGGCTCGCCGCCGCCGCCATCCCCGTCCTGCTCCATCTTCTGGCCCGCCGTGAGCCGCCGACCGTCGTCTTTCCGGCGGTGCGGTACCTCATCACGACGACCCAGGAGCATCAGCGGCGACTGAAGCTCCAGAACCTGCTGCTCCTGCTGCTGCGCACTCTGCTCGTCGTCGCCATCGTGCTCGCGGCGGCGGGGCCCACGGCTCCGCTCCGAGGCGTGCCGGGCCACGCGCCGAGCGCCCTGGCGCTGATCGTGGACAACTCGCCCAGCAGCGGCGCCATCGTTGGAGGATCCCCCCGGCTCGCACAGCTCCGCGACGCGGCCCGGGCCGTGGTGGGTCGCGCCACGCCCGACGACGCGCTCTGGCTCATCACGGCCGACGGCGTGCCGCAGCACGGAGATCCCGCGACGCTGGAGTCTCAGCTCGTTGCGCTGGGAGTCTCGCCCCGACGGCTCGATCTCGGTGCGGCGATCGCGCTCGCGGGCCAGGTGCTCGCCTCCGGCGAGCGCCCGGGTGAGATCGCACTCTTGAGCGACCTCCAGGCCACGGCCGTCTCGCCGGCGGAGCCCGCCGCCCCGCTGCTCGTGGGACGTCCCGACACTCCGACGCCGCCCAACGTCGGCATCGCGCGGGTGGACGCGGGGGCCCAGCCATGGTCCGGCGAGGGCGGGCGGGTCGCGCTCACGCTGGCTGGAGACTCGGGCCTCACGGTGGCGCTTACCGCGTGGTTGGGCACCCGGCCACCGCGCCAGGCGCTGGGGCGGGCCGGCTCCTCGGTCACCCTCACGCTCCCGGGGGTGCCGAGTGGCTGGTGGACGCTCTCGGCGGAGCTGGCACCGGACGAGCTCCGCGCCGACGACCAGCGGAACGGCGTGGTACGCGTCGCGCCGGTGGCGCGGGTCGCCTGGGATACCGCGGCCCGGCACGTGGCGGCGGCGTGCGAGGTCCTCGCCGTCAATCGGCGGATCGCCCGAGGGGACGAGGTGACGTTCGGCAGGCTGGGGCGGGGCAGCTCGGTGGTGCAGCCCCCCGCCGACCCGGCGGCGCTGGGCGCGCTCAATCGCGCGCTCGCCGCGCGCGGCGTGGGCTGGAGCTACGGCGCCCTCGCGCTCGAGCCGGCGACCACCGACAGTGGCGCGGTCGTGGGGAAGGTGCGGGTCGCGCGGCGGTACCTGCTCCAGTCGAGCGGCAGCGGGCGAACCGGCGTGCTCGCGACCGTCGCCGGCAAACCATGGATGGTGCGGAGCGGCGATGTCGTTCTGCTTGGCAGCCGGCTCGAGCCGGAGTGGACCGAGCTGCCGCTCGCGGCGGGATTCATGCCCTTCATGGATCTGCTGCTCAACCGACTCGCCCGGGGCGAAGTGGTCATCGCCCAGGGCGCGCCGGGCGATCCGCTGCTACTGCCCGATCTCGCCACCGGCGTGCGGCAGGGCGAGCGCGAGTGGGAGGTGGAGGGCGGCGGCTCCTTTCGTCCGGCGGACGTGGGCGCGTACTACCTCGTCGCCGGACGCGACACGCTCGGCGCGATCAGCGCCAACCTCGACCCGCGGGAGTCGGTGCTGGCCCCCGCGCCGGACGATCGCGTTCGCGAGCTCTGGAAAGGCGCTCGCGTGACGTCGCTCGAGTCCACCGCCGATCTGGTCTTCGCCGCGGGCGCGCTGGCGGACTTCCGAGGCCCGCTGCTCGCGGCCGCACTGCTGCTCGGCCTCTGCGAGGTAGGGCTGGCGAGCCTGTGGAGGCGGCAGCGGTGAAGCTCCGGCCGGTCCTCGACTCCTTTGCCCGCGCCCCCGCGACGGCTGACCTGGCCGAACGGCTTCCGGCGCGAGGGGCGACGCTCCGGCTCGGCGGGCTGGCGGGGTCCAGCGGGAGTGTCCTCGCCGCGTGGATCGCGAACACCCAGCCGCACCGCCAGGTGGTCGTCGTCGCCACCACACCGCCCGAGGCCGAGCGCTGGCTGACGGACCTCGCGCTGCTGACCGACGGTCCCGTCGCCCTGTACCCGCAGCGCGAGGCGTTGGGCGAGGAGGAGCCGCACTACGAAATCGCCGGCGAGCGCGCCGAGACCCTGGAAGCGCTGCTGAGGGGACAGGTACGGATCGTGGTGACGACCGCCCGCGCGACCGCCGAGCGCACGCTGGTGCCGGCCGCGCTGGAGCGCCTCCGGGTGCGTCTCGTTCCCGGCGACCGGCAGGCCCCGAAGAGCGTGGCCGCGGCGCTCGAGTCGATGGGATATCGCCGTGTCGGCACGGTGACCGAGGTCGCGGAGTTCAGCGTGCGCGGCGGCATCCTCGACGTCTACGGCTTCGGGATGGCGGTGCCGGCGCGACTCGAGTGGTGGGGTGACGACATCACCTCCATCCGAGGGTTCGACCTCACCACTCAGCGCTCCCTCGAGGAGCTGCAGGAGGTCACCGTCCTTCCCGTCAGCACCCGCGCGCTGGGCGAGGGTGACGGCTCGGCGTCCGCGCCGCGCAGGATGACGCTGCTCGAGCTGCTGCCGGGCGACACCTATGTCATCCAGGAGTCGGCCGGCGCCGACACCGACGAGGTGGAGCGCGCGTGGAGCGAGGCGGAGCATCACCTCGAGGTTGCGCGGCGTCTGGGGGAGGACGTGCCCCGGAGGGACGCCATCCTGGAGCAGCCGGCGGCCTGGAGGCAGCGAATCGCGGCCTTCCCCCGGCTCACGCTGCGCGACGACACCGCCGACCTGCAGTTCGGGTTCTTCCCCCCGGAGAAGGTCGATCGGGACCTGAACCGGCTGCGGTCGCTCCTCGCCGGCTCTCCGCCCACGCTCATCCTCTGCGACAACGAGGGCCAGCTCGAGCGCCTGGACGAGCTGCTCGACGAGAGCGGCCGCGGCGCGACCCGCGCGACGCTCGCGATCGGCGCGCTGGACGGCGGCTTCGTGATGCCCTCGCTCCGGGTACTCACCGACCACGAGATCTTCCGCCGCGCCCGCCGACTGCGGCGCCCCCGGCGCTACCGCCAGGCCGCGCCGTCGTTCGCGACCGGTGCGCTCACCCTCGGCGACTACGTGGTGCATCTCGAGCACGGCATCGGTGTCTACCGGGGCATCCAGACGATCATGGTGGGGGAGTCCACCCTCGAGGTGGCGATCGTGGAATACGAGGGCGGCGATCGGCTCAACGTGCCGCTCTACCGGCTGGACCAGCTGGAGCGCTACCGCGCCGCGGGTGAAGACGGCGATCGTCCCCCGCCGCGCATCCATCGGCTCGGCGGAGCGTCCTGGCAGCGAGTCAGGGAGCGCACGCGTCAGGCGATCAAGCAGATGGCGGCCGAGCTCCTCGATCTCTACGCCCGCCGCTCCGTCTCGGCCGGCTACGCCTTCCCCCCCGACACCAAGTGGCAGCGCGAGCTGGAGAGCAGCTTCCTCTACGAGGACACCCCCGACCAGCGGAAGGCGACCGACGAGGTCAAGACCGACATGGAGCGGCCGCTGCCCATGGATCGGCTGCTGGTGGGCGACGTGGGGTACGGCAAGACCGAGATCGCGGTGCGGGCGGCGTTCAAGGCGATCCAGGGCGGAAAGCAGGTGGCGGTATTGGTTCCCACGACCATTCTCGCGGAGCAGCACGGACGGACCTTCACCGAGCGGCTGGCGGATTTCCCAGTGCGGACTGAGGTGCTCTCCCGCTTTCGGACGCCCAAGGAGCAGAAGACCGCGCTTGCCAGGCTGGCGGACGGCTCGACCGACATCGTGATCGGCACCCACCGCCTGCTCTCGAAGGACGTGGACTTCAAGGACCTCGGCCTGCTGGTCGTGGACGAGGAGCACCGCTTCGGCGTGAAGCACAAGGAGCGTCTCAAGGCGCTCCGGCTGGCGGTTGACGTACTGACGCTGACCGCGACGCCGATCCCCCGCACGCTCCATCTCTCCCTCGCGGGTCTTCGCGACCTCACGCTGATCGAGACCGCCCCGCGCGACCGGTCGCCCATCCTGACTTTCGTCGAGCCCTGGGACGACGCGCTGCTGGAGGAGGCCTTCGCCCGCGAGATCGACCGCGGGGGCCAGGTCTTCGTGGTCCACAACCGGATCGAGACCATCGAGACGGTGGCCGCCCGAGTGCGCGCGCTCGCGCCGCGCGCCCGGATCGGCGTGGCCCACGGCCAGATGCAGACCGAGCAGCTGGAGACGGTGATGCGCGGCTTCGTGGCCGGCGAGGTGGACATCCTCGTCTCCACCATGATCGTGGAGTCGGGGCTCGACGTGGCCAACGCGAACACGATGGTGGTGCACGACGCGCACCGCTTCGGCCTGGCGCAGCTCTACCAGCTCCGCGGACGGGTGGGCCGGAGCCACCGGCGGGCCTACTGCTACCTGCTGGTGCCGGACACGATCGACGCCGATGCCGAGGAGCGACTCCGGGTCCTGGAGCATCACACCGACCTCGGAGCGGGCTATCGGATCGCGCTCAAGGACCTGGAAATCCGCGGCGCGGGCAACCTGCTCGGCGCCGAGCAGTCGGGCCACGCCCACGCGGTCGGGTTCGACCTCTACATGCGCTGGCTGGAGGAGACCGTGCGCAGCCTCCGGGGCCAGGGCGTGACCGCGCAGCCCGCGCCGCCGGACGTGGTGCTGGACCGGCCGGCCCATCTCCCGGACGGCTACGTGCCCGACGACGACGTCAAGCTCGACCTGTACCGGCGACTGGCGCGGGCGCTGGCACCCGGCGAAATTGATGGGTTGCGAGATGAACTGCGCGAGCGCTTCGGGCCCCTTCCGGCCGAGGCCGAGACGCTGCTTCACATGGCGCATCTCCGCGTCCTGGGCGCAGCGCTCGGCCTGCAGCACGTGCTGGTCCGGGGAGACGAGGCGCGGCTCACCTTCCGGCCGGGCACTCAGCCCAAGCTCACCGGCCTCACATCGGCGCTGGACGACGTGCAGCTGGCGGCGGAGGTCCGCCGCACGGTGCCGCTCTCGCTTCGTCTCCTTCGTCTCGGCGGCGAGCCGATCGTTCCCGCGCTGGTGCGTGCGTTGCAAAAGGCGGCCTGAGTCTCAGGCGCGTCAGTCCCCAACTGGAGTATCCATGCGTCGTTCCGTTCTCTCTGTTGTGCTCGCTGGAGTCGCGCTGACCGGCTGCTCCAACTTCCGCGACCTCTTCTCGGCCCACTCGGACGTGGCCGCGGAGGCGGGCGCCGTCCAGCTGCCGG
>Ga0247822_10003229_pt1 | contig 10618 bp, 14 predicted proteins | sample 13C_Cellulose_Da_FD_192423 | JGI IMG/M metagenome (GOLD analysis project Ga0247822, IMG submission 192423) | Soil microbial communities from agricultural site in Penn Yan, New York, United States - 13C_Cellulose_Day30 | ecosystem: Environmental > Terrestrial > Soil > Agricultural land | place... | reverse complement strand
GCTTGTCGGTGCGCACTTCCTCGACCGCAGCGAGCAGCTCGCGCAGTTCGCTCTCTTCCTGCAGGCCACGCAATCCCGGCGTGTTGGGCGAACTGATGTTGATGGTCAGATATCGCGCGACCGGAGCCATGCGGCGGACGCCTTCTGCATAGTCGGCGATACGATCGGCGCTATCCTTGTTGGCGCCGACATTGACGCCAATCACGCCGTGGGAATGAGTCGAATGGCGGAGGCGCTCATGGGCCCGCGCCAGCCCGTCATTGTTGAAGCCCATGCGGTTGATCACCGCCAAATCTTCGACCAGCCGGAACAGCCGAGGCTTTGGGTTGCCTGCCTGCGGCTTCGGCGTGATTGTTCCCACTTCGACAAAGCCGAAGCCGAGCCCGAGCATCTGTTCCGGCACCTCGGCATTCTTGTCGAAGCCGGCTCCGAGCCCGACCGGCGAGGGGAACTCCAGACCCGCCACCTTCGAATGCAGGCTTTCCGGAAAGCGCGCGGGATCCATCTTCGGCATCATCCGAAGTCCGGCGACGGTCAGGCGATGGGCCCTCTCGGCGTCGAGGGCGAAGGCGAAGGGTCGAGCAAGCGAGTATAACGGCACGAGCGGCGCTTAACCCGTGACTTCCGGCGCGTCATCCGCAGGTTGAGTTTTTCGGCGCAACCCACTAAATCGGATTCAAATAGTCCGAATTGATATGCGCCTTACTCATCTCGCCGATTATGCGGTCGTGATCATGACCGCCGCCGCCCGCAGGGAGGCTGGCGCACGCCTGAGCGCGAGCGAGCTGGCGCAGGAAACCGGGGTACCGTTGCCGACCACCCAGAAATTGATGGGTCGCCTGGCCGCCGAGGGCCTGCTGACCAGCGTCCGTGGCGCGTCCGGCGGTTTCGCGCTCGCCCGCGAGGCGCAACAAATCACGCTCGCCGACATCGTCGAGGCCGTCGAAGGTCCGATCGCAATGACCGCCTGTTCGGGCCACGAAGGTCCGTCCGACTGCGCGCTCGATGCGCATTGCAAGGTGAAGCCGCATATGGGCGTAGTCGGCAATGCAATCCGCGGCGCGCTCGGCGCGGTCAGCCTGACGGAGCTGGCGCAATGACCGAGCAGACCGCAGTCCGGAATCAGGAGGCTCACGAAGCCGCCGAGAAACTCGCCGATTACGAGTGGGGCTTCAGCACCGAGATTGAGCAGGAGTTCGCTCCAAAGGGCCTGAACGAAGACACCGTCCGCTTCATTTCCGGCAAGAAGAACGAGCCGGAATGGATGCTCGACTGGCGGCTGAAGGCCTTTCGCGCCTGGCTTGAGATGGAGGAGGTCAGCTGGGCCAAGCTCGACATCCCCGCGATCGATTACCAGGACGCATATTATTACGCGGCGCCGAAGCAGAAGCCGAAGCTGGCGTCGCTCGACGAGCTCGATCCGGAAATCCGCCGGACGTACGAAAAGCTTGGCATTCCGCTGGAGGAGCAAAAGGTTCTCGCCGGCGTCGAAGGCGCGCCGCGCGTGGCCGTGGATGCGGTGTTCGACAGCGTGTCCGTGGCAACCACATTCCGCGAGGAGCTGAAAAAGGCCGGCGTCATCTTCCTCTCCATCTCCGAAGCCATTCGCGAATACCCGGAACTCGTCCGGAAATATCTGGGAAGCGTCGTTCCGCAGCGCGACAATTACTTCGCCTGTCTCAACAGCGCGGTCTTTTCCGACGGCACCTTCGTCTACATTCCGGAGGGCGTCCGCTGCCCGATGGAGCTGTCGACCTATTTCCGCATCAATGCGGAGAACACGGGCCAGTTCGAACGCACTTTGATCGTCGCCGACAAGGGCAGCTACGTCAGCTACCTAGAAGGCTGCACCGCGCCGATGCGCGACGAGAACCAGCTGCATGCCGCGGTAGTCGAGATTTTCGCGCACGAGGACGCCGAGGTGAAATACTCGACGGTCCAGAACTGGTATCCGGGCGACGCGGAAGGCAATGGCGGCATCTTCAACTTCGTCACCAAGCGGGCTTTGTGCAGCGGCGCACGATCTAAGGTCAGCTGGACGCAGGTCGAGACCGGCAGCGCGATCACCTGGAAATATCCGAGCTGCATCCTGAAAGGCGAAGGCAGCGTAGGCGAATTCTACTCAGTCGCGCTGACCAACAACCGCCAACAGGCCGACACCGGCACGAAGATGGTGCACATCGGCGCCAACACGCGCTCGACCATTGTGTCGAAGGGCATCAGCGCGGGCGGGTCTAACAACACCTATCGCGGATTGGTGCGCGTGCTTCCAAATGCGGAGAACGTGCGCAACTTCACGCAGTGCGACAGCCTGCTGCTCGGCGACAAATGCGGCGCGCATACGGTGCCGTACATCGAGGTAAAGAACCCGACCGCGACGATCGAGCATGAAGCGACGACGTCAAAGATCAGCGAGGACCAGCTGTTCTACGCGATGAGCCGCGGGCTCGATCAGGAGGCGGCGGTCGCGCTGATCGTCAACGGTTTCGCCCGCGAAGTGCTCAAGCAACTGCCGATGGAATTCGCGGTCGAGGCGCAGAAGCTGCTGGGCATCTCGCTTGAGGGCAGTGTGGGATGAGCGTCGACTTCTACGTCGCGGCCCCGGCGACAGAGTGGCCATCGGCATCTGCCGCGCAGAAATGCATGTCAGATCAAGGATATCCTATCGTCATTGATCGATTTCCCGCGTTCAAGACCGGCCAAATCAATGCCGATGGCGCGCTAGTCCGGCTCGGCGATGATCGGGCGTATCTAGAAGGTGCACTTTCTCCGTCGGACGCGGCGCCAGCTGAAGTTGCGTTGATCAACGAGCGCTTGGCGGTAGTCGGCGAGAGTTTTCGTATTTCAAGTCAGCACGCGCTCATGACGGTCCATGCACGATCCGCAACCGACGTTCGGGCAGCCAGCTACGTCATCAGCGGCCTTATCATTTGCTTCGGCGATTACGGTTTCGAACCGCAGGGAAATGGCCATGGGCGACTGGACTTTGCGAAGGGGCTTTTGGCCATGGAGCAGAATTTGAGGAATCGGGATTGATGTTGCCGCTGTTGTTTCTTCTCACGGCATCTGCCGACCTCGACGCGCTGAACCACGCCGTTGCCCGGTGCGATCGTGGGACTGCCAATCCAGCTTTCTCCTCAGAGGCGGGACAGCGCAGCGCGTTCTTGCTCGACACCTACCGCGAGCAGGAATCGATTGTCGCGGCTCGCCTCGATCTTTCGCAACGTCGCGCAACCCTTCGCGAAGCCGGTGCGATCAAGGCGTCGGATGAGAAGAAGTTCTCGCTCGAAGATGCCGCGATCGAGGACCGCCAGCGTGCTCTCAACGACCGTCGAATGCTCGAGGGCATTCGCCAGGACGCGATGGATTCGATGCGTCGCTATTTCCTTTTGAACTGCCCTGCCGGGAAGACCGACAAGTAACATGCTCGAGATTTCGAACCTTCACGCGACCGTCGCCGACAAGCCGATTTTGAACGGGATTTCGTTGTCCGTTCCGGCCGGTGAAGTGCATGCGATCATGGGCCCGAACGGGTCCGGAAAATCGACGCTCGGCTACGTGCTTTCGGGACGCCCGGGCTACGAAGTCACCGACGGCAGCGTGACGTTTGCCGGACAGGATTTGCTGGCGCTCGAACCGCATGAACGCGCCGCCGCCGGCCTGTTTCTCGGCTTCCAATATCCGGTCGAAATTCCCGGCGTGTCCTCGCTGCAATTCCTTCGCGAGAGCCTCAATTCGCAGCGCCGTTCGCGGGGCGAGAATGAACTGACCGGCGGCGAGTTCATCAAGCTTGCGCGCGAGCAGGCGGCGCTTCTCGGCATGGACGTCGAGATGCTCAAGCGGCCCGTCAACGTCGGCTTTTCCGGTGGCGAAAAGAAGCGCGCCGAAATGGTCCAGATGGGCATCATGAACCCGAAGTTTGCGGTGCTGGACGAGACCGATAGCGGGCTAGACATCGACGCTCTTCGTGCCGTCGGCGCGGGCATCAACCGGATCATGCGCGCGCCCGAAAAGGGTGTGCTCTTAATCACCCACTACCAGCGGCTGCTCGACTATGTGACGCCGGACAAGGTGCACGTTTTGACGCAAGGCCGCATCGTCCGTTCGGGCGGCGCCGAGCTTGCGCTGGAGCTGGAGCGCGAAGGCTATGCGGAGGCGGCCGCATGACGAGCTTCACGATCATAATCGCCTGCATCGCGTTCATGATCGCCGTCGCCTCTGCGCGGGGTAATCCGGGACGCGGAGTCGCGGACGCGGCTCTGCTGGTGATCCTGATCGGCATCATCACCATCGTCGATTTCGTGGTGCGGCAATTCATCGACACCGGCGACGCGGGCAAGATCGTTGCAACCGCATTTGCCGCCGGTTTCGCGCTGGATGCTCTGTACGGATTGATTGCGCCGGACCGTCAGCGCGCTCGCGACAAGAAATTGCGCCGGCTGATGAAGAGGCGCGCATGACGGCCCCCTTCCCAACCCGCAGCCAGGAGGATTGGCGTTACGCCGACCTCGACGCGCTGAAGCCCGTTTGGGATCAGTTCTCTGAGCCACGCACGTTGGTCGTTGCGGCGGGTGCAACTCTCGAAGAAGTCTGGCTGCCCTCTGCCGATGACGTGCACGTGAAGCGTGTCAGCATCGCGCTCGGTGAAGGCGCAAAGGCGCGCCTGTTCGCGCTCAACACAACGTCAATTTATGGCCGCATCGAGATTGAAGTGAACCTTGAAGCCGACGCCGAATTCGAGCTGTTCGCGGCGAACATCGGCGATGGTCAATCGACCAACGAGATCGTCACCAACGTGCGTCACCTCGGCGAGCGCGGACGATCGCGGCAGGTGGTTCGCTCGGTTCTCGGGGGCAAAGCGGTCGGATCCTATCTCGGCAAGGTCGAGGTCGCGCGCGGTGCGCAGCAAACTGACGGCGAACAGTCGGTCAAAGCGATGCTTCTCGATCGCGGCGCGACCGCGAACTGCAAGCCCGAGCTGGAGATCTACGCCGACGACGTGAAGTGCGCGCATGGCGCCAGCGTCGGCGAGCTCGACCCCGTGCAAATGTTTTACGCGCAGTCCCGCGGTCTCGACCCGGCGAGCGCGCGCGCATTGCTGCTCGAAGGCTTCATCATGGGCCTGTGGGATGACGTCGCCGACGACGCCCAACGCGAAGCGATCTGCACGGCGGCGCGCGATGCGTTGAGGAGGGTCGCGTGAACGTCGAAGCCCGCATCAACAGCGCGCTCGACGTGCGCTCGCAATTTCCCGCCATTGAGAATTGGCACTATCTCGACAGCGCTGCCACCGCGCAAAAGCCGCAGGCGGTGATCGACGCAATCACCACCGCTTATGCCCAGGATTACGCGACCGTGCATCGGGGCGTGTATCAGCGCTCGAGCGAAATGACGGGGCGCTACGAAGCGGCGCGCGAGGCTGCAGCCACGCTCATCGGCGGCCAGACCAACGAAGTCGTCTTCACGCGCGGTGCGACCGAGGCGATCAATCTCGTTGCGCGATCGCTGCCGAAGAACGGGCGCAATCGCGTGCTGCTGTCGAACCTTGAGCACCACAGCAATATCGTGCCCTGGCAACTCGCCGGCTACGAAATCGACGCGGTGCCGTTGACGACGGACGGTCGCATCGACCTCGACGCGGCCGAACGCATGATCAACGAAGACCATCGCGTAGTGTCGTTCGCGCATGTCTCGAATGTTCTCGGCTCGGTGCTCGATGCGAAACGCGCAGCGGAAATTGTACATTCCAAGGGCGCCTTGCTGCTGCTCGACGGATGCCAGGCCGTGCCGCGACTGCCGGTCGACGTCGCCTCGCTCGGTTGCGATTTTTACGCTTTCTCCGGGCACAAGCTTTACGGGCCCACCGGCATCGGCTGCCTTTGGGGGCGCCACGATTTGTTGAACACGCTTCCGCCTTGGCAGGGCGGCGGGTCGATGATCGACCGCGTGACGTTCGGCCGGACAACCTATCTCGATGCGCCGATGCGCTTCGAGGCCGGTACACCGCACATCGTGGGCACGGTTGGCCTGCATGCCGCGATCGATTGGGTGCAGGGCCTGACCCTTGATGCAGTACATGCGCACGAATGCGCCTTGGTCGCCGAATGCCGTGCTGCTTTGCAAAGCGTCGGCGGCGTCACCCTCTACGGACCCGAGGACAGCGCCGGAATCGTCAGTTTCAACGTCGATGGGGTGCATCCACACGATACCGCCACCATATTGGATGACGTGGGCGTCGCCGTCCGTGCCGGCCATCACTGCGCGCAGCCGCTGATGGAGGCGCTCGGTGTTCCGGCGACCGCACGCGCGAGCTTCGCGGCGCACAGCGACAGCTCGGACATCGAAGCGCTCGTGCGTGGGATCGAACAGGTGAAGCGGATCTTCGGATGAACGAGGAACGGAAGATCGAGACCGAGGAAGTCGAAGCGGTGACCCCGCCGCCGCGCGCTCGCGTCACCGAATCATTCGAACGCAAGCGCGACTATCTGACTGGCTTCCTGGCCGGCGAGACGAAGCCCATGGAAGAGGTTTCTGCCTCCGACGATGTGAAGAATTCGGTCATCGACGCACTAAAGTCGATCTACGATCCCGAGATCCCGGTCGACATTTACGAACTCGGGCTGATCTACGACGTGGCGATCAGCGAGGATGGCGACGCGGTCGTGACCATGACGCTGACGACGCCGCATTGCCCGGTCGCGGAATCGCTTCCGAACGAAGTCGAACTTCGCGTCCTGTCCGTGCCCGGAGTCCGCGATGCCGAGGTGAAGCTGGTCTGGGACCCGCCGTGGGATCCGTCGAAAATGAGCGACGAGGCCCGGCTTGAGTTGGGTATGCTATGAACGGTTTTCGTGATGAATAGGGAAACGAAGGTCCGAGCGCCACGTCCGGCGGCTATCACGCTGACGCCCGGCGCCGAGCAGCGCATTGCCGACCTGATGAGCCGCGCTCCCGAAGGTGCAATCGGCGTGAAGCTGTCAACGCCTCGCCGAGGTTGCTCCGGACTTGCTTACTCCGTCGACTATGTCACCGAGGCCAGTGGATTCGACGAGAAGATCGAGACGCCGGGCGGCACTTTCTACGTCGACGGCGGCTCCGTGCTCTACCTCATCGGCTCTGTCATGGATTGGCGCGAGGATGATTTCGCGGCGGGCTTCGTGTTCGAGAATCCGAACGCCAAGGGCGCCTGCGGCTGCGGCGAGAGCTTCACCGTCTAAATCGAGCAACGGCCTGTTCGTTTCGGCAAGCGGGCCAGGCATTCCTTGAGCGCGGTCACTCTTCGCTGTATTTCATGCGGCAGAGGAGACACGTCATGCGCTTGCTCTTCCCGGTCCTAGCTCTGCCGCTGCTCGTTCCCGCGGCAACGTCCGCTCAAACACCCGCGCCAGCCGTGCAATCACCGCAGAATTCGGTTCGCGCGCTCGCTGCCGCCAACGGCAAGTGCCGCAAAGCGACCAGCTATCGCGCGGAGCTTGGATCGGCCTGGCGCGGGGAAAGTCCGCCGCCCCGAAAACTGACCGAGCTGCCGCCCGCGGAGAGCTACAAGGCGGTCTATCGCACTGTGAACGGTTGCGAGGAGCCGATGACCGTCGCCGAATATCAGCGCGGCATCCTCCGCTAGGCATCCCCCATCGCTTTCGCTAGGCGCGCGGCATGGCCCGCGTCGCACCCGAATTCGCCCACATCCGCGACTGGGTCTTCGATCTCGACAATTGCCTTTATCCGCATTCGTGCGGCCTGTTCGCTTTAATCGACGAGCGCATGACGGCGTACATCCAGCGCCTGCTCGAATGCGATCGCGACGAGGCCTATCGCGTACAGAAGGATCACTTCCACACGCACGGAACGACACTCGCAGGCCTGATGAAGGGTCACGACATCGACCCGCATCATTTCCTGGAAGACGTTCACGACATCCCCCTCGACCGGGTGGAGCGCAACGAAGCGCTGGCGCATGCGCTGGAGCGCCTGCCGGGGCGCCGCTTCGTCTTCACCAACGGCGATGCGCCTTATGCCCGCCGCGTGCTGGAAGCGATTGGGGTGCACGACCGCTTCCACGACGTGCATGACCTTCGCGCCAACAGCTTTCGGCCGAAGCCGGACATCCACGGCTACGAACTGCTGTGCGAGCGCTTCGGCATCGATCCGAAGCATGCGCTGATGGCCGACGACATGGCACGCAACCTGAAGCCCGCGAAGATGCTCGGAATGACGACGGTCTGGGTGGATAATGGCTCGGAACGCGGTAACGACGGTGTCGAAGACAGCTGCATCGACCACCGCATCACGGACGTGGGCGAATGGCTTGAGACGATATTAGAGGACGAAGCATGAGCGACCTGCAGACCCTGATCGACGCCGCTTGGGAAGACCGCAATTCCATCGGCGCCGAGACATCGGGCGACGTGCGCTCAGCCGTAGAGCAGGCCATTGCGGCCCTCGACAGCGGCGAGGCGCGGATTGCCGAGAAGGTCGACGGCGAATGGACGGTCCATCAGTGGCTGAAGAAGGCTGTACTGCTGTCGTTCCGGCTCAACCCGATGGAATTGATCGCTGGCGGCCCGGGCGGCGCGAATTGGTGGGACAAGGTGCCGTCCAAGTTCGCTGGTTGGGGCGCAGGTGAGTTCGAGGCCGCGGGCTTTCGCGCGGTGCCCGGCTCGATCGTTCGCCGCGGTGCCTTCATCGCACCGGGCGCAGTGCTGATGCCGAGCTTCGTCAACATCGGCGCGCGCGTCGGCGAGGGCACGATGGTCGATACCTGGGCGACGGTCGGAAGCTGCGCGCAGATCGGCAAGAACGTCCACATCTCGGGCGGCACCGGCATCGGCGGTGTCCTCGAGCCGCTTCAGGCCGGCCCCGTCATAATCGAGGACGATTGCTTCATCGGTGCGCGTTCCGAAGTCGCCGAGGGCGTCGTCGTCGAACAGGGCGCGGTGATTTCGATGGGCGTGTTCCTCGGCGCTTCGACCAAGATCGTCGACCGCGCTTCCGGTGAAGTCCTTTATGGTCGCGTTCCGGCCTACTCCGTGGTCGTTCCCGGCACCTTGCCCGGCAAGGATGGCGGCCCGTCGCTGGCCTGCGCGGTCATCGTCAAGCGCGTCGACGAGCGCACCCGGTCGAAGACCAGCATCAACGAACTCCTCCGCGACTAGATAAGTGTAGCTTATGCGCTGGAGCCGCCCTTTTGTTGGCGGCCAACGGCTGGTTGCCTCAGATTCCGCTGATGGCGCGAGACGATCTTTTTGACCGCAAGCAGCAGGACGCGAGCGTCGCGACCGCCGTCTACGCGAGTCCGATGATTCGCACCGTCATGAACCGCTCCGACTGGCTGACCCTGATCGGGCTGGCTGTCATCTGGGGCAGCGCATTCTTCTGCATCCACATTGCCGTTCATGCCGTGCCTCCGCTGACCTACGTCTGGCTGCGCGTGACGATCGCCGCAGCGGCGCTATGGGGCTATCTCGCCTGGCGCAAAGAACCTGCCGGTCTCCCACGATCGGTCTGGGGATCGATGTTCCTCTTGGCGCTGCTCAACAATGTCATTCCCTTCATCCTGTTTGGATGGGGCCAGACGCACATCGCCAGTGGCCTGGCCTCGATTCTCAACGCTACGACGCCGATCTGGGGCGTGATCGTCGCTCACGTCTTCACCCACGACGAGCGGATGACTCCGCGGAAGATCGCCGGAGTCCTGCTCGGCTTCGGCGGTGTGGCGATGATGATCGGCCCGGGCCTGCTTGGCTCGATCGGCAGCGACGTGCTCGCGCAACTCGCCTGCGTAACCGCAGCGCTTCTTTATGCTCTCGCCGGAGTGTGGGCCCGCCGGTTCAAGCGGCAGGGGATCTCGCCGATGTCCGTCACGACCGGCCAGCTGACCGCCAGCGCGGTGGTGATGCTCCCGGTTGCCTTCATCTTCGACCAGCCTTGGCAGCAGGCCTTCCCGCCGCTCAGTGCGATTGGGGCGATCCTCGTTCTGGCCGTCATCTGCAGCGCCTACGCCTACGTGCTCTACTTCCGGCTGATCGATTCGGCCGGGGCCACCAACGCGCTGCTGGTGACCTTGCTTGTGCCGCCGGTCGCGATCGTGATGGGCGCGCTGATCCTCGGAGAAGCGATCGAGATTCGCGACTTCGCGGGCCTTGGCCTGATCGCCCTTGGCCTGGCCGCCATCGACGGCCGCTTGCTCAGCCTTTTTGCGCCGTCGCCCCGTCGGCAAGAAGCTTAGCCGCTTCCTCACCGGTCCAGTCGAGATCGCCGACGTAGCGCCAGACTTCCTTGCCGTTCGCATCGTAGAGAATCGTCGTCGGAAGCACTTCGGCACCGGTCGCCCCGGACAATTCCATCTTCGGATCGTGCCAGACCTCAAGCTCGCCAAGCTTGTTCTTGTCGAGGAAGGCATCGACGGAACCGCGCGGCGCCATGTCCTGTGACACGGCAATCACGCGGGGAGCGCCTGGCTTAGCCGCAAGCGCCTGAAGCGTCGGCAGTTCCTTGACGCACGGCGCGCACCAGGTCGCCCAGATGTTGACCAGCAGCGGCTTCCCCTTGGCACCGGCGAAGGTGATGGCCTCGTCGTCGGCATCCTTGAGCTCGATGTCGGGAGCGGCCTGTCCGGCTT